>Ga0210115_1000441_pt1 | contig 11932 bp, 12 predicted proteins | sample MayberryNW_TuleB_2_FD_185526 | JGI IMG/M metagenome (GOLD analysis project Ga0210115, IMG submission 185526) | Wetland microbial communities from San Francisco Bay, California, USA, that impact long-term carbon sequestration - MayberryNW_TuleB_D2... | ecosystem: Environmental > Aquatic > Marine... | reverse complement strand
GGTCCCAATGATGATCATCACAACCCACAGAACGTGAAACCCAAAGACAAAGGTAAGAATCTCCCACTTTCTGTCTTTGAAACAGTAGTAACCGTTTCCCTTGGGGTTGATGTCGATAAAGGGAATTACCATCAATCCCACAATGATCAGGCTCGGCAGCACGACGCCGGCGTGCCACGGATCGAAATACACCAACATTTCCTGGAGCCCGAGAAAATACCACGGTGCTTTGGATGGATTGGGAGTGCGCGTCGGATTTGCCGGCTCTTCGAGAGGCGCGTTGATCGTAATCGACCACAGCGTCAACACGACGAGAACGAATAGCGCGACGAGGAACTCCATGCGCACCAAATGCGGCCAGGTATGAATCTTGTCATCAACCGGAAGCTTTCGTTCGCGAGCAGCCTCTGCCATTTACGTGCCTCGATTCTAAAAAAGCTATAAAGACGGCCCGGAGAAGCCGTCGCGGCGAATGCGCCAGAAATGCACCGCCATGAGAATGCTGGCAACCAGCGGGATAAAAATACAATGCAAAATATAAAAGCGCAGAAGCGTATGCGGGCCGATTTCACCGCCGCCGAATAAAAACGCCCGGGCATCATAGATCGGGTTGGCGCCGACGAAATCAGCAAACGGACCCTCATAACCCAGCAATGGCGTCGCGCGCGCCATGTTCGAACCGACGGTCACGGCCCAGATTGCGAGCTGATCCCACGGCAGCAGGTAACCGGTGAAGCTCAAGAGCAGGGTGAGGACCAAAAGCAACACGCCGACGATCCAGTTGAACTCGCGCGGCGGTTTGTACGAACCTGTGAGGAAAACGCGGAACATATGCAGCCAGACAAAAACGATCATCGCGTGCGCAGCCCAGCGATGCATATTGCGCATGAGCATGCCGAACGGCATGTCGAATTCCAGGTACTTCATGTCCGCGTAGGCGTATTCCGCCACCGGGCGATAGTAAAACATCAAGTAAATACCGGTGATGGCTGTGATGAGAAACATTAAAAAGGTGAGGCCCCCCATGCACCACGTAAAGCGCATGCGAACGGCATGGCGGCGTACCTTCGCCGGGTGAAGGTGCAGGAATACGTTGGCGGTCACCATCATGACGCGGTTGCGGGGCGTGTCTTCGTAGCCGTGGCGGAAGATGGATTTCCAGACGTGACTCTCGACGATGTCGCTTTTGATTTTATCGATAAGGCTCATGATATTGTCCGTCAGACTTTCAGAATACTGTCGGCATATTGCTCGTCGGGTTCGACCCCGGGACCCATTTTGAAAACTTTGCCTTTATCGACGACCAGCTGGCCGTCATCGCCGACCGAAATTTTGAAACGGTCGAGCGGCCGCGGTGCCGGCCCTTCGAAGTTCAGACCGGATTTGAAAAAGCCGCTGCCGTGACACGGACATTTGAACTTGTTTTCCGCGGCGAGCCAACGCGGCGTGCAGCCGAGATGGGTGCATTTGGCGAAAATTGCATAGACGCCTGTCGCTTCACGAATAATCCAGACGCGCTGGTCTTGTTTGTACTTCTCGCTTACCTCGCCGATTGCATAATCGGTCAGGAACCCGGCTTTGAAAGTGGAGGGCGGCTGGAACAATACTCGCGGGAACGCCGAGCGGAGAAAACCCAAAAGACTAAGCCCCCCGAATATACCGAACCCGCCCCATCCGAGTCGCGTAAAAAAATCACGCCGTGACCAGATTCCGCGTTTCTCTTTCTCACGCTCTGCCATAATGCCTATCCTTTAATCCAGCTAATCAGGGCACCCCAGATTATGAAAATGATTCCACCCAACATCAGCACCAACCCCACCGGACCGAATACGAACGACAGCCCCGCTCCCAAAACAAAGATCAGAACCCCGGTGCCAAGGGGATTGAACGGCGCCGGAGTCGCTCCTGCCGGACTGGCATCGTCGCCGGCCTTATGGATGAACTCCTCTCGGATCAAGGCGAATGCCAGCTCTTTGAGATCTTCGCGCCGCTCAGGATCGGCGTCCTGAATCAGACGGCCGAGCTCTTGAGCTAACCTTTCGATCTCTTGTTCACGCGCTTCAGGCGCTAGTTTGGCAGGGTCAGGTGTCACATGAGATTAGAGTTGTTGATTATTATAGAAATTTTTCTTTGTCAACAAAGCGCTCCGAAAACTGCGCTCAGCGTTGGAGCAAAACCACTGCCGTTGCAGCCATCCCTCTGCCGGCGCCCGTCCAACCGAGCTTTTCGGTTGTCGTTGCCTTGATGTTTATGCGGCTCTGCGCGACACTGCACAGGCTCGCTACGCTTTTTCTAATCGATCCGTAATGCGGAGCTAGCTTCGGCTGCTGCGCGACAAGGGTAAAATCCGCGTTGACCAGCTTGAAACGCCTGCGGCGCATGATGCGCAGTACTTCATTTAACAGCTTGCTGCTGGCAACGTTCTTGTACTGAGGGTCCGAGTCGGGGAAATGCGTGCCGATGTCGCCGCCGCCGAGCGCGCCGAGAATTGCATTGATCAATGCATGCAGCAGCGCATCGGCGTCGGAATAGCCGGCCAGCCCCCGATCGTGGGGAATCTCGACGCCGCCCAAAATCAACTTTCGGCCGCGGCGAAAACGGTGTACATCAAATCCATGTCCTATGCGTAATTCCATGCTCAATGCCCGGCGACAATTGGGCATCATCACTCGAAGCGGCCCAACATTCAACATCGGCCGGTGCCGTACCACTGTGACTCCGGTCGCTAAGCGGTTCAGTTGATTAAGATCTCTCTCCTACTGCGACGTGAAAAGCCGGCTCGGCGATTTGTCATTCCGGGTCCTTCGATGGCACTCAGGATAAACTTTGCGAGGAATCTCCTTCAAGTAGGCCCCCAAGAGAAAACCGCGCCCCAACGCGAACCGTCTGGAGTTGCATTACGCCCTAAGCTATAATCGGCCGCAAGCCACTTGATGCGATCGCCAATGCTATTGTTATTTTCGTTGATCTTTATTGGACTGCCTCTCTACACCGTGCTGTCCGGACAAGCGCCGTTGGGTCGCGATTTTCGCACAGCCGATCGCTCGAGCGCGGGGATTGCGCCGCGCGCCGAGAATACTCCTGAAGCCGTCGTACAGGTCTATCATGCTCGCGCGCTTAACTGGCGCGGTATTTTCGGCGTTCACACCTGGATCGCCACTAAGCCCGAGAACGCCGATGAATATCTCGTTCATCAAGTGATCGGCTGGCGCTTGTATCGCGGTCTGCCGGCCGTGGTTTCTGTTCCAGGCATGCCGGACGCCCGCTGGTTTGGCAATGAGCCGACATTGGTCGCTGAGCTTAGGGGCCAGGAGGCCGCGCAAGCAATTCCGAAAATACTCGAAGCGGTGGCGAGTTATCCTTACGCCAACGAGTACAAGCTCTGGCCCGGACCGAACAGCAACACCTTTATGGCTTACATCGGGCGGCAGGTGCCCGAGTTGCATATGGATCTGCCGGCAAACGCCATCGGCAAAGATTATCCGATAAACGGTTCGCTGCTCGATCGCACGCCCAGCGGCACCGGCTATCAAGTCTCGATGCTGGGCGTGCTAGGCGTCGCCATGGGGCGTGAAGAAGGATTCGAACTGAATTTGCTCGGATTGAACTTCGGTGTTGATTTCTTCAAGCCCGCGCTCAGGCTGCCATTCATCGGCCGGCTCGGCGTCGGCGAGAACTAGCACAAACGGTTTCGCGATTCGCGATCCCATTCCCGCATGGCGGAAACCCCACCGTCCTCACGTTTGTACCGCGCCCTGGTTTTCTTGGCCACTGTGCTGACCGTAGCGTCATGGATTTTCTTAATCGACAGCAACCTCTTCTCCCAACGGGAAAAGTTTCAAGAATCTGACTTCATCATGACGTTCTACGTCGCCGGGCAACTAGTGCTGGCGGGGCGCAGCGAGGAGCTTTATCCCTCGCCGCAGGCAGACTCGTTCGTCGGCTCGCCTTTCGATAAAGCAGCGCATGAGTTCCTGCCCCGCTTACCCAAGCAAACTACCGGCGCCTACATGTACACACCCTTGGTTGCCGGCTTCTTCGCCCCGCTAAGCCTGGCTGGCGCAAATTATTCCTTGCTCATCTGGCAGGTGCTGTCGGTATTGGCTTTGGCGTTCTGTTGTTGTCTTCTGGCGCGAGCCACGATGAACAAGACCAGTGATGTTTTTTTTCTGACGGCTTTGTACGCGCCGGTGTTTCTTACTCTGTGGGCAGGGCAACTCGGCCTCGGGTTCGGCTTGGTGCCACTTTGCACCGGCTATTTCCTGGTTCTAAAGCAATGGAAGCTTGCGGCGGGGCTTGTATGGTCGCTCTTGCTGTTGAAACCACAATACTTTCCAGCCGCCGCCTTTGTGAGCCTCATCCTCGCATTGTCCGGACGGTACCGAACTTTTGCGGGCATGATACTCGGCGTTGTTATTCTGTCGGCTTTGACGACCGTCCTCTTTTCGCCCGAGCTGACGGTAAAATGGCTGCAAAGTCACCGCGTGAGCGATTTGACTTATTCGAGTGGACTGCACGGAATTCCGGTTCACCTGATTACAGGCTTGCCGGCCAATTTGATGATTTTGTTCCCGCTCGAGGTGAGGCCAACGGTCAAGTTGCCGCTTTACGCGGGCGCCGCGTTGCTCTGGCTTGTCGGACTCCGATACGGCATCAAGCTTGCGCGAGCGAACCTTTCCGACCCTACTTGGATTTCGCTCGCGCTCGTGATCGGCGTGTTGCTTTGTTCGCTCACCCTGCCGCATTTGCTTTATTACGATCTCTGCGTGCTAATTCCCGCAGGCGTGCTTTTGCTAGCGAAAAATGGCCCCTTGCCTGATCACATTCGTTTTCGCGACATCGGCGTTGTCGGTTGGATCGTGGTAAGCGGGTTTCTGCCGTTTCTGCTGGCTTACAGCCAAGAAAAATTGCTGCCGCTGATTCTGGAGCTGTTCTTGTTGTCGCTTTTCGTCGCGTTCTTGATCCGGCTCAAAGCACTTTGGAAATTTCCAGGAAGCGGCTCATTCTCCCCGGCGTTATCGCAACCAGGTTGAACAGCGCAGCTTTCGATATCACACCAACTTCGGTTATTCAGTTGAATTCATCTCGACGCGCTGGCCACAAGCTGACCAATGCTCCAGCAACCGCGACCCCCGCGGCGATGAGAAGCGCATAACGGTAGCCGCGCAGGAACGCGGCAAGTACGAGCGAATTATCAGCCACCGCTCTCCCGGCAAGATTTTGCAGAGAAGTAGTGCCCGTGGATATCAATAAAAAATAGCTGACGATAGCTGTCGCCAGGGTCGCGCCAAGAGAATAGCCAAGACTGCGCACGATCGACAAAACCGAGGATCCGACGCCCAAGCGCTGGCGCGGCACCGAGCTCATCAGCAAATTGTTATTCGGCGTTTGAAAGATTCCCATGCCGACACCCATCAAAGCCAAGCCGAAAACGACTTCCGTCGCGCTCGATCCGGGCTGAAGAAAACTTAAAAGAACCAAGGCAGCGCCGTTCACGGCGAGTCCCAAGGCGCATAATCGCCCGGGAGCGAATCTTTCCGACATCCAGCCGGTGAGCGGCGCGAGAAGCGCCATCGTCACCGACGTCGGCGCAATCAAAATTCCCGTGCGCAGCGGATCGAGCCCCATGGCGAGCTGTAAAAAAAATGGCATTAGTAAATTGATGACGCTCATGGTGATGAAACTGAACCAGCGGGCAGTATTTCCCAACGCGAAGGCCGGGATGCGAAAAATATTTAAATCGAGCAACGGAAATTTCGCTCGTTTCTCCCACCAAACAAAAAAACTTAACACGCCGGCTCCGGCAATCGCCGTAAAGCCCACAAGAGGATCTTGCCATTGGCCCTTTTGCACCAAAGCGAGGGATAATAACAATGATGAGATGCCGGTTGCGAAACCGATCGCGCCGGCAAAATCGAAGGGCTCCTTCTTTGCGCTAGTCCCTTTGAAGCTCTCGGGCGGCAGCAGCATACGCGCCGCGGCGAAACCTGCTAAAGCGAGCGTACCGGAAAGATAAAAGGTCGAGCGCCAACCGAAAACATGCGTGAGCAGACCGCCCAGTACCGGGCCGAGGGAATAGCCGAGGGCGGAGATCGTGCCTCCGGCGATACCCATCGCCCGGCCGCGCTCCTCAGGGGGAAACAGCGCGGTGACCAGAGCAAAATTATTCGCCATGATCAGCGCGCTACCTCCAGCTTGAAAAGCGCGGCAAACAATTAGCTGGGCGGATCCCTGAGCGACTCCGGCAGCAAAGGAACTAAGCGAGTACAAAATAAAGCCACCCAGAAATAACTTTCCGAGCCCGAAGAGATCCGACAATCTCCCGCAGGGGAGATAGAGCGAGGCCGTGATCAACGCGTAAACCAGGGCAATCCAACTGGCTAATCCCAGGTCGGCGTCAAATTCTTTGATGATCAACGGCAGCGCAATGCTCAACTGCCCGGTGTCAATGGTGACAATCAGCGTCGCCAGCGAGGCGACTGACAAAGACCACCAGCGGTTGCGACCAGGTAGTGAAGACTTCGTTTTTGGAGAGGTCATTCGCGATTTAACGGAAAAGGGGGATCGTTCAAAGTTCGAGTTTCGAGGTTCAAAGGCCTGTCCTGAACGAAGTGAAGGATCTTTCCGAGTCTTTGCTATAGATCCGTCACGGTCAGGATGCGTACGGCGCGCGCCTTGAACATCGAACCTTGACCTCTTGAACGTGTTTTTCTCACTTGATCACCGGCCAATAACGGCCCTTCCGTTGGCTGATCGTTAGCGAAACGCCGTAGAGTTGCTTTAACACGTCGCCCGTAAGCACGTGGGAAGTCGGCCCGGCATGAAGCACTTTTCCGTCGCGCAGCACTAAAGTATGGCGAAACAGCGGTAGGATCTCTTCGATATGATGCGTGACGTAGATGAGCGCCGGAATTTTCTTTTGTTTGCCGACCTTCGCTAACGCAGCGAGAAAGTTTTCTCGGGCTCCCGGGTCCATGCCGGCGCACGGCTCATCGAGGATAATCAAATAAGGCTTCGTCATCCGAGCCCGCGCGATGAGAACCTTTTGTTGCTCGCCCTGCGACAAAGTGCCGAACGCCTGTTCGGTCAGGTGAAGCGAGCCGAGTTCTTTCAAGTAGCGCCGCGCGCAAGCGTAATCGTAATGGCTCGCCTGTCCCCAGACTCCGCCGAGATAACCGATCTGGGCGAATTTGCCGGACACGACAGTGTTTAGTGCTTTTTCCTGTACTGGAATCTCGCCGGCGAGCGACGCCGTCACCCATCCGATGCTCTTACGCAGTTCGGGAAGATGGATCAGCGTTTTGCCTTTGCGATAGACCTCACCGCCCCCGTTGGGCCAAAGATAACCGCTGGCGATCCTGAGGAGTGTCGTTTTTCCCGAGCCGTTGGGGCCGAGAATCGCCCAGTGCTCGGCCGGTCGAACCGTCCAATTGACACGATCGAGAATTTTTGTACTGTCCGCCAGGTACGAGACATCGCGAAGCTCGAGCGCAGCCGTTATTCCCACTCTGGAGTCGATTCCTTTGTCTGCGGTTTACTCCCTCTTAGACCAAAAGCTATTTGGAATAAAGCTGAGGACCAGGGAAGGTAGCATTCATGTGGAAAAAGTTTGTCTCGTTTTCAAGATGTGAGCGCGCACTCTTGTCCAAAATATCCCAAAATATATTGAATCAGCAGGACCGAATATCCCCCTTTGGCAAAGGCGGATTGAAGGAGCGCCTACTCAACGCACTGGCCGGCTTTGACCAATTCAACAACCGTTTGCTTCCGCAGGTCGATCACGGCCACTTCATCCGTGCTCTCACAAGCGACGAAGGCGCACTCGTTATCACGGCTGAAAGCGATGTGTGCCGGAGCGGCGCCGACTCGAAGACGTGCTCGTGTTTCGTGTTGCTGCGCGTCAATCAGGCAAATGCTCGATTCTCCCGTATTCGAAACGACAATCCATTTCCCGTCCGGGGTCAGCCTAACGAAATGCGGATAAATACCGACGGGAATCGTCGCGATCACGCGATGCGTCGCGCAGTTCCACACGGTCAGATCGTCGGAAGCAAAATTGGCGACGTAACCGAAACGCCCGTCGGCGCTGAGGGCGGGGAGATGGGCGCCTTTCCCTGCCGGAATCGTGGCCACCGCTTCGTGACTGCTCGTGCTCACGACCGTCACATCATTCGAGATCGTATTCGCCACGTAAGCGAAGCGGTTCTCCGGATCGAACGCAATGTGCCCCGGCCCCAAGCCTGTCTTGATTTCGCCGGCTATGGAATAATCCCGGCCGTCGATCACCGTGACGGTGTGGGAAGCGGAGTTGGGCTGATAAGCCCACCGGCTATCCGGCGAAACAGCAATGTCGTGGGGCGCATCGCCGACCGCCACCTTGGCGTGAAATTCGCCCTCCCCTCCAAGTACCGTCACCGATCGATCCGGTCCGCTCGGCAGATAAACCGCGTTTCCATCGGGCGCAACGCAAGGAAGTAAAGGCCTTCTTCCGGTCGAGGCCGTCGCAAGCATTTGATCGCTCGTTGTGTCGATGATTGTAATGTTGTTCGAGCCGCTGTTAGCGACGTAAAGCCGTTGCCCGTCCTGCGACAATTCCAAATGCGATGGATCGTCTCCGGTTGAAACATGTTTGATGACGCGTCGCGTCGACCCGTCGATCACCGCGATGCGATTCTCCGTCGTATTGGTATAGACGCGTCCATCGGAATGGCTTACCACCGAATGGGCGCCACGAAGCCCCAAACGCGGAGTCGAACCATCGGGGCGCAACACCAATGTAAAGCTCTCCCGTTCTCGCTCCAAAGTGACACGATAGCCGCGTTCCAGCAACGAAATATATTGGCGCACAGGCAATGCATCCGCGCGCGCCCGCACCACGGCATTTCTGCCATGCAGCAAAACGTATTGCTCTTTCAGCCGAGCCACCTGCTGCTCCGGCGTGAGTCCGGCGAGGTCGAGATCAATAGTTTGCGAAGACATGCTCGGAATAGATTATTATTCGATCAAGACGGGCGATCGCCGGTCGCCCCTACTATTGCGTGTTGTCTTTCCTAAATCTCGTAAACACCTGCTCGGCGTTTTTCTGAAAGATCTTTTCCTTGTCCTGTGCCTTAAGCCAGGGGATGCTTTCAATATTCGGCCGCACGTCGTCGTACCATTTACCGGTGCGCGGGTCGGTCTTGGAGCCGGCTCCCGGCCGCTCGGTGCCGAACAAGCAACGGTCCGGACCGACGATACGGAAGAGCAGCTTCAACGATTCAACATTATAAAGGGCCGTATCGAAGTAGAGCTGCTTGAGCCTTTGATCGAAAGTTTCCGAATCGTTGGGACCGCGCAACTGCGAGCGCCAGCGTCCGACCTGATACGGCACCGAACCTCCGCCGTGAGAAATGATCAGCTTCAACTTGGGGAAATCTTGAAACACGTTCGAGTCGACCAGGGACAAAATCGCGATGCTCTCTTCGGTTATAAAGTGGCCGTGAAACGACTCGCGCGAATTTTTACAGCTCGCCGCATGAACAAGCCCGGGTATATCCATCTTCACCATCTTCTCGTAAAGCGGGTACCAGTATTCGTTCCCCATCGCCGGCGTTTGCCCGTCGCCCTCGCCCGGATCGGGATTGATCATAATGCCGACAAACCCCAAATCATTGATGCAGCGATCGATCTCATCGAATGTATTTATCACCGGCACCCCGGCGTTTTGCGGCAAACCGCCGATGGCGCGAAATTTTTTCGGCTCCATTTTCACTTGCAACGCCAAGGCATCGTTCACCGCCTGGCAATACCAGTGTACGATCTTTTCCGGTTTCGCCGAATGCATCATTGTGTAAGGACGCGGCGAGATAAAAGCGAAATCCGTTCCGACTTCTCCCAGCACTTCAGAGTGCCGGTGGCCATGCCACTTGGCTTCTTGAATATGTTTTTCCGTTACTACGGTGCCGCGCGGCCGATGAAATCCTGCGCTGTTGATCAAGCCGGCTTGAAAAGTCTGCAGTTGCTCGCCTGCAACGATATGATTGTGAACGTCGATAATCATGCCGCGATCCCTTCCTTCGATTTTCTTTCTTACCTATCAGAGTCCAGCAGCAAGCGGCAAGACAAAGGCTGGAATGATGGAGTACTGCAGTGGTGGAGTGATGGTCTCGTATGATCCGACCATACTCCATCACTCCAACTGTCAATTACCTTTTCTCGGCGCCCGCAACATCAAGCTCAAAACCGCAGACGTCGCCAACGCCGCGCCGAACAGCGCAAAAGAAAGACCGTAGCCTCCGGTGGCGTCGAATAGAAAACCGAAGAACGGCGGCCCGAAAGCCGCGAGCACTTGCGAGATCAGCAAGCCCATGCCGCGAATTCGTCCGAGCGAGCGGCGGCCAAAATAATTGGCCCATAAAAGATCGGGCAAGACCATGTTGCCGCCGAGACCGATGCCGTAGAGGAAAAATCCCGCGTAAAGGCAAATTAGATTGCTGGTCGAGATCGCCAGGCCAAGGCCAATGCCTTGAACAATGAAGCGCAGCATCGCGGCGATACGCGGGTCGATGCGCTCGGCGAGAAATCCCCACGCAAGCGGCGACCCGAGTTGCATGGACGCAATCACGCTCATCACGCTCGCTGCGACGACCGGTGAATGACCGATATCGGTGACGTAAGGATAAACGTGAAGATTGAGCCCGGTCACGCCGACACTCGAGATGCCGAACGTGATGACGAGAAGCCAGAAAGCGCTCGTGCGTACGGCTTCAGCGCGTGTCCAAACCGTCTCTGAAGAATTGGCCGGTTGATCCTCCGCGAAAGGTTTTTTGCCTGCGAAACTCCCGGGCTCGATGCCGGGTTCGCCGGCGCCATCTGGAAACAATCCCATGTCTTCCGGCCGGCGCCTCACGATCAACAGCGCCGGCAGCACCAGCAAGGCAATCGTGAGCACGCCGAACACCGTCCACGTCTGCCGCCACCCGAGGGTTAAAAGAAGCCAGGCCGCGACCACCGGCATGCAAACCTTGGCGAAGCCCACGCCCATGCTCGTGAAGGCGAGCGCGCGCCCGCGCCGGCGCACAAACCACTGCGAGATGACAACATTGACGACCATGTAGCCCATGATGGCATCGCCAAAGCTCACCAAGGCCAGACGGATCGCTGCAAATTGACTGAAGCTGTCGACGTGGCCGAGAAAAAAGTAGCCGATTCCGACGATCGTCGTACCGATCGCCATCAGCCAGCGCCCGCCGTAGCGATCCACCAAGGTGCCGACCAGCGGTGCGAGACAGGCGCCGATGATTCCCTCTCCGGAACGGAGCAACGAAAAGACGCCGCGAGAAACAGCTAACTCGCTTGTCAGAGGTTTGAGAAAGATGCTGAGTGTGCTTGCGAGAGCGAACGAAGATGCGACATTGGCGAGAAAACCGACACCGACGATGTACCAGCCATAGAAAATCCCTTGAGTCCCGACCCGGTGCTCGCTCCGCGCTGCCGTTTTCACACTTTGGGTTTAGCAGGAATAGGTCGGCGCGCGCAATTCGAAGAAGACATTTCTGAATGACCGGCTTGAGAATCCTCCCGAGGCAAAAGATTATTCGAGCGAAACGCCGCCGGATTTCACAAAGCCGCCAAGTGGTAGGTATGTCATTTCGACCGAAGGGAGAAATCTTTCTCACGCATTGTAGCTCTGCTGCGCTGAGTTTTCTGCGTTAGACTCGATTAAATTCTTCCGAGTTTGTGATCTATGAATTACGACCTGTCGGAGCCTGCGCAAACTTTCCGAGGTAGCAATCTTAAGGTTGCGGACTGACAAATGAAATTCGATCTCCAAGAACGACTCACCACAGAGGCAACAGAGGTCGCGGAGTTCGGAGTTTTGCTTCATAAAATTATTTTCTCAGCGTACTCCGCGTCTCCGCGGTGAATTCTGTTCTGGACCGAGATAGTCTGG
>Ga0210115_1000440_pt1 | contig 11984 bp, 8 predicted proteins | sample MayberryNW_TuleB_2_FD_185526 | JGI IMG/M metagenome (GOLD analysis project Ga0210115, IMG submission 185526) | Wetland microbial communities from San Francisco Bay, California, USA, that impact long-term carbon sequestration - MayberryNW_TuleB_D2... | ecosystem: Environmental > Aquatic > Marine >... | reverse complement strand
CCGTCGAGCTCGGCCACGGCGGACAGGATCGCAGCGCCGCAGCGCTTCCCGGCCGGGGTCACCTTCAGCCGATACTCGCCCTCGGGCAACCGAACCCCCGACACCACGTCGCCCGGCTGGAAGTCCCTGATCGCCTTGTCACCGTTGACGCAGACGTCGACGGTCACTCCTGGGATGCCGTGCACCACGTTGAGAGTGAACTTGGGGGTCCCCCCCGCCGCGGCGGGAACCGCCCCCGAGACGGCCATCGTCGCCGCGAGCGCGACGACCAGGCCGACGATGCGCTTGGTCATGTCTTCCTCCTTCTGCGCGGGCAAGGACGGGCGGGTCCCGCCCCGTGCGCGCGCTTCGGGCGGTGTCCGTACCCGGACCGAGCCTCGGATTAACCTCGGAGGGGAGGTGCATAGGTTTCGAGGCGGCACCCGGATGAACCTACGCGGCTGGGGGGGTCCCATCGAAGACGACGCGGCCGCCAGCGATGGTGATCTGGACCGTGGTTTCGCCGATCGCGCCGAGCGAACGGTCGAACGGGTTCCGATCGACCACGGCGACGTCGGCGCGCATCCCCGGCGCCAGCACCCCGGCCTCGTCGTCGTGATTCACGTACGCCGAGCCACGGGCGAACGCCGCCATCGCGGTGGCGAGGTCGAGGCGCTGCGAGGCATCGAGCGGCTGGGCGTCGGGGCTCGCGATCGGCTGCCGAGTGACCGCGACCTCCATCTCGAGCCAGGGGTTCGGGGTGGTCACGGGCCAGTCGCTGCCCATGCACAGCACGGCGCCGCTCGCGCGGATCGAGCCGAACGGATAGAGCCGGGCGGCCCTGTCCCCCACGCGCGGCGCGGTGATCTCGGAGATCACGGGGTCGGGCTGGGCCCAGAACGTCTGCAGGTTCGCCACGACCCCGAGCCGGCGCATGCGGGGCAGGTCGACCGGGTCGGGCAGCTGGATGTGGGCGATGTGGTGGCGGGCGTCGTTCCACCCGTTGGCGGAGCGAGCCGCCTCGATCGCATCGAGCCCGCTGCGGAACGCACGATCGCCGAGCGCGTGCTGATGCACCTGGAACCCGCGCGCGTCGAGCGCAACCACCGCCTCCCTCAAGGCCTCGGCCTCGACGAACTGGATGCCGCGCCCGTGGTGCTCCCCGAACGCACCCTCGTACGGTTCGAGCATCGACCCCGTGCAGCTTTCGGGGCACCCGTCGAGCATGATCTTGATCGTGTTCGCGTCGAGTTGCCCGCCGGTCGCCCACTCCCGCTGCTCGACCAGGCGATCGACCTGCTCGAGACCCGCGTGGCGGTCCCACCACATGGCCGCGACGACCCGGGCGGTGAGCGCCCCTTCGTCGGCGAGCTCACGATAGGCGCGCAGCACGTCGGGCTCGACCCATGCGTCCTGCCACCCGGTGATGCCGAGCCCGTGCAGCTCCCGCTGAGCGCGGAGCAGGTAGGTCTTCCAATCGGCCACGCTGGGCTGGGTCGCGACCGTACGCAGCACGTCGTAGGCGGCGCCTTCCTGCAGGGTGCCGGTCGGCGATCCGTCGGGGTCACGCACGAGGTACCCGTCCCACGGATCGGGTGACGAGGCGGACAGGCCCGCGACCTCGAGGGCCCGGGAGTTCGCCCACGCCGCGTGGACGTCGGTGTTCAATAGGAAGACGGGCCTGTCGGGCACGACGGCGTCGAGGTCCTCCCTGCGGGGCCCTCCCGTCTCGGCGAACACGGTGTTGTACCAGCCCCCGCCGACGATCCACTCCGTGCCGGGGTTCGCGACGGCGAAGGCCTCGATCCGCGCCAGGTAGTCCTGTTTCGTGTGCAGGTCGTCGAGGTTCACGTTGAGCAGGTTGCGTGCGCCGACCGACGGGTGCACGTGAGCATCCTGGAAGCCGGGCACGGCCATGCTGCCCGGGAACGTCAGCACCTCGGTCGCCGGGCCGCGGAACGCTCCGACGTCGTCGTCGGTGCCGACCGCCACGATGCGGTCACCCCGGATCGCGACCGCCCGAGCGCGCCGGCGGCCGGCGTCGCCGCACCACACGTCGGCATCGGCCAGGATCAGATCGGCGGGCGATCGGTCTGCATCCGACACGGCGCGGACCCTAGCATGAGGACGAGGACGTTCGAGAGGGGACGACGGTGGACACGATGCGCGTGGAGCGGGGCCTGGTCGGAGCGGTGCAGGGCGAGGACGTCGACATCCGTGGAAGCGGGGTGGGAGCCGCGGCGGCGAAGCGAGACCTCTTCCTCACGAACGGAGGCGCCGGAGCCCTCGCAGCGGCCGGCAACCTCACGATCACGAACGGCGGCGGCGGCCCGATGGCGGTCGCCGGCGACGTCTCCATCACGAACGGGGGCGCCCAGACGATCATCGCGGGCCGGAGCGCGGCCCTTGGGGAGCGGAGCTTCGTGGCGTTCGTGCTGGCGCCCAAGGTGATCGTCGAACCCGGCGCGAAGGTGCTCGTCTCGACGCGGCAGGCCCTCGCGTTCGGCGCCGTCGTGGCCGCAGGCGCCGTGGTCGCCGCGCGGCTGATCGGGGGCCGCGGGGTCCCTTACTAGTCTATTCTAGACTAGCTGGCGGGGGCGACGGGCCGGACCCGCCGGCCGGAAGGTCGTCATCGCGAGCCGCCTCGGCCGCCGATGCGGCGGCCCTCGCCGGTTCGGTCGCGGGTTCCGCGCCGTGTGCATGGGCGGGCCGATGAGGCGCCGGTGCGTACCCCACGCGGTGGCGGCCGCGCGACGGGGCGGCTGTGCGGACTCGCCATGCCGCGACGATCACGGCACCGACGCCGAACACGGACCCGAGCGCCCAGACGATCAGGTTGAGGAACGGCACCAAGCCGAGCGCCGCCGCGACCCCCCAGCCGGCGAACAGCGCCCCGACGCGTGCCCGCGGCTCCCGCACGATCAGACGCCCGACGATGAAGGCGGCGAAGGCTGATCCGACCAAGGCGATCAGTCCGATCGCCAGCAGCAACGACAGGCCGAGCGGCAGACCGAGGATCGACGCCGCTCCAGCGATCGCGAGCGCCGGGAGCCCGAGGGCGGCCACCACGCCCCATCCCGCCGACGCGAACGGCGCCGTGGCGCCCGCGGCGGCGACGCGGTCGAGCCCTCGCGGCGCGATCGCGAGCAGCAGCAGCAGCACGAGCAGGGCCGAGAACGCGATCGCGAGCGCGCCGAGCAGCGCGCCGAGCGCGGCGATCGCCCCACGAGCCGTGATCGTCACGTCGTCGCGGACGTCGCCGCGGACGAACGCGCCCGGCTCGAGACGGACCTGCTGGGATCCGAGGACGTCGCCTCCGATCGAGGCCGTCGACCCGAGGCGGATCGGTCCGTTCAGTGCGACGACCGACCCGCTCACCTGCCCCGAGACCGCGATCGGCCCGTCGAACACGACCACGTCGCCGGCGACGACCCCCGAGACCACCGCGCGCCCGTGGAAGACGACGACCTCGCCGACCGCCCGCCCACGGGGCACCGACACGGTGCCCGAGAGGACGACCTGGTCCTCCGCGCGCGTCACGTCGGCGCCCGGGGCCTGACTCGGCGACGACGACGGGGTCTGCGTCTGGGCGAGTGCCGCGCCCTCGAGAACGAGGATCGCCCCGAGGGCGGCCGCGAGCGCGGCGACAGGGAGGGAAGACCGGCGCGGCATGGGTCGCATCCTATCGTCGGCCATCCCTCGTTCCGGGGGTCGGATGTCGGTGTTCCGCGCTAGCGTGGTGCGGTGAGCCTGACTCGCTTCTCCCCCGCTGTTCGCGACTGGTTCGACGCGTCGTTCGACGAGCCCACGGCCGCCCAGACGAAGGGGTGGAAGGCGATCGCGCAGGGCGAGCACACGCTCGTGCTCGCTCCCACGGGCTCGGGCAAGACGCTCGCCGCGTTCCTCTGGGCGATCGATCGCCTCGCCACCGAGGCGCCGCCTTCCGATCCGAAGGCGCGTACCCGCGTGGTGTACGTCTCGCCGCTGCGCGCGCTCGCCGTCGACGTGGAGAAGAACCTGAGAGCGCCGCTGGCAGGCATCCGGCACGCCGACGAGCGTGCGGGCGAGGCCGGGCTCGCGCACGAACCGATGGTCGGGGTGCGCACGGGCGACACCCCCGCGCGGGAGCGGCGCCGGCTGATCGCCCACCCGCCCGACATCCTGATCACGACGCCCGAATCGCTCTACCTGATGCTCACGTCGTCGGCCCGCGAGACCCTGCACGGCGTCACGACCGTGATCGTCGACGAGATCCACTCGCTCGCGGGCACCAAGCGGGGCGCCCACCTCGCGCTCTCGCTCGAGCGGCTCGAGTCGCTCGCAGACGCGAGGCCGCAACGCATCGGCCTGTCCGCCACCCAACGGCCGCTCGAGACGATCGCCCGGTTCCTGGGAGGGCACCGCGACGACGGGGCACCGCGCCCGGTCGAGATCGTCGACGCCGGCCGCCGCAAGCCGATGGAGCTCGAGGTCGTCGTGCCCGTCGAGGACATGTCCACGCTCGGGCAACCGCTCGACGTGCCCGCGAGCGGCCCCGCCGCCGCGGGGCCCTCACGCACGTCGATCTGGCCGGCGATCCATCCGCGACTGCTCGAGCTGATCCGCGCACATCGTTCGACGATCGTCTTCGCGAACGGGCGGAGGCTCGCCGAGCGATTGGCCGCCCAGCTGAACGAGCTCGCCGGCGAGGACCTCGTGCGCACGCACCACGGGTCGATCGCCCGCGAGCAACGGCTCGAGGTCGAGGACGCGCTCAAGTCCGGCCGGCTCCCGGCGATCGTCGCCACCAGCAGCCTCGAGCTGGGCATCGACATGGGGGCGGTCGATCTCGTCGTCCAGGTCGAGTCCCCCGGTTCGGTCGCCAGCGGCCTGCAGCGCATCGGCCGAGCGGGGCACCAGGTGGGCGAGCCGAGCCGGGGCAAGATCTTCCCGAAGTTCCGAGGCGACCTGCTCGAAGCCGCGGTCGTCGCCGAGCGCATGTTGGCGGGCGCGATCGAGGAGACCCGCGTCCCCCGCGATCCCCTCGACGTGTTGGCCCAGCAGATCGTGGCGATGTGCGCGGTCGAGGAGTGGCGGGTCGCCGACCTGTTCACGGCGGTACGGCGCGCGGCGAACTTCTCCGAGCTGTCGCACGAGGTCTTCCTCGCCGTGCTCGACCTGCTCGCGGGGCGCTACCCGAGCGACGGGTTCGCCGAGCTCCGTCCGCGGCTGGTGTGGGACCGGCGTGCCGACCTGGTGCGGGCGCGGGACGGCGCCGGGCGCATCGCGATCACGAGCGGTGGAACGATCCCCGACCGTGGCCTGTTCGGGGTCTTCCTTCCCGACGGCACGCGGGTGGGCGAGCTCGACGAGGAGATGGTCTACGAGTCGCGCCGGGGCGAGGTCTTCCTGCTGGGAGCCTCGAGCTGGCGCATCGAGGACATCACGAAGGACCGGGTCATCGTCTCCCCCGCGCCCGGCGAGCCGGGCAAGATGCCGTTCTGGCACGGCGACAAGCCCGGGCGCCCGATCGAGCTCGGCCGGGCGATCGGCGCGTTCACCCGCGAGCTCAGAGGGAAACGCCGCGACGCCGTGCTGACCCGCCTCCGTGCCGAGATCGGCCTCGACGCATGGGCCGCCGACAACCTCGCCGCCTACCTCGAGGAGCAGGTCGGGGCGACCGGGTCGGTCCCCGACGACCGCACGATCGTGGTCGAGCGCTTCCGCGATGAGATCGGCGATTGGCGGATCTGCATCCTCTCCCCCTTCGGGAACCGGGTGCATGCGCCATGGGGGCTCACGATCGAAGCACGGCTCGAGGAACGCTTCGGCCCCGGGGCACAGGTCCTCTGGGGTGACGACGGCATCGTGATCAGGCTGCCCGAAGCCGTCGACCGCGTGCCCATCGACGATCTGCTGTTCGAACCCGAGCAGGTGGAAGCCGCGGTCGTCGACGCATTGCCGGGCACCACGATGTTCGCGAGCTTCTTCCGGGAGGCCAGCGCTCGGGCCCTGCTGTTGCCGCGCCAGCGGCCTGGCAAGCGAACACCGCTGTGGCAGCAGCGTCAGCGCAGCGCCGACCTGCTCGCTGAGGCCTCGAAGCACCCGACGTTCCCGATGCTGCTCGAGGCGACGCGAGAGTGCCTGCGCGACGTCTTCGACGTGCCCGCACTCCGCGAGGTCATGAGCGACCTTCGCTCGCGACGCACGAAGCTCGTGACCGTCGACACCGAGCGCCCCTCACCGTTCGCCCAGTCGCTCCTCTTCCGATGGATCGCGGTCTACATGTACGAGGGCGACGCCCCGATGGCCGAGCGACGGGCGGCCGCCCTGGCGCTCGATCGAGACCTGCTGCGAGAGCTGCTCGGCTCCGAGGAGCTTCGCGGTCTGCTCGATGCGACCGCGATCGACGAGATCGAGCTCGAGCTGCAGCGGCTCGCCGACGGCAGGCGTGCTCGAGGGGTCGACGGCCTGCACGATCTGCTGCGCGACCTCGGGCCGCTGACCGACACCGAGGTCGCGGCCCGGAGCGAGGGCGACGCCGGCGCATCGATGCGCGCACTGGTCGACGCAGGCCGCGCGATCCGGGTGCGGATCGCCGGCGACGAGCGGGTGGCGGCCGTCGACGATGCCGCCCGACTGCGCGACGCGCTCGGGGTCTCGCTCCCACGTGGGCTGCCGAGGGTGTTCACGGAACCGGCCGAACGCCCGCTCCACGAGCTCGTGGCCCGCTACGGACGCACGCATGGCCCGTTCGTTGCCGCAGACCTGGCCGAGCGCCTCGGGGTGAGCATCGACCGCGTCGCGACCGCATTGGCCGACCTCGAGGCCGAGGGTACCGTCACGCAGGGGGGCTTCACCCCCGGAGGTGTCCGGCGGGAATGGTGCGACGTCCAGGTGCTCCGCCGGCTCCGACAGCGATCGCTGGCCGTCCTGCGCCGCGATGTGGAACCGGTCGACGCCGAGGTGTTGGCTCGGTTCCTGCCGACGTGGCACGGGGCCGACCGCCCGAGCGCTGCGGCCGATGCGCTGATCGAGTCGATCGGCCATCTGCAGGGGGCCGCGATCCCCGCGTCGATCCTCGAATCAGACGTGTTGCCGGCCCGCGTCGGCGGGTACCGGCCCGCAGACCTCGACGCGCTGGCGTCGAGCGGTGACCTCGTGTGGGTGGGATCCGGTGGCCTCGGCACCGACGACGGTCGGGTGGTGCTGTGCTTCCGGGGGCAGGCCCGCACGCTGCTCGAGGGCCGGCTCGTGACCGAGCGACCCGACGGTGCGGTCCACGATGCGATCCGGGGGCATCTGGCAGAGCGAGGCGCGTCGTTCTGGCCCGACCTCGTCCAAGCCACCGGCACCGCCGACGAGCGGGTCGTGGTGCGGGCGCTCTGGGATCTGGTGTGGGCCGGCGAGGTAACGAACGATACCCTCGCTCCCCTGCGAGCCTTCGTGCGGGGCGCGTCCTCTCGGGTGCGAGCGGCACAACGCGGCCGCCGGCCGAGGCCCGGGACCATCCGTCGCGCAGGCCCGCCGGCCGGCGCGGGCCGTTGGTCGCTGACCACGTCGCTCCTCGAGCCCGCGGTCCCTGCGACCGAGGCCGCCTACGCCCGGGCTCTCCAGCTACTCGATCGACACGGCGTGCTCACACGCGAGGCCGCGCTCGCCGAGGGCACACCGGGCGGATACGCCGGCATCTATCCCGTGCTCCGAGCCATGGAGGAGTCGGGCTCGGTCCGCCGGGGGTACTTCGTCTCGGGTCTCGGCGCCGCTCAGTTCGCGCTCCCCGGGGCGGTCGACCGGCTCCGTGCGGCGCGCGAGCCAGACATCGATACGGCCGAGACCGGCTCGCTCGTGCTCGCCGCGGCCGATCCGGCGCAGCCGTACGGGGCCGCGCTGCCGTGGCCCGAGGGGGACGGCCGACCGGCGCGGGCAGCCGGTGCCTTCGTGGTGCTCGTCGACGGATCGCTCGCGGTGTTCCTCGAACGGGGGTCGAGGTCGTTGATCACGTTCGGCGTCGACGTCGACGCGTGGGCCGATGCCCTGGCGTCGCTCGTGAAGGACGGGCGTCTGCGCCGGATCGAGCTCGTTCGCATCGACGGCGGGCCTTCGGCGGCGTCACCGGCCGCCGAGCGGTTGCGTTCGGTGGGCTTCGTCGACGGCTACCGCGGGCTGACCCTGCGCGGTTGAGGTCTGCATGCCGGAAGGGGACACGATCCACCGCGCGGCCGCGACGCTCGCCACGGTGCTCGAGGGTCGCACGCTGAACCGATTGGAGACCCCGATGCTGCGCGGGGGCCCGCGACCCCGTGAGGGCGAACCGATCGAGCGGGTGTGGGCACGGGGCAAGCACCTGCTGATCGCGTTCGGCGGCGGGCCGACCCTGCACACGCACCTGGGCATGAACGGATCGTGGCACGTGGCCGGTGCCCGTCGGCGAACCCGGCGCCGCCCGGTCGTCACGATCCGGGCCGGCGAGGTCGAGGTCCTCTGCTACTCGGCGCCGACCGTCGAACTGCTCGGCGGCGACGACCTGCGGCGGCATCCGGTCCTCGGCGGGTTGGGCCCCGATCTGTGCCTGGTCGACGCCGACATCGACGAGGCGGTGCGGAGGCTGGGGCACCTCGACCCTTCCACCGAGATCGGCGTCGCGCTGCTCGACCAGACGGTCGCGGCAGGCATCGGGAACGTGTACCGGTCCGAGGTGGCCTGGGCCTGCCGGGTGGATCCTCGCCGCCCACTGGGTTCGGTGGATGCTGCGACCCGTCGAGAGCTGTACTCGACCGCGGGGCGGCTGCTCCGCAGGAACCTCGGCACGTCCCGACGGACGACCGACGCCGGCGCCCTCGCCGTCTACCGGCGGCAGGGTCGCGGCTGCCGTCGGTGCGGAGGCACGGTCCTGCGGCAGCGCCTGGGCGAACACGCCCGAAGCGTCTGGTGGTGCCCTGGCTGTCAACGCTGATCTCACGGCCGCGTGCCAGACTGCCGGCATGCAGATGCAGGCGTCCGGGCGCACGTGGGCCGCGGCGACCCCCCACACGCTGGCCACCGAGGCGGCCGCCGTCGCGTTCGAGCGTGGGGGCAACGCGATCGACGCGGCGCTCGCCGCGGCGACCACGCTTGCCGTCGTGTACCCGCACATGTGCGGCGTGGGAGGCGACCTGTTCGCGATCGTGCAGCACCCGGCCGGTGACGCCGTCGCGATCAATGCGAGCGGACGAGCCCCCGCGGCCGCCGACCCGCGCGCGGCCGCCGCCGAAGGCGGCGGCCGCATGCCCGAGCACGGTCCGTCGACCGTCACGGTTCCCGGCGCGGTCAGCGGATGGAAGGCGTTGCACGACCAGGGCGCGAACCTGCCGTGGTCCGACGCGTTCACCGCGGCGATCGCTTACGCGCACGGCGGAGTGACCGTGGCACCGTCGCTCGCCGCCGAGCTGATCGAGGATGCCGATCGATTGAGCGCTGACCCGGGCCTCGCGGCGGTGTTCTTCCCGGGGGGGATGCCGGCGGCCGTGCACACGCAGGTCCGCCAGCCGGCCCTGGGCGAGACGCTACGAGCGATCGCCGAACGAGGCCCAGAGGTCTGGTACGGGGGCGAGGTCGGTGAGCACTACGCCGAGGGGCTCCGTGCCATGGGTGTGCCGATCGATCTGACCGACATGCTCGTGCACGGCGCCGATCTCGGGCCGCCGCTCCGCGCGGGCTTCGGCGAGGTCGACGTTCTCGTGCATCCGCCCAACTCCCAGGGATTCGTGCTGCTCGAGACGCTGGCAGTGATCGAACGGCTCGGGCTTTATCCGGACCCGCTCGGCGTCGACGCGGGCACGCTGGCCCTCGTGTTCAGGGCGACCGCTCGCGACCGAGACCGTCACCTCGCCGATGCCGAGCGCATGATCGTGCACGCCTCGACCCTGCTCGACGACGGCCATCTCGGCGCCGTCGCCGACCTGGTGCGCGAAGGCGTTCCGGGACCGCCGGTCAGCTCCGGGCACCACGGAGGCGACACCATCGGGCTCGTGACCGCCGACGCGGAGGGACGCGGCGTCTCGCTGATCCAGAGCCTGTACGACGGCTTCGGGTCGGGTCTGCTCGAGCCGGCGACCGGAGTCGTCGCCCAGAGCCGGGGCGCATGCTTCACGCTGGAACCGGGTCACCCAAATTTGCTCTCCGCGGGGGCCCGTCCGGCCCACACCCTCATGCCGGTCGCCCTGGAACGTGCCGGCCGCTTCGAGGCCGTGGCCGGCACGATGGGCGGTCATGCCCAGCCCCAGATCCACACGGAGATCCTGCTCCGCGTCTTCCGACTCGGCATGAGCCCGGCCGAAGCCATCGCGGCACCGAGGTGGCTCGTCGGCGGCATGTCCCCGGAGGGCGAGACACCCAGCGTCGTGGTCGAGGCCGGGGTTCCCGAACGGACGATCGCGTCGTTGGGGTCGGCCGGATATCAGGTCCTCACCGTCGGCGAGCGCGACGGCGCCGCAGGGCATGCCCACATGATCAGGGCGACGGCCGACGGGTTCGAGGCGGGCAGCGATCCACGCGCCGACGGCGGCGCGATGGCCTCGTGACTCCGATCGCCGGCGGGCCGCGGTTCCCCTCGCCGGTGCCACGAGCCGAGTCGGAAGCCGAGAGCATGCAGGTCCGGGCGCAGCCCGGTCACCGCGAGCGTCGCGCCGGTTCTTCCCGCTCCCGCGTCGTGGCCGACCCGGGGGGCATCGTCACCATCGCACCGTCGATCGCTGCGTGCACGCGGGCCAGCGACCGTTCGAGCCGGTCGAGCCGGTCGGCCAGCGCATGGTCGCGCGCTCGCGCCTGGAGCTCGAGCACCGCCTGCTGCGGCGCAGGCCGTCCGATCGCGTTCACGATCCCTCCCTGGGATACGACGCCTCATCGGGATGCTACCCCGCAGCCCGCCCGGCGCTCAACACCTGAGTGAAGCCCGGGTCGGCTACCGTGTGCGGACGATGCCGACGCTCGCCCGACTCAGCGTGACGCCCGTGAAGGGCACCGTGGTGCAGCACCCGGCCGCCGCGATGCTCACCGAGGCCGGCATCCCCGGGAACCGGCTCTTCTACATCGTCGACGAGCGGGGCGAGCTCCTCAGCGGCACGGAATTCGGCCCCCTCGTACGCATCCGTGCCGAGCACGATGCGACCCAGGAGCGGCTCACGCTGCGGTTCCCCGACGGCACCGAGATCGCCGGGGCCGCCGACGCCGCCGGCGCCTCGGAGATCACCGACTTCTATGGCCGCCCGGTCGCCGCCCACGTCGTCGAGGGACCCTTCGCCGAGGCCCTCTCGTCGTACTGCCGGAAGCCGGTGCGCCTGCTGCGATGCGACCACGACGGCGACGGGAACGACGTCGAGCCGATCACCCTGGTCTCGTTCGATTCGGTGCGCGATCTCGCCGAGCGTGGTGGCTACGACGGTGAGCTCGACGCCCGGCGCTTCCGGCTCAACCTCGAGCTCGAAGGGTGCGAGCCGTACGAGGAAGACACGTGGGCGGACCGCCGGATCGGCGTCGGCGAGGCGACGATCGAGGTCGGCGGCCAGGTGCCACGCTGCGCGTTCACGACGAAGGACCCCGACACCGGCGAGAAGGACTGGAGCACGCTCACCCAGATCGCGAAGTATCGCGAGCGCATCGGTGGCCGTGGTGGTCTGCCGTTCGGGATGTACGCGCGCGTGGTGACCCCCGGCGTCGTCCGCGTCGGCGATCAGGTCGCACCGCTCGACCCGCTTCCCTGAGCACACCGCCGGACCGGTCATTCCTTCTGACACGACACCCTGTTCCGGGTATCAGGCCCCGCCGAGCCCGGCCGATTCCACGTCCGTAGGATCGCGCGCCGCACGTGCTGCGCGGCAAGCATGACCAGGACAAGGAGGAGTTGGGATGAAGATCTCGAAGAAGCTGAGCATCGGGGCGTTGTTCGCCGGCGCGATGCTCGCGGGCAGCATCGCGTTCGCCGCGTGGACCGCCACCGGTTCGGGCTCCGGGTACGCGAAGGCCACCAGCGCGCAGGCGTTGACGAC
>Ga0210115_1000439_pt1 | contig 11992 bp, 11 predicted proteins | sample MayberryNW_TuleB_2_FD_185526 | JGI IMG/M metagenome (GOLD analysis project Ga0210115, IMG submission 185526) | Wetland microbial communities from San Francisco Bay, California, USA, that impact long-term carbon sequestration - MayberryNW_TuleB_D2... | ecosystem: Environmental > Aquatic > Marine... | reverse complement strand
CGCCGCGGAAGGCCTGTCCACCCGGCCGTGCCAGAGTGCCTCACGTGAGCGACTGGCCGGTGCCCGATCCCGCGGTGATGCGGGTGGGCTACGACCCTGGCGGCGACATCGGCGGCCTGCTCGAGGAGACGGCGCCGGACGACCCGCTGGATCTCTTTGCCCGGTGGTTCGCCGAGGTCGCCGGCGATGGCACCGGCGTCGCCGAGCCCAACGCGGTGGTGGTCGCGACCGTGACGCCGGACGGGTGGCCGGCGGCGCGGACCGTCCTGCTCAAGGGGTACGACGCCGAGGGCCTGCGGTTCTTCACCAACACCGAGTCGGCCAAGGCCGACCAGCTGGTCGCCACGCCGCGGGCGGCGCTGGTCTTCCCCTGGCACGAGGTGCACCGCCAGGTGCGGGTGACCGGGACGGTCCGCCGGCTGCCAGACGACGTGGTGGCGGCGTACTTCGCGACCCGGCCGCGCGACTCGCAGCTCGGTGCCTGGGCCAGCCCTCAGTCCTCGGTCGTCGGGTCGAGGGCCGAGCTGGCCGCCCGGCTGGCCGACGTGGCTGCGCGGTTCCCCGAGGGGGAGCCGGTGCCGGTGCCCCCGCACTGGGGCGGCTACCTGGTGGTGCCGGTGGAGTGGGAGTTCTGGGTGGGCCGCTCCGGGCGCCTGCACGACCGGCTGCGCTACGTACGTCCCGAGGGGTCCAGCAGGTCCGGGGGGCCGAGCGGCCCCTGGACCCGCGAGCGCCTCGCCCCCTGACCTTTGTGGACGCCGACACACCGGACACCCGGCGTGTCTGGTGAGGGGGCGTCCACAACAGCGCTTCTCCACGGAACTACGGCCGGACAGCAGCGACCCCCGGGCCTTGGAGCGCAGGGGACGTGTCCTGCGCAGCCCGGGGGTCGGGTGACTGCCTGGGATTCGCCGGTTCACGAGAGCCGGTGATCCGATCGGCGTCGGGTGCTGCTCGTGGCGCTAGCTGGCAGCCACCTCACGCGTCCGATAGGTACTCAAGAGTTCGGACCACCTCCCTTCCGTGTACCGACGACCGTACGTCCCGATCTGACGGTTCACAACGAAATTCGACCGTGTCTCGGAGTGCGATCCGCAGATCGCGACCAGCCGCCACCAGATGGCGGTCAGCTGGCGGTCAGACGGCGATCCACGTCGACTCGGCGTGGCCGAGCACCCGGCCGTCGCTGTCGTAGGCGGTGCTCGCGGTGAACGCCTTGCGACCGTCGAGGCCGAGCCGCTGCGCCACGACGACGCAGCGGTCGCCGGGCTCGGGCAGCGCGTCGACCGCCGCGGTGATCCGGCCGAGCACCATGGGCCGGTCGCCGAGGTCGCTGGTCCAGCCGCCTGGGCAGTCGAGGGCCGCCCAGACCAGCTCGGGCGGGACCCGGCCGTCCGGCCCGGCGAGCGACGCGTCGGGCACCCAGGTGGTCGCCACCCAGCCCTCGCCGGCGGGACCGGGATCGCCGACCGGGCCGGGCTGCAGGCCGAGCCCGCCGTCGGGGCCGCCCGGCGGCCGGTCCGGCCCGCAGACGAAACAGCCGGGGAACGGGTGGCCCACCAGCCCCCGGTAGCCGGCCTGGGCCGCGTGCGCGGTCTGCCACGGCACCGGCTCGACCAGGGCGGCCTCGAGGCGTCCCGGCTCGGCGGTCGCGATGACGGCGCCGCCGAAGCTGGCGGACGTGGCGGCGTCCTCGGCCGCGACGACCATGGCGCTCTCCAGGGGCGGCGGCTGGCGCAGCGTGACCCGCACGGCGGCACCGTCGCCGGTGAGGCCGCCGGTGCCGTCCCGGCCGGCCAGCCCCGAGCGGCCGGCCAGCAGGCCCGCCGTGTAGCCCCCGTTGCCAGTGTCCGGCGGGCCGCAGAAGCGCCCGGGGACCACGATCGAGCCGGTCTCCATGCCCGACGACCCTAGGCCGTGGCTCGCTGCCTGACGACAGCGGTCAACTCCTACCGACAGCGGCCTGCATGCCGCTGTCGGTAGCAGCTGATCACGGTGCCGTGATCAACTCGGCGGCGACCCTGAGGTCGGCGACGAGGGCGGCGAAGGCCTGGTCGCGCTGGTCGCCGGGCGTACGCAGCACGGCACTCGGATGGGTGGTCACGACGAACCGCCGCACGCCCAGGGAGGTCTCGCGCTCCAGCACGGTGCCGCGGTCCCTGGTCACCCGGACGGCCGGGCCCAGCAGGGCCTTCGCCGCGGTCGCTCCCAGGGCCACGGTCACGGCCGGGTCGACGAGGCGCAGCTCGGCCGTGAGCCACGGCTTGCAGGCCGTGATGTGGCGCATCTCCGGCGTCTGGTGGATCCGCCGCTTGCCCGGCGCGGTCTGGGTGAAGCGGAAGTGCTTGACCGCGTTGGTCCGGTAGACGTCGCCGGGCGCCACGCCGGCCTCTTCCACGGCCTTCACCAGCAGCCGCCCGGCCGGGCCGACGAAGGGTGCTCCCTGGCGGTCCTCCTGGTCCCCGGGCTGCTCACCGACCAGGACGACCTTGGCGGTGGTCGGGCCGGCCGAGAAGACCGTCTGGGTCGCTGCCTCCCAGAGCTCGCAGCCGCGGCAGCCATCGGCGGCCCTGCGCAGCTCCCGGATCCCGGCGTCGGGCGGGACGAAGTCGGCGGCGCTCACCTCCGTCATGGCCGCAGTATCGCCCCGGCGGCCGCGCTCAACCTCGCCCGCCTGGCGTCGTACGGGAGAATGGTCGGCGTGAGCGACCTCATCGACACCACCGAGATGTACCTCCGGACGGTCTTCGAGCTGGAGGAGGAGGGCGTCGTCCCGCTGCGGGCCCGCATCGCGGAGCGGCTCGGCCAGTCCGGCCCCACGGTGTCGCAGACGGTCGCCCGGATGGAGCGCGACGGCCTGCTGACCGTCGAGGGCGACCGGCACCTCGAGCTCAGCCCTCTCGGGCGGACCCTGGCCACCCGGGTCATGCGCAAGCACCGCCTGGCCGAGTGCCTGCTGGTGCAGGTGATCGGCCTGGAGTGGGAGCTGGTGCACGACGAGGCGTGCCGCTGGGAGCACGTCATGTCCGAGACCGTGGAGCGGCGGCTGCTCGAGGTGCTCGGCCACCCGACGGTCTCGCCCTACGGCAACCCGATCCCCGGCCTGGCCGAGCTCGGCGACCCGGACGGGGTCGCGGACGAGGAGACGCTGGCGCCGCTGGACCAGGTCGCGCTGACCGGCGTCACGTCGGCGATCGTGCGTCGGCTGGCCGAGCCGGTGCAGGCCGACGCCGCCCTGATGTCCCGGCTGCGGCGGGCCGGTGTGCAGCCCGGTGCCTCGATCACCCTCGGCCCGGGCGGTGACGGGCTGCTCGTCGGCTCCGGCGGGGAGACCACCGAGATCTCCGCCGTGGTCGCCTCGCACGTCTACGTCGCCGCCGGCTGAGGCGCAGCGACCCTCGGGCGGCAACCCCGGGCGGCACCGCCCGAGTTGCGCGAACGGGTACCCCCCGGGGTACCCTGGTGCCATGACGGACACTGCTCCCGCGACGACGTTCGACGACGCAGCCGCCCGGGCCGAGGTCGTGGCGCGGTTGCGCCGGGCCCAGGGTCAGGTCGCGGGGGTCATCGCGATGATCGAGGCCGGCCGCAGCTGCGTCGACGTCGTCACCCAGCTGGCCGCGGCGAGCAAGGCGATCGACCGGGCCGGCTTCAAGGTCGTCTCCTCGGGCCTGCAGGACTGTCTGGCCGCCGAGGAGCGCGGCGAGGCCCCGACGCTGACCCGCAGCCAGATCGAGAAGCTCTTCCTGTCCCTCGCCTGACCGCCCTCCCGCCCTTCCCCTTCTCGAGAGAGGACCCCATGCGCAGCATCACCGTCCAGGAGCTCAAGGCCGCGATGGACGCCGGTGAGGTCGCAGCGGCCGACGCCACCGACCCCAAGGCGGTGCTCGTCGACGTGCGCGAGCCCTACGAGTTCGCCGCGGGGCACGTGCCGGGGGCCGAGCTCGCGCCGATGCAGACCGTGCCCACGCTGGTGCCCTCGTTGCCGACCGACCGCCCGGTCTACCTCGTGTGCGCCACCGGCAACCGCAGCGGGCAGGTGGCCGACTACCTCGCGCACTTCGGCATCGACGCCGTCAACGTCGAGGGCGGCACCGCGACCTGGATGCGCGCCGGCTTCCCGGTGGAGCGCTGAGGCCGGTGTCGTCGTCGACCATGCTGGACGTACGCATCATCGAGACGCCCGACCTGGGCGACCGTTCCTACGTGGTCGGCGCCGGCGACGTCGTGGTGGTCGTCGACCCGCAGCGCGACCTCGACCGGCTCGAGGCGCTGCTCGCCGGCCGTCGGCTGACCCACGTGCTGGAGACGCACGTCCACAACGACTACCTGAGCGGCGGTCTCGAGCTGGCGCGGCGCCACGGCGCGATCTACGTCGTCCCGTCGGACGTCGCGGTGCAGTACGACCGGCAGCCGCTCTCCGACGGCGACCGCTTCGAGACCGGGTCGATGCACTGGGAGGCCGTCGGTACACCGGGACACACGCCGCACCACCTCTCCTACGCGGTGCGGGTCGGGGACGAGACCGCGGTCTTCACCGGAGGCTCGCTGCTGTACGGCAGCGTCGGGCGCACCGACCTGGTCGGCGCCGACCTGACCGAGCGGCTCACCCACGACCAGTGGCACTCGGTCCGTCGGCTGGCCGACCGGCTGCCGGCCGGCGCCGCGGTCATGCCCACGCACGGGTTCGGCAGCTTCTGCAGCGCGTCGCCGACCTCGGGCGACTCGTCCACGATCGCCGAGCAGCAGCGCACCAACAGCGTCTTCCGGCAGGACGAGGACGACTTCGTCGCCGAGCTGATCGCCGGGCTGGACGCCTTCCCCGCCTACTACGCCCACATGGGGCCGGCCAACCTGGCCGGCCCGGAGCCGATCGACCTCACGCCGCCGTCGCCGGCGTCCGCCGACGAGCTGCGCAAGCGGCTGGCCGCGGGCGAGTGGGTCGTCGACCTGCGCGCTCGGGCGACCTTCGCCGACGGGTTCCTGCCCGGCTCGCTGTCCTTCGACAACGAGGGCAACGTGGTGACCTACGTCGGCTGGCTGGTCCCGTGGGGCACGCCGGTCACCCTGCTCGGCGACACGGCGGAACAGGTGGCCGAGGTGCAGCGCGGCCTGGCCCGCATCGGCATCGACCGGCCGGCCGCGCAGGCCGTGGGCGGGCCGGAGGTGTGGGCGCAGGGGAGCGACCTCGCGACGTACCCGCGCACCGACTTCCACGGCCTGGCGCGCGCGCTAGGCGACGACCCCCAGCTGACCGTCCTCGACGTGCGCCTGGCCTCCGAGCACGACGAGTCGCGGCTCCGCGGGGCGCTGCACGTGCCGCTGCACCAGCTCGCCGACCGGCTGGAGGACTTGCCAGGCGGGCCGATCTGGGTGCACTGCACGTCCGGGTTCCGCGCGGCGACGGCGGCCTCGATGCTGGCCGCGGCCGGGCACGACGTCGTGCACGTCGACGGGGACTTCGACACCGCCGCCGCGGCCGGCCTGCCGGTGGAGTCCGGCCGGCCGGCCGGGCACGCGGGCTGAGCCGACCCGTTGGCCGACGCCGCCGTCCTGCTCGTCCTGGGCCTGGTCATCGGCCTGCTGATCGGGCTGCTCGGAGCCGGCGGGACCGTGCTCACCGTGCCCGCGCTGGTCTACCTGGCCGACCTGCCGGTGGACGCCGCCGTGGCCACCTCGCTGGTGCTCGTCCTGCTCAGCGCCGGGGCCGGGCTGGCGGGTCACGGCACCAGCGGGCGGGTGCTCTGGCGCGAGGGGCTGGTCTTCGGCGGGCTCGGCAGCCTCGGGGCCGTCGCGGGGTCCCGGCTGTCGGCGGCGGTGCCGGAGCAGCTGCTGCTCGGGTTGTTCTCCGCCGTGCTGCTGGCGGCCGCCGCCGGCATGCTGCGGGAGCGGACCGGCCCGGCCGGCCCTGGGACAACCCCCCGGCGACCCTGGTGGCAGGTCGCGTTGCTCGCCGCGGGCGTCGGGCTGCTGACCGGCTTCTTCGGGGTCGGCGGCGGCTTCCTGGCGGTCCCGGCCCTGGTCCTCGCGCTGGGTCTCCCGCTGGAGCAGGCCACGGCGACCGCCCTGGTCGTGATCGTCGTGAACGCGGCGGCCGCCCTCGCCGCGAGGGGCGGGCACGGGGTCGACCTCGCGGCGACAGCATGGACCGGTGTCGGGGCCGTCGTGGGCGGTGCGGGTGGTGCCCTGGCCGCCCACCGGGTGCCGACCACGGCGCTGCGACGGGCCTTCGGCATGCTGCTGGTGGTCACCGCGGTCGGGGTCCTCACCGCGGCCCGGCTCTGAGGGCTCGGCCGGCGATCGAGCCCTGACCTGGGGCTTCCGGCGCGCGCCACGCGGAGGAGGGGGCCTGGTTTGTGCGCCCTCGTGACCGTCCCGTAGCCTCTGCTGCGCCTGACCGGAACCTCTGGCCAGGCGCACGTGAGGCCGCCGAATCCTGCCCCTCGCGCGCAGCAGGTCGACAGACGCCTGGCAGGAGCGGGGGACCCACAGGATTTGTGGGCCCTCAGGGGTCCTTGGGGTGAAGCCGCCCCGGGGTCGCACCACGCGACGCCGAAGCGGCCGGGCATCTCCCGCCCGAACCCGACAGCTCACCTCGTAGGCGTGGGAGAGGACGACGGTTGTCCAAGCATCGCCGCCCGACCAGGCTGCAGCAGCTCGCGCAGCTCTCCCGGGCCAACGCGAGTCCCCTGCACCTGGGTGTCGCCGCCGGCGTGGCCGGCACCCTGTCGATCACCGGCACGGTCGTGGCCCAGGCGGCGCCGACCGACGCCGCGAAGCGGCTGCGCACCAAGCCGGTCGCCCACGAGACCGTCGTCGCCAGCGACCTGTCCGACACGCAGAACGTGTCGGCGCTCAAGGACGCGGTGACCGAGGCCCAGCGGGAGCGCGAGGAGCGCATCGCCGAGGCGAAGGCGCGGGCCGAGGCCAAGCGCAAGCGGCTCGCCGCCAAGCGCGCCGCGGAGCGCGAGGCCCGCAAGCAGGCCGCCGAGGCCCGCCAGCTGCAGACCGCGTCGCGCAGCGTCGAGCGGATGAGCGCGTCGGCCGCCAACGTGCTCTCGATCGCCCGCGAGGTCGCGTCCGGCGCCTACTACGCCTACGGCGGCTCCGGCCCGTCCGGCTTCGACTGCTCGGGCTTCACGTCGTACGTCTTCTCGAAGGTCGGCATCTCCCTCCCGCACTCGTCGTCCGCGCAGTCCTCCGTCGCCACCCGGGTGTCGAGCCCGCAGCCCGGCGACCTGGTCTTCGTCTACAACGGCGGGGGCGGGAGCATCGGGCACGTGGCGATCTACGCCGGCAACGGCTACTGGTGGGAGGCGTCCAACCCCAGCACCGGGGTCGGCCTGCACCGCGCGTGGTCGTCGAACGTGTCGTACGGCCGGGTGCTCTAGGACACCGCCACCCGGAGATCTTCCGGCGCAGCGCGCCGGACCAGCAGTACGCGGCAGGCATCCCCCCCGTCCGCCGCGTACAGGGACCTCGGAGTCATCCCCCCCGGCTCCGGGGTCCCGCCTTGTCCGGGGCCAGGCCGGTCCGACCGGAGCCGTCACCCGGCGGCTCAGCGACCGCCCGACCCGCCGGGTGCTGTCTCGTGCTCGGCCCCGTGCGGCCGGCTCGACGACGGCTTGCGGAGGTACATGTCGACGTCGGCGGCGGCCACCAGATCGTCGGCCGACTCGTCGTCGGCGCCGGTGACCGCGACCGTGCCGATGGTCACCGAGAGCTCGAAAGCGAGCCCGCCCACGTCGATCGGCGCGGCCACCGCCTCGCGGAGCCGGCCGACCAGGTCGGCCAGCTCGGCCCCGCTCAGGTCGTCCGCCACCACGACGAACTCGTCGCCGCCGAAGCGCGCTGTGGTGTCCCGGGCCCGGACCTCCGACTCGAGGCGTCGGGCGACGATGGCGAGCACCTGGTCCCCGACGGCGTGGCCGTGGCTGTCGTTGACCGGCTTGAAGTCGTCGAGGTCGCAGAACAGCAGTGCACCCGGGCGCCGGCTGCGCCGGGCCTCGTGGATGGCCGCGTCGACCCGCTCGCCGAGCGACGCCCGGTTGACCAGGCCGGTCAGCGGGTCGCTGGTGGCCCGACGGGTCAGCTCCTGGTGCTCAGCGCGTCGGTCGCTGACATCCTCGAACTGCGAGATGCCGTAGAGCGCCGTCCCCGCGTTGTCGCGCACCACGGAGGTCTGCAGCGACACCCAGACCGGCTGGCCGTCGGCGCGCAGGTAGCGCTTCTCGAGCTGGTAGCGGTCCTGCCTGCCCTCCATGGCCGACCGGACGGCCTCCACGTCGGCCGGCCGGTCGTCCTCGTGGGTGATCTCGCCGATGCTGCGCTCCTGGAGCTCGCGCCGGCTGTAGCCGAGCATCCGGCACATCGCCTCGTTGACCCGCAGGAAGCGCCCGGCCGACCCCGGCGTGAAGTCGACGATCGACATGCCGAAGGGCGCGTTCTCGAACGCGAGCCGGAAGGCCTCCTCGCTCTCGCGCACCCGCTCGGCGAGCCGGGCGTTGTCGATCGCGATGCCGGCCTGGGTGGCGTACATCTCGAGCATCTCGCGCTGCAGCTCGCCGGGCCGGCGGCCGTCGCGCGGCAGGTCGACGGACAGCACGCCGACCAGGTCGCCGGAGATCGAGTGCAACGGCGCGTAGAGGGCGTCGAGCGGGTGCCAGGCGTCGGGGTCGTCGACGACAGGGACGTCCGGGACCCATGACGGGATGTCATCGAGGTCGGCCATCTCGTGCGGCTCGTAGCGCAGCGCCCCCCACGCGTGTGACCGGACGAAGGCCCGCTCCCACTTGTCCAGCGGGGTGCGCCGTCCGAGCAGGGTGTCGCTGACGTCCTGCGGGCCGGCGATCGCCACCGCTTCGACCGTGCGGTCGTCGTGCACCAGGCTCACCACGGCGACCTCGAAGCCGAGCCCTTCGACCACGCCGTCGACCACGGCCCGGAGGGTGGCCGCCAGGTCGGTGCCGGCGTTGAGCCGGACGATCAGCCGCTGGACGTCGCGGAGTGCGGCGATGCTCACCTGCGCCATCGGCGCAACCCTCCAAACCAGTGCACACCCTGCCCGGTGCTCCGGGCACACTAAAGGATCGGCACGGCTTTACCGTGTCTTTACCCCCGGATGCGGCTGGTGCACCCGCCGCGGCTGCGGCGTCAGGTGTCGGGGAGGCTCGTATGGGGCCGGCCGTCCCGCCTCAGCGCCCGGCGACGGTGTGCCGGGTGCGCTTGGCGGCGTACAGCGCCATGTCGGCGCGGGTCACGGTCCCGCCCGGCGTGCTGCCGTCGTCATGGACGGCGAACCCGTGGCAGTAGGTCACGCCGTGCGGCGCCTGCCAGGCACCGGCGAGCCGCTGCACCACGGCCGTGGCCGCGACGGCACCGTTCTCGGGGAAGACGACGGCGAACTCGTCGCCGCCGATCCGGCAGGCCTCACCCGCGCGCACACAGCGGCGCAGCGCCTCCGCGAACGAGGTGAGCACCTCGTCGCCGACCGTGTGGCCGAGGGTGTCGTTCACCGCCTTGAAGCGGTCCAGGTCGAGCAGCAGCACTCCGCCGCCGACCGGCATCCCGCCGAGGGCGAGGTCGAAGCGGCGGCGGTTGCCCAGGCCGGTGAGCGAGTCGCTGTGCGCGTCCGTGTCGAGCCGGTCCAGCCGCTGGTGCCGCTCGAGCACCTGGCCCAGCTGGACCGAGAGCAGGGTGAGGGCGCTGTCGTGGTCGTGGTCGAGCGCGTGCCCGGGCTTCGACCACCAGAGCGCGAGGACGCCGAGCACGCCGCCCTCCCCGGGGACCGGGAGGTACAGCACGGTGCGCGCGCCGAGCCGATCGACGAACCTCTGGGAAACCAGCGGGCTGGTGGACGTGTCCTCGACGTAGAGCGGCTCGGCGGTGGCGACCGCGCGGCCGAGCGCTGTCGTCTCCTTGGCGATGTCGATCTCGACCTCACGCAGGTTCTCGCCCGCGCCGATGCCGGCCACCCCTCGGAACACGGTCGATCCCGGCTCGTCGGCGAGCAGGACGCCGGACCCGTCGACACCGAGCAGGTCCGTGCCGAGCCGGGCGGCCAGCGCGGCGGCCTCGGCGACGCTCGTGGTGGCCAGCAGGAGGATCAGGGCCTGGTTGACCTGCTCGCGGGTCTCGTGCTCCTCGCGCAGCCGGGTGGTGATCAGGCCGACGATGCTGCCCAGGACCGCGTAGAGCCCGAGCCCGAGCGCCAGCTGCAGGAGGTGGTGCTCCTGCAGCCCCAGGGTCGTGACGAGCAGGGCGAGCTCGAGCAGGACGCCGAGCCACAGCGACGCGGTCGCGCGGCAGGTGATGCCGGTGTAGCCGAAGACCAGGGCCAGGGCGACCAGGTACTGCAGCAGCTGACCGGTGCTCAGACCCACCCCGAGGACCAGGGCGACGGCGCCGGACGCGACCACCGTCGGGCCGGTCCGGTCGGGCAGCTGGCGCCAGGGCAGCAGGGCCAGCGTGACGGCGCCGACGACGGCCAGCGCGGTGATGTTCGACCACGCCTGCTGATGCGTCGCCGGCAGGCTGGGCCGCACGGCGAGGCTGTAGAGCGCCGCCACGGCCCAGGTGGCGCAGGCGAGGTATCCGCGCAGCACCCTCGTCCTGCCGGGTCCGTCGCCGTCCTCGAGGAGGACGCGCATGACCGACACCGGGGACAGGCGGGTGCGCCAACGGGTCGTCACCTTCGGTAGATCGTCAGCCCGGCCCCGCAGGTCAAGCGTCCCCGACGGATTAGTGCAGAAAGTGATGGCCTAGGAGGGCGCTTCCTCGTCGCGGCGCTCCTGGGTGGCGTCATCGCTGCCGGCACAGGAGACCTCGAACCACACCCGCTTGCCGGTGGCCAGGGGCTCCCAGCCCCAGCGCGCGGCCAGCGAGTCCACCAGCGCGAGCCCGGCGCCGGGAGTCGCACCGTCGCAGCAGACCGGCGGCGCAGCAGCGTCGTCGTCGACGGCGACCAGCAGGGTGTCGCCGTCGCACCTGGCCCGCAGCCCGACGTCGGCGCTGCGGGTGTGCACGACGGCGTTGGTGACCAGCTCGGACACGAGCAGCACCGCGGTCTCTGCCGCCGCCGGCCCGCAGCGTTCCGGGAGCCACGCCCCGAGGTCGTGCCGGGCGTCCCGCGACGCCGTACCGGTGCGTGGCATCGACGTCCTGAAGGCGAGCTCCCCGACCACGACGTCCTCCCGCACCTCGTCGGCTAGGTCTGTCGTCCCCCGGCTGCGTGCAGCCGAGGGACGACCCTGCCGCGTCCGGTCGGTCCCGTCCAGCCGGGTGGCCGATCCGCCCGGAAGGTGACGAAAGGTCGGGCGACGCGAGCGGTGCCCCGACGGGTCAGTAGACGGTGACGCCGTAGGCGTTCGCCGCCTCGCGGACCGGCTGGAAGAACGTGGTGCCGCCGGTCCGGCAGTCACCGCTGCCGCCGGAGGTGAGCCCGAGGGCCGTCGACCCGGCGTAGAGGGCGCCGCCCGAGTCACCGGGCTCGGCGCAGACATTGGTCTGGATCATCCCCTTCACCAGGCCGCCGCCCTGGTAGCGCACCGTGACGTTGAGCGCGGTCACCGTGCCGCTGTGGACCCCGGTGGTCGACCCGTCCCGCGTGACCGCCTGTCCGACCCTCGCGTCACCGACCGTGAAGCCACCGGGGTGCGACACCGTGGCATTGTCGTAGCGCACCAGCGCGTAGTCGTCGCCGGGGAAGCTGTAGCCGACGGTCGGCCCGACCAGCGTGCTGCGGTTCGCGTTGGTCCACCAGGTCTTCTCGGGCTTCCCGCAGTGCCCCGCGGTCAGGAAGTAGTAGGTGCCGCCGCTGACGACGTTGAAGCCCAGGGAGCAGCGGTAGCGTTTGCCGTAGATCGCGTCGCCGGCTCCCAGCAGCGGACGGAACACACCCGCTGTCCGCTCGATCCGGATGACGCGGGCCGCGGTGCCTGCCTCGCGCTTGATCGCTGTGACCTCACCGGCCGACACCGAGTCGTCGGCGGTC
>Ga0210115_1000438_pt1 | contig 12003 bp, 10 predicted proteins | sample MayberryNW_TuleB_2_FD_185526 | JGI IMG/M metagenome (GOLD analysis project Ga0210115, IMG submission 185526) | Wetland microbial communities from San Francisco Bay, California, USA, that impact long-term carbon sequestration - MayberryNW_TuleB_D2... | ecosystem: Environmental > Aquatic > Marine... | reverse complement strand
GGTGTCGAGGCTCCCGATGAAGGCGAGCTGGGCCTCGACGAACGGACCGGAGGTCGGGTCCGCCGCCGCCCCGGTCTCGGTGACGAAGTCGAGCTCGCCGTTCGGGCCCGCGGCGAAGCCGTCGAGCGTCACGAACTGCTGGACGACGACCTTCCGCATGTCATCGACCCTACTCGCTTCTGGTTCGACGGGTCGATTCGCATGATGATGGGGTCGGATATGCGCGAGATGCCGCGCGACGGATCGGGGCCTCGAGTGCGACGTGTGCTCCGCTCGACACCTCGTCAGCGAGCGGAAGGCTCGTTCGGCGCGATCCTTGCGCCTTCCTCAGGCACCACTGGCACGCCCCGCTTCCGCTGCAGCTCGAGGTACTCGCTGCGACGCTGGAACGTGTCGCGGAGCTCCTCGGTGAGCGCGTCGACGAACTGGTCGCGGTAGGCGGCGTCGACGAGGATCGTGACCGCGTAGTAGAGCCCGGCGAAGGCCGCGACCCCGGTCGCCACCCGCAGCAGCGCCTCGTTCACCTGCAGGCGGTCGCCGAACCACGAGACCGCGACGTCCACATCGTCGGGGATCAACAGCCACGCCCCGCGGACCTCGGCGTTCACGAGCAGCGCGCCGAGCACGACGTAGAAGAGCCAGATCGCGGCGCTCACGAACAGCACCTGCAGCATCTCGCTGATCAGCGCGACCGCCGCGAGGTTCAGGCGCTCCTTCCGGCGCAACGGCACGTCGCCGACCGCGGACTCGACCTGCACCTCGCGGACCACGCTCGGCAGCCGCACCGCGAGGAACACCATCGCGAGCAGCACGAAGAGCCCCATCGCCGTCCAGAACGCGCCCGGGCCGGGCGTCGTGAACACCTGCCAGATCTCGGTCGTGAAGAACATCACGAGCGAGAAGAACAGCAGCAGCGGCACGGCGCGCACGAGCACCGAGAGCGAGGCGCCGAGCTGGGTGAAGAACCGCCGGCCCGCCCACCGCACGAGCGAGGCCACGCCGAACCCGATCACGAGGTACACGATCGCCAGCAGCGCGGCGTTCACGACCATCGTGTTGAACCCGAACAGGAACTGCGCGCTGAACACGATCGGGAGCAGCCCGGGCAGCACGACGAACGCGACGAGCTCGGGCGTGCCAACCCGCGTGGGCACCGAGAGGAACCGCCGGCCGCGCACGACGTTCAGCACGCCGAACGCCCCGACGAGGATCGCGGCGCCGCCGAGCACGAGCAGCAGGTTCGCCCAGCCAGCCTCGATGTCCATCGCGTTCACGACCTCGAGCACGAACACCAACGTGAGGAACGGGATCGCGCGCGTGAACACGTCTTCGGCCACGGAGAAGTCGAGGATCAGGTTCGGCAGGCCTTCCCGGCGGAAGCCGCGCTCGAGCTCGGCGATGCGCCTCGCGTCGTCGTCCACGGATGCATCGAACCACGGCGGGCTCGCGGCTTCCCGGAAGCGACCGCAACCGCGAGCCGCCGATAGGCTGGACGGCGTGCAGGAACCGACCTTCTCGAGCGCGCTCGTGCTGTTCGCCCACCCCGACGACGCCGAGTTCATGTGCGGCGGCACGGTCGCGAAGTGGGCCCGCGACGGCTGCGAGGTCCACTACGTCGTGTGCACCGACGGCTCGGCGGGCTCGAACGAGCCGGGGACCCGGCGCGAGCTCGTCGCCCCGATCCGCGAGCGGGAGCAGCGCGCCGCCGCCGACGTGCTCGGCGTGAAGACGGTGACGTTCCTCGGGGAGATCGACGGACTCCTCGAGGTGACTCCCGCGACCCGGAAGAAGGTGACCCGCGAGGTGCGACGGCTGCGGCCCGAGGTGCTGGTGGCGCCGGACCCGGGCCGGCTGTGGTCGGGCGAGGGCTATATCAACCACTGGGACCACAAGCAGGCGGGGCTGCTCGCGCTCACCGCGGTCATGCCCGACTCGCCGACCCGCGTGATGTTCCAGGAGCTCGAGAGCGAGGGCATCGAACCGTACGAGATCCCGAACCTCTGGCTGCCGAGCGACGCTCCCAACGTGTACGTCGACATCACGCAGACGATCGACAGGAAGATCGAGGCGCTGGCGCAGCACGTCTCAGAGGAAGGCGAGGCCGCGGCGCCGTGGGTACGCGAGCGCGCGAGGCAGGTCGGCGAGGAAGCCGGCGTCGAGTACGCGGAGGCGTTCAAGACGTTCCGCTTCTCAGACGACGACGAGTAGGTCAACATGGAGTTCGAGATGGATCCCGACCCCGGCGAGCCCTTCGAGATCTCCGCCCAGGAGCGTCGCGACATCGAGGCCGACCTCGACGACCTCGCCGCGATGCGCACCGTCTTCTCGCCGCAGGGGGTCAAGGGCGTCGTCATCGCCTGCCAGGACTGCGGCGCGAACCACTTCTTCGAGTGGGAGCTGCTGCGTGACAACCTCGAGCAGATGCTCACGAGCGGCGAGCCGCGCCCGCACGAGCCCGCGTTCGACCTCGCCGAGGACGAGTACATCCAGTGGGACTACGGCAAGGGGTACATCGACGCCCTCGCCGACACCGGGCTCGAGCCCGACCGGCGCATCGAGATCACGCGTTGTCCCTGGTGCCGCACGCCGTTCGACGACGGGTTCGCGTTCTGCCCGACGTGCGGGCGCACGCTGGCGACGATCCGTCTCTACCGCGAGCTGCTCGACCGCGGTCTCGAGGAGCGTGACGTGCGCGCGCTGCTGGTGCGCGCCGGCTACGAACCCTTCTGAGCCGCGGACCTGCTGCCCGCCACCGGCTCGAAGACGCAATCCTCGGGGGGCACGTCGGGGCGCAGGCCGCGGAACGACGGCGCGCGCATCTTCTTCGTGCTCTTCGTCATCTCGAGGAACCGCACCTCGCAGACGAGCTCTGGCTCCACGAACGTCGCGTCCTTGACGGCTCCGAGCTTCGGATCGTCGATCGGCGGCTCGGACCGCACGAGGGGCTCGAGTTTCGCCATGAGGTCGGCGAGCATGCGGTCGGTGAACCCCGAGCCCACCTGGCCCACCCACCGCAGCTCCCCGTCGACGATGGCGCCCACCAGGAGCGCCCCGAACGACCCTGCGCGTCCACCTTTGCCGGCGGTCCAGCCGAGGATCACGCACGACTGGGTGTTCATCAGCTTGATCTTCCGCCAGTCGGGGCCGCGCCGGCCCGGCATGTAGGTGGAGCCCAGCCGCTTCGCCATCACCCCCTCGAGACCGAGCGAGCGAGCTTGCTCGGCGAGCGCCTTCCCCTGACCGGCGATGTGCGCCGTGACCTGCAGGCGATGGTCCTGCTCGGTGATCAGCTCGAGCAGCTCCCGGCGCTGTTCCAGCGGCAGTCCGGTCGTGTCGCGCCCGTCGAGCCACAAGAGGTCGAAGACGACGAGCGAGACCGGGGTGGTCTTCGATGCTCGGTCGATCGCTCGTTGGCCCGACAGGTTCATGCGCTGCTGCAGCACCTCGAACGACGGCCGTCCAGCGTCGTCGAACGCGACGATCTCGCCGTCGATCACGGCGTTCACCTGGTCGATCAGCTCGTGCACCATGCGGATCTCGGGGTACTGGGCGGTCGCGTCGCGCCCGGTGCGCGTGCGCAGCACGGTCTCGCCGGTCGAGAGCTCCGCCAGGCATCTGATGCCGTCGAGCTTCGGCTCGAACCACCAACCGTCGTCGTCGAACGGCTCCCATCCACCCTCGGCGAGCATCGGCTCGAAGCGTGGCGGCTGATCGATCAGCGGCGCCGATTGAGCGCTCGCGAGGAACGCGAGCCAGTCGGTCCTCGTCTTCACGAAGTGGAACTCGAGGCCCGGGTACCGGCGGCCGTGCAGCACGAACGAGACCTTCGTGTCGGTCCACTCGACCGGCTCGAACCAGCCGTCGTCGAAGATCCGGACCTCCCCGGCGCCGTAGTGACCCTCGGGGATCGTGCCCTCGAACCTCCCGTACTCCAGGGGGTGCACCTCGGTCTGCACGGCGAGGCGCTTGTCACCCTTGGCCGTGGGAAGCCCCTTCGGCACCGCCCACGAGGGCAGGCCGCCGTCGCGCTCCAGCCGCACGTCGTAGTGCAGACGGGTCGCGCGGTGCTTGTGGATCACGAACGAGTTTCCGGTCGGCGTGGCCTCGCCGGGGGCGGGCTCGGTCGTGCCCTCGGGCCCGAAGTCACGCCGGCGCACGTACTCGAAGAGCGCCGGGTCCTTCGAGGCCGCGGCGATCTCGTCCGAGGTTCGGCCGGCCGTGGTCGTGGCGGCCGTTCGGGGCAGCGGCGCGTCCACGTCGGGAACGGAGCCGTCACCGATCGAAGGGTCGACGCCGACCGCCTCGAGCGCTGCCTCAAGGTCCACCGCCTCCGTCCGGACGCCCTCGAACAGGTCGCCGACGCGTTCGAACCGCTCCCACACGTTGTCGATGCGGAAGTCCGTCGGCTCGAATCCGCCCTCGAACACCTCGTCCCAGGTAAGCGGCGTGGACACCGGGGCGCGTGGTTCCGGCCGCAGCGAATACGCGGCCGAGATGTTCGCCCCCGAGCGGTTCATGTTGTGGTCGATGAAGATCTTCCCGGTGCGATCGGCGATCTTCCACGCCATCGTCACCCGGTCGGGGTCGGCGTCCCTGATCAGCCGGCCCGCGGCGCCGACGAACGCTCGCACCGTGTCATAGGTGTACGTGCCTCGCGTCACCGGCACGTAGATCTGCAGGCCGGTCGCTCCGCTGGTCTTGGGGAACGCCGTGATGCCCAGCTGGTCGAGCAGCACCTTGATGTGGCGCGCCACGACGAGCACGTCTTCGTACGTGTAGGGCTCGAACGGGTCGAGGTCGAAGAACAGGTAGTCGGGGTGCACGACGTCGGCGCATCGCGAGTGCAGCGGATGGAACTCGATGCACCCGAGGTTCGCGATGTAGAGGAGCCCGGCGGCATCGGCGATCGTGAGGTAGTCGATCTCTCCGGTCTTCGCGTCCTCGCTCTCCACGACGCAGCGCCCGAGCCAGTCGGGGGTGTGCGAGGGAGCGGACTTCTCGTAGAAGAACGGGCCGTCGATGCCGTCGGGCATGCGCTTCATCGTGAGCGGCCGCTCGGCGAGGTGCGGCACGATCAACGACGCGACGTTGAGGTAGTACGCGACGAGATCGCCCTTCGTGTAGCCCTCGTCGGGCCAGAAGATCTTCGTGAGGTTCGACAGGCGCAGCTCGCGGCCGTCGATCTCGGCCCACCAGGCGTCGCCGTCGCGGGTCGCGTCGAGCGAGGTCGGCATGTCGACCGTGAAGGCCTGCTTCGAGGTGCGGCTGCGTTTCCTCTTCGCCATCGCGCAACGATGCTAGCGGCGACGTTGGCGCAGGGGCCTCACGACGTGGTAGGAACCACCCTCGGATCGTGCGGAGGCCGAGCGGGATCGGGGGAACGATGGAACGGCTGAAGCGGAACCCGGCGGGCTGGGGACTGATGCTCGGCGGCGCGATCGTCGCGGCGTCCACGTTGTTCACGTGGCTCGTCGTCGAAGCAGGCGGATCGGAGTCGCGCGTCCGCGCGATCGAGGCCGTCACGGGGCAGACGATCCTGTTCCTCGGCGTGCTGGCCCTGGTGCTCGGGGTGCTCGTCACGCTCTCGCTCGGCAGGGGGAAGTACGTCTGGGCGACCCTCGGCGTGCTCGTCTCTGCGATCGTGGTCGCCGCGGCGATCTGGGGCATCGTCGACGCCGACGGCCTGGCCGCCCGGTTCGCCGACGCCGAGGCGTTCTCGACGATGGTCACGTTCACGCCCGACTCGTCGCGAGGCGACGTCGTGAGCGAGGCGTTCGACCAGGGCGCCCTGTCGGCACGAGCGGCGATCGGGCTGTTCATCGGGCTCGCCGGCGGTGTGCTGGCACTGCTCGGAGCGCTCTTCTCGTACCGGTTCACGCCGCCGGTGGCGGACTGACCACGCGACGGCCAGACGACGGCCAGACGAAGGGAGGATGCCGCAGATGGACGACTGGCTCACGAAGGCCGCGACGACGCTCGGTGTGGACCCGATCGACGACGCCGCCCAGAGGCGTCTGCTCGAGGCGGCTCGCGACGTGGCGCACGGGGTGGAACGCAAGCTCACGCCGCTCGCGACGTACCTGCTCGGGGTCGCCGTGGAGCGTCGGGTCGGGGCCGGCGAGGACCGCGCGAGCGCGTTCTCGGCGGCGGTCGCCGATCTCGAGCGCGCGATCGACGCCGACCACGACGCGTAGCCGCCGACCGCGTCGGCCCCAGCCGATAGACTGACGTTTCCGCCTGCCGCGCTGCGGGAACGCCGATCTTTGGAGGGACTTCCCATGCCGAGAGCCATGTGGAAAGGGGCCATCTCGTTCGGCCTCGTGACGATCCCGGTGGCCGTCTACCCGGCGACCGAGGAGAAGACGCTGCGCTTCAACCAGCTCCACGACGACGACATGGGGCGCATCCGGTACAAGCGCGTCTGCGAGAAGGACGGCGAGATCGTCGACTACGATCACATCGTCAAGGGCTACGAGTACGAGAAGGACCGTTACGTCGTGCTCACCGACGACGACTTCGACGCGGTGCCGGTCGAGTCGAGCCGGGCGATCGACATCCAGCAGTTCGTCGACCTCGACGAGATCGACCCGATGATGTTCAAGAAGTCCTACTACCTCGCTCCCGACGAAACGGGGGCAAAGGCGTACTCGCTGCTGCGTGAGGCAATGAGTCAGGACAACAAGGTCGGCATCGCCAAGGTGAGCTTCCGCGACAAGGAGCATCTGGCGGCCCTGCGGTTCTCCGGTGACGCCTTCGTGCTCGAGACGATGTACTGGCCCGACGAGATCCGCGAGGCCGATCTCGGCGACGTCGACCTCAGCACGAAGGTGCGAGGCCAAGAGGTCGAGATGGCCCGTCAGCTCATCGAGAACCTCACCGCCGAGTGGAACCCCGACGAGTTCGCCGACGAGTACCGCGAGGCGCTGCTGAAGATCGTCGAGGCCAAGATCAACGGCGAGGAGATCGAGGTCGTCGAGGCCGAGCCCACGGCGAAAGTCGTCGATCTGATGGAGGCCCTGAAGGCGAGCGTCGCCGCCGCGAAGGGTCAGGCCGACGACGAGCCCGCTGCGAAGCCGGCCACCAAGAAGTCCTCGGCCAAGAAGAGCTCCGCCAAGAAGTCATCGGCCAAGAAGAGCTCGGCCAAGAAGGCGACCGCCAAGAAGGCCCCGACGCGGAAGAAGGCCGTCGGCGAGTGACGTTCCCTCTGCCGTACCGGGCTCGCTCGGCGCGGCGCGGTGACCTCGACGCGTTGGTCGAGCTGTTCCAGGCACGTGATCTCGCCGACGTCGGCTTCGTCGACCAGGCTCGCGACGAGATCCTCGAGGACTGGGCGAGCCCGTTCCTCGATCTCGAGCGCGACTCGCTCGTCGCCGAGACGCCCGAGGGGGCGCTCGCCGCCTACGGCATCGTGCTGGCGTTCGATCCGACGGTGCAGTTCGTCGCCGTGGGCAGGGTCCATCCGGCCCACGTCGCCCGCGGGTTGGGTTCCGCGATCCTCGCCGAACAGGAACGACGGGCCGTCGACCGGCTGGAAGCAGGCATCAGCTCACCGTTCCGCACGAGCATCCCGTCGACAGACGAGCCGGCCATCAGGCTCCTCACAGTGTGCGGCTACCGACACGTCCGGTCCTCGTGGCTGATGCAGCGCCCGTTGCCGGCCGACGATCTGGACCGGCGTAATCCCGAGGGCGTCCACTTCCGCTCGGGGACGACCGCGGACGAGCCGCTCGTCCACTCCGTGCTCGAGGGAGCCTTCCGGCAGCACTTCGGGTACGAGCCGGTCCCGTTCGACGACTGGCGTCGAGGGATACACGGAGCTCCCGGATACGATCCCGCGCTCTCCGTTCTCGCCTTCGTGGACCAAGAACTCGCCGGCGTGTCCGTCAACTTCGCCGCCGACGACGGCGCCGGTTGGGTGGGGGACCTTGGAGTGCTTCCTCGGTTCCGCCGACGGAGTATCGCCGCAGCGCTGCTCGATCGATCGTTCGCCGCGCTGGCGGCGAGCGGCCACCACGAGGTGCGTCTCGGGGTCGACACCGAGAACGAGAGCGGGGCCACGCACCTCTACGAGGCGGCCGGCATGCGGGTGCGCCGCACGTTCGATACGTACGAGAAGGCCCTCTCAGGCGCGTAAGCTGATGCCCCGAACCGGGGAACCTTGCACAGGAAGGACCCCCTGCCCTGAAGCTCGTGACCGCCATCGTGAAGCCCCATCGTGTCGACGAGGTCAAGGAAGCCCTGCGCGATCTCGGTGTGAACGGCCTGACCACGACCGACGTGGAGGGGTTCGGGCGTCAACGCGGGCACACCGAGGTGTATCGGGGCGCCGAGTACCAGGTCGACTTCGTGCCCAAGGTGAAGCTCGAGGTGTTGGTGTCCGACGGTGAGGCTCAAGGCGTGGTCGACGCGATCGTCAAGGCCGCCCGCACGGGCAAGATCGGCGACGGCAAGCTCTGGGTCACCGAGGCCGAGCAGGTGATCCGCATCCGCACCGGCGAGATGGGTCCCGACGCGGTCTGATCGCGCTCCCATGACGGAAGCCGCGCCGGTCGCCGATCACGTCGCGACGCTGCGTGAGGAGCTCGATGCCCTCGACCGAGCCTACTCGCCGGGTCACCACGGTCTGTGGTCGGCCGCGCGGCGTGCGGAGATGTTCGACGCCACGCTGAGGTCGATGTTCGAGGCGATCGGGCCTCCGGCCGGTGTCGGACTGGCCGCGCTGGGGGGCTATGGCCGCCGTCAGCAGCTGCCGCTGTCCGACGTCGACCTGCTGGTGGTGCACGACGGTTCGCGGCCGGACGAGGTCGCCGACGTCACAGAGCGGCTGCTGTACCCGCTGTGGGACGCCGGGTTCGAGGTCGGACACGCGATGCGCACGCCTGCGGAGTGCGAGCTGATCGCCCATGAGCGCCTGGACGCCCTCACGTCGATGCTCGACCTGCGGCGGCTCGCCGGCGATCCCGAGCTCGTGAGGACGGCCGCCGATCGGGTGCTGGGCGTCGCCACCGCAGATGTCCCCGGGTTCGCGCGAGCGCTGCGGGAGGACGCCGAGTCTCGCGCGGAGCGGTACGGCGTGTCGGCGTACCTGCTCGAGCCGGATCTGAAGAGCGGCGCCGGCGCTCTCCGCGATGTGCACGCGGTGCGGTGGATGTCGGCGGCCGCGGGTCCGGCGGTGGTTCGCACGGCCGAGCGCGAGGCGCTCGACGCCGCCGAGGAGTTCTTCACGCGGGTGCGCAGCGCCCTGCACCTCGAAGCGAGGAAGCGGGCGGACCGGCTCCCCCTCGAGCTGCAACCCCCGATCGCCCGTGCGATGGGGTTCTCCGACGAGCCCGGGTTGATCGCCGAGGACGGCTTGATGCGCGCGATGTTCGAGCATGCCCGCTCGGTGAGGTGGATCGCCGAGAACGTGCTGGACAGGGCCGAGGCCGGGGTCTCGATGCCGACCGATCCTCCGGTGCCGTTCCGGGACATCGGCGAGGCGCTCGAGGCGCTCGCGGCGACGGCCGAGGCGGGCATGCGGCCCGAGGCTCGGACGCTGGACTCGATCGAGGCGACGCCCGTGCCCGAGCCGATCGAGTGGACGGCGGGGGTCCTCGATTCGTTCGTGCGCATCCTGCGGGCGGGAGAGGCGGGCGTTCATGCGCTCGACGCGATGGATCGGCTCGGACTGCTCGTGCGGCTCCTGCCCGCTTGGGGCGCCGTCAGATGCCGTCCGCAACGCGATCCGTACCACCGCTTCACCGTCGACACGCATCTCACGATGGCGCTCGCCGAGATGGGTCGTCTGATCCGAGGCGACCGCTCCGACGACGACATGGTGGCCGGAGCGGTCGAACGAGTCACGGACCGAGACGGGCTGTTGCTGGGGGCGCTCCTGCATGACATCGGCAAGATCGGCGAAGGCGGCCACGTGCCGATCGGTGCGCAGGTCGCCGACCGGACGCTCGCGCGCATGGGGGTCACGGCCTCGTCCCGCGACCTAGCCTCGTTCATGGTTGCGGAGCACCTCCTGCTGCCCGACACGGCGACGCGTCGCGATCTGACCGACGAGAACCTGATCCTCGACGTGGCCGCGCGCATCGGCTCGCCTGAACGGCTCGCCGCCCTCACGCTGCTGGCGCGCGCCGACGCCGTCGCCACCGGCCCGTCCGCCTGGACGGCATGGCGACGGACGCTGCTCGCCGAGCTCGTCGGCCGTGTGCAGCGCGTGTACGACCGGGGAGACATGGGGGAGGAGCTCGCGCATCAGCTCACGACGCGGATCGACGCGGTGCGAGCGGCCCTCGCGCGTGAGCCCGACGATGCCGTGGAGCGCTTCGTGCTCCGCATGCCCCGTGGGTACTTCCTGTCGACGGAGCCCGATCGCATCGCCCGGCACCACCCGGTGATCGCGCCCGAGGTCGGCTCGGCCGAGGTGCGAACCGCCGCGAGTCCCGGTGAGCGTGAAGGCACCTACGAGCTGCTCGTCGTGGCAGCCGACCGTCCGGGGTTGCTCTCCTCGATCGCCGGGGCCGTCGCGGTGACCGGCTTGTCGATCCTCACGGCGCAGGCGTTCACGACGGACGACGGTGTCGCGGTCGATGTGTTCGAGGTGGAGGGCGTCTTCGAGCGTGAGGTAGGCGAGGAGCGTTGGCGGGAGTTGCGTGCCGTGCTTCGGAAGGAGATCGAGGGCAGGCTCTCCCTGGCGCATCGAGTCGCCGAGAAGCGGGCGCAGTACCCGGCGCCGCGGTCGAGCGTGCCGGTCACGGTCGGCGTCGACAACGACGATTCCGACTACTCGACCGTGGTCGAGGTGGGGGCGGCCGACCGCATCGGCCTGCTGTTCGACATCGCGAGCGTGCTCGCCGAGCTCATGCTCGACGTGCAGCTCGCGAAGGTCGCGACGTACGCCGATCGCGTGATCGACGTCTTCTACGTTCGCGACGCGCTCGGTCGCAAGGTCACCGATGCCGACCAGGTCGCGGAGATCGAGGCGGCGATCCGCGCCCGGCTCGACGAGGACTGACGGTCAGGCGTCGACCAACGTTCCCAGTCGCCAGCCAACTTCCGGCCGAACGCGATCGTCCTTCGCGTTCCTCACTCATCGGACCTACCATCGTCCGATGGCGAGCACCCGCCTCCGAGGTTGGTGGGAACACCTCCTGGCCCTCGGCGCGGATGCGGGCGAGACCGACATCCAGCGCGGGAAGAGGCGGATCGTCGTCGGCTACTTCGTCTTCGGTACGCTCGTCCGCCTGCCCTTCGCGCTCTCGGAGTTCGCCGAAGGGTTCCCGGGGCTCGCGCTGGTGGACCTCACCGCCGCGCTCGCGAGCGTCCTCCTGTTGGGCATGCTCGCCCTGAAGCCGCAGCGGTTCGGCGCGATCGTCAACGTCGCGTTGTTCCTGATCCTCGTCGAGGTCCTGGCACAGACGATCGTCCTCGGCGGGCTGGTGCCGTCCGAGCTCGTCATCCTGTTCGGCTTCTTGACCGTCATCGGCGCGCTGATCGTGCTCCCGATCAGGGCGGCTTTCCTGTGGTTGGTGGCCTTCGTGGCCACGCTCGTACTGGCCGTGGTGCTGCCCGAGTGGATCGAGCCGATCCACGTGGGCGACGGATCGCCCGCCGGCATCGCGTTCACGATCGTCGGGGTCCTCTGCTTCGTCTTCCCCTCGATGGCCTACTTCGTGCGCCAACGTGACCGGTTCCAGCAGCGATCCGACGATCTCTTGCTCGCCATCTTGCCGGACGAGATCGCCGAGAGGCTGAAGTCGGACAGGACGATGATCGCCGACGATCACGAGTCCGCCTCCGTCCTCTTCGCCGACGTGGTCGACTTCACGCCGATGTCCGCCGCGATGTCCCCAACCGAGCTCGTGTCGTTGCTGAACACCGTGTTCACCACGTTCGACCGGTTCGTGGAGGAGCTGGGTCTGGAGAAGATCAAGACGGTCGGGGACGCCTACATGGTCGCCTCCGGTGTGCCGCACGGACGACCCGATCACGCGCACGCCATCGCCGAGCTGG
>Ga0210115_1000437_pt1 | contig 12006 bp, 10 predicted proteins | sample MayberryNW_TuleB_2_FD_185526 | JGI IMG/M metagenome (GOLD analysis project Ga0210115, IMG submission 185526) | Wetland microbial communities from San Francisco Bay, California, USA, that impact long-term carbon sequestration - MayberryNW_TuleB_D2... | ecosystem: Environmental > Aquatic > Marine... | reverse complement strand
TGGTTGGATCTTATCGGGATAGCCTGACGGAATTATGAATGTCATGATTCTGTCATCATTTTTTTTGTCATAAGTTGTTATATCACTCGATTGCCCTTTCTTGCCTAATCCTTTTACAAATTCTGTTTCGCCAAGGCAAACAACATTGATACTTTCCACATGTGTTTCTATAAGATTGTCTTTAAAAATCATTCCTAATTCTAAGCTGATTGATTGGATGGTTGGTCGGTTATTGTATGATAACTAGATTAAATGCTACGTTTATTAGTTGTTCTCAGTTGGTGTTTGTCATACATGAACATTGTCACATCTTTGTATGAATCATGCAAATCATGGCTCGATGGCTTGAAGACAGAGAGTACGAAGAAGACATATTCAGTTCATGTACCATTATTCTGTAGATTCCACCACACAAACCCCGATGAGTTAGTTAGGCTAAAACCTGAGGAACTCAAAGATATGGTTATAAAATATGTCTTGGAATTGAGGAAAAAGAGTAAAAATACCGCAGGCAAGCCAAAAAGAGGAGAGATATCAGTTAATAGCATCAAATCTTATCTTGTGGGTGTTCAGTCACTGTTAGAAGAGCATGAAATAGTATTACCATGGAAGAAGATAGCTAAGCACTATTATCCGGAAGATGTATCAAATGATTATAGGTCATATACTAGACAAGAGATTTCAAAACTTCTGTCTTTAGCTGATCTGAGAGATCGGTGTATTCTCTTACTAATGGCTTCGAGTGGTATTAGAGTTGGAGCAATTCCAGCTTTGACTATCAAATCACTGATAAAATTGGACGAAGGTTTAGGGCTATTAACAGTATACGGAGAGTAAAAAGTCAAGATATGTGACATTGGTTACCCCAGAATGCATGTCAATAATTGATGAATATTTAGAGCAGAGGCGAAAACAAGGTGAGAAATTAGATGAAAGGTCGCCTCTCATTCGTGATAAATACGCCATCTATTCGAAGAGAATAAACACACCCAAATGCCCCCAAGTACTGGCTATTAATAGGCAAATGCGACAGTTAATTCGAAATGCCGGTCTTCCATTCGAAGAGTTGCAGCCTGATCATGCAGCGAGAAAATTTTTTGATACGATGTTGGTAAACTCCGAAGTTGTCGGAAAGTTCAAAGAGCTGATGATGGGACATACCGTTGGGCTGGACGAGTTCTATTATGACAAAAATAACGAGGAATCCCGCAAAAAGATCAAGCTCGAATATATGAAAGCTGTAGATGCTCTAACAATAAATGATGAATTCAGACTTCGCAAACAGATTGCCGATTATAAAGATAAACTAGAGGATGTGCCGAAAGTTGAAAAACTTCAAGAGCAGCTTGCCAGCAGAATAATTGAGCAGGATTCGATTAAAAAAACTGTCGAAAAATTGCAAAGAGACAATGAGTTGCAAGATCAATATCATCGAAAAAGAAAAACAGAAATGAATCAAAGACATGAACAAGAGATACAGGAGCTTCATAGACAAATGGAACTAGTTGTAAAAATATTGAAGAGCCCACAAACTGCACTCATAAAACCTGTACCACTAGAGCTCGTCAAATCTCGAAAAAGACTATTCATACCAAAACGAGCTTCAAACATCCATTGAAATTGCCTTTTCCATCTGGCGTGAAATATATTAACCATTTCTATACATAGATATTCAATTAGTTTCTATCGAGACAGATCAATGATGATAACTATAACTGGAGAAACAAATAATGGGTCAAAAATATGAATAAGAAATACAAGAGTTGCGTGAACAAATAGATCGTAAGCTCAATGAAATTATATTAATGATACAGAAAAATCCTAAACTAGCTCGCCTCAAACGGGAGGTTTGTTGACAAGGTCAGAGGAAATAGGATTCTGTTAACTCCAGAATATAATGCAACTTCTATGTAATTTCTATCGATAGATTATTCCCATGAGTGGTAACTTTTGATCCGTATCTTCATTTTAAAGAGCTAGTCCCTATCAATAGGGACTTAGTACAATGAGATAAGCTTTTAATATAGCTACATACCTACTAACTAGTAAACATACAACGAATAAAGAAAAAATCTTCTTAAAAAGTTTATGCAAAAGATGCGGACATTCATGGCTTTAATACTGGCGTTAATCAATACGTTATTTGCTGCCCAGCATGCCGCACCTCACTATACATACACAAAACTCTTCGTCTATTGAAAGAAGAGCGAACTGAAGACAAAATCAGGAACCCATTTGATGTTAAGAGTGCGCCTTCTGAGTCAAAGGTAAAAAATAGGCGAAACCAATTATGAATGAAGATATCTACTGTAGTACACAGTTTTCTAATAAACCTATATGCTGCGATATTCCTGGTTGTACCAATCTAGCAACTGAAATGTTTGATGGGGAGGTGGATGACTTGTCTACATTTTCGGTTTATCTCTGCGGTAAATGCAAAGAGGGGTGGTGATAGAGTTATGGATGATAGTGTTAATATCGACGATATCGGCCGACATCGTTTTTTCAGATGTGTCAAATGTTACAAGATAATTGCATTAAGCCCTAACAAACTCGATGATACTGGAAATCTATTTCCATGGGATTACGATGGCAAACACCATAAATGTTTTGGTTATGACATCATAGAAAAGACAGACGATCTTACCTTAAACAGAATAACTGAGGAATTATTTCTGAATATATTAAGACATAAATATCTAGATGAAAAAACTGGGCTTGTAAAGCGTACATACGAAGCCCATGTGAAAACCTTATACTACGTACCAGATCCAGTTTTCATTCTACATCTTTCCCACATAGAAGATAATAAAATTAAACAAGAGTTGGCAGAGCTTGTCGACGATCAGAAAACATTGGATGACGTAATGCGTGATGTTATTGGAAGAGTATTTGAATGTGTAACCAGTGAGCGGCAATACAATCTTAGTATTAGAAATCGGTTACGATGGGAAATAGCTGATTAGCTTATGAGAAAACCTGAAGATCTTATCGGGCGTAAGTCTAATACCAATAACAATGGTAGTAGCAGTAACAATAGTAATAGTGATAATGATAACAGCGGATCCCTCAGCTCTCATGTCATAAGATACTCATCTGTAGATTTTCTCGCAGAAGCTGTTTTAATTTCAGGACAACCAAAATTCCTTGTTGTCAAGAGAGATTGTAGTTCAATATCTGTAAAAAGTTCCATAAACATGGAAGGTAAAATTTTAAAACCATTGAAAAAAGAGACATACCTATCTAAACCATATTCATTTTCGTCGGAACAAGAGATTTTTGATTTTGGAAATGAAGCTCAAAATATGTCGTTAAGCGATCTACATACTAATGTAAAATCCCATTGCAAACTATTTATCGTTGGAGATGAGAATCATACCACACTCTTATCAGCTGATATCACATATACATATTACCAAGACCGACTAGGACTAACACACTACCTGTTTTTTATTGGAAAACCTGGCTCAGGTAAGAGTAATAATCTAACTCTAATAAAATTACTAGGCTATAGAACGTTTATGAGTACGGATATGACGCCCGTAAACATTTATCAATTTCTAGGGAGTCAAGAGGAAGCGACCGGAACTTTATGTATAGATGAAGCTAATAGTATCGACGAAAATAATAGACTAATGGAAATCTACAAAACTGGTTATATCAACGGTGGTAGGGTAGCACGCACTGATACACATAATGGAAGAGCTCAAAATGCGTATTTTACATTTTGTCATAAGGCTTTTGCTGGCGAGCGATTACCTGACTCTGTTACAGCCAATGGTTTCAATGAACGTACTGTACCAATTAATTGCTATGACGGTAATCCGAAATATGATATTGCGGAAATAGTTAGTCCTGCAGGAGAGCAGGAATATCAGCAATTATTAGATCGATTAGAGCATACACGGAACTTGTTATTTATCCATAGAATAATTCACCGATTTAAACCAATCCTCATACCCAAAATCAATCTGAAAAGGCGAGAAAAACAACTTTTCATTTCATTAATACGGATGTATCATGGCGAAGTTGTTTGGACAGAAATTAAGTCTGCGATTAGCCATTATATTTTAGAACGTAGAGGTAGACAGATGGATACTCTCCATGCATATTTGTATGGACTCATTAAGAGACTAATAACAGAGAATAAATCCCTCCAATTAAAATCGTCTATTATATGGAACAGATTAAAATCTGAGTTAGATGGTGAAGTTATTCTATCAAGACCGTATTCATGTTCTACTCAACGATATGGACCCATCAGCCAGAAACAAGTTACGAAGATTCTAACAGAAAATTTTGGAGCAAATAAACTAGGTCGTCATGGAGATGCAAACGAGCTTGTCTTTAACAGCGAAATATTGGAACGACTTAAGATGACTTATGAAGTTTCCATCGATTCAGCAATTGGGATAGATGGGGATGATGGGGATGATTCTAAATATGGAATGGATGTGTTTGTCGAAGACAATCATAGTACTACATCTTCTAATGTAAAGATGACTTCTGAGAACTTAGGTAATAATAATGAATCATTATTATTACCTAGGCTATTAACAATGAGTCAAAATTAGTTAACATAAGAGAGCTCTAATGTCTATGTCTAGCCGTCTGAGAGAAGTTATAATGGAGGATATTCCTGATATCACTAGCGATACGGTTGATAGGTTGAGAAAGCTCAATATCAATTCAGTTTATCAACTAGCCGTACAAACTCCATCTGAACTTGTACTAGAGATTAGCGATGGATTGTTTGATATTGGGGAAGCTTCTAACCTCATTGGAAACGCCAGGAAAATCCTGACAGAACGACAAATTCTATCAAAAGAGTTTTCAACCGCAGATGATTTGTTAGAAAAACGAAATAAAATATCCAGGTATGCAACAGGTTCGAAAAAATTTGATGACTTTCTAAATGGCGGCTTTGAATCCCAGGCCATTACCGAGATCTCTGGCGAGTTTGGCTCAGGCAAATCACAAATCTGTCATGCACTCTGCGTAGCTGCAAATAATCTTGTAGAAAACAATAAACTTGATGATGACGATGAAAATAAACAATCGGCTGCAGAGACCATAATTTTTATCGATACTGAGAATACATTCCGTGTTGATAGAATATATCAGATTGCTGAACAAAATGGGTTTGATCCATTAACAATACTACAAAAGGTTTATCATTGCAAAATTTTCAACAGTGAGGAACTAGAGTCTGTCATCAATAATTTGGATAAATCTATAGAACAGTATAACACAAAACTTGTAATCGTGGATAGTATAATATCTCTACACAGAGCCGAGTTCTCTGGACGAGAAACGTTAGGAGAAAGACAGCAAAGACTTGGGAAAATGCTAAATAAGCTTCGACGTTATGCTGATATTTACAACATAGCAGTTGTGATTACAAATCAGGTAGTTTCGTACACTGACAATTCTCAATTTGGATCTGATTATATAAAACCTGCTGGCGGAAATGTAATGGGCCACAGCTCTACATATAGAATTTTTTTGAAACGATCAGGCAAAAACAGATTAGCCACAATCTTTGACTCACCGTACCATCCAAACCAACAGATTAAATTTTCAATTTCAGATGACGGAATCCAAAACGCAAGCTCATACAAAGGTCCTGAGAATGTAGATGGGAATGATTCAACATGGTAGCTATTACAACAGCACACAATGATGAAACAAGCAAGTCCACGTCTGTGATTCTCGACAGAGATTATTATCCAGATCCGCGCTCGCTCCCTAAACCACCTTCATTCCAGGAAACAATTCCAACCGTCACATTATCTGGGCTTGAACCTGGAAAATATGTTTCAATACAAGCCAGAATAGTGTACCTAAAGACAGTAGAACGGCATGATGCATTAGGAGAGAAGGTTGTTTTCAGTGGTTTAATCGAAGACTCTACGTTTAAGGTCCCATTTGTTAGTCATAAGATCTCATTTCCACTCATAAGAGATTCGGTTTATAAAATTCACTCGGCATACGTTCATGAATTTCCAGACAGATCTTTATTATTGGTAATTACAGAATTCACAAAATTAGAGCCAAAGAATGTGGAAGATATGCGTGAATTTATATGGTCTCCAAAAATTGGTGCTATCAATAGACCCGTTAGAAATATTTTTTTGAATGGGACAATTTCGACAATCTACAGTACATCTGGTCTAATTAAACGCTGTAACAAATGCAAGTCATTGATTTACTACGATAATACCAAATGCCCAAAAGACTGTGGAATGGGATGGGCATGGGATCTTAGGATATCGGGTAGGTTGTATGATGGCTCGGGGATGATGAAAATTGTCCTAACAAAAGACATCGCTGCCAAGGTGTTACAACGTAACTTGAGTCAGCTTATCTTACAGGCTTCATTAAATCAAAGTCATGGAGATCAAAGTCAGCCAAATAACAATTCTATTTCAACTCTCAATATCGAAATTCCGTCTACCTTCGATATGGTCGAAGCTGTGCTGCCTGATGATGTGTCACCGTCATTCTATACTAGATCAGATAAGTTAATTGTATCTGACGGCAGAAACCTAGTTTATTTCCCAGTAAATGATACTGACTTGAGAGCTACATTTGCTGAACTAAACGTTAGACGGCTCGATGCCAATGGGGCTGAATCTATTGAAGACATTAAGATAATTAGAAGATTAATTGAGCGGGCAGTTTCTATGAGTATTCAAAATATCACTGAAAAGAGGATGAGACATGGAATTTATTTGTTGGAAGACCCCGTGTCTCTTTATAGGTGCGAACGAGCCCAATTATTTTTGGGTTTTTCCGCAGAAATTAGAACCGATACACATCAACAGCAGCAAAACAAGTTGCAGTTGACTATAGAACTAACTCCTCATGCATATATCCGTGAAAGCGTTCTCGACTATATTAGATTACGAAGAGAAAACGGAGCGACCGCAAATGCTGTTATTCGTATGTTACTAAATTCTAGAAATAGAGTAATAGTCGCACCTACTGGTCATTATGGTAGCATAGTAGATGTTGTATCTAAAAAGGCATGTAATCAATTAGTGTCTGAACGTGATAATAGAAATCTTGTCGAATTCTGGAAACAGGTTTATAATATAGAAATCTCTCCAGATGAGATTCCGCTTTTGAAGATTAAGATGTTGAATTCTGAGAATATTTTCACGTATCCTGCGAGTATGTGTTATTTTGGTAATGAATCATTGTATATTCCGGCCTCAGTCCAGAAATTTATTGACTACAAACGATCAAGTCTTATCCCGAGAATATATGACGTAATAAAAAGAGCAGTAAAAGATTCGAAAATTGGAGACGATATAAAAGTTCAAGCGACTAGTGATATATACAGAGTTAATGATGTACAGAATATACAGCGACAAATACTAGACGAAACCAGGCAGAAACTGTATGGCAGGAATATCAATGCCAGAGGTTCAATAATGTTTGTCCATGATGAACTCTGGTTCTTCCCCAACCAGATCCACATTTCTTAGAGTGAAAATATGTCACAATCTGCGAACTACTCTATTGCCATACCTCAAGCCTATTCGGCAATGAAATGCGCTCTTGATTTGCTAAACCAATATGATACTACGCAGAAGATGACCACTGGTTCAGCAGAGCTTGATTCATTGATAGATGGAATGCAAGAAGGCTTATTCTATTTATTCTATAGTACACCTGAGAACCAGTTGATTCTCGATTCTCTCCTAAACAGATTATTGGTAGGTTGTATCTTACCAAAAACTGGTAAAAAACATGGCTTTGAATCGAAGGCTATACTCTTTAACAACATCGATTATTACGGAGATAAAAATAAACATCAACTTCTAAACCCCGAAAAAATAGCTACTATTTCGAAATATGCTGGGATCGAACCAAAGATAGTATTCAAAAATCTTTACGTTCAAACAGCCTATAACTTGGAACACCAGGTGACAATCGCGCAAGAGATAGCTGAGCAAATAGAATCAAATTCTGACATCAAACTTCTAGCAATAAGAGATCTAACCAAATTCATCATTATGAATAATAAAGCCGGTTATGACACATCAAATAGAAACGATGATAGCGGCACCTTGAAAAAAGTCTTGAGTATTCTATACCAAACTTGTGTCAAAAATAAGGTAACACTGGTAGCAACTGGATATTGTAGTGTTTCGAGCAGTGGGATTATATCCAAACCAATAGGTGGTACATATCTCAAACATATTGTAAACGTCATCGTAAACTTGAAGCCTAAACTAAATAACGGTTATTATTATACGGCTTCTAGCAATACTGGAGGAGGCTCATCTGCCTCATACAAAGCCACAATGACTAAACATCCATATCAACTAACTCCAAAATCCACAAATATTTACGCAAAAAGAATTGGCAAGCGAAAAAATCCAATGCTATTCATATTTGATTAATGATTACATATGGGACGAATAACTCCATCATTTAGGCAGCTCTATGAGGAAACCATAGATGAACTAAAATCTGAGCTTCAGGCGGCTATGGTAGATTTAGGTCATAAGAGCGCATTTGATTTAATATTAAGAGATGCATGGAATCGAGAGCAGGCTGCCATGGGCAATTGTACCTTACCGACAGTTTGCGATAAATTGAACCTTGTGGCATCCGTACATAACAGAAAATTAACGGCAGCTATGTCCAAAGAGATGAGGGAAAAAGATGTAAAGATAAAACAGCTATCCGATAGAATCGTTGAGTTAGAAAACACTGTAAAGATCATTATGGATAAACTAAGAGATCCTAGTAATACATAGTTGATTCAATAAATGGCAATACAAACTTCAGTTGGTTGGATACTGGATGTTTCGAAAGATAGTGATAGTAATGATATTGCAATTTCTATTAAATTACATGATAGTAAAATTATTAGGTTCAATCAAAGATTACACGAACGTATTTTCTATATACAGCCAAAATCTCATTCACATGGACAAGATCTATTTCAACAACTGTCAAGGCAGGACCAGTTTATAAGACGAATATTTTGGGATGAAAAATATTTTGATCTTCAAAACAAGACCAAGACAAATCTAATCGGGATAAGTCTAGCAGTCAATGGACAAGACTTTGAGAAACTTATTCAGAAATTATCGCACGATTCGAGGGTAAAGGCATTATATAATATCGACCTGCCGGAGGTGATGCAATTCATTTACACTCAACTAAAGATTCCTCCAACTTGTAAGGTCGAGATCGAATATGATGAAGATACAGAACGATTACTATCGATATCGAAATTGGACGACACGCACGAGATATCTCCTCCCCCGTTCTTGACTATGTATATTGAAGTTTTGGATAGAGCGGCTAATGACAAGAATGACCTCCTAAAGCTCGCTGTGAGAACTGACGGACAGGCTCCAACGATTGTAATTAACGGCTTGTCCGACCCAGTATTTATTTCATATATTTCTCAGAATAATCCCGATGTAGTTATCTTCTGTGGAGATTACAATTTACTGGACTCTCATAACGACCAAAGCTTTAGTGAATTCCTCAAGCTGAAATTTATCATTTATACTCGCAATTCAATGTATGATACTCATCTTCTGGAATTAGTGGAAAAAGCGAGATTTGGATATCTTCCTCTTAAGTTAGCTTCAAGATATGGAATGATCAGACTTATCGATAGCAGGATAACTTATGAGTTGCTGCAAAGAGAGTTCGTTATTCCACCGAGAGTGAAGACGATATCAAAACACCATGAACAAATCAGAACATTAGAAGACATTGCCGACTTCGATAAAGCTGGAATGATAATCTCGCCACAAATCGGCTTACACCAGAACGTCGCTGTTTTAGATTATGACAATCAATATGCGAACCTTATCTTGAGACATAATATTAGCTACGAGACCTTAACTAATAATCATAACAGAGTATCGGAACTACCGCATGAATCTTCAGCTGATAATCAAATGGCATTACTCCCATCAATTATGAATGAAATTGTTAGTCGACGTATACACCTAAAAAAACAGCTTAATGAGGAACTTGAACAGGATAGCTTTTTGTACAATTACTATAAAATACGACTTGAGACATTAAAACAAATTCTGGTATGTCTGTACGGTACATCGGGTTCGATTTGGAACAGATATAGTAATGTGCGAGTATTCGAGGAGATCAACAAATTCTCTAGACAGATATTACTGAAGACAAAAGATATCGTGCAAAGTTCAGGGTACGAACTGATTTACGCAGATACGGACGCAGTCTTTTTAAAGAGAGAAAATGCGACAAAATCAGATTATGAAAATATAATGAATGTGCTCATCAGAGAGACAGGTCTTAACATGACTTTAGAATTTTATTATAAATTCCTGGTGTTGCTATATATAGAAGCTGATGAAAAGATGGAGGCTCGAAAACACTATTACGGTCTCACGTATGACAACCAGTTGGTTACTAGAGGTATAGACACTAGGAGACATGATTCTCCTACATTCTTGAAAGAGTTTCAGAGAACATTGCTGACAAAACTATTTGATTGTAATAGCTCTGAAGAAGTTCTAACAAATGGATATCAAAATGCACTCTTGTATATTACTCATAGTATTGATAAAATTATGAACGGAGAGATACAAATTACTGATCTGGTTATCTCCAAGTTATTACGACAAAATATAGAAAACTATAGAAGTTTATTTCCACACGTAGCAGCAGCTATTAGATTAAATATTTCTGGAGTTATTACTGGTAGGGGAGATAACATACAGTATGTATACATAGACTCAGATCATGCTGATACACTACAAAGAATAGTTCCTGCCAAGCTACTGTCTTCTGAAGATTACGACAGGGAAAAATATCTAGAAATGTTATTCGACTCTGCTGAGTCTGTCTTATCCGTATTTGGATTTAATCGGTCTCTATTTGGGTTTGACAGAAAAAAACCCCATCATTGGTACGACGAAATATATCAACAACGTGAGAAAGACATTGAATCCACTAAATCAGAATTATGAAGAATTGATCGTTTGGGTGATGAGTCATTAGTTTATTCCCTAACGAGGATATTCTCACAAAAGAGATTGAAGCATGGCGGGGGTTCATAGATAAACTTCCATCAGATGAAGATAAGCTTGTATTCACGAAATTACTGAATGACTGTTACAAATATTCCGTAGCAATGAATAATCACGCACAAACACATCCATTCCCAACAGAGTCATTAATTATGTCTTTGCTATTGACGCAGCATAAACTTATCAATCATTTGAAATCAATGATATCATCTAAACACTCGGATAATGAATTTGAAGACAGTTGAAGATATAAACGCATAGTGATACCACTCAATGTACATACATAGAGAATGCGTTCAATAATTTTATTATCCGACTACATAATACTACAAATAACCAGCTATATATTACCGTGTATATCCGTATATACGACATGACACGCCAAAAGGCTCTAAAAACTGGAATAATCGCTGCGATATTGCTCGTCACTGTCATTTTAACAACACAACAACAGTCTATACAGGCATCTGACGACAGACGAGAAAGTTCTAACGACGATGCTGTTACAGCTGGGTGGAAAGAGGGTAAGAACGACTATCTAAATGGTGATGCAAAAGAATATTCATGTTCATCAAATATGCCAGATACATACTGTAGCTTATATCGAATGGGTTATGAACAAGGCTGGAATGCTCAAGAAGGTTTGGGAAGACAGCCGGGTAGTGATCCGCAACAATTACGATTTCTGCTGTATGTGAGGGATCAATTACAATGTTGATGACAACTATCTTTTTCTCGAGAAACCGGGGTTAATGATGGTAAAAAATGAATAAAATTCAGAAAGCATCATTTTATTTTTTTATAGCTATGATGGCAATAACCATGATAACATCGAATCAGTTGTCGACATATGCATCGCCAACAACTGAAGATGATGGCTGGGTTGAGGGTGATTATGAGGGAAGTCCAGAAGAGCAAGAAGAACAAGCACAAGAAGATTGGGAAGACGCTGGCAGAC
>Ga0210115_1000435_pt1 | contig 12043 bp, 11 predicted proteins | sample MayberryNW_TuleB_2_FD_185526 | JGI IMG/M metagenome (GOLD analysis project Ga0210115, IMG submission 185526) | Wetland microbial communities from San Francisco Bay, California, USA, that impact long-term carbon sequestration - MayberryNW_TuleB_D2... | ecosystem: Environmental > Aquatic > Marine... | reverse complement strand
CTCGCACTTGCTGCGGCCGTCTCGCTCAACCACGAACTCGGCCGCAACAGCCGAGCACTGGTCGATTACGTGGCCTGAGTCGTGGAACTACTCATCTAGAGGACGTGCCGCGTTTTAGCGGCCACTATGGGTACTCAACTCGCGGCACGTCCAGGGGGTTGGGCCTCGCCTAGGCCGTGGGCGCCTGACGCTGCGGCGCCTGTGGCTTGATCCACGCGGTGGACGACGTCGGCGGGGTCGGCCACTCCGGCGAAGATGAAGTTGTAGTCGTCGGTGGCGGCGGTGTCGAAGTCGACGTCGCCGATCTGCATGACCCGCTGGTAGACCGACTGGCGGTAGTTGACGTTCTGGACGCGCTCGAGGCGGGTCTCCTGGACCTCGCGCGAGACGATGCCGCGCTTGATGTTGAGGCGGCGGTTGGTGATCGTGTAGGTGGTGGCGACCCGCTTGACGAAGCCGATCAGCACGGTCAGGCCGAGGACGACGAGGACGACGACGAAGACCGTGCCGCTGCCGGCGAGCAGCTTGGCGATCACTCCGGCGATCGCCGCCAGCAAGACGCCCTTCAGGTAGAAGCCGAGGATCGCCCGCCAGGAGGGGTGGCCCTGGAAGATCACCTGCTCGCCGGGGCTGAGGTTGAGGCTCATCGCAGGGCAGGATATCCCGGTCGTCCGCTTCGCTCCATACCTTGAGGTGGATGTCGATTGCCAAGGTCGAGCCGCTGACGACGTCCCGTGCCCTGCGCGGGCCGTTTGACTACCGCCTGCCGGAGGAGATGGCCGGCGTCGAGGTGGGACGGGTCCTGCGCGTGCCGTTCGGCCGTCAGCGCATGCTCGGTGTCGTGGTCGAGCTCGCCGAGCGCTCCGAGCTGCCGCCCGAGCGGCTCGCCGAGCCGCTCGAAGCGCTCGAGACCGGGGTGCCGCCGGAACTGGTGCGACTCGGGCTCTGGGTCGCGCACGAATACTGCTCGACGCCGTCGCGCGGGCTGCGCCTGACGCTGCCGCCGAATCCCGGTGTGCGCAAGCGGCGCGAGCGGCCGCGAGTCGAACATGCCGAGGTGGGCGAGGCAACGGCGGACCGCCCGCAGCTGTTGGCTGAGCAGGAGCGCGCCGTCACGGCGCTGATCGCGGCGCTCGACGACGAGCAGGGGGCGCCCCGTCAGTTGCTCCTCCACGGGGTCACTGGCTCAGGCAAGACCGAGGTCTACCTGGCGGCGGTCGAGGCGGCGCTTGCCCGCGGCCGCGGCGCGATCGTCCTCGTCCCCGAGATCGGCCTCGCGCCCCAGGTCGTCGCTCGCTTCCGCGCTCGGCTCGGCGATCGAATCGCCGTCCTCCACTCGGCGCTGACCCCGGGGGAGCGCTATGACGAGTGGCGTCGTTTGCGCGAAGGCGAGGCGCGCGTCGCCGTCGGCCCTCGCTCGGCGGCATTCGCCCCCGTCTGCGACCTCGGCCTTATCGTGATCGACGAGGAGCACGACGCCTCCTACAAGCAGGAGGGCGACCCCTGCTACGACGCGCGTGCGGTCGCCCGCCGGCGGGCCGAGGATTGCGGCGCGGTGCTCGCCGCCGGTACGGCGACGCCGCGGCCGGAGTCGTGGCTCGAGCTGCCGCGGGTCGAGCTGCCGCGGCGGGTCGACGGGGGCGGCATGCCACCGGTCGAGGTGCTCGACATGCGCGACGCCGATCCGCGCTCGGGCCCGTTGCACCCGGCGACCTGGGAGGCGCTGGCGCGGGTGCGCGACGAGAGCGCCAAGGCGATCGTGATGGTCAACCGGCGCGGCTTTGCCCCCTGGCTTACCTGCCGTTCCTGCGGCCACCACTGGGGTTGCCCCAACTGCGATGTGTCGCTGATCGTCCACCGCCACGCGCGGCGACTCGTCTGTCACCACTGCGCCCACAGCGAAACATTGCCGCCCGCCTGTACCGCGTGCGGCTCGACCACGCTCTCGCGCGCCGGCCTCGGCACCGAGCAGATCGAGGGGCTCTTGCGCGAGCGGCTCGGGCCGCTGCCGCTTTTCCGCCTCGACTCGGACACCGCCGGGGCGCGTGGCGCCCACGCCCGCATCCTCGCCGGCTTCGACCGGGCCGAGAGCGCCGTGCTCGTCGGCACCCAGATGGTCGCCAAGGGCCACGACTTCCCGCAGGTCACCCTGAGCGCGATCCTCGACGCAGATGCGACCCTGCGCTTCCCCGACTTCCGCGCCGGCGAGCGCACCTTCGCGATGGTCGCCCAGCTCGCCGGGCGCAGCGGCCGCGGTGCCGCCGGCGGGGAGGTGATCGTGCAGACGCTGGCGCCGGCGGCGGCGAGCATCGTCCACGCCGCCAACCACGACTCGACCGGCTTTCTCAGCGGAGAGATCGAGCGTCGCCGGGCGCTTCGCTACCCGCCGTTTTCCCACCTGACCCGGATCGTGCTCAAGGCCGAGTCCGAGCCGCGCCTCGACGGGGCGGCGGCGAAGCTGGCGGAGCTGCTCGCCGCGAACCTGCCCGCCGAGACCGACCTGCTCGGTCCGGCGCCGATGTTCCGCGTCCGCGGCAAGTACCGCCGTCGTCTGCTGATCAAGGCCGCCGACCGCGGGCGCACGGTGGCCGCGGTGCGCGCCGCGGTCGAGCGACTCGCCGCCGATCGCGGCGCCAAGGGGATCGCGATAGGGGTCGACGTCGATCCCCAGTAGTCGGTCCATACAATCGATCCCGTGAGCGAAGACGGAGCGGTCAAGGACGAAACCGAGCGCGAACGGCTCGAAGCCGAGCTGATCGAGCGGCGCGAAGCGGCGCTTGCCCGGGTGGTCAAGTTCGGCGATCCGGTGTTGAAGAGCAAGGCCTCGCCGGTGCGCGAGTTCGGGCCCGAGCTGCGCACCGAGGCCGAACGCATGATCGCGATCATGCGCGACGGCCTGGGCGTCGGCCTCGCCGCGACCCAGCTCGGCCTGCTGCGGCGCCTGCTCGTCTTCCAGGCGGGCAGCGACAGCGAGCCAACCGCGCTGGTCAACCCCGAGATCGAGTGGGTCTCCGACGAAGTCGTGGTCGCCGAAGAGGGCTGCCTCAGCCTGCCGCGGGTGGCGCTTGACGTCGAGCGGCCGCTGCACGCGCGCGTCCACGGCCGCGACGTTGAGGGTGAGCCGGTTCGGATCGAAGCCTCCGGGCTGGAGGCGCGCGTGCTCCAGCACGAGATCGACCACCTCAACGGCGTGCTGATCCTCGACCACGCGCCGCGCGAGCAGCGCAAGGCGGCGCTGCGGGCGCTGCGCGAGGGAAGCGCCTACGCGCCGCCCGCCGAGGAGCAGCCGGCGCACGACCCGCAAGAGCACCGCGAGCCCCGCACCGACGCGTGAGAACCGTCTACCTCGGTACCTCGGAGTTCGCCGCGGCCGTGCTGCGGCGCCTCGCCGCTTCGGCGCACCGGCCGCTGCTGGCTCTCACCCCGCCCGACGCGCGCAAGGGGCGCGGCCGCCACAGCGGCCCGCCGCCCGCGGCCGTGGCAGCCGCCGAGCTCGGGGTTGAGCTGCTCCAGACCGCCGACGTCAACGAGGGGAGCGCGCTGGAGCGAATTCGCGCCGCCCGCCCCGAGGCGGTTGCCGTCTGTGCCTTTGGCCAGCTGATCCGCGAGCCGCTGCTCTCCGAGTGGCCAATGCTCAACGTCCATCCCTCGTTGCTGCCGCGCTGGCGCGGGGCGGCGCCGATCGAGCGGGCGATCATGGCCGGCGACGCCCGCACCGGGGTTAGCGTGATGCGGGTGACGGCAGGGCTCGACAGCGGCCCGGTGGGTTTGCGAGAGGAGGTGGCGATCGGCCCCGAGGACGATTTCGAGAGCCTCGCCGGGAAGCTCGCGACGCTTGGCGGCGAGCTCCTGGTCAAGGCACTCGACCTGCTCGCGCGCGGCGAGCTCGGCTTCGCCGAGCAGGACGATGCCGAGGCGACCTACGCCGAGAAGATCGGGGCCGCCGAGCGGCGGCTCGATCCGGGGCGGCCGGCGGCGGAGCTGGCGCGCACGGTTCGGGCCCTGACGCCGCACGTCGGCGCCTACCTTGCGCTCGACGACGAGAAGCGCCTTGGGGTGCGGCGGGCGCGGGCGGTCGATGTCGGCGTCAAGCAGGGCGAGATGAAGGCCGAGTGGGGCGCGCTGCTGCTCGGTTGCGGCCGCGGCGCGCTGCGGCTCGAGGTCGTGCAGCCGTCCGGAGGCAGGCCGATGGCGGCCGATGCCTACCTCCGCGGCCACCCGGTGCCGGCGCTTTGATCGCACCCGCGCGGGCGCTGGCCTACGACACCATCCGCGCGACCTTCGAGCAGGATGCCCAGGCCGAGCGCTTCTTTCGCGCGGCGGCCGAGCACGCGGGGCTGGATGGCCGCGAGCGCGCCCAGGCGCAGCGGCTTGCCTACGGCGCCGTCCAGCGCCGCGGCACCGCCGACGCGGCGATCGAACGGCTGGCGGAGCGGGCGCCGCGGCTGCTCGATCCAGCGGTGATCGCGGCCCTGCGCCTCGGCCTCTACGAGCTTCTCTTCGCCGACGCGACCCCCGATCACGCCGCCGTCGACCAGGCGGTCGAGTTGGTCAAGCGGGCCGGTGTTGGTCATGCCTCTGGTCTGGTCAACGCGGTCCTCCGCCGTGCGGCGCGCGAGCGAGCCCCGCTCGAAGCGGAGCTACTGGGTGACGACTCGACGCCGGAGCGCGCGGCGATCGCGCACTCGGCGCCGCTCTGGTTGGCGCGACTCTGGTGGGAGGAGCTGGGCGCCGAGACGGCGCGGGCGCTGCTCGCCGCCGCCAACGAGCCGGCCGAGCAGGCGCTGCGGGTGAACACGCTGCGGAGCGAGCGCGAGACGGCGCTCGCCAGGCTGGCGGCGGCCGGGGTCGAGGCCGCCCCGGCCGCGGGCGAGTGGCCGCTGGCGGCGCCGGAGCTGATCGTCGTCTCGGGTCGCAGCGGCGAGACCGTGCCGGAGCTGGTCGCAGCGGGCGAGTTGACGCCGCAGAGCCGCGGCGCGGCCGCGGTTGTCGAGGTGCTCGACCCACAGCCCGGCGAGCACGTGCTCGATGTTTGCGCCGGACCGGGAATCAAGACCGGCCAGATCGCGGCCCGAATGGGCGATCGCGGCGAGCTGATCTCGCTCGAGCAGGACCCCGAGCGGGCGGCCGAAGTCGCCGCGCAGGCGGAGCGTCTCGGCCTGCGCAGCGTCACCGTGGTCGAGGCCAACGCCGCCGCGCCGGGTGCGGCGTCCGGACCCGGTCCGTTCGACCGCGTCCTGCTCGATCCGCCCTGCTCCGACCTCGGCGCGCTCGCCTCGCGCCCGGACGCGCGCTGGCGCAAGTCGCCGCGGGCGATCGAGCGGATGGCCGAGCTGCAGGGAGCGATCCTCGTCCGTGGCCTCGCGGCACTGCGGCCGGGCGGTACGCTCGTCTACTCGATCTGCACGATCTCGCGCCGCGAGGGCGAGGATCGGATCGCGGCGCTTGAGGGGCAGGCAGCTGCGGGCGAGGTTCCGCACTTCACCGTCGATGATCTCGGCGCGCGTGCGCCCGGCCTCGCCTCGACCCACGACCCGCGTTGCCTTCAGCTCCGCCCCGATCGCGATCGGACCACCGGCTTTTTTGTCAGCCGGTTGAGAAGGGATGATTGACGGCGATGAGTGCGATGAAATGGGAGCGTCCACTGGATCGATCGTGCTGAAAAGAGCGAAATGCCCCAGCTGCGGCGAGCCCTGGCTGCGCCCAAGCCAACTCCCGGGCCGCTTCCGCTGCGTGTACTGTCTGCGGCGCTTCGAGCTGGTCTCGCAGTGCCCCAACTGCGGCGAGCACCAGACGATCGCGCGGATGAGCACAACCGAAGACATGATCTGTCAAACCTGCGGCGACTCGATGCTGAGGCCAATATGACCCCAGGACGCTGCAAACCGGCGCATCTCGGGGTCTTCGGTCGGTCAGATCGGGTCACGCACGTTAGTGCGCTCCCCTCGCCGCCCTCCCTGCATCCCCCGACCTGCTTGGTTTTCGCGCCCTGGAGGTCACATTGAGGTCACCTCGTGTCTGAGCGAATGGCGGAGTTGTTGAACGAGAGGCGGGTTGCCCCGTCGATTTTGTCCGCTGATTTTTCACGTCTGGGCGCGCAGGTCGAGGAGGTGATCGCGGCCGGGGCGCGGGTGATCCACGTCGACGTGATGGACGGGCACTTCGTCCCGCCGATCACGATCGGGCCGTTGGTCGCGGCCTCGATCGCCGACTCGGTTCATGCGGCGGGGGGCGCGGTCGACGTCCACCTGATGATCGAGGCGCCCGAGCGGCACATCGAGGCCTTTGCCGCCGCCGGCGCCGACTCGATCACCTTCCACGAGGAGGCGACTGCGCATGCCAACCGGACCCTTGCCGCGATTCGCGAGCTCGGTTGCCTGGCCGGGATCGCGATCAACCCCGGCACGCCGGTTGAGGCGCTCGCCGAGCTGCGCGGCCACGCCGACATCGCCCTCTGCATGACGGTCAACCCCGGCTGGGGCGGCCAGGTATTCATCGAGGGCTCGGTCGATAAGGTCGCGCGCCTCGGCCCCGTGGTCGGCGGCGCCAAGATCGAGGTCGATGGCGGCATCGACGCCGGCACGGCGAAGCCGACCGCCGAAGCCGGCGCCTCGCTCTTTGTCGCCGGCTCGGCCGTGTTCGGGGCCGTCGACCCGGCCGCCGCCTACACCGAGATCGCCGCCGCCGCCGGAGCGGCCTGATCGGGGCGGCTCGTGTTGCGCGGCCAGCTGCCGGGGCTCACCCGCCTCGCCCTGCTGGCCCTGGCGCTCTGCCTGCTGTTGGTCGCCGGCACGATCGGCTACGCGGTCAGCGAGGACACCTCGATCGGCTTCGGCTTTGTCTGGGCGCTCGACACGGTGGCGACGATCGGCTCGATTCCAGAGCCGGCGAGCACCGCCGGCCAGGTCATCAAGGTCGTCCTGATCGTGCTCGGCGTGGGTACGCTCTTCTACGCCCTGGTCACCGTGGCCGAGTTCTTTGTCGCCGGTCATCTCTCCGGCCTGCTGGATGAGAGGAGAGCCTTGAAGAAAATCGATTCCCTCAACGATCACGTGCTCGTCTGCGGCTTTGGCCGCGTCGGCCGCCAGGTCGCCCGTGACCTGCGCGCCGCCGGTCGCGATTTCGTCGTCATCGACACCGACGTCGAGGGCACCCGCGAGCACGCCGAGGCGACCGAAGCGCCGATCATCCACGGCCGCGCCTCCGATGACGACATCCTGCATCAGGCGGGGATCATGCGCGCCAGCGGGTTGATCGCCTGCGTCGACGACGACGCCGAGAACGTCTTCATCACGCTCAGCGCCCGCGAGCTGCGCGCCGAGATGACCATCGTCGCCCGCGCCAGCGTCGAGGACACCGAGCGCAAGCTGCGCCGCGCCGGCGCCGACCGGGTCGTCTCCCCCTACAAGGAGAGCGGCTCGGAGATGGTTCGCCTCGCGCTCGACCCCGGCCAGGCCGCGGCCGGTTAACTGCGCCGCGGCCGCGTCACCGGCACGACCAGGGTGCCGGCGACCTCCTGCCACCAGGAGCGCTCGGCCTCGGAGATGCCGTGGCGCCGCGCGCGGCGGGCGCACCAGGCGGCGAGGGCGTGGCGGCCGCCGACGCCGACGTGGTGGCTGCCGGTGATCGCGAAGCGGCCGTCGGCGAGGGCGACCAGGGCGCCCGGCTCGTCGCGGCGGCTGCGCAGGTGCTCGCGCACGGCGATCCCGTCGACCTCCTGCGGGAGCGCCGGGTCGCCGGCGAGCGTGTGGCCGGGCCGCACTGAGAAGACCTGCGGCGCCCCGCGCGGCGGCAGCAGCAGCGGCGCCGGGCTGCCCAGCGGGCCTTCGCGCCAGCGCTGCGTCAGCTGCTCGACCTCCTCGCGCTGCTGCTCCTGGACCAGCAGGTGGAGCTCGTCGCCGGCCTCGACCCGGGTCGAGCCGCGCGGCGCGATCGCGCGGCCGTCGCGGACGATCAGGTGGACGAGCGCCTCGCGTGGCAGTCCCAGCTCGCGCACGAGCAGGCCGGCGGCGGCGTCGCCCTCGCGCACCCGCCAGGAGATCAGCTCGCCGCCGAGCTCGCGCACGATGCCGACGTCGGCGACGGGCTGGGGCAGCGCCGGCTCGGTGCTGGTCACGCCGAGCCAGCGCGCGACCGGCTCGACCGTCGCTCCCTGGACCACGGTCGAGGTGAGGACGACGAAGAAGACGGCGTCGAAGATCAGGGTCGACTCGGCGACGCCGGAGACGACCGGGAAGGTCGCCAGCCAGATCGGGATCGCGCCGCGCAGGCCGGCCCAGCCGAGGATCGTCCGCTCGCGCAGGTTGAGGCCGGCCGGCTGGGTGACGAGCAGCGTCGCCAGCGGCCGGGCGACGAAGATCAAGACGAGCGAGAGCAGCAGGCCCTTGCCGGCGACGTCCCAGAGCTCGCTCGGGAAGACGAGCAGGCCGAGCAGGAAGAAGAGGCCGATCTGGACCAGCCAGCTCAGCCCCTGGTGGAAGGAGACCACGGTGCTGCGCGCCGGCAGCGAGCCGGTGCCGAGCACGAGCGCGGTCACGTAGACGGCGAGGAAGCCGGAACCGCCGGCGAGCTCGGCGACGCCGTAGGAGAGTGCCGCCGTCGCCAGCGTCGCCACGGGGTAGAGACCCTGGGTCGGCAGCTCGACGCGGGCGATCACGCGGCGCGCGAGCCAGCCGGCAGCGAGCCCGAGGACCGCGCCAAGCGCCAGTTTGACGACGAAGGCGAGCGCCATGTCGGCGACGCCGTAGGCGGGGTCGGCGATCCATTCGCCGAACCCGATCACGAGCAGCAGCGCGACCGGGTCGTTCATCCCCGACTCGCCCTCGAGCGTGCGGGCCAAGCGCCGCTCGAGTCGCGAGCCGCGCAGCACGGCGAAGATCGCCGCCGAGTCGGTCGCGGCGACGGCGGCGCCGAGGATCAGGCCCTGCAGCGTGCTCAGGTCGAAGATCCAGATCGCCGCCAGGCCGGTCGCCATCGCGGTCAGGAAGGTGCCGACCGTGGCCAGCCCGACCGCGGTCCGCAGCACCGGCCTGATCTCGTGCCAGCCCGCGGTCAGCCCGCCCTCGAAGAGGATCAGGACGAGGCCGATCGTGCCCGCGGTCTGGGCGGCGCCGTAGTCGTCGAATTCGACCCCGCCGATCCCTTCCGAGCCGACCAGCATCCCGAGAACGAGAAAGAGCAGCAGCCCCGGAACGCGCACGCGGTCGGCGGCGAGCGCGGCGGCGATGCCGGCGGCGAGCAGGGCGCCGGCGACCAGGATCAGCTCGGCGTCGTGTCCCTCCACCGCTGCCGCCTAGGTGTTCTCGTCGACGGCGGCGAGCTGGAGCTCGAGCTCCTCGGCGGAGCCGGCCTCGGGCACGTCCTCGGCGCGCTCGTGCGGGTTGCGGTAAATGATGTAGAGCAGCGCCAGCAGCAGGCCGGCGGCAAAGGTGAAGCCGAGCTCGACCCGGCGGAACTCGTCGCCGACGAGCGGCAGGAAGTTCCAGCCGACGAAGGCGGCGGCGCAGCCGATCCAGCGGACCGAGGCGCGCCGCACCTGCCCCTGGGCGATGCAGGCCTGGTTGACGGTTACCGAGGAGAGGTAGAGCCCCATGCCGAGCGTTACCAGCAGCAGGCCGGCGCGGTCGTAGCTGAACTTCTTGCTGAAGGCGAGCTGCATCAGCTGTGGGCCGGCGACGATCACGGCCAGCGCGGTGAGCGCGGTGAAGGCCGCGATCGCGAGCAGCACCATCCGCACCGAGCGGTGGAACTCGCGCTCGCTGTCGGGCGCGGCGCTGGTGTGGAGGCTGGTCAGGTGGGGGAGGATGCTGGTCGAGACCGCCTGGAAGAGCTGCAGCGGCGCCCGCGCGATCATCAGCACGTTGAAGATAAAGCCGGCCGCGGCGGCGCCCTGGAGGCCGCGGGCGATCAGCGGACCGGCGTTGAGGAAGGCCTGTTCGCTGAGCATGATCAGCAGCACGGCGACGGCGAACCCCGTCCCGTGCCGGATCGAAAACGCGTCGCTGTCTTTTTTCGGCGACTCGACCGGAGACGGCGCGCTGCGTGCGCGGCGGGCGAAGGCGAGCGGCACGACAAGCAGGCTCAGCGAGGGCGCGGCGACGATGCCGATCGCGACGGCTGATTGGCCGGTGAGCAGGCCGACCGCGACCAGCACGGCGAAGGAGGTGCGGAAGACCGACTCGCTGAGGATCATCGCGGCGAAGAGGCCGAAGTTGCGCATCCCGGCGAGGTAGCCGCGGGCGAAGTAGCTCGCGGCGTAGAACAGCACCGCCGAGAAGAAGATCCAGTAGAGGGTTTCGTTGCCCTCGAGCAGGCCGTCCTGCAGCGGCCCGCGCAGGGCCAGCGCCAGCACGGCGAAGATCAGCCCGAGGCCGAGCTGGATCTGCGCCGCGACCCGCATCGGCTGACCGACCGGTTCGCCCTTGACCCGGTGTTCGGAGATATGGCGCGAGAGCAGCTGTTCGACCGGGCGGTAGAGGGTCGAGATCGTGATGAAGACCGCCGACCAGAGCACGGTGATCTGGCCGTAGTCGGGCTTGCTGAGCACGTGCGAGGCGATGAAGAAGTAGACGTAGGTGATCACGCCGGTGAGGCCGACGCCGATCGCGAAGAAGCTCGCGGTCTTGCCGTAGTCGGTCGAGCTGACGCCGCCGCCGTCAGCGGCGCCTGCTTTCGCCTCGGCCGCCATCACTCGCCGGCGCCGCGCTCGTAGTGGGAGGGCTCGACCCCGAGCGAGAGCTCGACCCGGCGCACGCGCTCGAACACGCGCTGGGTCATCACCCGCTGGCCGGCGAGCAGGTCGCCGATCACGCCGAGGGCGAATAGCTGCAAAGCGGCGATGAACAGCACCGCGCCGAGAATCAAAGACTGAATATGGCCGCTCGAGTCGCCGTTGAGGATCCAGTCGAGCAGGAACGGCATCCAGGCGGCCAGCGCCAGCACGGCGATTACGAGGCCAGCTGCGAAGAACACGCGCAGCGGCTCGTAGCGAGCGTAGATGCGCAGGATCGAGAGCGCGTTGCGGCGCACGTAGGCGCCGGTCGAGCCGAACAGGCGCGACTCGCGCGTCTGCGGGTTGGTTGCGACCTCGACCTGGTCGACCGCGACCAGCATCTTCCCGGCCTGGATCAGGCTCTCCAGCGTGTAGGTGAACTCGTCGACGACGAGCAGGCCAAGCGCCGCCTCACGGTTGTAGGCGCGGAAACCGGAGGTGGTGTCGGCGACCTCCGTGCCCGAGGCCTTTCGCACGACCCAGCTTCCCAGCCGTTGCAGGCGTTTCTTGCGCCGCGAGAAGTGCTCGATCGTCTCCACCCTGCGGTCGCCGACGACCATGTCGGCCTCGCCGGCCAGGATCGGCGCGACCAGCTTCGGCACGTCGGCGCCGCTGTACTGGTTGTCGGCGTCGGTATTGACGATCACATCGGCGCCGAGCTTGAGGCAGGCGTCGAGCCCCGTCTGGAACGCCGCGGCGAGGCCCCGGTTGCCGGTCAAGCGGACGATGTGCTCGACCCCGCACTCGCGCGCGACCTCGACCGTGCGGTCGGTCGAGCCATCGTCGACCACCAGCAACTCGACCTGGCCGACACCGTCGATCTGTCGTGGCAGCGCAGCAACCGTCTCCGGCAGCGTGGATTCCTCGTTGAGGCACGGGATCTGGATGATCAGCTTCACGATTTGGGCGCTCAGGGTATCCGTGGGGGCGGTCTGTAGGCCGCCCAATCGATGGCTCGATCCGGGGGGGAGTAAGCTTCGATTGACTGACGAGTCAATCAACTCCATGAGTGCCCAGCTCACAGCGACGGATCGTTCCCATCTGCAACGAGCCCTTGAGCTTGCGGAGGGTGGGCGCGGGAAGGTCAGTCCCAATCCGATGGTCGGCGCGGTGATCGTCAGGGAGGGCGAGGTGATCGGCGAGGGGTTCCATGCCGAGCTTGGCGAGCTCCACGCGGAGCGGGCGGCGCTGGAGGACTGTCGCCGGCGGGGCGATGCTCCGGCCGGCGCGACTATGTACGTGACCCTGGAGCCCTGCGCCCATCGCGGTCGC
>Ga0210115_1000434_pt1 | contig 12044 bp, 12 predicted proteins | sample MayberryNW_TuleB_2_FD_185526 | JGI IMG/M metagenome (GOLD analysis project Ga0210115, IMG submission 185526) | Wetland microbial communities from San Francisco Bay, California, USA, that impact long-term carbon sequestration - MayberryNW_TuleB_D2... | ecosystem: Environmental > Aquatic > Marine... | reverse complement strand
TGCTACCCTGTCGGTCGCGACGCGGGGTGGAGCAGTCAGGTAGCTCGCCGGGCTCATAACCCGGAGGTCGCGGGTTCAAATCCCGCCCCCGCTATCACCGACCGAAGTCCGGCCACCTGCGGCGGCCATGGCGACTTCGGTCGGTTTTATCGTTTTTCCGGGCGCATTGTCGAGCCGCGCCCGTCACGCCGGGCGCGGCGACGGCGGGCCTGAGTCGCCGTCACTCGAGGACCTCCACGATGCGCTCGTAGTCCAGGTCCGCTTGCCGCGCCAGTTCACGGATCGCCTCGGGCGACGCGGACTCGAAGACGTGGAAGCAGCTCTCGTCGGCGGGGATGAAGAGCGAGCGGACATGGCGGACCGGGGTTCCGCCGGCGGACACCGCCCTTGCTGCGCGGCGGACTCGGGCAATCGTCTGCGCTCGCTCCAGAAGCTGGGTCCGGGGGAGATAGCTCTCCATCAGGTAGTGAGCGGGACTCATGCCGAGATCACCGGCAGCAAGGGCGTCGTCGGGCTCACCGGCTGGGCGTGATCTTCACCCAGCCCGCGAAGATCCCGGTGCCCGGCGTCACACGGTGGGCCTTCGCCCGCACGGTCGCTCCCGCTAGGTCGCGCCCGCCCCACGAGCCGCGGATGACGTAGCCCTTGAGGACGGTCTCGTTCGGCTCGCTGTTGAGGTCGAGCACGCCGACGAAGCTGATCGTGACGGATCCCTTCGACGACGTGAGCGTCTCGACGGCGGTGTAGTGGAAGAGGCCGGCCTCGAAGTCGACGGGTGTGAGGGTCGTGCTGATGTCGATGGGGCTCCCCGGCGTCTCCTCGCACGTCAGCACGGGGCAGTCCTTCTCGAACGGGATCACCACGGCTCGCCTGTTGGACGACCCGGTGGCGCCGGTCGCCAGGACCGCCGCCAGCACGCACACCGCTGCGGTTCCAAGCAGTCGAATCCTCATCGCAATACTCCTTTCGCTGACATCACGCCCACGGTAGGACCCGCGGCGAGCCGGCGAAACGCGGAATCCCACAGGGTTTGCTCTCCCGCGGCCCCTGACTCTCGGCCGGGGGCTACGCGAGCAGGCGGCGCGCCAGCTCTGCGCGCGAGCGCACGCCGAGCTTCCGGTAGACGTGCGTCAGGTGGAACTCGACCGTCCTCTCCGTGAGGAAGAGGGCGGCCGCGGCCTCCCTGTTCGAGAGGCCCTCGGCAACGAGCGCGGCGACGCGCTCCTCGGCGGGCGTCAGCTCGTCGCCGGAGGCTCGCCGCCCGCCGATCCGGCCGAGCTCGGCGGCGGCCTTCTGCTCCCAGAGTGCGGCGCCGAGGAACGCGAATGCGGCCCGCGCCTCCTCGATGGTCTCGCGCGCGTCGCGCCGGCGTCTCGCGTGGCGCAGCGCGATTCCCTGCGCCAGCAGCGTCCTGGCGCGCTCGAACGGCATGCCCACACGCTCGTGCTGGCCCAGCGCCTCCTCGAAGTGGGCGAGCGCCCCCTCTGTATCGCTGCGCGCGAGTGCAAGCAAACCGCGGCAGCGGGCGGCCGCGGCGAGTGCCGACACGCGATCGAGGGTGCGTCCCCGCTCCTCCAGCCAGACGAGGAGCGTCTCCGCCTCCTCCGCCCGGCCGAGGGCCACGAGCGCCTCGATCTCGTCGGGGACGAAGCGGATGGTGCCGGGCTCGCCGACGCCGGCGGCGAGGAGCCGCTCGCGTTGGGGGCGGAGGAGGCCCGCTGCGTCCTCGGCGTGTCCCAGCGAGAGCTCGAGAACGCCGAGCGCCCACACCGCGTGGATCCTCGCCACCGCCATCGTCCGCTCGCCCGCGATGCCCATCGCCTCCGTCGCGTCGGCCCGGCAGCCCTCGTCGTCGCCCTGCGAGCCTCGGACGAGCGCCCGCGTCGCAAGTGCGAATGCCTCGTTGTGCCGCTGGCCGGTCTGCAGGGCCGCCTCGAACGACTCCTCGGCGACCTGGGCCGCTTCGCCCCAGCGGCCCGCGAGGTACTCCGCCAGGGCGAGATTCGCGAGCACCATTGGGGCCGAACCCTCATCGCCGCCTGCGACGACGGCGTCACGGCCCTCACGTAGCAGCTCGACTGCCTCCGGGCCGTCGGTCCAGAGCGCGAAGACGCCCCGATTGTTCGTGGCCGTCGCAAGCACGCGCCCGAACAGGACCTGCTCCGCGTCGTCCGGAGCGCGTCGCAGCGTGTCGGCCGCCCGGCGGTTCCCGACCAGGCATTCCAGGAGACCCTGGATCGAGAGCGTCTCCGCCTGCAGGACGACGTCGTCCGACCGCGCCGCGTGCTCGGCGGCGAGGGTGGCAACCTCGACTCCCTCGTCGAGGTCCTCGCGAAGCAGCATGAGCGTCGCGGCGAGCCCCTGCGCCGCTTCGGCGCGCACACGATCGTCCGTCCCGGCTTCGCCGAGCGCCTGCCGGGCCAGCTCGGCGGCCAGCGGCTGGTCGCCGCCGAATCGGTAGAGCCTGGACAGTGCCGCCAACGCCTCCGCGCGCGCGCTCCCGTGGCTCGACCCCTGCGTCTCCTCGAGCAGCTCGATCGCTCGCGCCGGGTCGCCGGCATCGAAGCAGTAATGAGCGGTGCCGATCGTTCGGCGATGGATGTCGGCTGGTTCGTCCCGCGGCGTCAGCCGGCGAGACAGCTCCCCGAGCTCCGCCGCCGCGGCGCTCGCTCCGCGGGCGCGTGCGTGTGCGGCGGCTTGCTCGAGCGCCGCCGCGACATCCGCGTCCGGCCCGTCGACGGCGAGCGCGAGGTTGCGGGCACGCTCCTCGGCGTCGGGGACGAGCTCGGCGAGGCGACGGTGCAGAGCGCGGCGCTCGTCGGTCTGCGTCGACCCGTAGACGCCCGACGCGAGAAGCGGGTGGGTGAACCGGATGCGATCGCCTGCGAACTCGACCACCTGCGCCTCGAGCGCTGGCACGAGCGCCGGCGCCGCATCGCGGCCCAGAGCGGCGCCGACGAGCTCGAGCGTCGGCTGGGACAGGGCCGAGACGACGACGAGCGCCGCCCGGCTGTCCACCGGAAGCCCTTCGAGCCGTTCGTGGACCAGCGCGCCGAGGCTCGCCGGCAGGGGCTCGCCCGCTTCGAGCCGGATCGATCCGCGTTCCACGGCTCGGGCGAGCTCGAGGGCGTAGAAGGGGTTCCCGGCCGACAGCTCGTGCAACCGGCGGATCTTCGGGCGGGGCAGCGCCAGGCCGAACCGCTCCCGGAGCACGCGGTGGAGGGCGCCCAGGCTGAGCGGCCCGAGGGCCACCCTTCGAAGGCGTTCGTCGGGGAACGCGCGATCGAGCATCAGGGGCACGCGGTCGTCGTCTCCCTCCGTTCGCTCGGCAAGCAGGAACAGGACGCGCTCCTCCTGGAGGCGACGGAGCGCGAACTCGAGCACGAAGGCCGACGGTCCGTCGAGCCACTGCACGTCGTCGACCGCGACCACGAGGGGGGCGGCCTGTGCCAGCGTCCGGAGCACGCCGAGGAACGCGAACGACACCGCCCGGTGATCCGGAGGCCGGCCCTCCGAGTCCTCGAGCAGCAGCGCGACCTCCAGGGCGCGTCGCTGGGGCGGCCGGAGCTCCGAGAGCGTCTCGGCGAGGGCGGGTTCGAGGAGATCCGCGAGCGCGGCGAACGAGAGCCGCGTCTCCGCCGTCGCGGGGGTCGCCTGCAGCACCCTGAAGCCGAGCGAAGCGGCCAGCTCGAGGCCCGCCGCCCACAGGCTCGTCTTACCGATGCCGGGCGCGCCCGCGACGAGGAACGCGGCCGGAAGCTCCTCGACGGCGGCCAGCAATGCCTCGAGCTCGGCGAGCTCGTGCTCCCGGCCGATCACCACCGACGCCACTGGCTGCCACTTTGCAGCCTTGGGCCCCTAACCTCAAGAGTCGCGTTGTAGCGTTCGGCCGTGAGCCTCGATCCGCTCGAGATCCAACTCCTCGACGCGCTGCGCGCGCTCGGCGGCGGCGGTGGTGGCGACGGCGATCCGGAGGCCGAAGCGATCTGGCGTGCGCAGGTGCGCAGCCGCCTCTGCGACTTCGCGGCCCGCGAGCTCGGCCCGACCGGGCGGAGCTTCTACTCGATCGCCTCCGCCGGCCACGAGTCGAACGCGGCCGTCGCTCTTGCGCTGCGGCCGACCGACCCGGCGCTCCTCCACTACCGTTCCGGCGCCTTCTATCTGGCGCGGGCGGAGCAGACCGGGCGCGACGGCGTGCCGGACATCCTCCACGGTTTGACGGCTGCGTGCGACGAGCCGATCGCGGGTGGCCGGCACAAGGTCTTCGGCCATCCCGACCTCGCGGTCGTCCCGCAGACCTCGACGATCGCCTCGCACCTGCCGCGCGCGGTCGGGGTCGCGTTCGCGATCGACCGGGCGCGCCGGCTCGGCGTCGAGTCGAGCTGGCCCGAGGACGCCATTGCCGTCTGCTCCTTCGGCGACGCGTCGGTCAACCACGCGACCGCGCAGGCCGGCCTGAACACGGCCGCGTGGCTCGCGCACCAGGGGCTGCCGCTGCCGCTCCTCTTCCTCTGCGAGGACAACGGGATCGGGATCAGCGTCCGCTCGCCCGGCGGCTGGGTCGAGTCGGCCCTTCGCGCCCGCCCGGCGCTCCTCTACGAGCGTGCGTCGGGCGACGACCCCGAGGTCGTGCTCGAGACGGCGCAGGACCTGGCCGAGCGCGTCCGGGACGGTCGCCGCCCGGCCGTCCTGCATCTGCGCACCGTCCGCTACCTCAGCCACGCGGGCGCGGACGTTGAGTCGGCCTACCGGACGCCGCAGGAGATCCGCGCCGAGTGGGCCGCCGACCCGCTCCTCGCGACGGGGCGTTGGCTCGCCGCGGGGGGCAGGAGCGGCGCGGAGCTCGCGGACGAGTATCTCCGCGAGCGGGAGCGCGTGCTCGCCCTCGCGCACGAGGCCGCGAAGCTGCCGCAGCTCGAGACTGCGGAGGAGGTGATGCGCCCGCTCGCGCCGCGGGCCGCGCAGACGGCTGCCCCCGCGCCGGCCGGTGACGGCGAGCCGGTCACGCTCGCCCAGGCGGTCAACGTCGCGCTGGCCGACGGGCTCGAGCGCGATCCCACCGTGCTTCTGTTCGGCGAGGACGTGGCCGTGAAGGGCGGCGTCTACGGCGTCACGCGTGGACTCCAGCAGCGGTTCGGTGCGGCCCGCGTCTTCGACACGCTGCTCGACGAGACATCCATCCTCGGCCTCGCGCTCGGCGCCGGCCTCTCCGGCTTCGTGCCCGTGCCCGAGATCCAGTACCTGGCCTACCTCCACAACGCGGAGGATCAGCTGCGCGGGGAGGCGGCGACCCTGCAGTTCTTCTCGCAGGGCCGCTACCGCAACGGGATGGTCCTGCGGGTCGCGGGCTACGGCTATCAGAAGGGCTTCGGCGGGCACTTCCACAACGACGACGCGGTCGGCGTCCTCCGCGACATCCCCGGGATCGTGATCGCCTCGCCCGGCCGCCCCGACGATGCGGCGGCGATGTTCGGCATGTGCCTCGAGTCGGCGCGCGCCGACGGCACCGTGTGCGTCTTCCTCGAGCCGATCGCGCTCTACCACGCCCGTGACCTGCACGAGGACGGCGACGGCGGCTGGCTCGCGCCGCCCGCAGGCGAGGCGCCGCTCGGGGTCGCCCGCACCTACGGCGACGGGCAGGAGCTCACGATCGTCTCCTGGGCGAACGGCCTGCGGATGTCGCTTCGTGTTGCGCGCCGGCTGGAGGCCCACGGCATCCACGCCCGCGTCGTCGACCTGCGCTGGCTCGCGCCGCTCCCGGTCGACGATCTCCTGCGGGAGGCCGAGGCGACCGGACGCGTGCTCGTGGTCGACGAGACGCGGCGCACCGGCGGCGTCTCCGAGGGCGTCGTCGCAGCGCTCGTGGACGCGGGCTTCGACGGCCGGGTCGCGCGCGTCGCGAGCAAGGACTCGTTCATCCCGCTCGGCGACGCGGCGAGCCTCGTGCTCGTCTCCGAGGCCGAGATCGAGGAGGCCGCGCTCGGGCTCTCCGGAGCAGCCACGACGTCCGCACGGGCTACGCCCTCGGACGACCCAGCTGCGGGAGCGACCCGACCGTCCTAGTCGTTCGGCGGGCGAAGACGCGCCGTTCGGCCGGTGCGTGCGCAGGGCGCGGCGCCCAGAATCTGGCTATGCAACGCCGCGTGCTCCTCGTCGTCCTGGCCGCCGTCGTCGCGCTGTCGAGCGCGTCCGCCGGCGCGGGCGTCAAGCGGGAGGGGTCGAAGGGCTCGCTGAAGGTCGCGAAGGGCGGCCCGATCACGCAGCAGAACGGCAAGACGCCGGCGTTCAAGGACTTCACGTCGATCTGCGCGGTCGCCGGCTACGTGAACTACGGGAACTGCAACGGGGATCCGACGACGTACACCGACGTCACGGGACGCATCAACGCCGTCCAGGCCAAGGCGGGCATCTGGAACCTCGGTTTCAGCTTCACCCATCTCGAGCCCGGCCTCACCTACAAGCTGTGGGGCAACCGGACGGGCTCGACGCCGGTTCCCGGGGACATCGACGGCTTCTTCGTGATCGGCACCGCGGTCGCGGCGCTGGACGGAACCGTGAAATTCAGCTACCGGACGAGCGACGTGTCGAATCTCGGCTTCGACCTGAACGTCCTGGCCGACGCCTGGGAGACGAACGGCATCACCGTGGTGACCTCGTACTGGTCGAGCCAGGCCCTCCAGGTGCTGAACCCGGACGGCACGCTCTACGTGCCCGGCTCGTAGTCGGGGCCCGGTCACGGCCGAGGGGCCGTACGCTGGAGGCGTGGCGGTCACGGTGGACGAGGTCCGTGCGTTCGCGGAGGCGCTTCCCCGCGCCTACGAGGCGTTCGTCCGCGGTCGGATCAAGTTCCGGGTCGGTCGGATCGTGTTCCTGTCCTTCTCGAAGGACGGCGAGGTGATGGGCTTCGGGTTCCCGAAGGACTGGCGGCCTGCGCTCGTCGAGTCCGAGCCGGAGAAGTTCTCGCTGCCGAGCGAGTCGGACCTGCGCTACAGCTGGGTGCACGCCCGCCTCGCCGCGCTCGACCCGGACGAGATGCGCGACCTGGTCGAGAACGCCTGGGCCCTCTGCGCGCCGAAGACGGTCGTCGCGGAGTACGCGGCGGCCCGTGGCTACGCCGCCGACGACGAAACGGGCGACCGGCGCGGCGCGCAGTTTCGCAACGCCGGCGCCTAGACTTTGCCGCCGTGACCGTCGTCGCCATTCACCTCGGAGACGCCGAGCTGCAGCCCGTCGAGTCGGCCGTGGCGGTTGCCGGCAAGGGGCTCGAGGGCGACCGGTACTTCTTCGCCGAGGGCGCGAAGCCGGGGCGGGCGCTCACGCTCGTCGAGGAGCGCCACGTCGAGGACGTCGGTCTCGCTCCGGGCGCGACGCGCCGTCAGGTCACGGTGCGCGGCGTCGAACTGAACGCCCTGGTCGGCAAGCGGTTCCGCGTCGGCGCGGTCGAGTGCTACGGCGTCGAGCTCTGCGAGCCGTGCAAGCACCTCGAGAGCCTGACCCGGCCCGGGATCATCAAGGACCTCGTCCACCGGGCCGGGCTGAACGCGGACATCCTGACGGACGGCACGATCACCGTCGGCGACCGGGTCGTCCAGACCGACTAGGCCGTCGCGAAGCGCTCGGCCGCGCGGGCGCGGGCCTTCGCCGCCTCGACCTCGCGGTCCTTGGGCGGCGCCGAGGTGACGAGGGCGTCCAGCAGCTCCTGCGAGATCGCGGCCACCGCGTCCACGGCCAGCTCGAACGCCTCGGCGTTCGCCTGCGACGGCTTCGAGAAGCCGCTGATCTTGCGGACGTACTGGAGCGCCGCCGCCTTGACCTCGTCCGAGGTCGCCGTCGGCTCGAAGTTGTAGAGGGTGCGGATGTTGCGACACATGCGGCCGATCGTAGCGGCCGTCGACGAGGTGCGGCCGGCGCGGCGGTCACAACCCTCGTGAACCTCCGAGCCCCGGCCGCTGCCGGACGCGTAGCATGGGCGACCGTGGAGAACCCGTCCACGACCGCACCCGCCGCGAGCGACCTCGAGCAGTACCGGCGCGAGCTGACCGGCTACGCGTACCGCATGCTCGGCTCCGCCTTCGAGGCCGAGGACGCCGTGCAAGAGACGATGCTCCGGGCCTGGCGGAGCCTCGAGCGCTTCGAGGGCCGCTCCTCGCTTCGCTCCTGGCTCTACCGGATCGCCACGAACGTCTGCATGGACGCGCTCGGCGCCCGCGAGCGGCGTGCCCGGCCGATGGACCTCGGCCCCGCGCGGGAGCCGGTCGCCGCCAACCTGAACGCCCTGCCCGAGGTCACGTGGATCGAACCCGTGCCGGACGCGCTCCTCGCCCAGGAGGGCGATCCCGCCGAGGTCGCGGTCGAGCGCGACACGATCCGGCTCGCGTTCGTCGCCGCCCTCCAGCAGCTCCCGCCGCGCCAGCGCGCCGTCCTCATCCTCTGCGAGGTGCTCCACTGGAAGGCGTCCGAGGTGGCGGAGCTCCTCGAGACGACCGTCGCCTCGGTGAACAGCGGGCTGCAGCGGGCCCGCGCCACCCTCGAGCGGGTCGACGCGGCCGAGGTCTCGGAGCCGCTCTCCGACGAGAACCGCGAGCTGCTCGGCCGCTACGTCGCCGCATTCGAGGCCTACGACATGGAGGCGCTCACGGCGCTCATCCACGAGGACGCGACGCAGTCTATGCCGCCCTACGACCTGTGGCTCTCCGGCCGCGACGACATCTTCGCGTGGTGGTGGGGCCCCGGGATCGGCTGCCAGGGCTCGCGGGTCGTGCCCGCGGGCTCGGCGAACGGCTCGCCGGCGTACGGCCAGTACAAGCCGGCCGAGGACGGGCCCGGCTACGAGCCATGGGCGCTCCAGGTGGTCGAGGTTCGCGCCGGCGGCATCGAGGAGCTGACGTTCTTCCTCGACACCGAGCGGCTCTTCCCGCTGTTCGGCCTGCCGCCCCGGCTCGAGGCCTAGCCGGGGAAGACGTCCTCGAGCCCCATGAACTCGACGAGCTCGCGCAGGTCGGGGGACGCGCCGCGCAGCGACACGCGGCAGCCCAGCCGACCCGCCGCGAGCTGGAGCCGGGCGAGCGCGTCGACCGTCGCCGCGCTCGGCTCGACGCCGTCCACCTCGCAGACCGCGAAGGTCGCGCCGCTGCCGGCGAGGATCCCGCACACCCGATCGCAGAGCCCCGGCAGGTCGCCCGCCGTGATCGGACCGTGCACGGAGAACACGACGGGCTCGGGAGCCGGGGCGGCCATTACCCTTCTGACCCCCCGGACGGCGGAAACTCATCGAGGCGGCGACCGATGAGTTCCGGGCGCCGGGATGGTCTGACCCCCCGAGAGCGTTCTGGACCCGCATGAAAGGAACCCGAGACCGATGACGATGGACGGCCGTAACCGCTGGCTCGCCCTCTACGTGCTGTGCCTCGGCGACCTCATGATCGTGCTCGACGGGACGATCGTGAACGTCGCGCTGCCCACGATCCGCGCCGACCTCGGCTTCTCGCAGGCGTCGCTCGCGTGGGTCGTGAACGCGTACCTGCTCACGTTCGGCGGGTTCCTGCTCCTCGGCGGGCGGCTCGGCGACCTCTACGGACAGAGGCGGCTCTTCCTCGGCGGGATCACGCTCTTCACGCTCGCGTCGCTCGCGTGCGGGCTCTCGACCACGCAGGGCCAGCTCGTCGCAGCGCGCGCGGTGCAGGGCGTCGGCGGCGCCGTCGTCTCGGCGGTCGCGCTCTCGCTGATCATGACCCTCTTCACCGAGCCGGCCGACCGCGCGAAGGCGATGGGCGTCTTCGGCTTCGTCCTCTCCGGCGGGGGCACGATCGGCGTCCTCCTCGGCGGCGTGCTCACCGACCTCTGGAGCTGGCACTGGATCTTCCTCGTGAACATCCCCGTCGGGATCGCCGTCTTCGCGCTCACGCTCGCGCTGCTCCCCGGCGGCTCGGGCCAGCGCGGCACCGCGCGGCTCGACGTCGGGGGCGCGATCCTCATCACCGCGTCGCTCATGCTGGCCGTCTACGCGATCGTGAAGACGGACGAGCACGGCTGGGTGGCCGTGCACACGCTCGGTCTCCTCGGCATCGCGGTCGCGCTCTTCGCGGCGTTCCTCGTCCTCGAGTCGCGCATCGCCGCGCCGCTCATGCCGCTCGGGCTCTTCCGCAACCGGAACGTCTCGACCGCGAACGCGATGGGCGCCCTCATGTCGGCCGGGCTGCTCGCGCTCTTCTTCTTCTCGGCGCTCTACCTCCAGCAGATTCTCGGATACACCCCGCTGGAGGTCGGTCTCGCGTACTTGCCGATGACGATCCTCTGGGGCGCGTCGTCGCTCTTCCTCTCCGACCGGCTCGTCATGCGCTTCGGGATCAAGCCGCCCCTCGTCGGCGGGCTAGTGCTGATGGTCGTCGCCAGCGTGCTCTTCGCACGTGTCCCGGTGGACGGGAGCTTCGCGCTCGACGTGCTGCCGCCGACGATCCTGTTCGCGCTCGGCGCCGGCATCGGCTTCAACCCGCTGCTCCTCGCCGCGATGAGCGGGGTCGCGCCGACCGAGGCCGGGCTCGCGTCCGGCGTCGTGAACACGGCGTTCATGATGGGCGGGGCCGTCGGTCTCGCCGTGCTCGCGAGCGTGGCCGCGTCGCGGACAGAGAGCCTGCTCGGCGACGGAGGATCGGACGCCGGCGCGCTCCTCGGCGGCTACCACGCGTCGTTCGTGGTCGGCGCGGCGCTCGTCGGTGTCTCGGCGATCCTGGGTGCGTTGCTCCTCCAGCCCGCGGAGGGCGCGCCCGCGCACGGCGAGGAGCCCGTCCCGGAGGCGGCGGCGGCGACGCAGTAGGCTCGCCCGCATGGGCGTGCGGCGGCTCGACGACATCCCCGGGTTCTCGATCGACCGCGTCGCGGCCGCGGCCGGGGACGACCCGGATGTCCTGCGGCTCGAGAACCTCGACACGGACGTCCCGCCGCCCGCGGAGGCGCTCGAGGCGACCCGCACGGCGATCGGCGAGGACGACGCGAACAGCTGGCTCCCGTTCACCGGCTGCGACGACCTGAAGGAGGCGGTGGCGCGCCACGTCGAGCGCCGCGGCGGCCCGCGGTACGACGGCCCGGGCGAGATCGTGATCACGAGCGGCGAGGGCGACGCGATGCTCGACGCGCTCCTCTGCCTGACCGATCCGGGCGACGAGGTCGTCCTCACCGACCCGACCTACGCGGGGATGCTGAACCGCGTGCGGCTCGCGGGCGCAGCGCCCCGGCTCGTCCCGCTCTTCGTCTCGGCCGGCGAATGGCGGCTCGACCTTGACGCGCTCGGTGCCGCGGTCGGCGAGCGCACGCGCGTCGTGTTCCTCAACAACGCGTCGTTCCCGTCGGGCTGGGTCGCGAGCGGGGAGGAGTGGGACGCAGTCGCAAAGCTCTGCCGCGACCGGGACCTCACACTCCTCTACTGGGCCGGCTATGAGGGCGTGCTCTTCGACGGCCGTGCGGTCGTCCACCCGGCGGGGCTGCCGGAGATGCGGGACCGCACGGTCACCGTCGGGGCGGTCTCGTTCGAGCAGCGGATGATCGCCTGGCGCGTCGGCTGGGTCGTCGCCCCAGGCGAGCTTGCGAACGACGTCTCGCGCGTCCACATCTACAACGGGCTCGTGGCGAGCGGCTTCGCGCAGATCGGTGCCCGCGCCGCGCTCGAGGCCTCCGACGACGGCCTGGCCGCGGCGAACGCCGAATGGCAGGCGCGCCGGAACGAGACGCTTCGTGCGCTGGAGGGGCTTCCGACCGTGCGGCCCGCCGGGGGCTGGTCGCTCCTCCTGGACGTGGCGGCGCTCGGCCTCGACTGCGTCGAGGTCTCGAACCGCCTGCTCGAGCAGAAGGTCGCGGCCACGCCGATGCGCGGCTGGGGCGGCGAGGTCGCCGACCGCCACGTGCGCTTCGTCTTCTCGAACGAGCCCGTCGAGCGGCTCGCGCTCCTCGGCGACCGCGTGCGGGCGGCGCTCCGCGGCTGACTCCGCGGTAGGTTGCCGCCGTGCGGCACGCGCGGAAGGAGCTCTGGTTCGACGTTCCCGAGCGGCGGG
>Ga0210115_1000433_pt1 | contig 12068 bp, 7 predicted proteins | sample MayberryNW_TuleB_2_FD_185526 | JGI IMG/M metagenome (GOLD analysis project Ga0210115, IMG submission 185526) | Wetland microbial communities from San Francisco Bay, California, USA, that impact long-term carbon sequestration - MayberryNW_TuleB_D2... | ecosystem: Environmental > Aquatic > Marine >... | reverse complement strand
GCCGCCGCCCGGACCGCCGTCCGTCGAGCGTCGGCGCCGATCCGCCGACCCGCCGCCACGTCGCCCGCGCGCGCCACCAAGGGGACGAAGGCCACGAAGGCCACGAAGGCCACGAAGGCGACGACGAAGGCCGCGAAGGCGACGACGAAGAAGGTCGCCACGAAGGCGACGACGAAGGCCGCGAAGGCGACGACGAAGAAGGTCGCCACGAAGAAGGCGGCGCCGGCGAAGAAGGCGGCGCCGGCGAAGACGACCGCGGCGAAGAAGGCCGCGGCGAAGAAGGCCGCGGCGAAGAAGGCCGCGGCGAAGAAGGCGGCGCCGGCGAAGAAGGCCGCGGCGAAGAAGGCGGCGCCGGCGAAGAAGGCCGCGGCGAAGAAGACGGCGCCGGCGAAGACGACCGCGGCGAAGAAGACGACGCCGGCGAAGAAAGCGGCGGCGGCGAAGAAGGCCGCGGCGAAGAAGGCCGCGGCGAAGAAGGCGGCGCCGGCGAAGAAGGCGGCCCCGGCCAAGAAGGCGGCCCCGGCCAAGAAGACGGCCGCCAAGAAGACGGCCGCCAAGAAGGCGGCCCCGGCCAAGAAGGCCCCCGCGACGAAGGCGCCGCCAGCGCAGAAGACCGCGTCGGCGACGAAGGCCGCGGCGAAGAAGGCCGCGCCGGCCAAGAAGGCCGCCGCGAAGAAGGCGCCGCCGGCCAAGAAGGCCGCCGCGAAGAAGGCGGCGCCGGCGAAGAAGGCGGCGCCGGCGAAGAAGGCCGCCGCACCGAGCACGGCCCCCACGACGCCCCTAGAAGCGGCGGCGGCTCCCACCGGAAAGCCGGTCGCCCAGACCGCGGCCTCCCGGGCCGCCGCGAAGAAGGCCCTGGAAGAGGGCCGACCGGTCGCGGCCGCGAAGAAGCAGGTCAGCCGCCCCTCGGCGGCCCGCCGGGCGGCCGGTCCGGCCGGTCCGGCCGCGGGCCCCCAGGCGCTGGTGGTGCGGGCCGACGAGGACCCGTGGACCAAGGCCGAGCTCAACGAGGTGCGCACCGAGCTGCGGGACGAGGTCCGCCGGCTGCGGGACGAGCTCGACCTGGCCGAGCACGAGATCGACGACATGCTGCGCGACTCCGGCGACGGCGCCGGCGATGACGCGGCCGACGCCGGGAGCAAGACCTTCGAGCGCGAGCACGAGATGTCGTTGGCCAACAACACCCGTGACATGCTGGTGCAGGCGGAGCGCGCGCTCGCCCGCATCGACAACGGCACCTACGGCGTCTGTGAGAACTGTGGCAACCCGATCGGCAAGGCCCGCCTGCAGGTGTTCCCCCGGGCGACCCTGTGCATGACATGCAAGCAGCGCGAGGAGCGCCGCTGAACGAGCCCGACCCGCCTATCCCCGCGTCGGACGGGGATCGCGGACCCGGCCGGCTCGCCCTCCTGCTCGCTGTGGCGGCGGGCGTCCTCGCACTCGATGTCCTCAGCAAGCTGCTGGCGGTCGAGGAGCTCAGCGACCGGGAGCCGATCAGCCTGCTCGGCGGCCTGCTCACGCTGCGGCTGGTCCGCAACCCGGGCGCGGCCTTCGGGATGGCCCAGGGCATGACCATCGTCTTCACCTGCGTGGCCGTCGCGGTCGTCGTCGTGATCCTGCGGATGGCCCGCCGGCTGACCAGTGCGTGGTGGGCGGTCGCCCTCGGGCTGGTGCTCGGGGGCGCCCTGGGCAACCTGACCGACCGGATGCTCCGCAGCCCCGGCCCGGGTCGCGGGCACGTCGTCGACTTCCTCGAGCTGCCGCGATGGCCGGTGTTCAACCTGGCGGACTCGGCCATCGTCGTCGCCGGCGTGCTCATGGTCGTGCTCTCCGCGCGCGGCGTGCCGCACGACGAGCGGGCCACCCGCGAGGACGAACCGCCCCGAACCATGCCACCGAGCCCCTGACGCACAAGTTCCTCGAGATTCGAGTGAACCGAACGGGCCGCTCGAGACTCTTACAGGTGTGGGTCTCGACCGACGGGGAGTACCGCCTGATCTGCACCACTCCGACATGCTTTGTGGCTTGATGTGACGGATCTCGGACCGTCCGTTACGCTGCTCGTGCTCGACCGGGGCCACCGGTCCACGGCATCCACGGCAGGCCACCCGGCAGTCGGACCGACAGAGGGAGGGGGACCGGCATGACCTCCGTGGCGCCCGACGACGCCCTGCGGCAGGAGCTGCCGGTCCAGGACGGCCCGACCCAGGGGCCGGAGCAGCGGCAGACCCAGAGCCCCGCCGACCGGCCGGTCGTGGTGTCCCTCGCCGACCGCGCGGTCGCCTCCGACACCCGCTGGCTGCGCCGTCTCGGCCGACGCCTGCTGCTGCTGGACGCGGTGCTGGTCACCGTCGCCATCGGCGTCGCCCTCGGCTGGGTCTTCGGTCCCGGCTACAAGGCCATCTCGATCACCAGCGAGGTCGCGAACCTCCGTCCGACGTCGTACCTCGTCCTCGGCCCGGCCCTGGCCCTCGCGTGGGCCCTGTTCCTGCTGTTCACCCGGACGTACGACGGCCGCATCCTCGGCGTGGGCGGCGACGAGTACCGCCGCGTGGTCCGGGCGAGCATGTACTTCTGGGCCCTGGTGGCGGTCGTCTGCTACATGACCCGCTTCCAGTTCTCCCGGCTGGCCTTCGGCCTGTCCTTCGTGATCGGGACCGGGCTGCTGCTGCTCGGCCGCTGGGTCGCGCGCAAGGTGCTGCACCAGGCACGCCGGCGGTCCAGCCGGTGGTCGCACCGGGTCCTGGTCGTCGGTGGCCACGAGGAGGTCGAGGACCTCGTCGCGGAGCTCGAGCGGGAGCCCTACGCCGGGCTGAAGGTCGTCGGCGCCTGCATGCCGCCGGGCGACGCCGTGGCCGGCGCCTCGGTGCCCGTCGTCGGCTCGCTGACCAGCGTCCCCGAGGCGGTCACCCGGCTCGGGGTCGACACCGTCGCGGTCACCGCGTCGCGCGGGCTCACCAGCGGCGTCCTCAAGCGGCTCGGATGGGACCTCGAGGGGGCCGGCGTCGACCTGGTCGTCGCACCCGCCCTGACCGACGTGGCCGGCCCGCGGGTGCACGTCCGCCCGGTGTCCGGCCTCCAGCTGCTCTACGTCGAGCAGCCGGAGTTCACCGGCCCCACCCGGGTGGTCAAGGAGGCGTTCGACCGGCTCACCGCCGCCGTGGCGCTGATCGCGATCAGTCCGGTGCTCATGCTCATCGCCGCGGCCATCCGGATCACCAGCCCGGGCCCGGTCATCTTCCGCCAGGTCCGGGTCGGCCGTGACGGCGCGATGTTCACGGTCTACAAGTTCCGCACGATGGTCTGCAACGCCGAGGAGATGCTGCCGGACGTCGCCGACGTCAACCACGGGAACGGCCTGCTCTTCAAGCGCCACGACGACCCCCGGGTCACCGCGGTCGGCCGGTTCCTGCGCCGGTTCAGCCTCGACGAGCTGCCCCAGCTGGTCAACGTGCTCCTCGGTGACATGAGCATGGTCGGGCCACGGCCGGCCCTGCCCAGCGAGACCGAGCGGTACGGCCGGGCGACCTCCCGGCGCCTGCTGGTCAAGCCCGGCATCACCGGGCTCTGGCAGGTGAGCGGCCGGTCCGACCTGTCCTGGGAGGACAGCGTCCGGCTGGACCTCTACTACGTCGAGAACTGGTCGTTCGCCGGCGACATCCAGATCCTCTGGAGGACCCTGCACGCGGTGGTCAGCCGCCGCGGGGCGTACTGACGGCACCCGCGCGCACCGCGGCTACGCTCGGCAGGTGAGCGACCACCGCACCCTGCCGGTGCCCGACGGCCTGGCCGGGGAACGCCTGGACGCCGCCCTGTCCCGACTCTTCGGGGTGTCCCGCACCAAGGCCGCCGAGCTGGTGCTGGCCGGCGACGTCCTCGTCGACGGCGCCCCGGCCAGCAAGTCCGACCGGGTGCACGCCGGCGCCTGGCTCGACGTCACCCTGCCGCCGCCGCCCTCGGGCCCGGTGGTCGTCGCCGAGCCGGCGCCGGGCATGACCGTGGTCCACGACGACGACGACGTCGTGGTCGTCGACAAGCCGGTCGGCGTCGCGGCCCACCCGAGCCCCGGGTGGACCGGCCCGACCGTCGTCGGCGGGCTGGCCGCAGCCGGCTACCGGGTGTCCACCAGCGGTGCCTCCGAGCGGCAGGGCGTGGTGCACCGGCTCGACGTGGGGACCAGCGGCCTGATGGTGGTGGCCAAGTCCGAACGGGCGTACACGCTGCTCAAGAGGGCCTTCAAGGACCGCGCGGTCGACAAGACCTACCACGCGCTCGTCCAGGGCCATCCCGACCCGCTCACCGGCACCGTCGACGCCCCGATCGACCGCCACCCGACCGCGGACTGGAAGTGGGCCGTCGTCGCCGGGGGCAAGCCCAGCGTCACCCACTACGACACCCTCGAGGCGCACCGGGCGGCGAGCCTGCTCGAGATCCACCTGGAGACCGGGCGCACCCACCAGATCCGGGTGCACATGGCGGCCCTGCGGCACCCCTGCGTCGGCGACCTCACCTACGGCGCCGACCCGACCCTGGCCGCACGCCTGGGCCTGCAGCGGCAGTGGCTGCACGCGGTGCGCCTCGGGTTCGAGCACCCGAGCACGGGGGAGCGGCTCGAGCTGACCAGTCGCTATCCCGACGACCTGGCCACCGCGCTCGAACGGCTCCGGGCCGAGTCGTGACCGGCGGCAGCCCGGCGCGGACCATCCGGCTCGCGCAGGACGACAGCGACCGCGCAGCGGCCTACCGGGTGCGCTTCGACGTGTTCGTCACCGAGCAGCAGGTGCCGGCCGACCTGGAGCTCGACGAGCTGGACGAGACGGCCGACCACTTCGTCGCCTTCGACGGCCACCGGGCCGTCGGCGCCGGCCGGCTGGTCGTCGAGCCGACGGGCTTCGCCGACGCGGACCCGGCACTGGGCCCGGTAGCCCACCTCGGCCGGCTGGCCGTGCGACCCGAGAGCCGCGGCACCGCCCTCGGTATCGCGCTGGTCGCCGCGATCGAGGCCAGGGCTGCCGAGCGCGGGCTGCGGGTGGTCGCGCTCTCGGCCCAGACCCATGCGCTGGGGTTCTACGAGCGGCTCGGCTACGCGGCGCACGGGCCGGTCTTCGACGACGCCGGGCTGCCGCACCGCTGGATGACCAAGCAGCTCGGCTGACCCGGCTGACGGCTGCCACGACAGGTGGCCCCGGCTGCCACGACGGGTGGCCCCGGCTGCCGCGACGGCCGGCCCCGGCTGCCACGACGGCCGGCCCCGGCTGCCACCACCGGCGGCGCCTCGTCGCCTACGGTTGACGATGTCCCGTCCGAGTCCCGTCCGAGTCCCGTCCGAGTCCCGTCCGAGTCCCGTCCGAACCGCCGAGCTGGAGCGAGGTGCACCTCTCGTCCCCGAACCCGTCGTCCCCGGTCCGCCGGCAGGTCGGTGCGGCCCGGGTGGTCGCGGGTGCGCTGGCCCTGCTCGCCCTGACCGGGTTCGTGCCGCCTGCCCCCTCGGCGGCCGACGTCGTGCCGACCCGCTCGGCACTGGAGCAGGCCGGGTCACCGACGACGCTCACGCTGACGGCCGACCCGGCCGTCGCCGCCCGCGGCGGGCCGGTGTCGCTGGTCGGCCGGCTCACCGACTCGGCCACCGGCGCCGGTGTCGTGGGTGCGCTGGTCCAGGCCGAGACGCTGACCGCCGAGGGCGCCTGGGTCCCGGTCGGCGGGGCCACGACCGACGCGTCCGGCGCGGTGGCCGTCGCGCAGACGCTCGCCAGCTCGACGACGTACCGGCTGCACCACGGCGCGACCGGAGCCCCCGAGGAGTCGACCAGCGCGGCGGTGACCGTCACCGTCGCGGCGCTGACCGCCGAGCTGTCCACCCCTGCGGTGCGGCTGGGCCGGCCGGTGACCGTGAGCGGCGTGCTGGCCGCGGGTGGCCAGCGGGCGCTGCGGGTGGAACGCCGGCTGGCCAGCTCGTGGCAGCTCGTGACCCGCGCGACGACCGCCGCCGACGGCAGCTACCGGGCCACGGTGACCCCGACGAGCACCGGGTACTGGCGGCTGCGCGTGGTCCGCGGGCCGCGGGCCCGGCTACTGGCCGTCGCGGCACCGCCCGTGCTGGACGTGTTCCACCTGCACACCTACGCGGTGCGGACCCGAGGCCAGGTCCGCGCGGACCTGGCGGAGTTCCGCGCGGTGGTCGCCCGGACGTACGCGGACCGGCGCGGCTGGCTGCGCGGCCACCACCGGTTCCGTCCCGCGGCCCCCGCTCGGCCGGGTCAGCTCACCGTGGTGCTGGCGCAGGCGCGGTACCTGCCGACGTACTCCTGGATCTGCTCGCCTGCCTACAGCTGCCAGATCGGCCGGAACGTGATCATCAACGAGACGCGCTGGCGGACCGGCTCGCCGTCGTTCCCGGGCACGCTCGAGGACTACCGGCGGATGGTGGTCAACCACGAGACCGGGCACTGGCTGGGCCAGCCGCACGCGTACTGCCGCGGGCCCGGCCGGCTGGCGCCGGTCATGCAGCAGCAGTCCAAGGGGATGCAGGGCTGCCGGGCCAACCCGTGGCCGCTGCCCCGCGAGATCGCCGCCGTCTCCTAGCCGCCGCCGCCCACGTCCGCGGGGCTCGCCGGCCGCATTCCAGCGCCCCGTGATCATCTGTGCCGGCGCGGCGGCTTCCGAGCACCAGAAGCCGCCGCGGCGGTACGAACGATCTTGGGCCATGGTCGTCCACATCCCGGGTGCCTACCGAGTCGCTTCCACAGATGGCGCTCGGGCGGCACCTTCGGTGGTCACGACCGGTCAGGGTCGGTCGGGTGCCGCGCCGACCCCGCCAGCCGACCCGGCCGGTGACCGGGCCGGTCACGCTGGCCGATGCCGAGCGCCTGGGCGTCACTCGTTACGAGCTCAGCACCGCGCGCTGGACCCGCCTCGGCCGCGGCGTCCGGCTGCCGGCACACCTGCCGGCCAGCGATCCCGACAACCGCATCGCCGCGGTACTGGCCGGGCTGCCCTCCTGGGCCGTGCTCGGCGGGTGGGCGGCACTGCGGTGGCAGGGCGTGCCGGCACTGGACGGCAGGACGGGTCCGGGCGGGCGCGATCTCCTGCCGATCATGGTCCATGCCGGGCCTCGCCGGCACCTGCGCGACCGGGCATCGGTCCTCGTCGACCGGTCGACGATCCCCGCCGCCGACGTCGTCAAGGTCCGCGGCGTGTGGGTGACGCGACCCGTCCGGGCGGTCTTCGACGAGGCTTGCCGGCGGGGTGCGGAGGAAGGTGTCGTCGTCGGCGACGCGGCCTGGCGTGCCGGCAAGCTCACCGGGCCCGAGGTCGAGGCCTACGTCGCGTCGCAGTCCCGGACCCGCGGTCTCCCGGCGGCGAGGGTTGCAGCCCCGCTGCTCAGCCCGCACGCCAAGTCGGCACCCGAGTCGCGGTTGAGATACGTCTGGGTAGTCGAGGCCGGGCTCCCGGTGCCACTGGTCAACCCCTTCCTCGTCGGCGACGACGGGGAGGTCGTGGGAGAACCGGACCTGTTGGACGTCGAGGCGGCGACGGTCGGCGAGTACGACGGATCCCAGCATCGCGAACTCCGCCAGCACACCAGCGACAACGTCCGCGAGGAGGGCTTCGAGGGGCTCAACCTGACCGTCGTGCGCGCCACTGCCCTCGACCTGTGGCCGCACCGGGCACAACTCCTCGGGCGGCTCCGGGACGGGTGGCAGCGCGGGGACAGGCGGGACCGCTCACGGGACCGGTTCGGCGTACGGCGTCGGACGTGATCGTTTGTGCCGCCACGGCCGCGTCCCGGGACGAGAAGGCGCCGGAAAGGTACAAACGATCTTGAGTTGAGGGGCGACACGCCGACCGGCCTGGGACCTTGGTGCGTCGGCCTCGAACGGTCGGACCTCGGACCTAGACTCGGGCCCGCCGACCAGCAGCCACCCACCCGATCGAGGCCGCCAGCACCATGGGATCCCGAGACTCGTTCGTGCACCTGCACGTGCACACCGAGTACTCCATGCTCGACGGCGCGGCCCGCCTGGACGACCTGTTCCGGGAGTCGGCGGCGATGGGGATGCCGGCCCTGGCGATGACCGACCACGGCAACGTCTTCGGCGCCTACGACTTCTGGAAGAAGGCCACCGCCGCCGGCGTCAAGCCGATCATCGGCACCGAGGCCTACGTGACCCCGCGCACCCACCGCAGCGACCGCACCCGGGTCAAGTGGGGCCAGGGCGGGGGCGACGACGTGTCCGGCGGCGGCGCGTTCACCCACATGACGCTGCTGGCCGAGAGCACCGCCGGCATGCACAACCTGTTCCGGCTCAACAGCCGGGCCAGCCTCGAGGGCTTCTTCTACAAGCCGCGGATGGACCGCGAGCTGCTGCAGCAGTACGCCGGCGGCATCATCGCCACCACCGGCTGCCCGTCCGGCGAGGTGCAGACCTTCCTCCGGCTCGGCAGGTACGACGAGGCCCGCGCGGCCGCGGCGGAGTTCCGGGACATCTTCGGGGCCGGCAACTACTACCTCGAGCTGATGGACCACGGGCTGGAGATCCAGACCCGGGTCAAGGCCGACCTGCTGCGCCTCGCCAAGGACCTGAGCCTGCCGCTGGTCGCCACCAACGACCTGCACTACACCCGCAAGGAGGACGCGCCGGCGCACGAGGTGCTGCTGTGCGTCCAGTCCGGCGCCACCTTGGCCGACCCCAACCGCTTCAAGTTCGACACCGACGACTTCTACCTCAAGTCGCCCGAGGAGATGCGCCGGGTCTGGCGCGACCTGCCCGAGGCGTGCGACAACACGCTGCTCATCGCCGAGCGCTGCGAGGTGTCCTTCACCGAGGGCGAGGGGCGCTACATGCCGCGCTTCCCGGTGCCCGAGGGCGAGTCGGAGCAGTCCTGGTTCGTCAAGGAGGTGGAGCGCGGTCTCGCCGCGCGCTACCCCGGCGAGATCCCCGACGACGTACGTCGTCAGGCCGCCTACGAGACCGACGTCATCTGCTCCAAGGGCTACGCGGGCTACTTCCTGGTGGTCGCCGACTTCATCAACTGGGCCAAGGAGCAGGCCATCCGGGTCGGGCCGGGCCGGGGCTCCGGAGCCGGGTCGATGTGCGCCTACGCGATGCGGATCACCGACCTCGACCCGCTGCAGCACGGCCTGATCTTCGAGCGGTTCCTCAACCCGGAGCGCATGTCGATGCCAGACTTCGACGTCGACTTCGACGAGCGCCGTCGCGGCGAGGTCATCCGCTACGTCACCGACAAGTACGGCGACGACCGGGTGGCCCAGATCGTCACCTACGGCACCATCAAGGCCAAGCAGGCGATGAAGGACTCGGCCCGGGTCCTCGGCTACCCCTACGCGCTCGGCGACCAGCTCACCAAGCTGATGCCTCCCGCCGTCATGGGCAAGGACATCCCGCTCGGCGGCATCTTCGACCCGCAGCACAAGCGCTACTCCGAGGGCGGGGAGTTCCGGGCCCGCTACGAGACAGACCCGGACGCCAAGCGGGTCGTCGACACGGCGCGGGGGCTGGAGAACCTCAAGCGCCAGTGGGGCGTCCACGCGGCCGGCGTCATCATGTCCAGCGAGCCGCTGCTCGACGTGATCCCGATCATGCGCCGGGAGCAGGACGGCCAGGTCATCACCCAGTTCGACTACCCGAGCTGCGAGTCGCTCGGCCTGGTCAAGATGGACTTCCTCGGCCTGCGCAACCTGACCATCCTCGACGACGCCCTGCGCAACATCGAGGCCAACCGTGGCCAGACGATCGACCTCGACGCGCTGAGCAAGGACCTGACCGACCAGGCGACGTACGACCTGCTGTCCCGCGGCGACACCCTGGGCGTCTTCCAGTTCGACGGCGGGCCGATGCGCTCGCTGCTGCGGCTGATGAAGCCCGACAACTTCGAGGACATCAGCGCGGTCGGCGCCCTCTACCGGCCGGGCCCGATGGGCGCCGGGTCGCACACCAAGTACGCGCTGCGCAAGAACGGCCAGGAGCCGATCACGCCGATCCACCCCGAGCTCGCCGAGCCGCTCGAGGAGGTCCTGGGCGCGACGTACGGCCTGATCGTCTACCAGGAGCAGGTCATCCTGATCGCGCAGCGGCTGGCCGGCTACACACTCGGCAAGGCCGACCTGCTGCGCAAGGCCATGGGCAAGAAGAAGCGCGAGGTGCTCGACGCCGAGTTCGTCGGCTTCTCCGAGGGCATGCGGGCCAACGGCTACTCGATGGCGGCCATCAAGACCCTGTGGGACATCCTCGTCCCGTTCTCGGACTACGCGTTCAACAAGGCGCACTCCGCCGCCTACGGGCTGGTGTCCTACTGGACGGCCTACCTCAAGGCCAACTTCCCGTCCGAGTACATGGCGGCGCTGCTCACCAGCGTCCGCGACGACAAGGACAAGTCGGCGCTCTACCTCAACGAGTGCCGCCGCATGGGCATCAAGGTGCTGCCGCCCGACGTCAACGAGTCCGACTCCGACTACACCCCGCGGGGCACCGACATCCGGTTCGGCCTCTCGGCCATCCGCAACGTCGGCGAGAACGTCGTGGCGAGCATCGCGGCCACCCGCGAGGCCAAGGGCAGGTTCACCGACTTCTACGACTTCCTGCGCAAGATAGACCCGGTCGCGTGCAACAAGAAGACCGTCGAGTCACTGATCAAGGCCGGCGCCTTCGACTCCCTCGGCGACCCGCGGCGCGGTCTGCTCAACGTGCACGCCGAGGCGATCGACTCCTTCATGCTCACCAAGCGCAACGAGGCGCACGGGCAGTTCGACCTGTTCGGGGGCGGCGACGGCGGCGGCGGCGAGTCCGAGATCACCGTCACGCCGCCGGTGCCGCTGGGCGAGTGGGACAAGAGCGTCCTGCTGCAGTACGAGCGCGAGATGCTCGGCCTCTACGTCTCCGACCACCCGCTCTTCGGCGTCGAGCACCTGCTCGCCGCGGCCGCCGACTGCTCGATCGCCTCGCTGACCGGCTCCGAGGAGCGCGCCGACGGGTCGCAGGTCACCATCGGCGGCCTGGTCAGCGGGCTGCAGCGCAAGGTGACCAAGAAGGGCGACGTGTGGGCGATCGCCACCGTCGAGGACCTCGAAGGCGCGATCGAGGTCATGTTCTTCCCGCAGACCTACAACCTCTACGCGACGACGCTCGCCGAGGACACCGTGGTCGTCGTGCGTGGACGGCTGGACCGGCGCGAGGACGTGCCCAAGCTGATCGCAATGGAGATGACGCTGCCCGACCTCTCGGAGGGGCCGCGCGGGCCGGTCGTCATCTCGCTGCCGGTGGTGCGGTGCACCCCGCCGGTGGTCGAGCGGCTCAAGGACGTCCTCGCCACCCACCCGGGCGCCACCGAGGTGCACCTGCGGCTGCAGGCCGCGTCGCGCACCACGGTGCTCCGGATCGACGACGGGCTGCGGGTCAACCCCTCCCCGGCGCTGATGGGCGACCTCAAGGCGCTGCTCGGCCCGGCCTGCCTGGGCTGACGCGTCCCCCTATGCGGGCTCGTGGGGCGGCGACGTGGCGGTAGGCGTCCTGGTCTACGAGCTGGACAGCAACAGGAAAGATCCTCAACCAGTGGGTCATCCATCCAGCGCAGTGAGCCACCTCTAGGGCGCGGCCGGCCCGCAATCCGGTCTCGTGATCGTGAGGGAATCAGGCGTCAACAGGGCCTGATCCCCCTCACGATCATGAGACCTCGACACGACCGGGCGCCAGAAGGTGAGGACCACGGTGCGACTGGCGGAGCTACGACCGGTTCACGGTGACGACGCCCCGCCAGCCGTGCTGAAGAGAAGCTCTCCGCGCCAGGAACGTTTCCGCGGAAACGCCAGCCGACCGCCGCCGGCGGTGCCGATACCGAGCGACGTCCCGCATCTCCACGGGCGACGCGTGTTCACCGGGCCATCTCACCCTCACCTGAGGGCGCCTCTACGTTCGCTCCCCGAGATCGCGATCACCGTGGATCTCAAGCGTGACCGGGGTACGCGCCGATACCGTTCCGACAGGTCAGCACGCCGGCGCACGACTCCGGCACCGACGGCCGGGGGGCCACCCGAGATGAGCAGCACCGAC
>Ga0210115_1000432_pt1 | contig 12073 bp, 10 predicted proteins | sample MayberryNW_TuleB_2_FD_185526 | JGI IMG/M metagenome (GOLD analysis project Ga0210115, IMG submission 185526) | Wetland microbial communities from San Francisco Bay, California, USA, that impact long-term carbon sequestration - MayberryNW_TuleB_D2... | ecosystem: Environmental > Aquatic > Marine... | reverse complement strand
CGCGCACGATCGAGGCGTCCGCCCCCGCGCCGCAGCCCGATCTCGGCGACGAGTTCTGCGCCATCGAGAGCCGCTTCTCGGAAGTGCTGCAGAACCAGGCCTCGATGCGCGAGGCGGTGGACGGCATCACGGCGATGCAGCAGGCGCTCAACCGGCGCCTCGACCAGCTCGACCTGCTCAAGGCGTTCGAGTCCGGCGTGGACGGGGTGATGGTGATGGGCTGTCTCGACGGCCAATGCCACCACAAGGAAGGGAATCTGAGGGCGAAGAAGACAGTAGCCTCCGTTCAATCGATCCTGGACAGCATAGGGTTGGGCGCCAACCGGCTGGAGTGCCACTGGGTGTCGGCCTCCATGGGAACTCAGTTCGCCGACCTGGTGACGGAGGCGGCGGAGCGGTTCCGCGCGCTGGGCCCGAGCCCTGTCGGGAGACCAGCGCAGCGAGTGAAGGTTGGCGCGACGGCGACCTCGACAGCATCGTCGTGTGGTCGCCGCGCGTGTCGGTGTCGGCGCTCGTGACGGATCGAATCACCGTTCGAGGCGCGGTGCACAAGTCGTTTCGCGCGCCGACGCTCAACGAACGCTACCGTGCCTTCCGCGTCGGCAGCATCGTCACGATGGCCAACGCGGCGCTCGAGCCGGAGGAACTCGTGACCGTCGAAGGCGGCATGCTGCTGCAGGCCGGGCCGGCTTCGCTGCGCGCGACGGTGTTCGACGGTTCGCTCGACCACGCGATCACGAACGTCACGCTCACGACGACGCCGGATCTCATCACGCGGCGCCGCGAGAACGCCGGCGGCGTGCGCGCGCGCGGACTGGAGGCCGAAGGTGAATACCGCCTGCGCGCCGGCATCTCCGTTCTCGGCTCGTTGGCCTGGACGCGCTCGCGATTCGCGGAGACGCCGGGGCTGACCGGCAACCGCGTGCCCCAGGTGCCCACGTGGCAGGGCACGGGCAGCGTGCGATGGACGGCCCCGTCGAACATCGTCGTCGCGGGTCAGTTGCGTGTGTACGGGGATCAGTATGAAGACGATCGGAACACGCTCACGCTCAACGGGACCGCGCTGACCGACGTGACCGTGATGGGTTCGCCGATGCGCCGCGCGTCGTGGTTCGCCGCGGTCGAGAACCTGTTCGACATCGACTACGACACGGGCCGCACGCCGCTTCGCACGATCGGCACGCCACGGACGGTGCGCGTGGGGATTCGGGTGACTATGTGAGTGATGAATGATGAATGAAGAATGAAGAGCAGCGCGGTCGGAGCGCTCCGTGCTTCATTCGACATCCTTCGTTTCAATCAGTCGGTCCCGGCGGAAAGCCGCGGTGATCCGCCGGTGCGGTGCCCGGGGTCGAGGGCGCCGCCGGCTCTGGCTCGTGGTGTCCACGTTTCCACATCACGGTATGTTTCTCACCGGCATTCTCTGCGTCGGGCCGCCCGGAGATCTCGATCCTGATCGCCTCCGGCGAGTAGGGGAGCACCTGGGCGATCAGGTTGCGCCCGATCAGCTCGTACCGCTGTGGCTCGTCCGCCTCGACGCGTAGATAGCGCGTGCCGTTCTCTACGCGCCTCTCCACCACATCGTATGGGCCGGTGTTCTCGGTGTTGGTCGAGACCACGTCGGTGTGCGGCGCGCCTGGCGCCCGTGGAATGCTGCACGCCGCCGCGCCGGCGCCAAGGAGCGCGACGAGAATCACAGCGGCTCTCCGGAGTCGCGTACGCATGGCCGCTATCCTAGCGCAGACCACCGGACGCCAGCTCATGAGAGGGCGACGGGGGAAGAGGCGAGCTGGCACCGGCAGGCAGAAGGCGGTAGCGGCAAGCAGCCAGCACGCGGCAATGAAGTCGCGAGGTGCGAGTCACGAGTAGTGATTTGATCCGTGGAAATCCGTGGAAATCCGCGTCCTCGTGATTGGATCGGTGGAATCCGTGGGAGCGGCCGACCCTCGCGACCGCTCCCGACCCCGCGTTCAGAAGTTGAACCTCACCGCGAACTGCGCGTGCTGCAAGTTGTTCCAGCCGATGTCGTAGTCGAAATCGAACGGATTGCCGGCGGCCCGGTCTGTGCCTCGTTCGATCCCGCCGTGTTCCCATGGCTGCGCCCGAGCGTGCACTGCGAGTTCAGCGTCGGCACGGCGTGGCTGAATGCCCCGCCTCGGCCGCCCGATACCGGCGGAGTCGGCGGAGCACGTGCGTGACAGCCACGTGCAGCAGTCTAGAGACGGGTTGTAACGGCCGTGTGAACGATCGGTTTCAGGGAGTAAAAAAGCGGGAGGGATCTATTCTCCGATGGTGGTGGGGTGCTGACGTGCTCCGGTCGCCGCGGGCGCCTCAAGGGTGCCTGGGTGCGCGGCGGGCTCGGGGCCCGGCGACCCGCACCTTGCGGTGGCGGGCAATGGAGTCTGATAAGATCGCCGCGCCCGAGGGAGCACATGTGGCTTTTCGCCTGATACCGCGCGAGGAAAAGTTCTTCGACGACTTCAAGGCCCTGGCCGACGAGCTGGTCGCCGGGGCGGGGCTGCTCGTCCAGTTGCTCGCCACCGAGCCGCCCGATTGGGCTCGGGCCCGGGAAATCCAGGAAGTCGAGCACCGCTGCGACACGATCACCCACACCATCATCAGTCGGCTGAACAAGACGTTCGTCACGCCGATCGATCGGGAGGACATCCACGGCCTCGCCCGCTCGCTCGACGATGTCATGGACGCCATCGATGCCTCGGCCAACGTCATCCGCCGCTATCGCATCGACCACGTCCGGTTCGGCGCGCGCGAGCTCGCCAAGCTGATCGCGTCGGCGACCGAGCAGGTGCGCCTCGGCGCCGCCGCGCTCGAGAAGCGAAAAGAGGTCCACACGCCCACGGTCGAGATCAACCGGATCGAGAACGAGGCCGACGCAATCCACGACGAGGCCCTCCGTCGCCTGTTCGAGGAGGCCGGCGATCCGCTGCTCGTGATGAAGTGGAAGGAAGTGCTCGACCTGCTCGAAGAAGCCACCGATCGCTGCGAAGACGTCGCCAACCTGCTGGAAGCGGTCGTCGTCAAGCACGGATAGACCGCCGATGGAACTGGCGATCGTCATCGCGCTGATCCTGATTGCGCTCACGTTCGATTACATCAACGGCTTTCACGACGCGGCCAACTCGATTGCGACCGTCGTGTCGACCCGCGTGCTGTCGCCGGGCAAGGCCGTCGTGTGGGCGGCCGTCTTCAACTTCATCGCGGCGTTCGGTTTCGGCACCGCCGTGGCCAACACCATCGGCAGCGGGATGATCGACATCAACATCGTGACCTTCGGGGTCATTTTCTCGGCGTTGGTGGCCGCGATCGTCTGGGACCTGATCACGTGGTACTACGGGCTGCCCACGAGCTCCTCGCACGCGCTCATCGGCGGCTACGCAGGGGGCGCGATCGTCCACGCCGGGTTCGCCGCCATCATTCCGAGCGGCTGGACGAAGACGCTGATCTTCATCGTGCTCGCGCCGCTCATCGGGCTCGTGCTCGGGTTCGCACTGATGGTGGCGATCCTGTGGATTTTCCACCGCGTCGCCCCGTCGCGCGTGGATCGCGTGTTCCGCCGCCTCCAGCTGCTCTCCGCGGCCGCCTACAGCCTGGGCCACGGCGCCAACGACGCGCAGAAGACGATGGGCATCATCACCGGCGTGCTGTTCGCCGGCGGCTACATCTCGACCTTCCACGTGCCGATCTGGGTCGTGCTCGCGGCGCATGCGGCAATCGCGCTCGGTACGTTGTCGGGCGGCTGGCGGATCATTCACACGATGGGCTCGAAGATCACTCGGCTGCAGCCGGTCGGCGGGTTCGCCGCGGAAACCGCGGGCGCGGTGTCGCTCTTCACTGCGACGGCGCTCGGCGTGCCGGTGAGCACCACGCACACCATCACCGGCGCCATCGTCGGCGTCGGCGCGACGCGGCGGCTCTCGGCGGTGCGCTGGGGGATCGCGAGCCGGATCGTATGGGCGTGGATTCTGACGATTCCAGCCTCGGGATTCATCGCGGCGCTCGTGTACGAGATTCTCTATCTGTTTGGCGGGAATTAGAGTCTCGATCTCGTCAACTCCCAATCCCCAACTCCCAACTCCCAAGGCGTAATCCGCGGATGGGCTCCTCCGGAGTTGAGAGTCGGGAGGATCCAGGCAGGAACGAACCTCAGGCCGCCGGCAGCGTCACCGTAAAGACCGCCCCCTCACCCTCCCGGTTGCCGGCGCGAACCTCGCCGCCGAGCAACTGCACCAGGTGCTTCACGATCGCGAGCCCGATGCCGGTGCCGCCCGGGTTCCGCGCCCGCGACTTGTCGACGCGGTAGAACCGCTCGAACACGCGCTCGAGATCGCCCGCGGGGATTCCGGGGCCGCTGTCGGCCACCTCGATCTCGATTCGGTCGCCCCGCTTCGCCGCGGCGATGGTGACTGCCCCGCGTTCGGGCGAGTAGTTGATGGCGTTCTCGAGCAGGTTCCGGAGCACGTCATGGAGGCGGGCGCCGTCGGTGACGACATGCCGCGCTCCCTCGTCGATCGACAGCTGCACGGCGCTGTTCCGCGCCGCGGCGGCCGGCTCGAGCTCCGCGGCCACGCCCTTGACGATCGAGAGGAGATCCACGGGAACCCGGTCCGCGAGCTCCTGGCGCGCGTCGAGCCTCGCCAGCCGCAGCAGGTCTCCGACGAGGCGCTCCATCCGGTGCGTGTGGCGGAAGATCACCTCGAGGAACTCGCGCGACTGCTCGTTCGGGTTCTCGTCGAGCAGCGCCTCGACGTAGCCACGTATCGCCGTCAGCGGCGTACGGAGCTCGTGCGACACGTTGGCCACGAAGTCGCGGCGGATGCGATCCGCGCGGCGGAGATCGCTGATGTCGTGCAGCACCAGCACGGCGCCATCGCCGCGTGGCGCGCGCGCGGGCGCGGCGCGCGCGACGAACACGCGATTGGGATCGATTGCGAGCGTGACCTCCGCGCCGGCCGGCTCGTCGCCGACGAGCGCGTGCGAGACCTGGCTCACGATGTCCGGGTGCCGGATCACCTCCGTGTAATGCCGGCCGATCCCATCGTCGTCCATACGGAGCATGGCGCGGGCCGCATCGTTGGCGAGCTGCAGCCGCCCGTGCGCGTCCATCACGAGCACCCCTTCGACCATGCCGGCAAGCATCGCGTCGGTGAGCGCCCGGTTCTGCGCCAGGTCGCGAAGCCTGCGCCCGAGCTCCTGCACGGCATCGTCGAGCGTCCGCGCCACGCGCCCGAGCTCGTCGTCGCCGTAGTCCATCGCCGGCCGCGACAGCTCGCCACGTGCGTAGCGCTCGGCCATCGCGGCGATGTTCCGCACGCGCCGCGCGAGCGGCAGCGACAGGGCCCAGGCCCCGGCAAGCGCGAACCACAGGCCGAGGCCGATCGCGAGCAGTGTGAGCGGCAATGCGGCGGTGAGCTGCTGCTGGACGTCCGCCGTCGGCATGCTCAGGCGCACGACCGCAATCGTCGGATGCCGCACGCGGGCCGCCGTGTAGATCATTTCCTTGCCGAGAGTCGTGCTGTAACGAACGGCCCGCCCGGTCCCCATCCGGCCCGCGTCGACCACTTCGGGCCGGTGCCCGTGCTCTTCGATCCGGCCCAGGCGTTCGGCACCAACATCCGAGTCGCCGAGCACCCGTCCGTCGGCGGCTATGAGCGTGACGCGCGCCGAGACGAGCGGCGCCAGGCGGTTCGCCTCGCGTGAGTACGCGGCGGGGCCGGCGGCGGCAGGAAACCGCTCGAGCACTTCGGCGACGAGCCTGGTCTCGAGCAGCAGCCGCTCTTCGATGCGCGCGTTGATCTCACGGCGCAGCGACCACGACAAGAGCGCCGCCGTCATGAGCGCGATCGCGACGCCGGTCGCGGCCGAGACGATGAACAGCTTGGAGCGGAAGCTGAGTGTCACGCCAGCTCGTCGGCCAGCCGGTAGCCGAACTGCTTCACGGTCACGATGGCGTCGGCAACCGCCGGCAGCTTTTCACGCAGGCGGCGGACGTGCACGTCGACGGTGCGGGTCCCGCCCGTGTAGCGGTAGCCCCACACATCGGTGAGCAGCAGATCGCGCGAGAGCACGCGGCCGCGATGTTCGAGGAAGTACTGCAGCAGCAGGAACTCCTTCGCGGTCAGGTGGACCAGCTCGCCGTCGACGGTGACGACATGTCGTTCGACGTCCATGCGGAGCGGGCCGAGCGTCAGGTCCGGCGGCGGTGCGGACGCCTGCCCCGCCGCACGTGCGCTTCGCCGCAGCAGCGCCCGGACGCGCGCGACCACCTCGTTCGGGCTGAACGGCTTCGTGATGTAGTCATCGGCGCCGAGGTCCAGGCCGGCGATGCGCTCGCCCTCTTCGGCCCGCGCCGTGATCATGATGATCGGCAGGTCCGCGGTTCCGGGATCCGCCCGGAGGGCACGGCAGATGTCCCGGCCGTCGAGCCCGGGCAGCATCAGGTCGAGCAGCAGCAGATCGGGACGTTCACTGCGCACGCGGGTGAGCACGTCGGCTCCCGACATGCGCACCTCGGGCGTCATGCCTGCCTTCCGCAGCGTGTGCGCCAGCAGGCGCGCGATGTCCTCGTCGTCTTCGACGATCAGTACGGTGGCGGGATCGGGCACGCGTCGGCTTCGTCCGCCCAGTATAGCGGCCGATCCGGACGAGCCGCCGCCCGGCGGCACTGAAGTGTCCCCCTACGACACACCCTGCCCGGCGGCCGCCGTGGGCCCACGCTGCCACCGCACGTCAGTCCCGCCAGATGTCGGTGTCTCCCCGGTGTCGGCCGTTGATCTCCGGAGAGGACACTTGGCCGGACGCGGCAAGCGATCGGCGCGAATGTCGGCCCGAATCTCCTCGATTTGCCCTTGGCATCCGGCTTGGTCCTCAGCCGGCCAGGAGGATGTGATGAAACCACTCGTGGGGGGCGTCATCGGGGCCATCGTGGCGGGAGTGGCTGTGACGGGTTGGCAGGCGCGCACGCCGCCGCAGGAGATATCGCCGTCGACCGCCGCCGCGGCGGTGCGGCTCGTCAGCAGCACGGCGCCGCAGTCCGCGTACGATGCCGAAGCGGCAGTTCCGCTCAGCGTGCGCTGCGAGCCCGGCCAGCGCGCGGTCGTGCGCCACGTGTCGACGCTCAACGGTCCTTCGACCGAGGCGGCCTGTGTGAGCGATCCGGCGTACGCCGAGGCCAGCACGCTCGGGCCTGGGGTGGTCTCGATGCAGCCGCGCGTGGTCCCGGCGAGCTACACCGTGCCCGAGCGCGTCGCGCCGGCCCGCATGGTCTATCGTGAGGCGCCGCGGCGATCAGTCGAATCGAAGCGGTCCTGGAAGAAGACGGCGCTCGTGATCGGCGGGTCGGCCGGGGCGGGCGCCGGTGTGGGCGCAATCGCCGGCGGCAAGAAGGGGGCGCTGATCGGCGCCGCAATCGGCGGCGGCGCGGCGTCGCTCTATGAGGCGGTGAAGCGGTAGTCGCCGTTCACGGTTCGCAGTTCGCGGTTCACGGGTTGGACAGCCAATCACGACCGTGGACTGCGAACCCTGAACCGTGAACGAATCATCTACGGATCATCAAGACGCCATCCAGTAAACCCCCAGCCCGATCGACGCCACCGCGGTGACGATCGCGGCGCCCTGTCCCACTCGCCGTGCGACCCATTCTGATCCGAGCACGCGGGAGAGGACGATGCCGAAGAGCGACATCGAGATGAGTATGCCGACGGCAAAGACCAGGATCAGGTACAGGAGGGTCAGCATCGACCCGGCCAGGTGATCGGCGCCGATGTGCTCGAATGGGGCGAGCATCGTCAGCGCGCGCAGGCCGCTGATCGCGAAAACGGCGCCCAGCAGTCCGGGGATGTGCGAGTGCGCGTCGCGGGCGTGATGCGCGCCGCGCGAGCCGAGGTGCAGGTGCCAGTGCGTGTGCATCGAACCGCCGTGCGGATGGGAGTGGCCGTACAAGCGCTGGCTGAAGGCGATCCACAGGCTGAACGCGCCGAGCAGGACCAGCAGTGCGCCGCCGAGCATTTCCCCGGCGCGCTCGACGAGCACGGGAATCTGCCAGCCGAGCAGGATGACCATGACGGAGCCGCAAGCGAGCAGCAGCGCGTGCCCGAGCGCGAAACCGAACGCGACGCGCATCGGATGCGTGCGTCCGGCCCGTTCGTCGCCGCGCGGCACCGAAAGTGCCGCAATCGCCATCAGATGATCGGCTCCCAGTCCATGCAGGAACCCGAGGCTCAGGGCGGAGAGTGTCAACAGCACGGCAAGAGTGTACTCCGAAGCGGCGGCGTGCGCAGCCGTGTCGCGGCGGTCAGCCCGGCCGAAGCTGATTCACTTCCGCTCCGCGACTTCGGCGGAGGGCTGGCGGGTAGTCGGCTGCCGTTCCAGTCCCACGAGCTGCCAGCCGGTGTCGCTCTTGCGGAAGGTGACCGTCAGCGGGGTCGACCAGCCGGGGAACCGTGGGTGCGAGGCGGTCAGCTCCGCGCGCACGAACTGCGCGGCGCGCAGCGCCGCCGGCGCCGTCACGGCGAGACCCTCGAATGGCACCGCCGCGCCCACCGGTGTGGCAATCGCGGCGGCATTGTCGAACGTGAACCAGCGGACCTGATACCCCGTCGGCGCCAGCGCCGCCTTGGCTTCGACGGCGATGTTCCTGAACGTCAACGTCCCCTCCGGCGAGAGCGCAAGATCGACGAGCGGCAGCACTCCGTTCAGCCACCGCTGCAGGATCTTGTCGCGCCGGGTGATGATCGCCTGGGTGAGATATGACGCGGCTTCGGGATTCGAGTACTCGCCGGTCTTCACCACGGCTGCAATCGCGTCGTTCGAGAAGGCCAGCACCCGCCGCGCTGCCCAGAACTCATCGTCCGCGCGGGCGTTTTCGAAGGCGGGATTGGGATACTCGGGCTTCCATCGCTCCGGTTGGAAATAGGCCGCTTCGAACCGGCCGACGGCGGCGAGATCCGGATAGTCCACCTTCAGCCACGGGCGGACGTAGAGCCCGAGTGTCAGCATCGTGATGAAGGTCGGACGCGCCTCCCAGATGTATTCGTTGCCGGCGCGCGGCGATTGCGCCTGCGTGCTGCCGCTGCCGAGCGTCGATCCGAAATCGATCAGGTGGTGCCACACGATGTGCCGGCCGTCACGCTCGACGAGGAAGTCGCGCGTGTTGATGCTGCGCGAGTCGTCGTGATTCAGCCAGGCCGCGAAGACCCGCAGGCCGCGCAGCTCGCGGCGGTGCTCGTGCGGGTAGATGTCGTTGGGGTCATCGGGCCTGGTTCCCGCGTACCGGAACGGGCCGAGATCCGTGCCGGGAAGCCGGAGGGACGCCGTGACGCGATACGTGCCGTCCTCGCGCCGCGCGGCCTTGTCCAGGACGATCGCAAGGTCATCGCCGTCGAACGGACGCTTGCGCCCGCTGACGCCGCGCACCGTCGCGGACGGATCGATCCGGAGATCCTCCGGGCGGACGATCGCGAGGTAGTTCTCGGGCACGTGATAGCCGAGCGCGTGGAAGAACCGCGTGGAGATGACCTCGGCGCCGGTGGCCATCTCCGGGTTCGAGGGCGGGTCGAACTTCACGAAGTAGTCGCGTCCCGCGCTGTCGCGAACCGTGAGACCGGGCGTGATGCCTTCGGTCTTGCCCGCAATGATGGTCCACGGGCCGGGCGCCGGGGCGCGATCGGTGAACGGACCGCGCACCATCTCGTCGTCGCTCATCTCGCGGGTGGCGATGCGGTTGGTGAACCAGCTGGAGTCGGGCACCTCGTCGATCGTGTTGACGTTGAACGCGCGGACGTCCGAGTGGTCCGCGTGATCGAGGAAGGTGTTGTCGATGAAGTCGTACTCCTCGCTGAGGTTCCACGGCCGCACGGCGGACGCATCGGCCGTCTCGGGATCCGTCGCGAGGGGATCGTCCGGGAAGAACTGCGGCACCGCCAATCGTGAAGCCGCCGCGGCCGCGGAGAACAGCAGGGCTGAGGCGACGAGGAAGCGGAGGCGCGACCTCATCGCAGGTACCGCTCGATCTTGAGCGGCGCGCCGAAGGCGAGATAGGTCCGCGTGCCCTCGCCGCCGAACGCGATGTCCGCGCGCATGAAGACCGCCTTGTACGTGTTGAACCGGAAGCTGATTCCGTAGGACTGCTTCATATCCGACAGCGAGAGGTCGCTCCAGTGGTGCCCGACGGTCCCGCGGTCGTAGAAGAGCGCCATGTCGAGCCCGGCGAACGCCTCCCACCGGTATTCGGCGTTGAGCACGAGCGCGTTGTTGTCCCGAAAGCGGAAATCCGAGTAGCCGCGCACGGTATCGCGGCCGCCGACGGTGGGCTGGTAATAGAACGGGACCGTTGCGCCGCCATCTGGCGAGTAATGGTGCGCCACCACCCGCACGGCGAACGCACGCTTCTTGTCGAACACCGGAAAATACTGCTCGGCGACGGCGCTCACGCGCGAGTAGTCGTATTCGCTGCCGTTCCGGTCCGAGACCCGCGCGAGGATCATCGCGTAGCGGCCGCCGCTGCGCGGGTTGCCCGGCTGGTCGCGGTAATCGACGTCGACAAGGGTGCCGACCTCGACAAAGTTGGGCTGGCTCGCGAGCCCCGGCGCGGTTGACGGCGTGAACTGGTTCGCGATGTCAGGATAACGCGAGTCGGTGCCGGCGCGGATGCTCGGCGAGAGGTGCGCCACCTGCGCTCCCCACGAGAGCCACGGGATCGGCCGGTAGATGCCAAACCCGGCGAGCTCGGTTTCGGAGAAGAGATAATCGGCGCGATCGGCCTTCAACGATCCGGCGCCGATGCCGTAATAGTCTTCCTGCGGGAAGTAGCTGTGGCGGGCGCGCACGCCGAATTCGAGCCGATCGCGCGCGAGCCGCGGCAGCCGGACCTCCACGCGCCCGGTCCGGTATCCGCGGATCGTCCACGCGCCGACGGTGTTGAACAGCAGCCTCTCGCGTGCGAAGTGCCGGCGCCAGCCGGCGCCGAGCGCGAACCCTCCGCCGCGCTTGACGCTGCCGACTGCCGGGTACCATCCGTCCTGCGTGCCGAACATGCGCTCGACGACGCGGCTGCGCTCGACGTATAGCAGCGCGCCCTCGAGGGAGCCCGGTTCGTACGGTTCCGCGTCGGCTGCCCGCGCCGCCCGCTGCTGCTCGAGCGCCTCGCGGCGGGTGGACTGCGCGCCGGCGGGCCCGATGCCACACGCCAGGACCACGAGCAGGACAGAGCAGGTTCGGAGCATGGAAGACACGCCACCCTTCGAAGCAGCATCGCCTCGGAGACGCGGCCGCTGGCGCATGGAGATTGGCAATGAGGTGAAAGAAAGTACCCGGAGCCGGGAGGGAAGTCAACGGGGCGGGTTCTAATTCGTCAACTCCCGACCCCCAAACTCCATCGGCCATGGGGCGTGCGCTTTAGATCTCGCGGACGCCGTGGCCGCGCGCCAGGAAATACACGGCAACGACCGTCAACAGGACCCCGTCGATCGCCAGGGCGACCGGGGCCGAGATCGAATCGGCAATCTTCCCGCTCACGAGGCTCCCGAGCGGCATGCCGCCGCGGAAGGCCACCATGTAGATGCTCATCACGCGGCCGCGGAGCTCGTTGGGCGCGATCAGCTGCACGAGCGAGGTGACGAGCGACATCGCAATGACGAGCAGCCCGCCGCAGAGGAGCAGCAGCACGTAGCTGAGCGGCAGGAGGCGCGACGTCGAAAAGGCGACGATCAACACGCCCACGACCGCTTGCACCGAGAGCGCCGTCACGCCCATGTGCCGGAACCGGCCGAGCCACGCCACGAGGATCGCTCCGGCCACGGCTCCGGCCCCGGAGTACGCCATCATCTCGCTGTATTGGCCCACGCCCTCGTGAAAGACGTTCCGCGCGATGAGCGGGAGGAAGGTCAGCAGCGGAATCCCAAGGAACGTCGTCGAAAACGCCAGCGCGATGAGCGCGACCAGCCGTCCTTCCCGCTTCACGTAGCCCAGGCCGCCGCGCAGCTCCTTCATCATGTCGCGGCTGTCCGCGCCTGTCGGCACGTGCCTCACGTGCAGCGAGAGCAGCGCGCCGATGACG
>Ga0210115_1000429_pt1 | contig 12134 bp, 16 predicted proteins | sample MayberryNW_TuleB_2_FD_185526 | JGI IMG/M metagenome (GOLD analysis project Ga0210115, IMG submission 185526) | Wetland microbial communities from San Francisco Bay, California, USA, that impact long-term carbon sequestration - MayberryNW_TuleB_D2... | ecosystem: Environmental > Aquatic > Marine... | reverse complement strand
GTGCAGTACGGCCCGGCGTTCAACAGCGTGGGCGTCGCCTGGCAGGTGTATCACGGCGAAGGCGCCAACGCGGTCGCCGAGCTGCCGCGCGACCGGTGGATCCACCTCCGGCTGGAGCTGGATGGGCCGATCGCGCGGCTCTTCCTGGACAGCGCAACGACGCCGACGCTGGTCGTGCCGCGGGTCGTAGCATCGGGCGGTGCCGGGCTAGGGGTGTGGGCCGGCGCGTTCGGCCGGGGCGCGTACTTTTCCAGCATCCGCTACACTGCCGCGCCGGCATCCCGCGCCGCGTCGCCCGAGCCGACGTCGCCGCCCGGAACGATCCGGGACTGGGAGATCTCGAGTCCGATCGAGGCCGCCCAGTTCACGCCCGAGCGGCTCCCAGATCTCGGCCGGCTCACGTGGGAGCCGGTCCGGGTAGAGCCCGAAGGGTTCGTGCTCCTCAACCGTTACCGGGAAGCGCCGGTGGGCGGCGTGCCGCGGGACAGCAGCGGCGCGGTGATGGTGGACAGCGTGATGACGGGCAGGATCGCGGGCTCGCGCATCGTGTACGCGCGCGCCACGCTCACCGCGGCGCGCGACGAGATCCGACGGCTCGAGTACGCCTACAGCAACGGCGCGGTCCTCTATCTCAACGGGCGGCCGGTCGCCTTCGCCATGAATCCAGGCGGACTTCGCGGGCCCGGCGTCATGGCGAGAGCCGGCGATGCGGTCTACCTGCCCCTCAAGCGGGGCCGGAACGAGCTGGTCTTCGCGGTCATCCAGCTGACGGGTGGGTGGGCCTTCTCGGCGCGGCTGGCGCCGTCAGCGGGAAAGGAGACGCTGCCCGCCATCGCGAAAGTCTTGAACGGACGGGCGGAGGTCGTCACCTACCGGGGCGGGCCCGCGGTGAAGCTGGTCCCGCTGCCCGCCGCCGAGGACCGGGACGAGGAGATGCTGGCCCTGCTCGACGGCCCCGACTTCCACAACGGGACAATTCAGCTGGACGTGGCCGGAGCGGCGCGAGCCGGCGTGCCGCCGGACTCGCGGGGATTCATCGGGGTCAGCGTGCGGACGGGCGCGCGCGGGGAATGGTCGGAAGTCTTCTACCTGCGGCCCACGAATGGTCGGGCCGAGGACCAGCTGCGGAGGAATCACTCGGTCCAGTATCAGTCCAGCCCGGAGTACCCCTGGCATCGCCTCCGGGACGAGCATCCCGGTGTCTATGAGTCGTACGCCGATATGGAAGCGGGCGACTGGACGACGATGCGGATCGAGGTGGAGGGGACCACTGCAAGACTGTACGTGAACGGCGCCTCGCAGCCCTGTCTCGTCGTCAACGACCTCAAGCAGGGCGACCGCGCCGGGCGGATCGCGCTGTGGGCCCATGTGACCACGGAGGCCTACTTCGGACCGATCAGCGTCGTGCACCGCTAGCTTCGGAGCCCCGTTCCGCTCTGGACACCCCCCGTACTAAGCCGCAACTTGCCTCCACTAACCTCTGCCCGGAGGTCCCCGTGGGCGCCCTGCACACCGTCCTTCTGCTGGCCGCTCTTTTCCCCACGGCCCACGATTCCCTGCCGCACCAGGCCCGCGCGGTTCGCGTCACGGTCCTCTCCACCATGCTCACCGATTACACGGGAATCGGCGAATGGGGCTTCGCCGCGCTGGTGGAAGTCGACGGCCGACGGCTCCTGTTCGACACCGGAGAGCGGCCGGAGACCGTCCTGCAGAACGCCCGCGAGCTGGGGATCGATCTCTCCACCGTCACCGACGTCGTGCTGAGCCATCATCACGCCGATCACGCCGGCGGCCTCATGACGCTGCGCAAGGCACTCGCGAAGCAGAACCCGGCGGCGCTGTCGCGGGTCCACGTGGCCGAGGGCATCTTCCTCGATCGGACGGCCCCTGATGGCGGTGCTCAGGGCAGCTCGATGACGGCGCTTCGGGCGGCCTACGAGGCAACCGGCGGAAAATTCATGGTGCACAATCGCCCGTCGGAGATCCTGCCCGGCGTCTGGGTCAGCGGCCCCGTCCCGCGCCCGTATCCGGAGCGCAACTGGCCCCACGCCGGCCGGATCAAGTCACCCCAGGGTGTGGTGGAGGACTCCATCCCGGAGGACATGTCGCTCTACATCGACACGCCCCAAGGGCTGGTGGTGATCACCGGTTGCGGCCATGCCGGAACGATCAATACGGTCCAACACGCGCGGTCCGTCGTGCGTGAGGCGCCAGCGTATGGGCTGATCGGGGGGCTGCATCTCTTCGCCTCCAGCGACCGGGAGGTGGAATGGACCGCGACCAAGCTCAAGGAGTTCGGCGTGGCGCACCTGCTCGGCGCCCACTGCACCGGGATCGAGGCGACCTACCGATTGCGGCAGCTCGCCGGGCTCAGTCGGAAGACCGGGGTCGTCGGCGCGGTGGGGTCCAGCTTCAGCCTCGACGGTGGGATCGACCCTCTGGCCCTGGCCCGCTGAACGGTTCCGCTGCGCTGTCAGCGGTCCGTCCTCACCCCATGTTAGCCGGTGGAACCTCTCACCAAGGAATCCGCATGCCCACCGCCCCCCAGGGGCTTACGCAGAACCAGTGCAGAATACCCATGGGGAAAGTCGGGGAGCACTGAAACCACGTCGAAGCCCAGCTTCCGATAGAACTCGGGTGCCTGGAAAGTGTGCGTTGTGAGAACGAGCTGCCGGCAGCCCCGTCGCACGGCTTCGGCCTCGACCTCATCCATCAGACGACGACCAAGCCCACGCCCGCGAAGCGGCGCTGCCACCCAGACCTGACGCAGCTCGCACGTTTCCCCCCACGTGTAGCCCGCGGCACCTGCCACGATGTTCATGGATTCGTCGCGCAGAAACACGCCGAGACCGCGACCGTCGCTTATGCCAGTTGTGGCGACATAGTACTCGTAGAGTTGGCCCTCGAGAAACTCGATGTCCGTGGAAGAAGGCTCTTCGATCTCGAAGCGACCCATCTTCGGGCTCAACCACACCCCCGCGCTTCGGGCGCCACCTCGCGCTGCCAGCGCCCGACCAGGTCTTCCAGCTCCCCACGGTTCAGGTCGGAGACGGCCCAGAACTCCATCCCCCCCGCGCGGCCGTGTGAGAGGTTGAAGCCCTGGCGCACCATCGTCGGATCCCGCACGCATGCCGACGACGATGCGGTGGGCCAGACAAGGAGGTTGACCCGGTGCGGCCCGCGCGCATAGACCAGCGCAGCGACCGCGCGGCCGCCGAGATAGTCCACCCGTCCGCCGATCAGGGGATAGCCTTCCTGCGCGAGCTCCGGCACGGGGGGCGAGAAGTCGAGCTTCCCCGCGAACCACGGCTTCACGACGTGGTGCTCCGACGAGGCGATGTCCACCAGATGGTCCACCTCGAGCGAACGCACGTGGCCGGCCACGACCTGATCAGCGACGGTCGCCTGCCCGCCGCGGGTGGCGATGTGGCCGACCCCCAGGCCTGCGGCAAACAGGAGCGTCGCGGCGAGCGCGGTTCGCCAGACGCCCCGATTCGCGAGCGTCCGACCACTGCGACCGCGCTCGGCCCGGATGAGTCGCCGGAGATCGTCGCGGAAGGCGGACGACGGCTCCCGCGGCGGCAGACGGCCTCGGAGCTGCTCGCGCAGCGCCTGCAATCGGGCGAGCGCCTCGCGGCAGGGGGGACACTCGGCGAGATGCGCGTCCCACCACCGGTTCCGCTCCTTCGCCAGCTCGCCGTCGGCGTAGCCGCTCAGCTCGTCACGAGTGGAATGCTCACAGACCATGCGTTCCTCCCATCCCCTGGGCCGCCAGCACGCGCTGTAGCCGGCGTCGCGCGCGGGCCAGGCGCGACATGACGGTACCCACCGGCGCACCGATGACCGCCGCGATCTCCTGGTAGGAGAGCTCCTGAATCTCCCGCAGCACGACGACCTCGCGGAACGGAAGCGGCAGACCGTCCACCGCCCGCGCGAGCTGCTCCTGGAGCTCGCCACGGACCACCGCGGTCTCGGGGTCGTCGGCATCACCGGCCAGCTCGTCCACCAGGTCGGGATCGCGGGCGTGGTCGTGGCGGTTCTCGCGATCGGACCAGGAGTAGCAGGCGCGGCGGACGATCGTCAGGAGCCACGCACGCGCATTCTCCCCGCGGAACCCGCCGAAATGGCGAAGCGCCTGGAGGTAGGCCTCCTGCACCGCGTCCTCCGCATCCGCCGCGTCCCGCAGCAGGTAGCGGGCGAGCGTGAAGGCGGCGCCCAGGTGGGGCAGCATCAGCAGCTCGAACGAGTCCGTAGCGCTCTCCGATCCTGCTCCGGTGACTGTCGGCGATCCCTACACGAGCTATGATCGACCGACCCGCGGGATTATTCCGGCCCGGGAACAGACGCCTGCGCCGGCGCCGCGATTTGGGTGCCCTGGGCCGACGCGAGCCGCCACCCGGACGGGGCATGCATGTAGACGTGGGTGTACCGGCTGTGCGCCGCGAAGATCTGGTCGCCGAAGCGTCCCCGCATCCGGGTCTGCCCGGTGACCACCGCAGCCGATCCGTACAACCGCACCCGGGCATCGATCCGCTCGACCGATTCGAACCGAAGCTGCCCCGAGCCGACCAGGTCCTGCAGCACGGCTCCCGGAATCTCCGAGCCGGTCATCACGTCGATCAGCAGGAAATCGGGGGCGAGCACCGCCTGCAGCGCGGTGCCATCCCCCCGCAGTAGCGCCTGGAAGAAGCGGTCCTCAGAGGCGAGCACGGCGTCCGCCGGCGTCACCTGCCGCCCCTTGGGTCGCCCCGCCCGCGGACCAGCTCGAGCTGCGCGGCGGGCTTCTCCAGCGTCGGGCGCGCGTTGTACTGCTCCGACTGCCCCGGCGGAATGCTGAGGAAGCGCCAGTCGCTCCCCCGGAAACCACGTGCGACGTGGACGATCTGTCCGACGTGATAGCTCGCGTGCGCCAGCGAGCGATGGAGCGCCTCCGACACACGCAGCGGCTGCCCACGGATCGTGACCTCCCGCTCGAGATCCGCGTCGCTCAGCGCGGCCAGCGTCTCCAGGAGCGTCGCCCACCCCCGCTCCCAGTGCGCCAGGAGCTGGGCGCGGGTGACAGTCCGGTGCTCGAATTCCTCGTCGCGCTTGCGCCATGGCTTCTCGCCGTCGGTCGTGAGGAAGTCGGTGAACCGCGACCGGAGGTTCCCCGCCAGGTGCCAGCAGATGACGGTGATGGAGTTGCCGCCCCCGTCGCCGGGCGCCACCAGCTCGGCCTCGCTCACCTGGCCGATGGCCGCCTCGGCCAGCCCTTTGTACCGGAGGTACTCGGCCCTCAGCGACTCTATGATGTGATTCATCAGGAACCTCGTTGTGGCTATAAACCCCTGCATGAGGCATGAGCGCCGGATCGGCCCGAATATTCCCGCCCCCGGGAATAGATGCGCTCCCCGGCCGCTCTACCGGCCAGAGAGAGGCGGCATCCACGGCGATGGAAAGGCAGGGCGACCAGGCATGGGAGACACGATCCTTCACGACCACGGCGACGGCATCGATCGCCGAGGCTTTCTCAAGTGCATGGCCTGGGCGGGCACGGGGGCGGTCTGGGCGATGCAGGGCGGCGTGCTCCGCTCCATTCCCCTCGGCGCCGGAGCGAATGGCGGACTCGACGGCGAGCTCGTCTTCGCGCAGCTCAGCGACAGCCACATCGGCTTCGCCAAGGAGGCCAATCCCGACGTCACCGCCACGTTGCAGGAGGCGGTGGACCGGGTCAACCGGCTGCCGCGCCGGCCGGCCTTCGTGCTCCACACCGGCGACATCACCCAGCTCTCGAAGCCGACCGAGTTCGACACCGCGGACCAGGTGCTCGCTGGACTCCGCACCGACCGCGTCTGGTTCGTGCCAGGCGAGCACGACGTGCTCGAGGACAACGGCCGCCGTTACCTCGACCGCTACGGAAAGCAGACCCGCGGGAACGGCTGGTACAGCTTCGATCACAGCGGTGTGCACTTCGTCGGACTGGTCAACGTGCTCGACCTCAAGGCCGGCGGGCTCGGCAGCCTCGGCGAGGAGCAGATTGACTGGCTGCGGAAGGATCTCGCGGGGCTCGCGGCCAGCACGCCGATCGTGGTGTTCGCCCACGTCCCGCTCTGGACCATATATCCCGACTGGGGCTGGGGGACCGACGACAGCGAGCAGGCGCTGACGCTGCTGCGGCGGTTCGGCTCGGTCACCGTCCTCAACGGGCATATCCACCAGGTCATGCAGAAGGTGGAGGGGAACGTCGCGTTCCATACGGCGATGTCCACCGCGTTCCCGCAGCCCGTACCGGGGACGGCGGCCTCACCCGGCCCACTCAAGGTGGAGCCGGCCCGGCTCCGCAGCCTGCTCGGTCTCACCAGCGTGACCTACCACCAGGGGCATCACCCGCTGGCCGTCGTGGATGCGCCGCTGGGCGCGGCGCCGGACGGGATGGCGGCCCCCGCGGCGATGGCGCACGACGCGGACGCCGTGTCGGCGGCCGCGGTCGTGGGCGACGCGCTCGCAATCCGGATCGACAACTTCAGCTTCTCCCCGGCCGAGCTGCACGTCGCTCCCGGCGGCAAGGTCGCCTGGATCAACGGTGACGACGTGCCCCACCTGATCGCGAGCGCCGACGGGCGGTTTCCGGCATCGAAGGCGCTCGACACCGGCGACCAATACACTCTGACGCTCGCCCGTCCCGGGACTTACCGCTACTTCTGCACGCTGCACCCCAAGATGACCGGGTGCATCGTCGTCCCATAGGAGGCATCCATGCGTCGTCCTCGGCTTTCATTCATCGTGCTCGCTGTCGTATCGGCGGCGTGCGGCTCCTACTCTCCGACCGGGCCGGGTGGCTCGCCGCCCGACCCCCTGCCGAACGACGTAACGATCGTCCGCGGCGCGTCCACGCTGACCACGACGGCGTTCGACCCGAATCCGAGATCACTCGATCTCGGCGCCGGCGCCGAGGTGAGCGTCCGCTGGGTGAACGCCGACGGCGGCCAGGGCTACGGCGGCGGCACGGCGGTCCCGCACCAGATCACGTCGGACGACGGCGCGTTCGCGGCTTCGGCGCCGCTCGCGTCAGGCGCCACCTACACTGTCGCGTTCGACAAGCCGGGCACGTACCGGTACCACTGCGCCATTCACCCGAGCATGGTCGGAACGATCACCGTAACACCTTGACCGTCACTGGAACTTTCGAGCGGCCGGCCGTCTTACACCCTGACCGGTCACCTCGGCCAGACGCACAGGAGGTCCGATGCATTCGTCAGCGGTTACATGCCAGCCTTTCGTCGTCCGCCCGCGGACCAGAGTCCTCGTCGAGGTCCTGCGCCGGGCGGCGACCGTGGTCCTGCGCTACAGCCTGGTCGCGATCATCGCCTGGTTCGGCGCATTCAAGTTCACGCCCACGGAGGCGCAGGCGATCCAGCCGCTGATCGGGAACAGCCCCCTGCTGAGCTGGCTGTACGCGTTTCTGGACGTCGCGGAGACGAGCCGTCTGATCGGGACGACGGAGCTGCTGATCGCCGGCCTCATCGCGGCGCGTCCCCTCGCTCCGAGCCTGTCGGCCGCGGGCAGCCTCGCGGCGGTCGGGATGTTCCTGACGACACTCAGCTTCCTGGTGACGACGCCGGGGGCGTGGGCGCAGGTGGATGGATTTCTCGTGCCGAGCGAGTCCGGGGCGTTCCTGGTCAAGGACCTGTTCTTGCTGGGGGCCGCCCTCTGGGCCGCGAGCGAGGCGATGGAGGCCGCGGGGGCCCGCCGCGGGAGTCGACGATGACGCCGAAGCCGAGCGTTCGAGGCCGGTTCCGCTACTGCCGACGCGAGTAGCCTACCCCTCGACGATCGTGGTCCATTCTCCCCAAGAGATCACACCCAGGTCGGGGCGTGGCGCCCCATCAAGCCGGGCCAAAAGCTCCAACACATGACCGTCAGGGTCGTCAAAGTAGAGCGAGGCCGCCGGGATGAAGCCAAACACTGTCGGGACGGTGGTACGCTGCTGCAAGAAGTCGCGGAACTCGATCCCTCGCTGCCCGAGCCGGGCCACTGCGCCAGGCAGCTCCTGCAGGCTCACCTCGAATGCAAAGTGTTGTGGCAGGACCCGGTCGCGCTGACGTTCCCAGAGACCGAGCATGGCATTCCCCCGACCGCCGACCCAGAGCAACGCGAAGCGCAGGGCACCGCGGCTATGCGCATCCGTGCGCGTAGCGTCCATGTCCCTCCGCAGGGCGACCTCGAGCCCCAGGACCCTGGCATAGAACTCAAGTGATCGGTCGAGGTCAGTGACATCCAAGTGGGTCTCGAATACGCCGCGCATCGTGTGCTGTCCGAGGTAAGAAAGGCCGGCCATCGGAAGCCTCAGGTTCTGACAGGTCGCATCCTGGAATCCCTCCGTCGTGTGACGTCAGTCCCGAGCCCTCTCCATTCAGAACGCCCCCATCGCGATCCTGGATCCCAGGCTCGCAGGAACGGTTGATCTCGGAGGGAACCGAATCGCTGCTGCCGTCGTTCCACCTGAGGGCGCTATCCGTCCCGGGGACGTCTCGACGCCCGTCTGATGAGAGGCAAGCATGGTCAAACGCCATCACGCGGTCGTGCGGGCTACTCACTGGCTCAACGCCCTCCTCCTGCTCGGGATGATTGCGAGCGGGCTGCAGATATACGGTGCCTATGCGCACTTCGGACCGCGCGGAGCACCCTATCCACTCTTGAACCCATGGGATGGGTCCGGTTTCCCTGCATGGGCACGACTCGGCGGCTGGCTGGCCGGCGGGCTCAACTGGCACTTCGCCCTGGCCTGGCCCTTCGTCCTTACCGGCCTGGCCTACGTCGTCTTCCTGGTGGTCTCCGGCGAGTGGCGCTCGTTGCTGTTCCGGCCGCGGGACATCCGGCCCGCGTGGGAGATGCAGCGCTACTACCTGGGGCTCCGCTCGGAGCACCCACCGCAGGGAAAGCACAACGCGCTTCAGAAGCTGGCCTACACCACCATCGTGTCGCTCGGCGCGCTGGCGGTCGCCAGCGGCTTCGCGATCTACAAGCCGGTCCAGCTCTGGTGGCTCACCGCGCTCTTCGGCGGCTACGAGCTGGCGCGCTACTGGCACTTCCTGCTCGTCTGGGTGTTCGTCGCCTTCACGCTGTTGCACGTCCTGCTCGTGCTGCTGGTGGATCGGGCGTCGCTTCGGGCGATGGTCAGCGGCTGGTATCGGGGGAGGTTCCCCAGCCATGACTGAGCCCGGACTCTCCCGGCGCGACCTGCTGAGATTGGGAGTCGCGGCGGGACCGGCCGCGTTGCTCGCCGCGTGCGGCTGGGATGGAGGGCCCACACTGGAGCCCAGGCTTCGGCTCTTCAGCCGGGTCAACGACTGGGTGGGAGAGAAGATCCTCCTGCGACGGCAGCGGCCCGCGCCGGAGTACCCGGTGAGCGCCCGCACCGAGCCCAATCGCTTTCCGGCCTACTCGATCACGTACAACGACACGCGGCGGTATCCAGGCGTGCCACAAGTCGGCGAGTGGGCTGTGGAGGTCGGGGGACTGGTCCGGAATCCGCTCCGGCTCACGAGCGCCATGATCGAGGCGCTTCCGGCGGTCACCTATACCGTCAAGCACCACTGTGTCGAGGGATGGACGGCGATCGGAACCTGGACCGGTGTGCCGGTCTCGACCATCGTCGGCCTGGCGCGGCCTACGACGGAGGCCCGCTACCTGCGCTTCGACAGCTTCGACCGCGGCTACTACAACGGCTGGGATCTCGCGAGCGCCATGCACCCGCAGACGATCCTGGCATATGCCTGGAACGACAGGCCACTCATGATGAACCGCGGTGCGCCGCTCCGGCTCTACTCCCCGATCAAGCTGGGATACAAGATGACGAAGTATCTGACGAAGATGACGTTTACCCGCGATCGGCCTGGAGGCTACTGGGAGGACCAGGGGTACCCGTGGTTCGGCGGAATCTAGAGGTCCGCGAGCCGACCGCGGCCACCGAATCCGAGTCATGGCTTCGCGACCTTCGCTCGGGAGGCCCGGCGCGGGAGCGCGCAGCCAGCCGGGTGCATGCATTGCTGGTGCGAGTGGCGGCTCGCGAGGCCAGGCGCCGGCGGTCTTCCATTCCCGACGCGCTGCACGCCGAGCTGGATGATCTCGTGCATCAGGCCGCTACGGACGCGCTGATGGCGATCACTCGCAAGCTGGACAGCTTTCGAGGGGAGGCGCGCTTCACCACCTGGGCCAGCAAGTTCGCCATCTTCGAGCTGTCGAGCGGACTCCGCCGCCGGATCTGGCGAGACCGCCCGCTGGTGAGCGATGATTGCATCGCAGGGGGGCTGGCGGACTCCGCTCCCAGCGCGCTCGCCGGAGTGGAGCGCGGCGAGCTGATTGCGGGCCTCGCCAGGGCCATGGCCACCGAGCTGACCGACCGGCAGCGCCTGGTATTTCAGTCGGCCGCAGTGGACGAAGTGCCGATCGATGTCCTGGCCCAGCGCATGGGCAGCTCTCGAGGGGCGATCTACAAGATCCTGCATGATGCTCGGCGGCGGCTGCGCACCAGTTTGATCCGCCAGGGTCACCAGGAGGCCAGCGGCAGATGACCAACCAGCTATTCGAGCGCCTCCTCGGCACGGATGACGGCGATCCCGGCTGCGAAGCCACATTCGCGGTGATGGATCAGTATGTGGATGCCGTGGTCCGGGGGGACGACGTCGTGCACAAGTATCCCGGGGTGCTGGCCCATCTCCGGAACTGTTCCGCCTGCCGGGAAGACACCGAGGGGCTCCTGGCAGCGGCCAGCGAGGGCGAGCCCCCGTCAGGTCAGAGGTAAGATCCCTCCGCTTCGCGCCGCTAATGGGTATCAACCCATTCATGGAGGCGCGTCATGGTTCGGCACCAAATCACGCTAGTTGACGGACTGAGCATCTTTCATCGCGAGGCCGGCGATCCGTCCCGCCCGAAGCTGGTGCTGCTGGGCGGCTTTCCCTCGTCGTCGCACCAGTTCCGGAATCTCCTTCCGGCGCTGGCCGACAAATTCCACGTGCTTTCGCCCGACTACCCCGGCTTCGGTAATAGCGCCATGCCGGACCCTGCCACCTTTGCCTACACCTTCGACCGGCTCTCCGAGATCATCGAGACCTGGCTGGAGCAGCTCGGGCTCACCCGCTTCGGGCTCTACGTCCAGGACTACGGCGGTCCGGTCGGGTTCCGGATCCTGAGCCGAGATCCCCAGTGGCTCGAATGGCTGATCATTCAGAACTCCAACGCCTACGAGGAAGGATTCTCGGCGGCATGGGATGGAATCCGGCACCGGCTGTGGCAGAATCGGACGGCCGAGACCGAGGCGCCGCTGCGCGGGTTTCTGGAGCTGGAGGGGATCCGGTCGGTCTACCTTCACGGTCATGCGGACCCAGCGCTGATCAGTCCCGACAACTGGAACATGGACTATCGGTTCATGGAGCGGCCCGGCGCCCGGCGGGTACAGCTGGACTTGCTGTACGACTATCGCACCAATGTGGCGCTCTATCCCGCGTGGCAGCAGTTCCTGCGGGAACGGCAGCCGAAGACTCTGATCTTCTGGGGACAGAAGGACGTCTTCTTCACTCCGGAGGGCGGCGAGGCGTACCTCAGGGATCTGCCCGATGCCGAACTCCATCGGCTCGACTCGGGGCACTTCGCCGTGGAGGATTCGTTGGAGACGATCGCGAGGAATATCGGCCGCTTCTACGACGAACGCGTGGCAGCGTACCAGTCGCCAGTCACCAGTCGTCCTTCGCCCACGACTAGTCGCGGGTCGCGAGTCGCATGATCATCAGTGCCTCACTAGCCACCGTGAGGACGATCGGGCCCTTGTTGCGTTGTGCCGGCCGCACACCGGCGGCTCGGGCCGCGCAGGATCCTCATGAACTCGCTGAATCCCGGCGGGGTCGAGACCGAAGGCACGCACAGCGCCGGCATCGTCGGCGGCGAGTTCGATGGCGCCGGTGGTAAGAAGCGCCCTTTGACGGTCGCGCCGGCCCGGTAACGGTGACGCTCACTTACCCGGCCGGGAGTCTCGCCTGGGCCGGCGAACCGCCCTCACCTTCCCGCTCTTGCCTCCGCCGCAGAAGAACCGATCGCCGCCATCTGACTCGAGCCCCGACACGCCCACTCCGGGCGGCAGCTCGAGCCGCTCCAGGACC
>Ga0210115_1000428_pt1 | contig 12159 bp, 14 predicted proteins | sample MayberryNW_TuleB_2_FD_185526 | JGI IMG/M metagenome (GOLD analysis project Ga0210115, IMG submission 185526) | Wetland microbial communities from San Francisco Bay, California, USA, that impact long-term carbon sequestration - MayberryNW_TuleB_D2... | ecosystem: Environmental > Aquatic > Marine... | reverse complement strand
ACGGCCGCGACCAGCAGCCGGAGCGCGAGCTCCCAGAGCGGCAGGTCAGGCATCGCCGACCGCGCGGCGCTGGGCCGCGGCGATCACCTCGATCCCTCCGCGCGCGAGCGTGACGAGCTCGTCGAGCGTCGCCTGCTCGAACGGTCCGCGCTCCGCGGTCGCCTGGATGTCGATGAGGCGCCCGCCGCCGGTCATGACGAGGTTCATGTCCACCTCGGCCGAGGAGTCCTCCACGTAGTCCAGATCGAGGAGCAGCTCGCCGTCCACGATCCCGAGCGAGACGGCGGCGATCTCCTCTTGCGGCTCGGTGAAGCCGCGGGCGCGGGCGGCCAGCGTGAGCGCGACCCAGGCGCCGGTCACGGCCGCGGTGCGGGTCCCGCCGTCGGCCTGGAGGACGTCGCAGTCGAGCCAGACCGTCCGCTCGCCGAGGTTCGCGAGGTCGTAGCCGCCGCGAATCGCGCGGCCGATCAGGCGCTGGATCTCGACCGTGCGGCCCTTCTGGCGCCCGGCGCTCGCCTCGCGCCGGATCCGCTCGCCGGCCGAGGCGGGCAGCATCCCGTACTCGGCCGTCAGCCAGCCCCGCCCCTTGCCCTGGAGCCAGCGCGGAACCTCGTCCTCGACCGTCGCCGTGCAGAGCACGCGCGTGCGCCCGAGCGAGATGAGCGCCGAGCCGTCCGCCTGGTCGAGGAAGCCGGGGACGATCTCGAGCGGCCGGAGCTCGTCCGGCCGTCTGCCCTCGCGCGTCACGCGGCCTCGCGCTCGAGCGCGGGCAGCTCGACCCGCCGCACGGCGTCGATCGGCAGCTGGAGGAACCGCTCGCCGAGCGCGGCGAACTCGTCGGCGGGACCGGTGGTCAGGAAGGTCGTCCGCCCCTCCCGGTCCGGAGCGTTGGCGATCCCCTTCCGTTCGAGCGTCTCGGCCACCTCGCGGGCCGTCTCGTCGGCGGAGAAGACGAGCGTCGTGCCGCGGCCGAACACGCGCTCGAAGACCGGGCGGACCAGCGGGTAATGCGTGCAGCCGAGCACGACCGTGTCGACGCCGGCCTCCCGGAGCGGCGCCGCGTACTCGCGCACGGCTGCGGTCAGCTCCTCGTTCGGAGCCGCGCCCTCGATCAGCGGCACGAGCCGCGGGCAGGCGACGGACGTGACTTCGATCCCCGCGTCGAGCGTGTGGATCACGTCGCCGTAGCGGCCGCTCGCGACGGTCGCCTCGGTGGCCAGGACGCCCACATGGCGGTTCCGCGTCGCCTGCACGGCCGCGTGCGCCTCGGGCGCGAGCACCGCGACGACCGGGACCTCGAGCCGCTCCTGGAGGTACGGCAGCGCCGCGGCCGCGGCCGTGTTGCACGCGACGACGATCAGCTTGACGCCGCTCCGCTCCAGGTGGCGGCCGATCTCGAGCGCGAAGCGGCGGATCTCGCCGGCCTCCCTGGGCCCGTACGGGCAGCGCGCCCCGTCGCCGAGGTAGAGGAAGTCCTCCCCGGGCATCGTGACGAGACACTCGTGCAGGACGGTCAGCCCGCCCGCTCCCGAGTCGAAGATCCCGATCGGACGCGTATCCACGGCCGCGATTCTACGAGCCGGGCCCGCGAGACCCCCGCCCGGCCGGGGTAGCGTACGGCCATGCTCGAGGTCTGGGACGGCGCCGATCCGTTCGCGGCGGTCGAAGACCACCTCACCGCCCGCGGCTTCCTCGGCGGCCCGGGGGACGCGGTCGCGGACGTGTTCTTCGCCTACCGGATCTCGGAGACCCTGCGCCGGGTGGGGACACCCGCGCCCCCGGAGCCCTGCCGGCTCCCGCTCGCCGCGTGCCGGATCCGTCGCGCGCAAGAGGAACGCCCCGCCCCGGGCCCCTGCACGCTCGGCACGTGGGAGCCGACCTGGGCGGCACGCGACTACGGCGCCGCCGTGGACGCGGTGCGCGACGCGATCGCCCGCGGCGACGTGTACCAGGTGAACCTCGTCCAGCACCTCTCGGCGCCGTTTCGCGGCGACCCGGCCGGGCTCGCGGAGCGCCTCGCGCCGCTGCGGCCCCTCCAGCCCGAGCCGTTCGCCGGCGACGGGTGGGCGGTGGTCTCCGCCTCGCCCGAGCTCTTCCTCGAGCGGCGCGGGCGGACGCTTCGCACGATGCCGATCAAGGGCACGCGGCCGCTGGGCGACGACGACCTGCGCGAGTCGGAAAAGGACGCGGCCGAGCACACGATGATCGTCGACCTCGAGCGCAACGACCTCTCGCGCGTGTGCGAGGCCGGTTCGGTGCGGTGGCCCGAGCTCATGGCCGAGCGGCCGCTCGCGGGCGTCACCCACCTGGTCTCGACCGTCGAGGGGCGGCTGCGCGAGGACGCGACGCTGGCGGAGATCCTCCGGGCGGCGTTCCCGGGCGGCTCGATCACGGGCGCGCCGAAGATCGCGGCGATCGACCACATCGCGGCGCTCGAGCCGGTGGGGCGCGGCGCGTCGATGGGCGCGCTGGGGACGATCCGTCCGAACGGCGACTTCGAGCTCGCGCTGACCATCCGCACGTTCGCGATCGGCGACGGGCGCGCGCACCTCTGGGCCGGCGGGGGCATCGTCTGGGATTCGGAGCCCGAGGCCGAGATCGAGGAATCCTGGGTGAAGGCGCGGCCGCTCCTCGCGCTCGCCGGCGGACGCGTGCCGGGTCGCACGGCGGTGCACGCATGACGCTCCTGGCCGTGGCCGTCCTCGGCCGCGGCGTCGTGCCCCCCGAGGATCCCGTCCTCCACGCCGACGACGAAGCCCTGCTCCGCGGCCGCGCCGCCTTCGAGACGACGCGGGTCTACGGCGGCCGCCCGTTCCGCCTCGACGAGCATCTGATCCGCCTGCGGGAGTCGGCCGTCCGCATCGGTCTGCCCGCGGTCGACCCGGTCGACTGCGCGGCCCTGGCGCGCGACGCGCTCGCGGCCGCGGGGGTCGACGACGGAGTGCTGCGCGTCTACTGGACGCCCGGCCGGGAGGGGAACGGCCGCCCGAACGCGCTCGCGCTCGTCTCGACGCTGCCCGAGGGCCTCGAGGAGCGCCGCCGGCGCGGCATCCGCCTCGTCGCGCTGCCGCTCGGCTTCGGGCCGGACCTGCGCGCCGTCGCGCCCTGGATGCTGGGCGGGGTCAAGTCGACGAGCTACGCGGTCAACATGGCCGCCGAGGCGGAGGCGAAGCGGCGCGGCGCCGACGACGCGGTCTTCCTCGCGGAGGGCGACGTCGTGCTCGAGGGCCCGGTCACGAACATCTGGTGGCGGCGCGGCGCGACGCTCTACACGCCCGGGGTCGAGCTCGGGATCCTCCCGGGCGTCACGCGCGCGACCATCTTCGAGGAGGCGGGCGAGGCCGGCTACCAGGTGGCCGAGGGCGAGTACACCCTCGAGGACCTCGGGGGCGCGGACGAGGCGTTCACGTCGTCGTCCGTGCGGGAGATCGTCCCGGTCGTGGCGGTGGACGACCTGCCGATCGCCTACGGGCGGCCGGGACCCGCGGCGGTCGAGCTTCAGGGCCGGCTCCGTGCCCGCGCCGGGGCGGGCTAAGCTCTCCACGTGCGAGTCCTGTCGATCGTCCATGGCCGCAACGCGCATTCGGGCATCTTTCGCACCGCCATCGAGGAGGCCGGGCACACGCTCGACGAACGCTCGTTCGCGCTCGGCGAGGAGCCCGAGGACCCGCGCGGCTACGACGCGCTCATCGTCCTCGGCGGCGCGATGAACGTCCACGAGGAGGACGAGCATCCGTGGATCCCGACCGAGCGGAAGCTGATCGAGGACGCCCTCGAGGCGCGCATCCCGCTGCTCGGGATCTGCCTCGGCAGCCAGCTGCTCGCGTCCGTCGCAGGGGCGGACGTCTACCGGGTCGACGAGCCGGAGATCGGCTGGTACGAGGTCGAGACGACGCCGGAGGCGGCCGACGACCCGCTTCTCGGGCGCATGCCGCCGCGCTTCACGGCCTACCAGTGGCACAGCTACGCGTCGAGCGTCCCGCCCGGCGCGGTCGCGCTCGGGCGGAGCCCGGCGTGCCTTCAGGCCTTCCGGCTCGAGGACTTCGCGTGGGGGACGCAGTTCCACTGCGAGGTGACGCAGGAGATCTGCGAGAGCTGGATCGACGCGTACGAGACCGACCCCGACGCGGTGGCGCTCGGCTTCGACCAGCGCGCCGCCCGCGAGCGTGTCGCGGCGGAGATCGGCCGCTGGAACGAGCTGGGCCGCCGGTTGGCCGGGGGCCTTCTCGACGTCGCCGCGACGCGTGCCGGCGCCGGCGTCACCGCCCGCGCGTGACGTCGCCGCTCGCGCGGCCGCCCGGGAGCTTTCGGAGCGATGCGCGCCTGAAGCTGGCCGATCCTCGTGCCCAGCAGGCGCTCGACACGGCGACGGGCCGGTTCCTCTCCCACCGGGTGGCCGCATGGGGCGAGCTCGAGGACGTCGAGGCGCTCCGCGACGCGGGCCACGAGATCCGCTCGCGCACGATCGCCGACCTGGAGCGCCACGTCGGGGAGTTCTCGCGGGCGGTCGAGACGCGCGGCGGCACGGTCCACCGCTGCGCGAGCGCGGACGACGCGTGCGCGGCGATCGTCGAGATCTGCCGCCGCGCGGGGGCACGCTCGGCCGCGAAGTCGAAGTCGATGGCGACCGAGGAGATCGGGCTGAACGCGGCTCTCGACGCGGCCGGGATCGAGGTGACCGAGACGGACCTGGGGGAGTACATCCTCCAGCTGGCCGGCGAGCATCCGGCCCACATCATCGGACCCGCGCTCGAGAAGACGGCCGAGCAGGTCGCCGAGCTCTTCTCCCGCGCCGAGGGAGCGCCGGTCTCGCCCGACCTCGCCGAGCTCACCGCGACCGCGCGCCGCCGCCTGCGCGAGACCTTCCTCTCCGCGGACGTGGGCATCACCGGCGCGAACTTCGGCGTCGCGGAGACCGGATCGATCGTCCTCGTCGAGAACGAGGGCAACGCGCGGCTCGTGTCGTCCCTGCCGCGCGTGCACGTCGCGCTCATGGGCCTCGAGCGGGTCGTGCCGACGCTCGCGGACGCCGCCGTCCTCCTGCGCCTCCTCGCCCGGAGCGCGACGGGCCAGAAGCTGACGAGCTACACGACCGTGGTCACCGGCCCGCGCCGCGCCGGTGAGGAGGACGGCCCCGAGGAGCTGCACGTGGTCGTCCTCGACAACGGGCGCTCGGACATCCTGCGCGGGCCGTACCGCGAGATGCTGAACTGCATCCGCTGCGGCGCCTGCATCAACGTCTGCCCCGTGTACCGCAAGGCGGGCGGCGGCGCGTACGGGCCGGTGCTCTCGGGGCCGATGGGCGCCGTGCTCGGCCCCCTCATGGCCGGCCTCGACGAGGCGCGGGACCTGCCGCACGCCTCCTCGCTCTGCGGCGCCTGCACGGCCGTGTGCCCGGTCCGGATCCCGCTGCACGAGCTGCTCCTCGACCTGCGCCGCGACCTCGCCGAGCAGCGGGTCGCCTCGCGCGGCGAGCGGCTCGGCTTCTGGCTCTGGTCGCTCGCGTGGTCGCGGCCCTCGACCTACCGGGCCTCGAAGCGACTCGCGCGGCTCGCGGCGCCCCTCGCCGGCCGCGTCGGCCCGGGACGCGCGTGGAGCCGCGGCCGCCGCCTCCCCCCGATCGGGCGCGGGCGGTGAGCGACGACCTCGTCGAGCGCTTCGCCCTCGAGGCCGAGCGGGTCGGGTTCACGGTGCACCGCGGGGAGTTCGCCGCCCCACCGGGCGCGGAGGTGTCCGAGGCGCTGCACGGCCTCGCGGACACGGGCAGCGTCGTCCTCGCGGCGTCACGCGACGAGCCGCGGGCCCGCTCGCTCCTGCCCGACGTCCACGTGACGCGCCTCCGCGAGGACCGGATCCTGCCGTCGCTCGCCGACCTCTTCGCCTCGGTCGGCGGCGAGCTGCCGAGCGCGCTCGCGATCGTGAGCGGGCCGAGCCGGAGCGGCGACATCGAGCAGCAGATGACGGTCGGCGTGCACGGGCCGGGCGCGGTGCACGTCGTGCTGCTCCCGGCCTGAGCTACGACGCGGGGCGCCGCGACCACTCGTGCCACGAGCCGGCGTAGTTCTCGGCGTCGAGGCCGGCGGCGCGCAGCGCGGCGACCGCGTACGCGGAGCGGGAGCCCGAGTGGCAGTAGGCGACGATCGGCCTGGAGGGGTCGGCGCCGCGGGCCGCGAGCAGGGCCGGCAGCGCCGCGGGCTCCGCGTCGAGCAGCTCGCTCACCTCGACGTTCACGGCGCCCGGGATGTGGCCCTGACGCGGGTCGCAGGGGTAGCCGGCCTCCCCGGCGAACTCGCGCGGCGAGCGCACGTCGACGAGCGTCACCGCGTCCTCGGCCACGAGCCGCGCGAGCTCCTCGCCGGTCACGGCACGTCCTCGAGGAAGCGGAGCAGCCGGCGCGCGAGCTCGGCCGGCCATTCGAACGCCGGCAGGTGCCCGGTGCCGTCGAGACGGGCCAGCTCGGCGTTGGGGAGCGCCGAGGCGAACGCGCGGGCCTCGGCGAGGGGCACGACCTGGTCCTCCGCGCCCGCGACGACGAGGACGGGTACGGAGATCTCCGGCAGGAGGGCCGTCGAGTCGGGCCGGTCGCGCATGGCGAGCACCTGTCCGACGAGCCGCTCCACCGGCTGGGCGAGGGCGATCTCCTCGGCCCGCTGCACGACCTCGGGCGTCGTCGTCGGCGCGAAGAGCCGCGGGGCGAGGCCCGGCCAGAGTCCCTCGACGCCCTCGTCCCGCAGGTACGCGACGGTCTTGTCGCGGGCCTCGCGGACGTCGTCGGCGTCCGCGCCGGGCCGGGTGCCGACGAGTGCGAGCGCCGCGATCCGCTCGGGCGCGCGCCGCCAGAGCTCGAAGGCGGCGTAGCCCCCGAGCGAGCTGCCGACCGGCACGATCCGGTCGTCACCCTCGAGCAGGCCGTCGGCCCACTCGGCGATCGCGCCCTCGCCGGGCAGATCGGGGGCGTCCGCCTCGAGGCCGGCGTCCTCGAGACGCGCGCGGACCTCGTCCCACATGCGCCCGTCGAACGGGAACGCGTGCAGGAGGAGAAGGCGTGGGCGGCTCACAGGCGGCGTGGCGGAGGGGTGGTCCAGGCGAGGAGAGCGTAGACGGCCGCGGCGGCGGCGAGGAGGGCCAGCCACTCGACGCTCGCGGCCGGCAGGATCATGCTCGGGATGTCGATCGCCGTCGTGCCCCGCTTCTCGAGCTGCTCGAGCCAGAAGTCCTGGAGGACGTTCGCCAGCCCGTAGACGAGCATGAACGCGAGGTAGGCGCCGACGAGCACGCGCAGGCGCGGGCGCCGCATGAAGCCGAGCTGCCGCGAGAGGAGGAGGGCGACCGCGGCGAGCAGCGTCCCGTCCAGCCCGTGGTGCTGCCCGAGGTGCACCGCCCGCATCTCCGGCGCGCCCTGCTCGGGCACGACGTCGCCGGCCATGACGAACCCGAGCCCCGGGACGTCGTCGAGGTAGAACCCGAGCGCGGCGGCGATCCAGGGCAGGCCGACGATCGCCAAGACGACGAGGAGCACAAGGCGCACCCGGTCGCCGGAGACCCGTCCCCGGAGCGCGCCGGCGCCGTGGCGAAGCGCGGTCAGCACGGTGAGCACGAACGCGAGGCCGACGCCGGACGCGGGAATCGCGTTCACGGCCTTCGCATCGAGATCCGACTGCTCGACGACGCCGGGAACGACCGTGACCGCGCAGAGCGCGGCGGCGACGAGGCAGAGAACGTCGGCCCGGAGCGAGTCCGCCCGGTCGGCGACCAGGCCGAGAATCGCGAGCGCCACGAGCGCCAGCGGAAAGTTGAGGACGACGACCGCGCGTCCGAGGCCGCCCGGGAGTCCCTCGACGCTCGTGTGGTAGAGCTCGCTCGCGGGCAGGCGCGCGTAGGTGACGCAGACCGCGAGGAGGACGAGCCCGGCGAGCGACCACGCGACGAATGCCTCCCCCAGCCCCGCTCCCCGGCGGCTGAGCGAGTCCACGGCCTAGGCGGCGGCGGCGAGGCGCGCGACGACGTCCAGCTCCTCCCGCACCGACGGGCGCTCGGAGCTCCGCTCGAGCCAACCCGCGAGCTCGGTGTGCGCGCGCACGTCGACGCCGAGCCTCGTCTCGGCGCGGACGATCCAGGGGAGGTAGGCGACGTCGGCGAGCCCGAACCCGCCGCCCGAGAGGTACGGCTGCCCGGCCAGGAGCTCGTCCAGGCGGTCGAGCTGCCGCTCGAGCCGGGGGCGGGCAGCGGGCGAGCGGTCGCGCAGGAGGTCGTAGTACGGGTCGCCGAGGTCGTCGAAGCGCTCGCAGAGGAGGCGCACCGCGGCTCGGTCCCCCGGGTCGGCCGGCATGAGGGCCGGCTCGGGGTAGCGCTCGTCGAGGTACTCCATGATCACGAGCGACTCGGGGAGCACGAACCCGTCCTCCTCGAGGACGGGCACGCGGCCGGCCGGGTTCAGGTCGTAGATCCAGGCCGGCCGGTCGTCGAGGTCGATCTCGACCGGCTCGTAGGGGACGACCTTCTCGGCGAGGACGATCCGGACCCGCGCGCAGTACGGGCAGCGAGCCGCGTCGTAGAGGGTCGACACACGGCGATCCTAGCCCTCAGCGCGCGATCGCCAGCGCGTCCGGGTCGGTGAGTGCGCCGGCGTAGCCGTGATCCGCGCCCGCGAGCCCGAAGACGCGGGCGAGCGAGGCGAGCAGCTCGTCGGCAGGCGGCAGCTCGGCCGAGTTCGCCGCCGTCCGCGCCGTCGCTCGAACCGCCTCCGCGTCGGCGCCCGTCAGACGGGACATCAGCCGGGGATTCGCGCCGAGCGCGATCACCTCCCCGGGCGGCAGCGGGCCGTAGTGCTCGGGCACGGAGAGGTACTCGTCGACCACCCGGCCGCGCTCGAGCGCGACGTAGCGCACGACGTGGCCGCCCTCGACGCCGATCGCGATGACGAAGGCGCCCATCCGGTCGGAGAGCTCGCGCGCGAGCCGGCGGAGCATCTCCGGCTCCCGGTCGGTCAGCTCGTCGTAGACGGACGTCCACCCGTCGCGCGGCGGGAGCACGACGCTCCCCTGAGAGCCGCCGGGCAGACGCGGCACGAACTGACGCACGGCCCGGACGACCGCGTCGACATCGTCGGACTGGACGTGGATCGAGCCGAACGACGCGCCGCGCGACCCACGGAGATGGTGCTCGAGGGCCGCGACCGGCGCGGCGAGCGTGCGGGTGAGCTCCGTGAAGCCGGAGCGGATCCACGCCTCTCCCGCCTCGTGGCTCGTCTCGATCTCCACCTGCTCGGCCCCGGCGGCGCGCGCCTGCTCGACCACCTCGCGGAGGCGCTCCTCGGTCGGAGGCTCCTCGATCCGGACGTGGAAGGTCACGGCGAAACCCTACGCAGCCCGACGAGCAGCGTGTGCGCGGCCAGGTTGCGATGCGGGCCGAAGCGCGCGCCGAACGTCCGCGTCTCGTCGATCGAGAGGTCGTCGCCCCCGAAGTAGTAGGCGGACACGGCCTTGCGGAGCGCGAGGTCGCCGGCCGGCCAGGCGTCCGGCCGGCCGAGATGGCGCGCGAGGAACCAGTCGGCCGTCCACTCGCCGATCCCCGGGAGCGCCACGAGCGCCGCCTTGATCTCGTCGTCCGGGAGCGCAGCGAGGCCGTCGAGGTCGAGCGGCGCACGCGCGAGCGCGACGGCGTAGTCCGCCTTGCGAGCGGAGAAGCCGAGCGCCCGCAGATCGTCGGAGTCGGCGGCCGCGACCTGCGCACGGGTGGGGAACGCGTATGCGCGGTCGTGGCGCACGCCGTACGCCTCGACGAGCCGCGCCCGGATCGCGAGCGCCGCGCGCAGCGAGACCTGCTGCGCCGTGATCGAGGTGACGAGGGCCTCCCAGGGATCAGGCGCGAGCGAGGGACGGAGGCCGGGCAGCGCCGCGACGAGCCGCGCGAGCACGGGATCCTCGGTCGCGGCGAACGCGGCGAACGAAACGAGGTCGAAGCCCGCGCCGAGCAGCCGCTGCACCGGTGCGGCGAGGACGCGGTCGTCGGGCGCGATCCGGACGCCGCCGGGCGCCTCGCCGATCGCGACCTCCTGCCCGGCGAGCACGCGGTGAAGCCGGCCGTCCTCCCAGACGTTGACGGGGTCGAGCCCGAAGGCGCGGTACCGCTCGGTCGTGAGCTCGAAGGAGAACGGCTGCGGCATGGGCACGAGCACGCCCGGAGGCTAGCCCGCGCGACTCCCGTCACACTCCGGCGCCGAAGTCGGCGCGATGCGCGACAGACACGCGCTCCTTTCCCGCGTACGCTGACCGCAGAGGGGAAACCAGAGGGGGTTCCCCCGGGGGATGGGTCACCCGCGAGGTCACGCGCGACGGCCGAGGCGGGGTCGGGGCGGCTCAGGCGTCGAGCGGGGCGCGCTCCAGCCACTGGAGGACGCGGTCGACGTCCTGGGCGCGGCTCGAGTGGTTCAGGACGCAGATCCGGAGCGCGTAGCGCCCGTCCACGCGGGTGGACGACACGAGGCCCTCGCCGCTCTCGGCCAGCCGCCGGTCGAGCGACTGGTTGAGCGCCTCGAGCTGCGGCTCGTCGTCGAGCCCGGCCGGGTGGCGGCGGAAGCAGACGACCCCGAGCGTGGCCGGCGAGAGCAGCTCGAGCTCCGCGCTCGCCCGCACCCGCGCGTCCGCGTGCAACGCGAGATCGAGCGACCGGTCGATCGCCGCGCGGAAGGCTCCGACCCCGAACGCGTGCAGCGAGAGCCAGATCTTGAACGCCCGCGCAGAGCGCGAGAGCTGGATGCCCCGGTCGGCGAAGTTGACCTCGACGCCCCCGACGGCCGTGTCCTGCAAGTAATCCGGGAGGATGTGGAACGCCTGCGAGAGCAGCGGGCCCTCGCGGACGATCAGGCAGCCGCACTCGTACGGCTGGTAGAGCCACTTGTGCGGATCGAGCGTGACCGAATCGGCCTGCTCGATCCCGGCCAGGAGCTCAGAGCCGCGCTCGGTCAGCACCGCGAAGCCGCCGTACGCGGCGTCGACGTGCAGCCAGACGCCCGCCTCGGCGCACACGGCCGCGACCTCGGTGAGGGGGTCGACCGCGCCCGTGTTCGTCGTGCCCGCGTTCGCGACCGCGAGGAAGGGGCTCCGCCCCGCCCGGACGTCCGCCTCGATCGCGGCCGCGAGTGCGTCCGGCCGCAGCCGGAGCCGGTCGTCCACCGCGACCGAGCGCATCTGCTCCGGCCCGAACCCGAGCACCCGCAGCGCCCGCGTCACCGACGAGTGCGTCTGCGCGGTGACGTAGACGACCGCGTTCTCCGCGCGCCCCCCGGCCGTCGTCTCGCGCGCACACGCGATCGCGGTCAGATTCGCGAGCGAGCCCCCTGGGAGGAGGATCCCGGACGCCTGGCCGCCGAAGCCGAGCCACTGCCGGAACCAGTCGATCACGACGAGCTCGACCGTCGAGGCGCCGGCCGACTGGAGCCAGGTCCCGGCGAAGACGTTCGTGCCGCTCGCGATGAAGTCGCCGAGGACGCCCGGCCAGGTCGGCTCGCTCGGCACGTAGCCGAAGAAACGCGGGTGGTCGTGGTGGCCGCTGAACGGGAGGATGTCCTTCTCGAGGCGCGCGAGCAGCTCGTCGAACCCGGTCGCGCCCTCGGGCGGCGGCTCCCGGAGCCGCGATTCCATCTCGGCGCGCGAGGCGCCGCGCCAGACCCGGCCGTCGTCGAGCGCCGCGGCCCGGTCGACCAGCAGGTCGACTACGCGGTACCCGAGCGTCCGCATCGTTTCCGGGTCGAGCGCGAGCCGGTCGGCCGGCGGAGCGGCGGGCTCGAGGCCGCCGAGGGGGTCGTCGGAGGCGGTCACGCCGCCTCCAGGCTTCGCGCGACCTCGTGGAAGTCCTCGAAGTGCTCGTACGGGATGCCGCGCTCGTCGAGCCAGCGCGCGAGGCCGCGGCGCGCGAACACCCGGTCGGCGTGCTCGGCCGCGCACCGGTCGGAGTAGCCGTCACCGACGTAGACGACCTCGCCGCCGTCGACCAGTCGCTCCACCGTCGACCGCTTGCACGACTCCCCGCAGGCGTCGCACGAGTCGTCGTAGCGCCAGTCGACGCGCCAGCCGTCGGGCCGCGGATCGACCCGGTTGGCGTGCAGCTCGACCTCGACGCCCTCCCGCTCGAGGATCGGCTCGATCAGCTCGTGGAACC
>Ga0210115_1000427_pt1 | contig 12160 bp, 12 predicted proteins | sample MayberryNW_TuleB_2_FD_185526 | JGI IMG/M metagenome (GOLD analysis project Ga0210115, IMG submission 185526) | Wetland microbial communities from San Francisco Bay, California, USA, that impact long-term carbon sequestration - MayberryNW_TuleB_D2... | ecosystem: Environmental > Aquatic > Marine... | reverse complement strand
GCGCTATTCGTCAGCGGCGCGGTCGATCAGATGACGGCACTGGCCACCAAGGAGCCCGATGCCGACTTGCGCCGTGAGGCGATCCAGCGGCTGGGCCTCATGGGCGAGAAGACGGCGCCGACGCTCGCCAGCATCTACGCGAACGAGCGCGACCCGCAGGTCAAGGCCGCCGTGCTGAACGCGTACTTCGTCCAGGGCAACGCGGCGGCGCTCGTCGACATCGCGCGCAAGGAGCAGGATCCCGAGCGGAAGAAGCAGGCCGTGCAGATGCTCTCGATGATGCAGTCGAAGGAAGCCACCGATTACATGCTGGAGCTGTTGAAATGACTCTCCGCACGCTCGTTGCCGCCGGCGTCTACGCGTCGCTCGTGCCTCTCGTCAGCGCCATCGGATCGGGAGGCCTGCCGATTGCCGCAGCGCCATTCGCCGAGGTGGAAGCACCACCGGCGCAGTCCTCGGCGTCCACCGGCGAAGCGCCGGCGCCGGCCGATTGGGTCCCGATCCGCTCGACGAATCTCGTGCGCCGCGATGCTCGCGAGGGGCTCGCCGCAGCGGTTCGAGGGGTTGTTGAAGGCAGGGCGCCTCGCGAGGCGCCCAGACTAGCCGCAAGCAGTAAGCGGCAAGCTGCAAGCAAATCCTGAGTCAAGCGAGCCTGGGGGCGGCTCCTGAGCCGCCCCTACTCCACTCCCGCCTCTTCGCCGAGCTCGAGCCCCATCGCGTCGACCATCTGCACGTGCGCGTGCGCCGTCATGTCCGGCTGCAGCGGCGTCACGGACACGAAGCCCTCGCGCACGGCCTGGTGATCCGAGTGCTCGAGCGGGTGCCAGTCGTCGCGCGCTTCATCGATCCAGAAATACTCGCGCCCGCGGGGATCCACCCGCGTCGTGACCTTCGTCACGTGGTTCCGCCTCGCCTGGACCGTCGTCCGAATGCCGCGCAGCGGCCCGCGCGGGACGTTCACGTTGAGGAACGTCCGCATCGGCAGCGGCCGCTCGACCAGCGCGCGGGCGACGACCGCCGCGACCGTCGCCGCGGGGCCGAAATCGTACTCGCGACCGCCTTCGAGCGAGACGGCAATCGCCGGAATCCCGAGCAGCGCCGCCTCGAGCGCGCCGGCGACGGTGCCCGAGTACGTGACGTCATCCCCGATGTTGTAGCCCTTGTTGATGCCCGAGACGACAAGATCCGGCCGGCCCTTCAGCACGGCAGTGATGGCAAGATTGATACAGTCGGTCGGCGTCCCGTCCACCGCAAAAACATCCTTTCGCACGGGCTCGATCCTGAGCGGGCGCCGAATCGTGAGCGCGTGGCCGATGGCGCTCGCTTCGGTGTTGGGCGCGACGACGGTGACCGTGCCAAGCGGTTGCAGCGCGTCTGCAAGCGCATGAATCCCGGCACTGAGCACCCCGTCGTCATTGGTCACGAGAATGACGGGCATCTATTCAGTATACGAGGGGCGACGGGAGGTGGTGGCTTTGTCAGCTGCAAGCTGCAAGCGGCAAGCGGCAAGCGGGCCAGCCCGCGACGCTTGCTTGAAATCTGCCTGACCGGGCGGCTTCGAGCCGCCCCTTGTACGGAGTGCCCCGCTTCCGGCACGCCATCCCTTGCCGCTTGCGGCTCGCGGCGTCTGCTTGTTGCTACAGAGTTCACCTATAATGCCCTAGCTCTTCCGCGAGGCATTCAACATGGTGTGGTGGCTGTGGCTGCTCGTGGGGTTCGTGCTCACGGGACTGGAGCTCATGGCAGCCGGCGGGTTCTATCTGCTCTTCTTCGGGCTGTCGGCGCTGCTCATCGGCGTCCTGGAGCTTGCGGGCTTTGGCGGCCCGGTGTGGCTGCAGTGGCTGCTGTTCGCCGTCCTGTCGATCCTCACGCTGATGTTGTTCAGAAACCCGCTGCTGCGGACGCTGCATCCGACCGATCTGCCCGTGGACAAGATCGTCGGCGAGATCGCGATGCCGGTGGCCGACATCCCCGCGGGCGAGGTGGGCCGGGCCGAGCTGCGCGGGGCGAGCTGGACGGCGCGCAACATCTATGGGACGACGCTGCTCAAGGGCCAGCGTTGTCGCGTGGCGCGCGTCGACGGGCTGATGATCTTCCTCCTTCCAGAGTGACGCTCATGGACCTTCTGTCAGGCACCGTCGTCGTCTTCGTCTTTCTCGCCATCCTGCTGTTCATCATCTTCGCGAAGACGGCAATCGTCGTCCCGCAGCAGAGCGCGTATGTCGTGGAGCGGCTTGGCCGCTACGCGGGCACGCTCGACGCAGGTTTTCATATCCTCGTGCCGTTCGTCGACGTGATTCGCTACCGGCACTCGCTCAAGGAGCAGGCGGCCGACATCCCTGCACAGGTGTGCATCACACGCGACAACGTGCAGGTGGGTGTCGATGGCGTCCTCTACCTGAAGGTGTTGAACCCGGAGCGTGCGTCGTACGGCATTCAGGATTACCTGTTCGCGATCTCGCAGCTGGCGCAGACGACGCTCAGGAGCGAGATCGGCAAGATCGATCTCGACCGGACGTTCGAAGAGCGCACCAACATCAACATGTCGGTTGTGAGCGAGCTGGACAAGGCGTCGGAGGCGTGGGGCGTGAAGGTGCTCCGCTACGAGATCAAGAACATCACGCCGCCCTCGGACGTTCTCGCCGCGATGGAAAAACAGATGCGCGCCGAGCGCGAGAAGCGCGCGGTGGTCCTGACCTCGGAAGGTCAGCGCGATGCCGCCATCAATACGGCCGAAGGCAACAAGCAGCAGACCATCAAGGAGTCCGAGGCGCAGCGGCAGCAGTCGATCAACGTCGCGCAAGGCCAGGCGGAGGCCATCCTCGCGATCGCGACCGCAACCGCGGAAGGCATCCGCCGGGTGGCCGAGGCGATCGGCGTGCCGGGCGGGATCGAGGCGGTGAACCTTCGCGTCGCGGAACAGTACGTGGCGCAGTTCGGCGAGATCGCGCGCGGCAGCACGACCCTGGTGCTGCCGGCGAGCGTGGCTGACGTGGGATCGATGGTGGCGCTCGCGATGAGCGCGATCAAGCAGCAGAGCGAGCTCGGAGGTTCCACTCCCCCGCCGCCGCCCACGCGACGCGGATAGCGGTGTCAGCGCACTCTCGAACAGGTCGCTTGCATGCGATCACGGTACTGAAGCATGCCGAATGAAGAATGTAGGGAATTAGTGAATGTCCCGCTCTTCTTCATTCTTCATTCGACACTCTTCATCCACGCATCAGCGCGCGACCGTCCTCCCATCCCGTCGATACGGCGCGAGTAGATCCTCCCGCGACGGCAGGTAGATCACCGCCTGGTCGCCCTCGCGCGCGCGATAGACGGTATAGCCGCGATAATCCCCGGCCTCGGTGAACTGCCCCGGCACGTTTCGCACCGCGCGTCCGTCGAGCTGCCAGCGGCTGCCGTTCCACTCGATCCACACGCCGGCATTCGACTCTGGCGGAATTGCCGTCCGTACGGGCCCCAGGAACGGCGGCGCAACTCCGGTGCTGCCGGTCGGCTCCTCTTCAGGGCGCCCCTCTTCGATCACGCCGAGCGACGAGGCCGGACGGGGCGCGAGGCGGGGATCGACGGCCACATCGAGCGGAACCTGCTCCGGCTGGTATCCGGGCGCGATGTACGCCGCGCCTGAGGCCAGCGCCTCCGCGTCGCGTTGAACGGGGAACGAGGGCGTGCGGCTCCCGACCGTGCCGACGAGCTCGCCCTGCCGGCGCCGTTCGTACGGCTGCAGCAGACCGCGGCCGATGGGAACGAACACGATGCTGTGCGGCTCGAGGGTCGTGTCGACGTACAGCTGCACGCCATCGAAGGTGCCGGAGGGCACCATGACGTTCCCGTTGAAGAAGACCGTCGCTCCCGCGGGATAGAACACGTCGCCGTCCACGTAGATCGGCGCGCGGTCCACGTACCAGTTCCGGTCGGCGGCGTTCGCGGCCGGCGGCGGCGCCGGCATGCTGAGCACCTGCGCCGCCGCGAATCCAGGGATGGACAGAATCGTGAAGAGCGCGAGCACCAGGCGACGCACGGGACCTCCTCCATCGACTGCCAATCCGGCTGAAGCCGGATCCCACAGATAGATCACGTGCCGGCGGACCCGGTGGAAGCCGGATACCGCGGCACCCATCGTATGCTCGAGGTCGTGCACGAGTCATTCCGCCAGCCTTCGCTCACGCGTGCAGCGGACGTGGCGTGAGCTACGGCTGGCAAGCCGGAAGGTCGCCCGTAACGGCATCGCGTGAGCTACGGCTGGCAAGCCGGTAAGGCCGCCCGTAACGGCATCGCGTGAGCTACGGCTGGCAAGCCGGTAAGGCCGCCCGCAACGGCATAGCGTGAGCTACGGCTGGCAGGCCGGTAAGGTCGCCCGCAACGGCATACGCGTGAGCTACGGCTGGCAAGCCGGTAAGGTTGCCCGCAACGGTATAGCGTGAGCTGCGGCTGGCAACGACGGAAGGTCGCCCGCAACGGTACGATTGGCAAGCGGCATGGCCGTTGCTGAATCACCGCTGAGTGTCCAAGCGCCGGGTCGACCTCGCTCCCCTCCGCCGTACGTTGAGAAATGTCTTCGGCCTGGATGACTTCCGGCCCGGTCAGGAGGCCGTCATCCGCGCCGTCATGAGCGGCCGGCACACGCTGGCCGTCATGCCCACCGGCGCCGGCAAGTCGCTCTGTTATCAACTGCCGGCACTCCACCTGCCGGGGATGACCGTGATCGTCTCGCCGCTCATCTCGCTGATGAAGGACCAGGTCGACAAACTATACGAGCTCGGGCTCGATGCCTGGCAGATGAACAGCGCGCTGTCGGCGCGCGAAGAGGGCGAGGCGCTCGAGGACATCGCGCTCGAGCGGCCGGAATTCGTGCTGGCCACGCCGGAGCGGCTCGCCGACCCCGAGTTTCTCGAGACGTTTCGCGGGAAGCAAATCGATCTGTTCGTCATCGACGAAGTGCATTGCCTGTCGCAGTGGGGACACGACTTCCGCCCGAGCTATTTGGCGCTTGGCCAGGCGCACGCCGCGCTCGGCCGTCCGACGCTGCTCGCGCTCACCGCGACTGCGACGCCGTCAGTGATCGACGACGTCACCAGGCAACTCGGGATCCCCGACCTCTACATCGTCAACACCGGCACGTTCCGCCCGAACCTCGTGTACGAAGTCGAGCAGACGGACACCGAGGAGGACAAGCAGCGCGCCCTGCTGCGTGTCCTGACCGAGGCGAAGGGCCCGGGCATCGTGTACACGTCGACGGTCAAGGCCGTCGAGACGGTCACGAAGTTCCTCGAGTCGGCCGGCATGTCCGCGGCCAGGTACCACGGTCAACTCGGCGCGCGGGAGCGGCGGGAGACGCAGGACCGCTTCATGGACGGCGGCCTCCGGATCATCGTCGCCACGAACGCGTTCGGCATGGGCATCGACAAGCCGGATATCCGGTTCGTCGTGCACTACAACCTGCCGGGATCGCTGGAGTCGTACTACCAGGAGTCCGGCCGCGCCGGCCGCGATGGCGAGCCCGCGCGCTGCGTGCTGCTCTACCAGAAAGAGGATCGGCGGACGCAGGCGTTCTTTCTCGGCGGGCGGTATCCGAAGTCCGAGCACATCACCGCGGTCTACCATGCGCTCCAGGAGCGCACGGGCGACGCGTCCGCGGTCTCGCTGCCGGACCTGCAGGCGGCGGCGCCCGAAGTACCGAAGACGCGCGTGCCGGTGGTGCTCTCCCTCCTGAAGGATCTCGACATCGTCAAGGAGCGCCGGGGCGCGCGGTTCTCGCTCGTGCGCGGCGGCCTCGAGGACGGTGATCTGGCCGCGCTCGCACAGGAGTACGACGAGCGGCAGCGCGCCGACCGCGACAAGCTCGAACGGATGGTCCTCTACGCGCAGACGGCCCTCTGCCGCTGGAAGGTGATCCTCGAGTACTTCGGCGAGAACACCGATTGGGAGCGCTGCGGCAGCTGCGATCGCTGCCGTCGCCCGGAGACACCGGTGATTGAGCTGCCGGTGGCGCGCGACTTCTCGCCCGAGGCAATGCACCTCAAGTACGCCGATGAGCCCGTCGCCCCGACGGTGCAGGTTGGCGATGTCCTGACCGTACCGGTACACGGCAAGGGCGAAGTTCAGGCCGTCGATGGTGACAAGGTCGAGATGCGCTTTGCCGACGGCACGACCCGCAAGTTCAAGCGCGATTTCGTCGTGCCCAAGCCTGCTTGACCTTCTCAGAACAGTGCCAGCTCCCAACCTTCGACTCCCAACCCACCCGTTGGGAGCTGGAAGTCGGGCGTTGGAGTTGACCCAATCAAAATCGCGTCAACGCTTGCGGAGAGCGGCCGTCGGGCGTACGGTGAGATATGGCTGCCCTCAAGGACCTGCTGGACGTGCGGACCCGCCCGGGCGATTTGTATCAGAGGGTGGACGAACGCCGGATCCGCTGCGTCGCGTGCGGACACCGCTGTCCGATTCCCGACGGTGCGGTGGGCGTCTGCAAGGTCCGCGGGAATCGCGGCGGCGAACTGTACGTGCCGTGGGGCTACGTGGGCGGCGTGCAGTGCGATCCGATAGAGAAAAAGCCGTTCTTCCACGCGTTGCCCGGTGCGCTGGCGTACAGCTTCGGGATGCTCGGCTGCGATCTGCACTGCGGCTATTGTCAGAACTGGGTGACCTCTCAGGCGCTGCGGGATCCGCGCGCGGTCGCGCCGCCGCGAGCGGTGGATCCGGCAACCCTCGTGGCCGATGCCCTCGAGCTCGGCGCGCAGGTGATGGTGAGCACGTACAACGAGCCGCTCATCACCGCCGAATGGTCGGCCGCGATCTTCCGGGAGGCGCGCGTGGCCGGGCTCCTGACCGGGTACGTGTCCAACGGCAACGGCACGCCGGAGGTACTCGAGTACGTCCGGCCCCAGCTCGATCTCTATAAGGTCGACCTCAAGAGCTTCGACGATCGGCACTACCGCGAGCTCGGCGGAAGACTCGAACCAATTCTCGAGACGATCCGCTGGCTGCACGAAAGCGGTATCTGGCTGGAACTGGTCACGCTCGTCATCCCGGGATTCAACGACAGCGACGCCGAGCTCACCGCGATGGCCGAGTTCATCTCGAGCGTCTCACCCGATATCCCGTGGCACGTGACCGCTTTCCACGCGGATTACAAGATGATGGACGTCGCGGGGACCGGCGCCGCGCGCCTCCGCGCCGCCGCGGCCATCGCCCGGCGCGCAGGTCTGAGGCACGTCTACGCGGGCAACCTGCCGGGCGAAGTGGGCGATCTGGAGGACACGGTGTGCGCCGGTTGCGGCTGCCGGCTCATCGAACGGTACGGCTACTTCGTAAAGAGCTACGCGATTACGGGGAATGGCTGCTGCCCCGCCTGCCGCCGCGCGGTGCCGGGGCGCTGGCCCGCGGCGCCCATCCGCCAGCGCACGACGCGGCCATTCTTGCGCGCGGTCCCGGTTTGAGGGAGAGTGTCGCCCGCACGCTCGCGGACTCGTTCATGTGGAGACTACCCCTTCAACGACCGAGCGGGTCATCCCTGCTCCTTCGACGCGAACACGTGATTTCTCGCCCGGCCGCAGTTCAATCCATAATTCTCCCGTGGCCATCCACGATCGCCTCGCGCGGCCGCTGACCAGCCTCCGGCTCTCGGTGACGGATCGCTGCAACCTGCGCTGCCAGTACTGCATGCCGGAGCCGGACTACGTGTGGCTCCCGCGCGAGGACATCCTCCATTTCGAGGAAATCGTACGGCTCACGCGCATCTTCGTCCGGCTCGGCGTTTCGCGCGTCCGTTTGACCGGCGGCGAGCCGCTCCTGCGCCGCAACATTTCCGAGCTGGTGCGGCAGCTCTCGGGCGTGCAGGGCATCGAGGATCTGGCGCTGACGACCAACGGCGTGTTGCTCGCGGACCTGGCCCCGGCCCTGCGCGCTGCGGGTCTCGGCCGGATCACGGTGAGCCTCGACACGCTCGACCGCGCGCGGTTCCGCGCGATCACGCGCATGGACGAGCTCCCGCGCGTGCTCCGCGGGATCGAGGCGGCGCGGGCGACGTTCGACGGGCCGCTCAAGCTCGACGCCGTGATCATCCGCGGCACCAATGACGAGGAGATTGATGCGCTGCTCGACTTCGCGCGCGAACGCGGCGCGGAGATCCGCTTCATCGAATACATGGACGTCGGAGGGGCCACGCGCTGGTCGACCGACCTGGTCGTCCCGCGCGACGAGATCCTTGATCGCATCGCCGCAACACACGGCCGCGTCGAACCGACGACGAAGGACGGGTGGGCGCCGGCCGATCGATTCGTGCTCGAAGACGGCACGACGTTCGGCGTGATCTCGTCGACCACCGCGCCGTTCTGCCGCACGTGCGACCGAAGCCGCCTCACGGCCGACGGGCTATGGCTGCTGTGTCTCTACGCGCGCGAGGGCACCAACGTCCGCACGCTGGTGCGGAACGGGACCTCCGACGAGGAGATCGCGCGCGTGCTGTCGGAGGCGTGGTCGGTGCGCGACGATCGCGGCGCGGAACGGCGCCTCGAAGGGACGGCGCGCGGCACGCTGATTCCGCTGGTAAGCCTGAAGCAGAACCCCCACCTCGAGATGCACACGAGGGGCGGATGAGACGAAGGCGGAAGGCGGAATGAGGAATCAACGACGAATGCGAAAGGCGGAATGCGGAGGTAAGGCGGAATGCACTTTATCCGATCCGACGTTGGTTCCGCCTTCGGCATTCCGACGTCGAACCTGATTCCGCATTCCGAGCTCCGCATTCCGCATGCACTCGGCCCTTATGCCGTCTGCGTCGCGCAGTGCTGATCGAAGGCGGCCGTGATGTCGCGCGCGATCGCGTCGGCGGCCTGGTTCTCGATCTGCCGGCGCTCCAGCATCCACACGAGCTGGCCGTCGCGCAGCAGCGCGATCGACGGCGACGAGGGCGGATACCCGGTAAAGTATTCGCGGGCCCGCGCGGTGGACTCGAGATCGGCGCCCGCAAACACTGTTGCGAGCCGGTCCGGCCTCGTCGCGTGCCGCATCGCGAGCGCGATGCCCGGGCGCGCCTTCCCGGCCGCGCAGCCGCACACCGAGTTCACCACCACCAGTACCGTGCCCGGCTGCGTCAGCACGCGGTCGACGTCCGCGCCGGATTTCAGCTCTTCGAAGCCGAGCTGGGTCAGTTCCTCGCGCATCGGCGCGACGAAGAATTCAGGATACGCCACGAGTTCTCTCCTCCCCTTACAGTTACGCGTGGGCCGCCCGGGTCGCTCCCGCGCGGCGTCGCTCGCCTATCATTGTCGCCCAGGTCGGTTGATTCCGCACGCCGGCGCGGACGCGCATAATCGCGCCGCTGCCCGGTTATAAGCGGCGTCAATGTCGTCTGTCGCCTGATAAACTCCCGTTATGGGCAAAACGCTCCTCCAGAAGGTCTGGGACGCGCACGCCGTCCGGCGCCTCCCGACCGGCCAGACCCAGCTCTTCATCGGCCTCCACCTCGTGCACGAGGTCACCAGCCCGCAGGCGTTCGACATGCTGAAGGCGCGCGGCTGGCGCGTCGCGTTCCCCCACCGCACCTTCGCTACGGTCGATCACATCGTCCCGACCACGAACCGGAAGCGGCCCTTCCTGGACACGATGGCCGAGCAGATGCTGACCTCGCTCGAGGGCAACTGCCTCGAGCACGGCATCCCGCTGTACGACCTCGGCAGCGAGGACCAGGGCATCGTGCACGTCATCGGCCCCGAGCTCGGTCTCACACAGCCAGGCATGACGATCGCGTGCGGAGACAGTCACACGTCGACGCATGGCGCGTTCGGATCGGTCGCCTTCGGCATCGGCACCTCGCAGGTGCGCGACGTGCTCGCCAGCCAGTGCCTCGCGATGGAGCCGCTCGGGGTGCGCCGAATCACGGTGACCGGCACGCTGCCGGCCGGCGTCTACGCCAAGGACGTGATCCTCGCAATCATCCAGCGTCTTGGCGTCAAGGGCGGCGCGGGATACGCGTACGAATATGCCGGCGAAGCGGTCGAGCGCATGTCGATGGACGAGCGGATGACCATCTGCAACATGTCGATCGAAGGGGCCGCGCGCGTCGGATACGTAAACCCCGATCGCACGACGTTCGAGTATCTCCGTGGACGAGCGTTCGCACCGCCGGCCGAACGCTTCGACGAAGCGGTCCGCTGGTGGTCGTCGATGGCATCCGACGTTGATGCGGCGTACGACGACGAGGTGACGATCGATGGCGCGTCGCTCGCGCCGACGGTGACATGGGGCATCAACCCGGGTCAATCCGTGAGCGTGACCGATCGCCTGCCGAGCCCGGCGGACGTATCGGAGGCGGACCGGCGCGGCATCGAAGAGGCGCTCGGATTCATGGGATTCGAGGCGGGCCAGCCCATGCTCGGCACGCCGATCAACGTGGCCTTCATCGGCTCCTGCACGAACAGCCGCCTCTCCGATCTCCGCGAAGCGGCGCGGATCGTCCGCGGCGGGCGCGTCGCCTCGGGCGTCCGTGCGCTCGTCGTGCCCGGGTCCGAGCGCGTCCGGCAGGCGGCCGAGCGCGAGGGGCTGCACGAGATCTTTCAGGCGGCAGGCTTCGAGTGGCGCGGCGCCGGCTGCTCGATGTGCCTCGCGATGAATCCCGATCGGCTGCAGGGCCGTGAGATTTGCGCGTCCTCCTCGAACCGCAACTTCAAAGGACGCCAGGGCAGCCCGACCGGCCGCACGCTGCTCATGTCCCCCGCGATGGTTGCCGCCGCGGCCCTCGCGGGCGAGGTCGTCGACGTGCGCCGCGCCGTTGCCGCACTGGAGGTCTCCGCATGACGTGCATCGAACGAGTGACCGGCCGCGCGCTGCCGCTGCGCGGCAACGACATCGACACCGACCGGATCGTCCCGGCGCGCTTCCTCGTGGCCGTCTCGTTCGAAGGGCTCGAACGTGCCGTGTTTGCCGACGATCGCGCTGGCGGCGCCCATCCGTTCGACAACCCCGCCTACCAGGACGCCCGCGTCCTTCTCGTCAACCGCAACTTCGGCTGTGGATCCTCGCGCGAGCACGCGCCGCAGGCGCTCCAGCGCTGGGGAATCCAGGCCGTCGTCGGCGAAGGCTTCTCGGAAATCTTCTTCGGCAACTCAGTGCAGCTCGGGATGCCGTGCGTGCGCGTGTCGGGCGAGGATATCGACAAGCTGATGCGGGCGGTCGAGAAGGATCCGACCCTGCTCGTGACGGTCGACCTGACGACGATGCGCGTGAACGCCGGCTGCCTGGGCGCCAGGGCCGACATGCCCGCCGCCGCGCGCGATGCGTTGACGACCGGCTTGTGGGACGCGACCGGGCTATTACTCCACGACTTCGACCGCGTGCGCGAAACGGCTGCGCGGCTGCCGTACGTCAGCGGGTGGAAACAGGCGTCGTAACGTTGTTCCAATGCTCCTAGGTGCGGTTCCAGCGTCCAAACGTTCGAGGTCCCGAACGCCAGCCCGCTGCTCTTGACGTCGCGCTTGCCGCTTGCTGCTCGCTATTGCTCCGCCAGCGCCACCACCGGATCGACCCGTGCGGCGCGGCGGGCAGGGCCGAGGCAGGCTATCAGCGCCGCCAGCGCCAGCACGACGACGACGGCCAGGATCACCGTCGGATCGAACGCCCCGACGCCGTACAGCTGCGAGGCGATCAACGTTCGCAGCGTCGCCGCGCCGGCGACGCCGGTGAGCAGGCCCACGCCCAGAAGCACCAGCCCTTCGTGCAATACGAGCCGCATGATGCGCGCGCCGTCGCTGCCGAGCGCCATGCGGATTCCGATCTCGCGCGTGCGCTGTCCTACTTGATACGCCAGCACGCCATACAGTCCCACGGCCGCGAGCAGCAGCGCAACGACCCCGAAGGCGAGCGACAGCAGCATCGGCGTGCGCCGCAGGTTCAGCGACTTCTCCACGCGCTGCCGCAGGCTGAACACGTCGAACGGTTTCAACTGAGGGTCGACACTCGTCAACGCGCGCTGAACGGCGTTTGTGGTGTCGGCGGGGTCCCCGGCGGTGCGCGCGGCAATGCCCACGTTGCGGCTTGGCGACTGGGCATACGGGATGTAATACGCGCCTGCGCGCGCTCCCTCGCCCTCGATCAATCCTCTCAGCTTCATGTTGCCGACGATGCCGACTACCTGCCTGTACACCACGTCGGGGCCGGG
>Ga0210115_1000426_pt1 | contig 12170 bp, 9 predicted proteins | sample MayberryNW_TuleB_2_FD_185526 | JGI IMG/M metagenome (GOLD analysis project Ga0210115, IMG submission 185526) | Wetland microbial communities from San Francisco Bay, California, USA, that impact long-term carbon sequestration - MayberryNW_TuleB_D2... | ecosystem: Environmental > Aquatic > Marine >... | reverse complement strand
GGTCTTTGGATCAGCGCGACCCGCCCGCGAAGGCGGGCGGCTTCAGGGGTTGTCCAGCGCGAGCGGGATCCGCTTGCGGATCGCGCTCTTGCGCACGACTCAGTACTCGAGCGCCGAGCGCCGCTCGTGCCGTTCGAGCGCGAGCTCGACGAGCCGGTCGAGGAGCTGGGCGTAGGGGATACCCGAGGCCGCGAAGAGCTTCGCGTAGACGCTCGTCGCCGTGAAGCCGGGGATGGTGTTGATCTCGTTCACGACGACCTCGCCGCCCGTCGTCACGAAGAAGTCGATCCGCGCCATCCCCTCGCACTCGGTCGCGACGAACGACTCCACCGCGAGCTCGCGGACACGCTCGCTCGCCGCCTCCGAGATCCGCGCCGGGACGACGAGCTCCATCCCGTCCTCGTCGTACTTCGCGGCGTAGTCGTACCACTCGGCGTGGGCGACGATCTCGCCGACGGTGGAGGCGACGGGATCGCGGTTTCCGAGCACCCCGCACTCGACCTCGACCCCGTCGAGCAGCTCCTCGATCAGCACCTTGTCGTCGTGGCGCCGCGCGAGTGCCACCGCCGACACGAGCTCCGTGTCGTCGTGTGCCTTCGAGATCCCGACGGACGAGCCGAGCCGTGCGGGCTTCACGAAGACCGGGTACGTGAACGGGTGGTCGAGCGGGTCGTGGTCGCGGAGCGTGACGTTGCGGGCGACCGGGATCCCGCGATCGCGCAGCACGGCCTTGCACACGTCCTTGTCCATGCAGACCGCCGAGGCGAGGACTCCCGCGCCGACGTACGCGACCCCGGCGAGCTCGAGCAGCCCCTGGACGGTGCCGTCCTCGCCGAAGGGGCCGTGCAGGATGGGCAGCACGACGTCGACGTCGCCGAGCGCGCGCGCGGGCGACGAGTCGGCGAGGACGGGGAGCGTCTCGACCGTGCCGCTCGCGGCTGGGAGTGACTCCCGCCCGGCGCCGAGCTGCCAGCGGCCGTCGCGCCCGATCTCGATCGTCGTCGTCTCGTACCGCGCCGGGTCGAGGGCGGCCAGCACCGAGCGCGCCGAGGCGAGGGAGATCTCGTGCTCGCTCGACCGCCCGCCCGCGAGGACGGCGACGCGCAGCCGCGAGCTCACGGCTCGGGCGTCGTCTGCGTGCTCTCGGTCGTCGTGCCGACGAAGCGGCCGACGAACAGGACGATGATCGAGCTCGGCTTCTGCTGCGTCCCGCCGGCCGGGTCCTGCGAGGTGACGATGCCGTCGAGTGTGGGGTCGTCGGTGTCCTCGAACTCGACGCGGGTGCGGAAGCCTTCGCCGTCCAGGATCGTCTGCGCCACGGAGACGTCCTGGCCCGTCACGTCCGGCACGGCCGTCGTCGTCGGTCCCCGCGACACGGAGAGCGTGACGGTCGCTCCCTTCGAGCTCGAGGCCCCTCCGGCCGGGTCCTGGTCGACGACGATGCCCGCCGTCTGGTCGGAGGCCACGTCCACCCTGGTGACCCCGAAGCCGGCGCGCTGCAGCACCGACGAGGCCTGGTCGTACGGGTTCCCGACGACGTTCGGCACCTCGACCGGCCTCGGGCCCTTGGAGACGTTGATCCGCACCTGCGTGCCCTCGACGACGACCGTCCCCGCGCCGGGATTCTGGCCGGTGACGCGTCCCTCCTCCTCGTCGGAGTTGACCTCGACGACGCGGGCCACGAGGCCGGCGCGCGTTAGCTCGGCGACCGCGTCGTCGGACGTCTGCCCGACGACGCTCGGGATGGTCACCTGCGGCTTGCCCGACGAGACCTCGACGACGACGACGGTTCCCTTGTCGACGCGCGTCCCCTCCGTCGGCTCCTGTTTGAACACGAGCCCCTCCTCGACGTCCGAGTTGGCCACGCGCCGTACCTGCGGGACGAGATCGCGCTCGGTGATCTGGTCGACGGCCTGCGCCTGGTTCAGCGCGACGACGTACGGCACGGCGACGGTGTCGGAGCCGTTCACCGCGTCCTGGATCGGCCCCCACAGGAAGATGCCGGCGACGAGGAGCGCGAGCGCGGCGCCGATCCCGACGAGCCAGGGCCAGAGATTGCGTCTGCGAGGCGTGGGGTCGAAGTCCGGCGGGTACCCGGCCGCGCCCGTCCGCGCGCGGCGCCGCACCTGGGTGATCGCGGTCGCCTGGTCGACCGTCCGCGCGCCGGAGAGGACGATCGTCGCCGCCTCCGCCGTCTCGCTCGGCACGTGGCCGCCGCGGGCGACCGTCTCCAGGTCGGCGTCCATCGCGACCGCGGACTGGTAGCGGTCGGCGGGCTCCTTCGCAAGGGCACGCAGCACGACGAGGTCGAGGTCCGGCGGGATCTCCGGCCGGATCTCGGAGGGGGGCTCCGGGATCTCCGACAGGTGCTTCATCGCGATCTCGACCGGGGTCTCGCCGGAGAACGGCACCTCGGCGGTCAGGAGCTCGTAGAGCACGATCCCCGTCGAGTAGAGATCGGAGGTCTGGTCGACCGGGGCGCCGCGCGCCTGCTCGGGCGAGAGGTACTGCGCGGTGCCGATGATCGCGCCCTCCTCCGTCATCTGGCTAGCGCCCGCGCGCGCGATGCCGAAGTCGGTCACCTTGACGACGCCCTCGGCGTCGACGATGACGTTGTGCGGCTTGATGTCGCGGTGGATGACGCCGTTCCGGTGCGCGTAGCGGAGCGCGGCGAGGATCTGGCGCGTGTAGGCGATCGCTCGCGGGATCGGCGCCGGGCCGCGGCTGCGGACGAGCTCTTTCAGCGTCTTGCCCTCGACGCACTCCATGACGATGAAGTAGGAGCCGTTCGTCTCTCCACGGTCGAAGATCGAGACGATGTTCGGGTGCGAGAGCCCCGCCGCGTGCGTCGCCTCGCGCCGGAAGCGCTCGACGAACTGCTCGTCGTTCGCGTAGCGGGCGTGGAGGATCTTGATCGCGACCCTGCGTCCGAGCTCCTGGTCTTCGGCGAGGTAGACGTCGGCCATCCCGCCGCCCCCGAGCTTCCTGGTGACGCGGTAGCGCCCCGCGAAGAGCGTTCCGGAGAGGGTGTCCTGCGTCGTCATCGGTGGCTGCACAGTAGGTTAGGGATTCTCCGTACCCCGGAGGATGACCTCCATGACCGCCTTCGCGATCGGGGCGGCGGTCACCCCACCCGTCCCTTCCTGGTTCTCGAGGACGACCGCGATCGCGAGCTCGGCCGGTGTCTCCTCGTCGCGGCTCGCGAAGGCGATGAACCACGTCGTGTTCGCCCCGGGAACGCCCGTCTCCCCGGTTCCGGTCTTGCCCCCGATCGACCAGCCGGGGATCTGCGCCGCGGTGCCCGTGCCGCGCTCGACCGCGAGGCGCATCATGCGCGCCACCGACTCCGCGGTCTCCTGGCTCACCGCGCGCCGGATCAGCGTCGGCCGCTGGCGGAGGACGACCTTTCCTCCCGGGGCGACGATCCGCTCGACGACCTGCGGTTCCAGCAGCCGGCCCCCGACTCCGATCGCGCCGGCGACCATCGCCATCTGCAGCGGCGTGACGAGCAGGCGCTCCTGCCCGAACGCCATCCGTCCCGCATCGACGTCGGAGTCCTGCGCCGGGTAGTAGAGCCTGCCGTTCCGGTAGAGGCCGCTCGGCGCGCGCTCGTCGGCCGGCGTCTCGAGCGGGGGGCGCTCGTAGAAGCCGAAGCGCTTCGCGGTGTCGAGGATCGCCCTCGCCCGGAGCGCTTTCCCGATGTTGCAGAAGACGGAGTTCACCGAGTAGGCGAGCGCGTTCTCGAGCGTGATCGTCCCGAACGGCGAGGACGTGTCGAAGTTGTTCACGCGCTTGCCGTACACGGAGCAGTAGCCGGGGTCGAAGAAGGTCGACGAGGGCGTGTACTTCCGCGACTCGAGCGCGGCGGAGGCGGTGACGACCTTGAACGTCGAGCCCGGCACGAAGAGCCCAGCGCTCGCGCGGTTGAGGAGAGGCGACGGATTGGCGCAGTCGGCGGTGATCGCGGAGATGCTGTCGAAGTCGTCCTCGACGCGGTTCGGGTCGAAGCTCGGCGACGACGCCATCGCCTTCACCTTTCCCGTGCGCGGGTCGAACGCGACGACGGCGCCGCAACGCGTGCCGAGCTGCTCGAGCGCGACCCCCTGCGCGTCGAGGTCGAGGGTGGTGAGGACGTTGTTGCCCTCGACCGGCTTGCCGCGCAGCTCGTCGAGGGCCTTTTCGAGCGCGGTCGAGAGGTTCGCGTTCGAGGCGGTCAGGTAGTCGTTCAGCGAGCGCTCGAGGCCGGTCCGCGAGCGTCCGACCGTCGAGTAGCCGACGACGTGCGCGGCGAGCGGCCCGAACGGGTATCGACGGAAGTAGAGCGTCTTCGACCCGACCTCGCGCTGAAGGTTTCGCGCGAGCCGCTTCCGAGGCTCGAACGAGAAGATCAGCCCCCGGTCGACCGCGAACTCGGCCACGCGCTTGATCGCGTTGTCCTGCCGTGCCGCCAGGCCCGGCGCGGCCCACGTCTGCCAGTACGTCGTCATCACGACGAGCACGCCGACGAGGGCGATCGCGACGTACGTCAGCCGGACGATGCGCGGGTTCATCGGGGCCGGTTCGCGCGCTGGGAGACGAGGAGGAGGCCAGCCAGCAAGAGGAAGTTCGCGACGACGCTCGTGCCGCCGTAGGACACGAACGGGAGCGTGATCCCGGTCAGCGGCACCACGCGGAGCACGCCGCCGACGATGATGAACGTCTGTAGCGCGAAGCCGAAGGTGAGGCCCGCGGCGAGGAGCTTCGAGAACCCGTCCTCGGCGCGGAGCGCGATCCGCATGCCGCGGACGACGAAGAGCAGGAAGCAGAGGAGGAGCGCGGCGGCGCCGATCAGCCCGAGCTCCTGCGCGATCGCGGAGAAGATGAAGTCGGTGCGCAGGAACGGGATCAGCGGAGTGCCGTCCGTCGACTCGAACGTGCCCTCGCCGAGCCCGGTGCCTCCGAAGCCGCCGTGGGCGATCGAATACAGGCTCTTCACGAGCTGGTACGAAGCGCAGTCCTGGCGGAACTCGAGCTGCCCGTTGATCGCGCAGGGCACGCGCTCGTCCGTCCACGGGTGGAGCCAGATCGTGACCCGGTTCTCGACGCGGTCGAGCGCGTTGTAGAGCGCCGCGGCGCCGGCGACGAAGAGCGCGAGCCCGACGCCGACGTACAGCGTCCGGCCGGTCGCGACGTAGAGCATGGCGAGGAAGATCCCGAAGTTGAGGAGCGCGCTCCCGAGGTCGTTCGTCTGGACGATGACGAGCATCGCGGCGCCCCAGATCGCGAGCAGTGGGCCGAGGTCCTTCAGCCGCCCGCGGGCGACCGACTCCCGTTTCTCCCGCAGGTAGCCGGCGAGGAACAGGATCAGGCAGATCTTTGCGAGCTCGCCCGGCTGGAACTGGAGCGGGCCGACGTGCACCCACAGCTTCACCCCGTTGACCCGCTCGCCGAGGCCGGGCGCCGACGGGAGCAAGAGCAGCACGACCGCGGCGACGCCGAAGAGGTAGCGGTACTGCTCGAGGACGCGGTAGTCGTGGCGGAGCCAGATCAGCGTCGAGGCGAGGACGCCGACCCCGATGGCGACCCACAGCGCCTGGCGCCCCCCGTCGTCGGCGTCCAGCCGGTAGTTCACCGCGAGCCCAAAGGCGGTGAGGACTGCGGTCAGCGGAAGCAGCGCGCCGTCGGCGTCGGGCACCGTCCTTCGGGCGACGAGGTGGGCGACGAGGTAGAGGCCCAGGAAGAGCGCGCCCCAGACGACCGCGTTCGTCGAGGCCTCCGCGTCGCGGGCGATCGTGACGCTCGCGAGGGCGACGCCGGCGAGGACGGCGGCGAGCACGAGGCCCGCGAGCTCGCGGTTGCGCGCAGTCACCTGTTGACGCCCGTGTACAAAGCGAGGATCGCGATCGCGACGAGGGCCGCGAGCAGGAGGAGCGCTGCGATGCGGCCTCCGGGGCCGGCCCCGTGCCGTGTCGCCTCGGGCGGCGCCGGCTCGCTCTCCTCCGGCGAGTCGGGCTCGGCTTCGGGTGTCTCCGCTTCGGCGGGCAGCGACGCGGGCTCGGCCGGTTCGGGCGCCACGGCCTCCTCGGCCGCTGCGGGTACCGCGGTCTCGTCGGCGACACCGTCCGCGGCCTCGAGGAGCTCGAAGAGCACGACCGTGATGTTGTCCTCGCCGCCGCGGGCGTTCGCCGCCGCGACGAGCGCATCGGCGGCGCGTTCCAGATCGCGCTTCTCGGCCTCGATCGTGGCGGCGAGTGCGTCGTCAGCGATCATCGCCGACAGGCCGTCGGAGCAGAGGAGGAAGACGTCGCCAGGCCGGCCGTCGACCGTGAACGCGTCCACCTCGACCTCGGGCTCGGTGCCGAGCGCCCTCGTGATCGCCGAGCGCTGCGGATGGTGCTCGGCCTCCTCCGGCGTGAGGACGCCGCTCTCGACGAGCTCTGCGACCAGGGAGTGGTCCCGGGTCAGCTGCTCGATGGCGCCGTCCCGCAGCAGGTAGCCGCGCGAGTCGCCGACGTGCCCGATCGCCACGGTTCCGGCTCCCGCGTCGACGAGCGCGACCGTGGCGACCGCGCCCATCCCTGTCGTCCTCGGGTCCTCGACCGACCGCTGCCAGATCCGGCGGTTCGCCTCCTCGACGAGCGCGACGAGCGCATCCGTCCCATGCGTCTGCCCGGCCCCCTCTTCGAGCGCCGTCGCGGCGAGCTCGGCCGCGATCTCGCCCGCGCGGGCGCCGCCCATGCCGTCGGTGACGGCGAAGAGCGGCGGCTCGCAGACGAACGCGTCCTCGTTCCGCAGGCGCCTCCGCCCGGTGTCGGTCACGGCGGCCGCGCGTCCCAGCCTCATCGCTCGAGGACGAGCTCCGTCTGGCCGATGCGGACTGCATCCCCCGCGCGGACGAGCGTCCTGGCGGTGATCCTCTCGCCGTTCACGAACGTGCCGTTCGTCGAGCCGAGGTCCTCGACCCACACCCCGTCGGCCCTGGGCTCGATGCTCGCATGGCGCGAGGAGGCGAAGTCGTCGCCGTCGAGCCGGATGCCGCTGTCCGCGTCCCTGCCCACGACCGTCGCCGAGCCGATCGTGAGCGTGCTCCCCGCACGCAGCCCCGGCCCCTCGAGGACGCGGAACGCCGCCGGCCGGACCGGCAGCTGCGCGCGCAGCTCCGCCGCCTCGGCAGCGCCGAGGATGATGCTCTCCTGCGGCGCCCCGCCCAGGTCCTTCGTCGCGGAGCGCGCGATGAGGAGGATGAACAGGTACAGGAGGACGAGGAACGCGCCCTTCAGGATCAGGAGCGTCTCGTCCGAGGCCAGCGCGAGGACGGTCACGAACGGATGCCGAAGACGATGTCCGTCGACCCGAGCGTGATGACGTCGCCGTCCCGGAGTTCCTCCTTCTTGGCCCGCTTGCCGTTGAGGACGGTGCCGTTCGTCGAGCCGAGGTCGACGATCCACCAGGTGTCGTCCTCGTACCGGATCTCCGCGTGGCGGCGGGAGCTGTTCGCGTCGGGCAGCCGGACGTCGCACTCGCGCGAGCGGCCGAGGACGGCCTTCGGAGCGGTCACGACGCGCGTCTTCTTGTCGAACGTCACGGTCGCCTGGGCCGGCTCCTGCTCCGGCTCGGGAGCGGGGTCCGGCTCCTGCGCAGGCGTGCGGTAGACCATCGTGTGCTCCGGCTGCTCGAGCGGCAGGTCGGGAGGGGGAGGGGCCTCCGCCGACACCTCGTCGGCGACGAGTCGGGTCCCGATCCCGAACTCCCCGACCACCAGGTCGTCGTCGGTCAGGACGAGGACGCGCGGCGGCGTCAGCAGTGAATAGCGCTCGCGCCGTGCGTGCTCGGCCAGGTACTCCTGGAGCTCCGAGACGAGCGACGGCTCGTAGCCGGAGAACTGCTTCCGGTCCTGCGCGGAGAGGTAGACGCTGTACTCGTTCGGCACGTAGACGCGGGAGACGGACACGCTCTTGTGCTCGTCCATCTCCTTGACGAGCTTCCGCGCGAGCTCGATCGGCTGCACGTGGGTGCGGAACGCGCGGCCGAAGACCCCCTCGAACAGGCCCTCGATCTTCGACTCGATGGTGCGCAGCAAAGCCATGTCGCGGGCGTTCTCCACCCGCGCGACGAGTCTAGCGAGCGGTCCTCCGGGGGAGATTCGCCGCCAGGGCCCACGCGAGCCCGGCGACGAGCAGCGCAACGGGACCGGCACCCGTCGCCGCGGCGCAGACGACGAGTGCGCCGCCGGTCACGGCCACACCGTACTGCCAGCGGCGTGCCCACGGGAGCGCGATTGCCGCGGCCGCCATGACCAGGGCGCCGACGAGCACGGTCGGGTGGATCGCGAGCTCACCCCAGACGGTGAGCGCAACCTCGCGCTCCGAGTCGACGGGCGCGATCGCGAGCGAGCTCGCCGGGCCTGCGGCCAGCGGGAGGTCCTCTCCCTCGAGGCCCGCGACGAGAGCGGCGGCGAGCACCGCCAGCGCGGCCTGGACACCGCGCCGGAGCGCGCCACGCGTGGGCTGGACGAGGAGTGGCACGAGGGCGAGCAGGCCCAGCGGTGCGAGCAGCGGCCCGGTGACGAAGAGGAGGCCGGAGCGCGCGTCGCGCCAGCCGAGCAGGAGCAGCCCGAGCACCAGGCACCCGTAGACGACCGCGGTGCCCTGCGCGAGGTTCCCGAGCGGGAAGACGAGCGCCCCGAGGCCGACCGCGAGCCCGATCCGCGGATCGAGCCACGCGCCGATCCCGGCGCCGGCGACGATCGCAGCGACGAGCAGGGAGGGCCAGAACGGGAGCAGCGTCGCGCCGAGGCCGGCGGCGATCATCGCCAGGGCGACGGGCGCCAGGCGCCGGAGCAGGCGGGGAAGCGGGCGGCCGTCGGCCACGGTCGGTTGCGGCTTCGGCTCGCGCGGCTCGGGTCGCGGCCCCGCGCGCAGCGACCGGCGCAGGTCGGCTGCGAGAGCAGAGGCGCGTGGCCGTCGGGCGGGGTCCCGCGCGAGCGCGCCGTCGACCGCTGCGAGCAGCCGGCGGGGCAGGTCGCACCGTTCGGAGGCGAGCGGCGGCGCCCCGCCGCCGATCGCGATCGCGACCTCCTGGAGCGGGACGCCCCAGAACGGATGACGCCCGGACAAAGCCTCCCAGAGCACGACTCCGACGGCCCAGACGTCGCTCTCCGGTGTCGCGTCCTCGCCCGCCAGCCGCTCGGGCGCGATGTAGGCGAGCGTGCCCGGGACGTCGCCGACCGCGGTGAGGGTGTCGGCACCGTCGAACTGGGCGAGGCCGAAGTCCAGCAGGCGGGCGGCCAGCTCGTCCCGGTCCTCGAGCAGGATGTTCGAGGGCTTGACGTCCCGGTGCACGATCCCGGCGCGATGCGCGTGCGCGAGCGCATCGAGCACCTGGGCAGCGAGCTCCACTGCCTCCTCGTCGGAGACGTCGCCCGTCCGGAGTGCCTCGCGGAACGTGCGGCCCGGGACGTACTCGTACGCGATGTACACGTGGCTCGAGTCGTGGCCGACGTCGTACGAGCGCACGCAGCGATCGTGGCGCAGCCTTCTCGCGGCGTGCGCCTCACGCTCCGCGCGCGCGGCGGCCTTCCCCTCGCGCGGGATGATCTTCAGCGCGACGTCGAGACCGCTGCGCTCGTCGAGGGCGAGCCAGACCGATCCGGAGCCTCCGCTCCCGAGCGGGCGCAACGGCCGGTAGCGGCCGAAGACGAGCTCTCGCGCGGAGGGGGCGAATGCGACGGAGGTCACCGGTACCGGTCCCTCTTGGCCATCGCGTCGGGAACTCCTGCGAGGCCGTTTTGCACGCCTGTGCGCTCCTGTGCCTCGTCTAGAGTGGCTTGCGGTCCGGTGAGCACCAGAGACGAAGACATCCTCGATTTCGACTTCTTCGACGAGGAGGAGCCGCCGTCGTGGGACGAGCCGGAGGAGCGACGCTCCGGCGGTCCGCCGCGCGACCGGCCCCCGCGCGGACGCGGCCCGCGCTTCCGCGCCCCGGGGAACCTCACGCCGCTCCTGAGGCTCGTCGCGCTCGTCGCGCTCGCGATCCTCATCGTGGTGCTGCTCGTCGTGTGGGCGGAGGGCTGCGCGTCCGACCGCAAGCAGGAGCGCTACGGCGACTACATGACCGAGATCGGCGCGATCGGGAACGCGTCCGCGCGCCTCGGGCAGAACCTCGGGACGACCCTGACGACGCCCGGCCTCAAGCAGGAGGACCTCGACGCGAAGCTCAACGGCTACATCCAGACCGCCGAGAACCAGGTGCAGCGGGCGCAGGACCTCGATCCGCCCGGTCCGCTCGTCCGTGCGAACGAGGGCGCGATCGAGGCTCTCCAGTACCGGGTCAACGGCCTCCGTGGCCTGCAGACCGTCTTCCAGGAGACGACCGAGGACACGGAGGCGTCCACCGCGGGCCAGAACCTCGCCGCCCAGACGCAGCGCCTGACCGCGAGCGACGTGGTCTGGTCCGACTCGTTCCAGGCCCCGGCGACCGCCGTGCTCGCGTCGGAGGGGATCGAGGGCTTGCAGCCGCCGGCCTCCGAGTTCGTAAGCACGGACGAGCTCGCCAGCTCGAGCGCCCTCGCGGCGATCTGGCAGCGGATCCAGGGGGCTTCCACGGGCGGCACGCCGTCCGGTCTGCACGGGAGCGGGATCGCGTCGGTGAAGGTGCTTCCGGGCGGGCAGCTCCTGTCCACCGGCACCGAGACCACGATCACCGTGACCGACGACCTCGCCTTCCAGGTCGCGGTCGAGGACACCGGCGACAGTCAGGAGGTCCAGATCAAGGTCACGCTGACGATCCCGGCACAGCCCGATCCGATCGTCCGCACCGCGACAATTCCTCTCATCGACCCCGGGGAGACGAAGACGGTGACGTTGAAGGTCGGCGCGCTCGTGCCGTTCGAGGAGCAGACCACGGTCAAGGTCGACGTCGATCCCGTGCCGGGTGAGACGAACACGGCGAACAACACCGCCGAGTTCCCGGTCATCTTCACGCTTTGACGACGTCCCTCGCGGTAGCGCTGGCGGCAGCGGCCGTCGCCTTGCTCGGGCTTCTCGTCGTGCTGCTGCTCTGGCGCCGGCTCTCGCGCGTCCAGGCGGCCCAGTCGGCGGTCCTCGGCGGAGCGGGAGGCGACCTCCTCGAGTTCGTCGTCTCCCTGCAGACGCGCGTAGACGACCTGCATCGCGCCGTCGACGAGGTCGCCGCCGCCCTCTCGCGCGTCGACCGCAGGGTGGACGGCGCGGTGACCAACACCGCGGTCGTGCGCTACGACGCCTACGAGGGCACGGGCGGGCGGCAGTCGGCCTCGGTCGCGATGCTGGACGCGACGCGGACCGGGACCGTCGTCACCGCGATCCAAGGGCGTGACTACGCGCGCATCTACGTCAAGGACCTCGACCGCGGCCGCTCGCCGGTCGCGCTCTCGCCCGAGGAGCAGGAGGCGGTCGAGCGGGCCATGGCGCGCTGAGCGCGCAGTCCTATGCGGCTGCCATCCGAGGGAGCTCGATCCCCGGCAGGTAGCGTCGCCACGTCTCGGGGATGTGGTCCGCGGCGAGGCGGATGAAGAGGACCGGCGTCGGCGGCCGCGGGGTCGTGCGCAGCGTCATACTCGTCTCCTCGAGCAGGCGGTCGCCCTTCGTGTGGTTGCAGGGCGCGCAGGAGGCGACGACGTTCTCCCACACCGACGCGCCGCCGCGGGAGCGCGGCACGACGTGGTCGAGCGTGAGGCGGTTGCTGCTCGAGCCGCAGTACGCGCACTGCCACCCGTCGCGCGCGAAGAGCACGCGGCGCGAGATGCGTCTCGTCACGCCGCGGGGGACGCGCACGTAGGCGACGAGGCGGATCACGTGCGGCCGGTCGAACGTCGACGTCGCCGAGCGCAGAGGTCGCTCGAGGTTCTCGAGGATCTCGGCCTTGCCCTTCCACACGAGCACGTGCGCGCGGCGGAGCGAGCAGACGTTCAAGGGCTCGTAGCTCGCGTTGAGGACGAGGACGCGCTCCACCGCGCGCGCAGCGTAGCAGCCGTTTTCGCCCGATTTCCGGGCGTTTGCCTCCCATTTCGCATAACGAGCGATGAGTCTGCATAATGAGCAGCCGTGCGCAGGCTCGAGCGACAGGACGCGCTGCTCCGCCTCGTCGGGGAGCGATCGCTGTCCACGCAGGCGGAGGTGGCGGAGGCTCTCCGGGAGGCCGGCTACGACGTC
>Ga0210115_1000424_pt1 | contig 12177 bp, 9 predicted proteins | sample MayberryNW_TuleB_2_FD_185526 | JGI IMG/M metagenome (GOLD analysis project Ga0210115, IMG submission 185526) | Wetland microbial communities from San Francisco Bay, California, USA, that impact long-term carbon sequestration - MayberryNW_TuleB_D2... | ecosystem: Environmental > Aquatic > Marine >... | reverse complement strand
TGGTTGGGAACCGAGATCGGCAGGCAGAGCGGTTCGAAGGCGCCGGAGTCGGCGAGGGCGCCGAGGTCGGACTCGATCCCGCTCTGGTTGGTCAGGTCGGTGTCGACGCGCGAGAGCAGGTCGTACTGGTTGGGCGCCCAGACGACAAACATCAGGGCGACGATCGTGGCGAAGAGTTGCCAGGGGCGACGCCAGGGGTGGCCGCGCTCCAGCAGGCGCCAGCCGAGCAGGGCGAAGGCGGCGAAAACGGCGAGGATCGCCGCGGCGAGCATCGTGTAGCGGGGGATGATCGCCAGGCCCGCGCAGGCGAGCACGGCGAAGGCGGCGAGCGCGAGCGCGGCGGCGGCGAGGCCGAGTGCGACCTTTTCCACGTCATAGTGTGGAAAAGGCTGCAATTGTCGCCGGGGGCGGAGGACGATCGCGACGGCGAGCGCGATCCCACCCGCCGCGCCGACCATTCCCGGCCATTGCAGTACCTCGCCGAGGCGGCGCGGTCCGTAGAGGACCAGGTCGATCGGGCCGGTTTGCCTTGCCAGCTCGTCGACGGTTTCGCGGGTGCCGGTGAAGGAGTAGGTGGGGGTGCCGGAGGTGATCCAGTCGAACAAGGCCCAGGCGATTGGGGCGGCGAGCGCCAGGGCGGTGAGGGCTGCGAGGGACGCCGGAGGGGAGGGGGTGCCTCCCGCCCGGACAAAACGCGGCCTAATCAGGCCGCGTTTTTGAGTATCCGCCCGTTCGGGAGGCACCCCCTCCCCTCCGGCGGGTTGGCGACTCTCGCGGCGTCGGGCAGGGACATCGCGGTCCCTGGAGGTGGGGAGCTGGAAAGGGATGAGCTTGGAAGGGATGGCCAGATAGGCGAGGTAGGCGAGGGAGAAGAGCCAGGCCTCGGGGCGGAGGAGGCCGGCGGCCGCCAGGAGGGAAAGGGTTGGCCAGCCGTTGCGGGGGCGCTCGGTCTCCAGGGCCAGGGCACCCAGGACAAGGGCGATGTAGGGGAGGTCGACGTAGGCACGGAGGCCGTTGGAGAGGAAGGGCGCGCGGGTGAGGACGATCAGGGCGGCGACGGCGCCGATCGGGCGGTCGAACCAGAGCGTGCCGAGGCGGTAGACGAGGTAGCCGACGAGGCCGAGCGAGACGTAGGCCACGACCATCGTCAGGTCGACCGCGCCGCTGCCGAATGGTGAGGTGAGGAGGCCGAACAGTTCGGCCAGCGGGTGCGGGGTCGGGGGCAAGGCCGCGCCGCGGTCGGGGCTGAGCCCTTCGCCCAGTTCGCGGCCCCAGACGAGCGCGTAGATCGTGTCGTAGTTGGGGAACCCAACCGGGAAGAGGAGGAGCAGGGCCGCCGCGACGGCGGCGATCCAGGCGGCAGGCGTCACCCAGTTGCGCAGGCCCGTTGGCACCGGCGCACGGTATCGGTGCCGCAGGCGCAAGGCGCCTGGCGCGCCTGTCCCACATATGGCGACTAACGCGCCAGATACCCACCCCCCGGGTGCCCGGGGCCGTGGATACACTGGCCACAGTGGCCCCCTCCACCGACTCGATGTCCCTCTACAGGCGTCACCGGCCCGGCTCGTTCGACGAGGTCGTCGGCCAGCAGCACGTCGTCCGCACGCTGCGCAACGCGGTCGAGCAGGGCAAGGTCCACCATGCCTACCTCTTCGTCGGCTCGCGCGGGACGGGCAAGACCTCGATGGCGAAGATCCTCGCCCGCTCGCTCAACTGCGAACGCGGCGGCCCGACCGTGACTCCGTGCGGCGAGTGCGAGTCCTGCCGGACGATCGCCGCCGGCAGCTCGGTCGACGTGATCGAGATGGACGCCGCCTCCAACCGCTCGGTCGACGACATCCGCGACCTGCGCGAGCGCGTCGCCTACGCCCCGGCCGGCGGTCGCTGGAAGGTCTACATCCTCGACGAGGCGCACATGCTGACCAAGGAGGCCTGGAACGCCTTCCTCAAGACGCTGGAGGAGCCGCCGCCGAACACGGTCTTCGTCCTCGCGACGACCGAGGCGCACAAGGTGATGGCGACGATCGCCGACCGCTGCCAGCGCTTCGACTTCCAGCGCCCCTCGCTCGAGCAGATCGCCGAGGTCCTGCAGCGAGTTGCCGCGGCGGAGGGGATCCAGATCGACGAGGGCGCGGTGGCGACGATCGCCCGCTCCGCCCAGGGCAGCTTCCGCGACGCGCTCGGCACGCTCGACCAGCTCGTCGCCTTCGGCGGCGCCGAGATCGGCCTCGACGACGTGTTGCAGCTCCTCGGCGCCGCCGACGCCGAGCTGCTCTTCGGCGCCGTCGACGCGGTGATCGCCGAAGACCCGAAGGCCGTCCTGCTCGGCGTCGAGGAGATGGCCCGCTCCGGCCGCGACCCCGCCCAGTTCGCCCGTGACCTCCTCGCCCACCTGCGCCACCTCCTCGTAACCCAAACGGTCGGCGAGGTCCCCAACACCTTCGTAGTGACGGCCACCGACGAGGGCCGTCTCGCCGCCCAAGCCAGGAGCATCGGCTCCGCCACCCTCGTCCGCACGATCGACGAACTCGCCCAAGCTTTGACCGCGGTGCGCGAGGGCGACGACGCCCGCATGGCAGTGGAGATCGCGCTGTTGAAAGCCGCCAGGCCCGATCTGGACCCTTCCAGCGAGGGCCTGCTCCGGCGTATCGAGCGGCTCGAGCAAGGGACGGGAGCTCCGCAACCGCGGGTCCTGTCGCGGGGGGAGGGGGGGTCAGTGGACTCACCCGTCCAAACCCCCCCTCCCCCCACGCCACCCGCGGAAGAAGCGCAACAGTCTGAGTCCTCAGCGTCCGATGCAGACGCAACTGCCGCGGGTGGCGTCGGGTCGGGGGGGTCCGGGCAGGCGCGGCGTCCTCTTGCTCGCCCCAACGACTCAGCGAGTGATGAAAGCTCCCCAGGCGAGCAACCCAGCGCCAGCCCGGACCCCCCCGGGCCGGCGACAGGACCCGCGGGCCAGAGCGATCTCGACTTGGAGCAGGTAGTGCGGATATGGCCCGCCGTCCTCGACCAGCTGCTCCAAACGGCACCGGCCCTTGCCGCAACCTTCGAGGGCGCCCGCCCGGTGGAGGTCGACGGCGAGGAGCGCAGCGTCACGATCGGGTTCCCCGCCGACCACACCTTCAACAAGCGCAAGGCCGAGGCTCCCGACAAGCGCGAGCAGATGGCGGCGGCGCTCGAGGCTGTGCTGGGGGAGAAGCTGCGCCCGGCGTACGCAGTCCTCGACGGCGAGGAAGACGCCCAAGGGAGCGACCGCGAGCAGGAGCAGGACGGCGTCGACCACGAGGCGCTGGTGGAGCGGATCAAGAGCGAATTCGACGCCGAGGAGGTCGGTTAGTGCCCCTCCTCGTAACATCACGCCGGAAATGACGACCCCAGATCGCCACCATGCTGCGTCCTCGATCGGCCGAATAGCGCCGCTATTCGGCCTCACTGCGTCCTTGCCTGGCGGCGCCTGTGTCACGTCATTTCTCGGCGCATGTCACGAGGAGGGACACTGACGATGGCACGGGGTGGCGGTCCAGGCGGCTTTGACGTCAACGCGCTGATGAAACAGGCGCAGCAGATGCAGCAGCAGATGGAGCAGGCGCAGGAGCAGCTCAAGGACGAGACGGTCGAGGCCAGCGCCGGCGGCGGCATGGTCAAGGTGACGATGGCCGGCGACATGACCCTGCGCGAGATCGTCATCGACCCCGAGGCGATCGACCCCGAGGAGGCCGAGATCCTCGCCGACATGGTGCAGGCGGCGGTCAACGAGGCGCTGCGCGCGGCACAGGAGCTGGCCGGCTCGAAGCTGGGCGGGATCACCGGTGGGATGGGAGGCATCCCCGGCCTCCCCGGAATGTGAACCCTGAGGGTCCGCCGCCGCTCGCCCGCCTCGTCGCCGAGCTCTCGCGGCTGCCGGGGATCGGCCAGCGCACCGCGCAGCGGCTTGCCTTCCACATCCTGCGGGCTCCCGACGAGGAGGCCACTGCCCTCGCCGCGGCGATCCGTGAGGTGAAGGAGAAGATCGGCCTCTGCGAGCGCTGCTTCAACCTCTCCGAGGGACCGCTCTGCCGCATCTGTCAAGACAGCGGCCGCGACCAGACGACGATCTGCGTGGTCGAGGAGCCCGCCGACGTGATCCCGATCGAGCGCACGCACGAGTACCGCGGCCTCTACCACGTGCTCGGCGGCGCCCTCTCGCCGATCGACGGGGTCGACGCCGGTGACCTCAAGATCGCCGAGCTGCTGCGCCGGGTCGGCGCAGGCGACGTGCAGGAGGTCGTCCTCGCCACCAACCCGACGACGACCGGAGAGGCGACCGCCCTCTACATCGCCGAACAGCTGCGCGGACAGGCCAAAGTCACCCGGCTCGCCAGCGGCCTGCCGATCGGCGCCGACCTCGAGCACGCCGACGAGGTCACCCTCGGCAACGCCTTCGCCGGGCGTCGCCCCCTGGAGTGATCCCCCGGCGGCGCTACTAGAGTTTCTGTAGATACGCCTTGCTCTTGTCGACCGGCACCCGCACCCAGAGCGGGAAGTGATCGGAGAACTGGTAGGTCCGCCATTCCTCGTAGTAGGCCTTCAGCTCCGTCCCCTTCTTGCCCTTGCCGTTTTTGCTGCTGGCGGCCGCCGCTTCGTAGTCGTCGAACTGGTCCTCGGTGAAGACCTTGTCGAAGATCGGGACCGTGCCTGCCCGTGGCAGGCCATCGGGTGCGGCTTTGTCCAGGTCGTCGATGCCCGCCAGCTCGTGAAAGGCGATCTGGTCGTAGAACCTTTCCCGATCCACATTGGTGCCGCCCACACCCTGTAACGCCTGCGGCACCTGGAAGCCGTTTTTCACCAGCGCGTCCATCGTCTCGTTTTCGCGATCGACGATGTTGAAGTCACCGAGCAGGATCAGCGCGCGTTCATCGGCCGCCGATCGCTTCGCCCGCCTGCCGAAGTACGAAGCGATCGTCTCGATCTCTTCGACCCGTTCTTTGAATTTCGGGCCGCTGGGATCGCCGAAGTAGATGTGCACCGTGCAGATCTCGTACTTGAACCAGCCAGCCTGGAACAGCGCCGTGAACGGGGTGCGGCGAAACTGCTTGCCGACCGGCTGCTTGTCTTTGACGTCGACGACGTCAGCCTCCTCTCCCTTGCCCGGTTCGACCGCGGTGCTGATCAGCAGCCTGACTGGCAGGACGAGCTCGCCGGCGATGTGGCGGAAGCTCACCTTGCGCCTGTCGTAGAGGAAGGTGAGCCGCTCGCCGTTGCCGCCGATGCTCGGGTCGGTGACATCGGTGGCGACCCAGTCCCAGGCAGGCCCGAGTATCGCGGTGATCTTCTCCCACTCGTCGAGTTCGTTGACCTCCTGCACGGCGACGAAGTCGAAACGCGAGAGGACCTCGGCGATATAGAAGTACGTCTCCGGCAGCCGCTCGCCAAAGCCGCGCCGGTTTTTCTTGTTGAGGTCGCGGATGTTCCAGGTCGCGAGGAGGAGGTTTTCTTCGACGTCCTTTTCGGGGACTTCTGCATCGAGCTGGGCGCGGAGCAGCTCCAGGTTATCCACCGCCCGTTTCCGCTCGGACGCGTTCGCGATCAGGCCGTCCAGTAGCGGATACTCCATCAGACTGTAGACAGTACTCAATTAGTACTCGAAACGTCGCGTTGTTGCTGGCCATTTCGACTAGACGGGTGTCAATCCGCAAATTGCGGGTTTTTGTCGCTCTGGCGTCCGCTCGCTTCGCCAAGGTTCCCGCGTGCCTGCGGAAGCCCCCCCTAAACCTGGATCGGCGGAGGGCTCCGGCGCGGGCAAGCTCGCCCGCGAAGTCTCCTCTCTGCAGGCCTCCCTGCTGGGCAAATTGCACGAGGAGATGGCGGGCGGCGACGCGGCGCTGTTTGCCTCGGCGGCGCAGCGGCTGGCCGAGGAGTTCGGCTCGGTCACGGCGACCGCGGTCGGCACGCTGTGGGAGGGGAGCCCCGAAGCCCCGCCAGCCGAGGAGGAGCATCCCAGCCTCTACCGGCCCGGACAGATGCGGCGGCGGCTCGACCAGCTGCTCGAGTGCCAGCGCCGCTACGAGCAGCCCTTCGCCCTGGTCGTCTTCGACGTCGAGGGACCGGGTGCGCGCGAGGACGGCGAGGACGGCGGCCGGGAGACCGCGTTGGCCGTGGTCGGCGCTGCGCTCGGCGACAGCGTCCGCCTGGTCGATGAGACCTTCCGGCTCGAGGAGGACGCGCTCTGTGTGCTCGCGCCCGGCCAGGCGACGGTCGGCGGCGTGCAGATGGCCGAGCGCCTGCTGGGCCAGCTCGACGACCTCGAGCGCGCCGGCGGCCTGCGGATCGGGATCTCAGCCGGCGTCGTCGCCTGCCCCGAGCACGGCAGCGACGCCGAAGCCCTCCTGCACAAGGCCGACGAGGCGATGTGGCGGGCCCGTTCGGTCGGCCAGCCGGTCGGCGTCGGCGCCCTCGGCGCCTGAGCTGCAAATTCCGTCAGTAGCTGACGGAATTTTCACGGGCGCCTCCAATTGTGCAAGAATGGTGCCTCCAATTGTGCAAGTTAATCCCCTCCAATTGTGCAAGTTAGCCTCCTCCAATTGTGCAAGAGAGCGATAAATCAACGAGTGGCAGACTGTCCCACGAACGCCTGATCGCGCGGCGGATTGAGCGAGTTGCATCGGCGCGCCTGTCGGAGGAGCCTGTAGTTGCTCTTCAAGGTCCACGGGCCGTGGGTAAGACCACGACGCTGCGCGCACTCGCGACGGCACACGGCGTCGAGGTGATCGATCTGGACGATCTCAGCACCCGGGATGCTGCTGCCGCAGATCCGTCTGGGATTGTGGCCGGCCCCGCCCCGGTATGTATCGACGAGTACCAGCACGTGCCAGTAGTTCTCGATGCGATCAAGGCCGAGCTGAATCGCGATGGCTCACCCGGGCGGTTCGCGATCACCGGGTCGAGCCGTCACGACGCGTTGCCGCAAGCAGCTCAAGCATCGACCGGACGGCTCCACCTGATGTCGATCTATCCGGTCTCCCAAGGGGAGATCGCTGGGGTGGAGGAGAATTTCGTCGAGCTGCTCTTTACTCATCCAACGGCCGTAGTGACCACGGCGACCTCACCGACTTCGAAAGCCGACTACGTGGCGCGAGTGGTTGCCGGCGGCTTTCCTTCTGTGCTGCGTCGTTCGTCTCTGGCGGCCCGCGCACGCTGGTTCGATGACTACATAAGGCTCTGTTTGGAGCGCGACGCGGCTGAACTGGCGCAGATCCAACAGAAGGCGGCCCTGCCCGACCTACTCACCCGCCTGGCTGCCCAAACCGGCCAGGTGCTGAACATCACGGCTGCGGGCGAGTCGGCGGGACTGAAAAAGCGCACCGCCGACAATTACGCCAAGTTGCTTGAAGCGTTGTTCCTCGTATACCGCCTTCCCGCCTGGGGTAAGACGCTGCGGGCGCGAACGGCCGCCCTGCCGAAGCTGCACGTCATTGATTCGGGCCTAGCCGCGCGGCTGTTGCGACTGACCGCGGCGAAGTTGGGCCGCCCGACGGCTACAGCCATGCAGCAGTTCGGGCATCTGCTCGAGACCTTTGTCGTGGGGGAGATCCGCAAGCAGGTGTCGTGGCTGGATGGCGTCGCAGCGGTTGGTCACTGGCGTACGCGCGACGGCGCCGAGGTCGACCTCGTGGTCGAACGCGACGATGGAGCAGTCGTTGCGTTTGAGGTGAAAGCAGGTTCCCGTGTCGCCGGCAGGGACCTCTCCGGCCTGCGCGTGATCCGCGATGCTCTCGGTGGGTCTTTCGCCGCTGGGGTCGCGCTATATACGGGCGACAGGTCCTACGTGGTCGACGACCGCATCTACGTGCATCCGGTGGACAGGCTATGGACCCGTGCGGGCGCCTTGCAAGATCGCTGACAGATTTCGGGAATCTGTCCATAACTGGTGTAAACCTGGAAATGCGGTGGCAGAATGCTGCGCGTGCCGGGAATTCGAACCAACGCCGCCGCAGAAGTTCTGGGGGTCAGCCCCAACACGCTGCGTAGCTGGGAGCGCCGCTACGGGTATCCCGTGCCGCGCCGCACGCCCGGTAACCACCGTAATTATGAGCTGGTCGAGCTGCAGACGCTGCGCGACGCGCTCGCCGAGACGGGCAACATCTCCTCGGCGATCGCGCTGGCGCGCCAGCGCCAGGAGGCTCCCGCGAGCGAGCTCAGCCTGCTTGCCGCGTTCGAAGGCTTCGATGAGGACGCCGCCGACCGCGCGATCGAGGAGAGCCTCGCGATCAGGCCGTTGGAGCGGACCGTCGAGGAGCTGCTGCTGCCGGCGATCGACGAGCTCGCCGTCGCCGCCGAGAGGGAGGCGGAGCTCGAGTTCGCCGCGCGCTGGGCGATGGGCTGGCTGCACGGCGCCCGCCGCCTCGCCTCGACCGCATCGCGCCCGGCCGGCATCCTTCTGCTCGACTCGAGCCGGGGCTCCGAGGCCGAGGCGGTCCACGCCCAGGCGCTCGACCTCGCCCTGCGCCGCGCCGGTTTCCGCGTGCTGATGCTCTCCGACGAGCTCGGCGAGGAGCGGATGGCGCGCGCCCTCGGCGCGCTCGAACCGACCGCGATCGTCCTCTGCGGCCCCGGCGCCGACACCCCTTCCGCCGTCAAGCTGGTGCGCAAGATCCGCGACGCCGGCTTCGACGCCCCGCTCTACGGCTTCCGCGCCAGCGGCCTGATCGGCGACGCGATCCCCAGCGCCGGCGAGCGGCCCAGCCAGGTGACCGGCATGCTCAACGCCGACCTGCGCCGCCGCGCCAGCCAGGCTTTCGCCTAGGGCACTTGGGCAAGCGCATTCAGTCGCTCTCCCGCGATCCAGACGGCGCTCGCTGAACCTCACGCTGAAGGTCCGTTCCGGACCCTGCGGCGGCTTCGTCCGGACATTACCCCTAAACTTTCCGGATAGCCATCTCTTTATTCCGGATTTGACCAAGGATCTGGTGGTCGCTGACGTGATCGAGCGTTGCATCCGACCGCTCGTAGTGGGGGCGCTTGCGGATACCCGCGTGGTAATGGTCATGGGCGCCCGCCAAGTTGGGAAGAGCACTCTTTGCGAGGCGATTGCCAACAACGATCATCCGGCTGCGGTCGTCAGTCTCGATGACGAAGCCGTCCTGCGAGCGGCCCGTGGCGACCCTCGCGGTTTTCTGGCTGGCCTTGATGGGCCATTGCTAATCGATGAGGTGCAACGGGCGCCGGGATTGATCCTGGCTATCAAGCAAATTGTCGATCGCCGCAGGGAGCCCGGGCAGTTCCTGCTGACCGGTTCCGCCAACATTCTCAGCTCGCGCAAGGTGCAGGAGGCATTGACTGGCCGGATCGAGATAGTTCGTCTGGCGGCGCTTGCGCAGGCCGAGATCGAAGGCGCGACGAGCAACCTTGTCGACGCCCTCTTCGCGGGTGTACCACCGCGGCTCGTCGATGAGCCGCTCGGAAGGCGCGCTTTCGCCTCTCGCGTTTTGGGCGCTGCCGGTCGGCGCCTTGTGGGCGAGCTAGGAGCTGTTACATCTCTGTAACTAACTAGTAGCAGGCTAGTCACATCTTCTATACGCGGGCGCGGCAACGTGGGGAGCGATGCCTGCCCGACTCTTGCCGCGTCCCCGCTTGCGGCCGGAGGCAGCGGCGATCTCGTGCTTTCTGCTGTTTGCCGTTCCGTCGAGCGCCTCCGCCGTCGTCTCCGATGTGCAGCCGATCGATGGACCGAGTGCCGCTGTGATCGACGTCGCCGACGCGGCGATGTCCGAAGACGGGACGGGGGGGATCGTCTACCTCAAACGCGTCGACGGGCACGCCCATGTCTTTGCCGTGCAATACCGCAACGGGGTCTGGGGTTCGCCGCAACGCGTCGACGTCGGCCAGGGCTTCGACTCGAGCTGGGCGCGAGTCGGCGCCGGCGACGGCGGCAGGCTCGTCGTCACCTGGGTGCAGGAGTTCGGGGTCGAAAGCGATCGCCTCTTCTCGGCGACGCTCGATCCCGGCGCGCGCGGCTTCCAGCCGCCGGTGCCGATCGACTTCAACGTCGGCGAGGCGACCTCGACCTACCCCGACCTGACGATGAGCCGCGGCGGTCAGGCCTATCTCGCCTACCGCGTTATCACCGACACCAGCCCCTCCAACCCCCCCGGCTATGTCGGCGCCGACGTGCGCGTCGCCCGCTACAACGGCCGCCTCTGGACCGTGCTCGGCACGCCGATCGACCGCAACGTCAACACGCCGGTGCGGCTGCCGACCGAGGCTGACTCGCCCAAGGTCGGGATCGACGTGCAGGGCGGCGGCGTGGTCGCCTGGCAGGAGCCCGACGATGAGTTCGTCGACCGGGTCTGGGCCAGGCGTCTGTTTGGCACCAGCGTCGGCATTCCACTCCAGGTCAGCCCGTCGTCGTGGGAAGGGGCGCCGCTGCGCGGGCCCGCCGCCGGCTTCTCACTCGACGTCGCCGGCTTCGGCGAGGCCGCGGTTGCTTTCCGTCAACAGCCCGGGCAGGCGAGCAAGCTCGACGCGCCGCGGGCGATGGTCAACGAGACGCCCGATGTCTTCTCCGAACTCGCCGGCAGCTTCGGCCAGGCGCTGATCAGCGACGAAAGCGCCCGCGGCGGCCTCGGCGTGCCCAGCGTCGGCGTCGACCCGCGCGGCCTCTTCGTCAGCGGCTTCTCCTCCGGCCCCGTTTCGCTGCTTGGCTCCGGTGACGACGCGGCGGTTGGCAGGGTCGAGCGCCTCGATGGCGGTGCTAGCGCTGTTGCCGGCGACCCCCAGGTCGACCTGGCCGAGACCGGCGCCGCGGTCGCCGCCTGGCGCGAGCTGCGCGGCGCGGTTGGCCTCGTCGCCGTGCAGGAGCGCCGCGCCGACGGCGTCGTCGAGCCAACCGAGCTGAGTGCCCCAAGCGGCGGCGCCGTCGGCCGCCTCGCGCTCGGCGGGTCCGGCCTCGGCGACGCGATCCTCGCCTGGCAGCAGGGCAGCGGCGCCAACGCGCAGATCGCCGCCACGGTCATCGACGCCCCGCCCGATCCCTTCCTCGTCCTCCTGCCGGAAGGCTGGCAGCGCAAGAGGAAGATCCGGATCGCCTGGGACCACTCGCTCAACGCGATCAGCCGCGTCCGCTACTCGGTCAGCGTCGACGACGAGCCGGTGGTCGAGAACCGCAAGCGCCTCAACGCCTACCTCACCCCCGACGAGATCGGCAACGGGAGTCACAAGATCCAGGTTTTTGCCGTTGACGGGGCCGGCCAGGAAACGGGTAGCCGACTCGGTGCCCTCCGGGTCGACCGACGCGCGCCGCGGGTGCGCCTACGCCGTCACGGCCGCCGCTTGACTGCCGTCATCAGTGACGGGGCGCGGCGCAGCGGCTCGGGAGTGCGGCGTGGCTCGGTCAGGGTGTCCTTTGGTGAGCGCGGTGGGGCGCCCGCTTCGGCCCCGATGCAACGACTGCACGGTCGCCACCGGCGACCCGGCAAGAAGGGTGGGCGCGGCAAGCGGACGCTGACGGTCCGCGTATCCCACACCTACAGGCACGCCGGCCGTTTCCGGCTCGCGGTCCGCGCCCGCGACAAGGCCGGCAACGTCAGGGTGTTGCGCCGCCGGGTGCGGGTGCGGTGAGTCGCGTGGCGCTCGCATTGCTGGTCGTCGTCGGCCTGGCCGGGCTTGGCGCGCGGGTAAGTCCGACACTCGCCTTCGCCTCCTGGGGCAATGCCTGGGACGAAGCCGACGGCGCCCAGCTCGTCTCCGCTGATTACGCCAGGCTCGAGCAGGGGGACGACTCGACCGTCTTCGCCGCGATCTCAGTCAGTGGCCGCTACGTCGCGATCCAGACCCGGGCGCGCAATTTCTTCGCCGATGACGATCCCGACCCGCCGGGCAAGTACCGGGCCGGGGGCGTGTTTCGCTTCGACCTGCAGACCCGAGCGCTGGAAAAGGTGGCCGACGGCGACCTCTTCGCCGAGGAAGGCAACGAATTCCTCCGCCGCGGCGCCTCCAGCCCCTCGATCAGCGCCGATGGCCGCTACGTCGCCTTCGCCACCGCTGAGCCGCTGGTCGCCGCCGATGGCAACGACAACGTCGATGTCTACGTGCGCGACATGGCGCTGCCGATCGGCGCTGCGGGCGCCTTCGAACTCGTCTCCGCCCGCGATGGCGGCGATACGCCCGCCGCCTACGGTCCGCCCGCGATCCCCTTTCCCG
>Ga0210115_1000423_pt1 | contig 12180 bp, 18 predicted proteins | sample MayberryNW_TuleB_2_FD_185526 | JGI IMG/M metagenome (GOLD analysis project Ga0210115, IMG submission 185526) | Wetland microbial communities from San Francisco Bay, California, USA, that impact long-term carbon sequestration - MayberryNW_TuleB_D2... | ecosystem: Environmental > Aquatic > Marine... | reverse complement strand
GGCTTTTATTACTATGATTAAATTTCAGTCCCTATAGCTGTTTTGTTTGCGTTATTGTATGTCCTTTTGGTAACAGATGAAAACAAAGCTAAACTGTCTAACATGATTTGGTACAATTATTTAAGGATCCAATTTAGCTCAACACCAATTTAGCTTGAAGCAATTGTCTAAGAATCTAAAATGTTCAAATCTAATCATTTCTGGAGTGTAAATGTGAACCCGTAAGCTGAACCCCTGCGATCCCGGCCTTATCGTTGTAATTGTTTCCTAAGACCTTAATTCTTACGTATCTGTATGATTTACAATATTGATTTGATTGAAAAGCATTGAACATATGTTTGTTTCACAGTCCCTATGGGTGTCCAATAAGACTTCAATAGATTTGCTAGTTCGTCAATCAGCTTTTCATTATCGCCTGAACCATTCATCGCTATGTTTGAATGCTGGCCTAGTCTAGATTAAAAAATGTTGAGTGTAAATCGTTATAATGAAACATCTGATTTTTTCTTCTTAAGCTTGCCTAGGCCTATCATTAGACCTGCGCAGATAAACCCTATAATCTCAGGAATTATGAATACGTAGAATCTTATTTCAGGAGCAGAATCATAGTATACCAAACTGGCAATTGGTCCACCTATTAAACCCCCAAACAACCCTATAATAATTACTACTGTAAGGACCCTATCTTTGTCCAACACCAAGAATTTATAAGCGTAATATGGTTCTTAATCTCTTCCCCTAGTGATGAAAGCTGTGATACCTTGAGATGAACCGTACTTGCGCTATCTATGTATCTCATTGTTTCAAACATAGACACTACACTAAAAAAATTGAATGCGGTGAGTCAAATTCCTCAAGATCGCCTCTTTTGAAATCAATGACGTATTTTTTTAGTTAAATGTAAGATAGTATATTAACTTTTTAATATAACAATCGCATCTAATTTCAAGTTCTCTGTCCTGGATACGATCAGGATCTTGGGGAGGCGTGTTCTGCTCTTGATCTACTGCAGGATATAAATTAACTATATAGACCTCTAGGTGTGGAACATATAGCTCTTCATCTGGAGCGTCAGTATGGATAGCAGTGGCAGGCGTGTTATCTTCGTTCTGGTCGGCTGCTCTCCTAATAGTTTGTGCTATTTCCACTCGTATCCTGTTGTTTTGAACTTTTGAAGAGCAGGGTCGTATTCTGATTCAAGTTCGATAATTAAATTATTCATCCAAGACAAGTTTTGTGAATTTGAAAATCCCGCTACTGACACTAACCCTTTGACTTTACCGTCTTCCATCAGTTTACTCTTTTCGTGTCCCCACCACATGAATTGGTCCCCATGTTCAGTTGTCGTTAGCGTACCTATCCAACTAGCATGAGCTATACCATGGGGATATTGGGTGATAGTGCCCGAGCCCATGTTTTTGCTGTTCGGAAATCTACCTATTCCTCTTATTTCAGATGTAAAGCTCACTTCCATCGTTGTTCCCTCTATTGGATGAACTCTTGTTATTCTGAAAGCTGTTATATCGCCACTCTCTTCAAAGAGTTTTTCTCCCAGCGCCATGCTAATCGCCGTTGGCAGGAGCAGGAGGTATAGCTCCTAATTGCTGCATAAGCCCCATTATATCTGCATGTGCCCTATTCTCTTCCAACTTGCCATCGATAATAGTTCCAATCCCTGTGCCACCAAATGAGATCTTCTTGCCAGTAGGCGGTATTCCTTGAAACTCTCCTTTGTGAGTGCCAGTAAGAGCCAACCTAAATGCCACTTTATTACCTTCTGCTAGGATATCTTCAATAGCAAAATGAATGTCTGGGAATGCATTGAAAAGGGCAGTCAGAAATTGTTTATGTCCGTTCCAATCCATTGATGGCATGCCTGAAAAGTAAAAGCGATGATTAGGGGGCCATAGCTTTTCGATTTGTTGCAAATCCTTTTGACTGTGATGCTCAAAGTACTGACGAATCATTGCCTTATTTTGTTCTTCCTCACCATTTTTTTGGTCTTCCGACATAGTTTTTTCCATGACTTGACTTATGTGAATCCTGTTCTTAACTATGAGCGGATATTAGAACCGCAATTTGGACATTGCCTTCTTCATCTTTATATCAAAGATCTACGATTACCATTAGGGATCTATCGTGCAAATGGACAAGATAGATATCGAAATCATAAAAGAGTTTCTTACAGACTTCGTATTTCCTCCAAGAAATGCGCACATTAGAAGATCCTTCCGCTCACTCGCAAAGAGCATAAAAATAGACCAGCATGCGATTAGAAACAGAATAAGAAGGCTTCAAGAGCAAGGAATCATAAGGCGCTGGTACATTGCAGTAAATCCTGCCATCTTTGGATTGAAGACTGCAAATCTGCAGATTTTTTTGCTCGATAACTCCGACAAGGATCAGATAATGCAAAAGATTTCTTCATCATTTCCGAATATGGGCTTTTTGTGCAATCATCTGGAGCCGAGACTGATCGTAATATTGTATTATAGGGATGCCAAAGACCTTGATCAGGATATTGATAAGTTAATGAAAATAACAAAAGCTACCTGTGTGAACAAAATGCCAAAACTCTTTACAGAGTATGGAGCAAAATTGACAGAGTCTGATTGGAAGATAATAGGTAGTCTACAAGAGGATCCTTGGAAGCCTTATCAGGCCATTTCAAAAGAATTGAAGATCTCGTCAAGAACAGTGAAAAGAAGAGTTGAAGCATTAGCAAAAGGTGCTGCAGTATATCTTTTGGCAGATGTGAATATGAGAGCTGCTGAAGGCATAATACCTGCAGATTTGTTAGTTTTTTACGAAAATAGAAGCAACATCAATTCCGTAGTGAAGGACAAGACAAGATTGCAGATAGCAGAATATCTCGGGGATCAGCTTTTCTTTTTCGACCCTAATTTTGCTCCTAATATAGATCATTTTGCATTAATTCTGTCCAGCGTTTCAAAAAGCCAAGAAATACAAAAATGGGTAAGTGGAAGGGAAGGCGTCAAACAATCAGATATAAGTATATTGCTAGATGTTATTCCAAGACTTAGGTTATACAAAGAACTTGTAGAAGATATGATAAGGCCGCAGCAACAATCAACAGGGTATATCGAGGAGTATAGCTCGAGCTCTGGATTCAAATGAAAGCAAGTGCAGACTAGAATACGTAAATAATCTAGATATGTGGTACTGTCAAGACTGTGTTCAGTACTACGACACTACCATTCAAGACATTCCCTTGAAGAACATTAAGGACAGCAGAGTAGGAACTTATCCTGAATTTCGGCGTCCTATTCAACCAGATATGCATTCCCTTCTGATTATAGAACCGACTCTTCGGAAAAGAAAGAGCAGACTACACAACTACTAAAACTAAACAAAAATGGCAAGCAAGTTCTAGTTGTAGATGATAACTATGATAGTGCATCTAATGTTAAATCATACCTTGAAAATTACAAGAAACCAGAGACTGATACATTAAATTTAAGATCAGAAAATAGCGCAATCAAGGTCACTGTATATGTCGATCCTATACTGGCGTTGTTGGAATTCAAGCCTTGTCATTATGATCTCTTGCTCGTTGGTATTGATGTTAAATGGATATGAGATGGCAGAGAAAATAGTAAAACTTGATTCCAACATAAAGATCTGTTTCATGTCAACCGCAAAAATAAATTATAAAGCAACCAGAGAGATTCAAAATCTGCCAATGTTTTTTGACTGTTATGTGAGAAAACCAACCTCCGGCACTGATTCAAGTCGAGATTTAGAAGAGCTGTTAGATAGTTTATATGAGATATAATCATATTTAGTTTGTAGCGTTATTAGGTACGCTTTTCCAGTTGTTAGATTATGCCCTTAAACAGATCATGGCATGATTATAATGAATCATTAATTGAACGTGGACGTGTACTAATGGATATTGGTTTTCTGAAATCTCAGAATATAGAGATCCAAAAGATGAATGACGGAAAGGTTAGAGCACACGCATTTGAATATTCACATACATATATCTAGCATTCCTCAAGATTGGGTTTAAGATTTCTTACAGAACTGTCCAAGGTATTGTGAGAGGATTATCTGGTTATATCAGGATTGAAGAAATGCATTTTACACATCTCAGAAGAAGGATTCTAAAGATTAAGCCATCTGTGAATAATCTAAATCTAGATGATGATGATACTCCGATAACACTGATAGTGGATGCATCTGGTCTTACTTTAACAAAGAAAGGAGACTACATAGAGCAAAAATGGAGATCGTATCATTCAGAGTAACTAAAGGGATTGTTCACGATTCAAAGAAACTAGGTCCTGTACCGCTGCTGGAACCGCCTGAAAGCTGCCAGGTTATTTCGTATGACGATACATGCTTTTTCACAGAGTAGTATGCTTGAATCAATTAATAATCAAGCATGGAATAATGAACTCAAAGTCAGCTTGTAAGTGATCCCTTCCCAGAAGGTATTCAACGAGGAATACTTGCCAACCAGTTCAAGACGAACAGGATTCAGGCTTCTCAAACTCCGTCCATCACGAATAGGAACAGATGAAAATATCCATACTGGCCTTTGTAACCAGGCGAATGAGTTTGATAGACCAAGGTCATAGAGCGTACTCTTTACCCAGTAGTGGTGGCTATGTGGCATAATCTTTTTGTGTTTAGCTCCTGGCAATCCTTCCCTATCCCTTTCCATTCGATCTAGTGTTTAAGAGAAAGCTTGTCTCATTCCATAAAAATATAATGGATTTTAGAGAAGGCGATTTATGTGCTGAGAAGAGTAAATTGTCTGCTTATTATTAGGTGACCTATATATCGATACTACTATCCTATGTTTGCTATAGCGTGCCGGACGGTATCCTTTGCTGTGACGATCATGGTTGACCGCCCTCATCGTTTAGCGGAAGACTAAAGGAAAATGTAGCCCCTTTTTCACCTTGGTTATTTCTGGCCCATATTCTGCCACCATGCGCCTCGATAATGTTCTTTGATATGAACAATCCTAGACCTGTTCCTGAGGAAGATTTTGATGTAAACCGAGAAAACAGCCTTGGAAAAATATCTGGTTCTATACCCGTTCCATTATCTTTAATACTAACTATAACTTGACTTATGTTTCTGCCATCAATTTCTTCTTTTTCTGATTTGATTGATATTCTTCCCCCATGCTGCGGGGAAAATTTAATGGCGTTTCCTAATAGATTGGAGATTACCTGTGATATTCTTGCTTTGTCCGCTTCGACTACAAAAGTGTCCTTTTGTATTTGATGTAATATTTCTACATCATTTTTACTACTACGATTAGAGTAGCCTTTATTTGCCGTTATATCATTTACAGATTCCAAGATAACATCATTAAGATTGAACTGTTCTTTCTTCAGCTTTAGGAGTTGACTTTCAATTCTTGTTATGTCAAGGATATTTTCTGCGAGCCCCGCAAGTCTTTTTGCGTTCCTAGAAATGATGTTTAACAGGATATGTTCCTCACTGTCCTCCTTCATTCTCGAAAGAAGGACTGCACTGAGTCCCAATATTGGCTGGACCGGAGTACGCAATTCATGGGCTGCTACATTAATGAACTCCCTTTGCATTTTCTCGTGCAACTTGAGTTGTTTGTTTGCTTGCATAAGCTGCTGATTTGATTTGTCTAATTCGGAGGTCCTTCTTTTGACTTCTCTGTTGAGATTGTTATTCCATTTAACAAGGATAAATATAAGAACAATAACTGCAGCAGTAGTACCCGCAAGTAATGCAAAAGTCTGAATTCTCTGCATCTGTATAACATCATTGACTTCTGAGTAAATGCTGGTAGTGGGTGTGATTACAAAAATAAAATATTCAGGCTTTCCTTGCACAAAAATTGGGGATCCAGTGTTTAGTCGTTCACCAGCACTAAATTCATAAACTGCAGAGTCTGCTCTACCTGACATAACCGTACTGATCAAATTATTTAGGATCTTGTTGTGTTCTACAACTTCCTGCGTATAGTTACCAAAAAAAGGCTGTCCTATAAATGATTTAACTGGGTGAACAAGTTGTACTGAATCTTTATCCAGGGCTGCCACGTATTGTGAATCGATATCATATATATTCCCATAATGTCTGAAAAAAGGAACAGTCGGAATTGGTGTTGCAACTAATCCTAGATACTCACCCGTGTCCCTATTTAGAATCGGATATGCTATAGCTATCCTGGAATCATTCGTTCCTACTCCCTGATAAGCATTAGAAAATACGGGTGTTCTATTGATCTTTGTCTGTTCAACCCAACCAAGAAAAGAGAAATTCGCACCCTTGGAAGATTCCCTCGTTCCCACTGGAGAAATGACATCATAGGCAGCAATATTGTCTTCATTTAAAAGTAGAAGCCTACTGATAGGAGTGACTCGGCTTATCTGCGCGTACGTGTTCTCCAGTAATTGCAATGTTTGATTGCTCGAAAAGTTGCCCTCCTGTAAAAGGTCAGAATTAGTCAGCATTTGAAGTCTCGCCATAATAGAATCCAAATCTGAGCCAATATGGCGAGAGAGAGCTAATGTAGATTCTATTTGCAAGGCTTTTTGCTTGTCAAAAAGCTGATTTCTCATGCTAGTTTCTATGTTGTCTTGCATATAGAAGAACAATCCATATGAGATAGCAATAATCAAAATAACTGAAATAACAATCGCGTTTCTGGTATTGACAGGACTACTGCGAATGAAATTCTTAAAGAGAGTCATAATTTGAAACCACGCAAAATAGATATTTATTGAAGTCAAGCGCTAACTTTGGGGACAATTTTACTTTTTCTTAAAATAAAGGATAAATCTAGTGGTATTTATTGGCTTTTCTTGTTGCTTGTCAACTCAAAGAGTCTTTTAACTACAATTTGTTTGGCAATTTTCAGAAGAACCTTGTATATGTAAGTTAAAGTTCTAAGGCAATGACAAATGCCTTGACCATTTATTTGTTAATATTCGAGGCAGATTTGAAACTCTTAGATTCCAGGGCCAACAGTCTAAAGGAGAATTAAATTAGAATGTTCTAACCTTGCGCGCTAACGCATGCGTACCAAAAATGAAAACACAGAAGCGGAGGAGCGATTATCTTGGAGGAGCGCGCAACTCCTAATTAGTTGACCTAGAGGCTATCTGGCTTATTGGAGCAGCTGAAGGTGATATAGTAGGCCCGCCGCCGGTGAGGACGATAGTGGTTCCCTGTACAGCAGTGGCTCGCGGAGATTGTCCAGATCTCCTGTGAAGTAGCCGTTTGCCTGAAATCATCGCAGCACCCTGTGCCTGAAATACGTTAGACTGTCGGACCCCTTCAGCTCTGGCTATATTGCTTGCTGCTCTCCTACTGCTCTTGCTTCTGCTTGCTGTGCTTCAATTTCGATTCTCTGTAATTCATTCTGGGCTGATATAAATAGCCAAAAATAATGTCGAAACTTTTATTGTAAAGCCTAAATCAGTTGGTTTAGATATACTTGGCAAGAAGTAACTGTGACCCTATCTAATGATAATATGATTCTTAAGAAGAGGATAACATTTGCTGCAGTCTTGATTCTACTAGTTGCAGCATTTGAATACTTTATCCAACTTTCCTTCTACCGCTATGAGGGTGTAGATAGATTATAGCGTTACATTAGTGTCAATAGATTATTTGACATAATCTGTCCGTCCTGATATGCCTAAGTCTTCAGCACGTTCGTCCTCGAACCCCATGCCCCCTCTTACCTTTATCAATTTTGATCTCTGGGCGCTCAGTAACTGTTTGTGAAGATTCTATCACTTGATTCAATTATTGGGAGTTTAGATGATGAGCAAATTATTTGCTCCAGGCAGTATTCTCAGCAGAATTAGCCAATGCCAGCTTGCCAGCTTCCATAAATTTCTGCTTCCAGCACAATTCTTATTCTATCATCTACAGTCCCCCTGCTGCTCCATGTATTTACAAGAAATGCAAGAGTTCCATACACTACGCTCATACTCGCCATATGATTTGGCAACAAAGCATTCTGGAACATAAATCAGATTTTATTTTGCGTCTCATATTCCTAAATACATATTATCAAAATACTATTAATAATTCTTAGAAGAATGAATGTTAAATATTTGATAATTGTAGCCTCAATGACAGCTATATTAGTCGGAGCAACGGCGCTATCTATAACAGAGAGCGCATTCGCTGGCAAAAAGAAATATGAGAAGAGTCAAGCAATATCTCAAGCCAATGCATGTGGTAATGGGGTATTACCTTTGAACGTCTTCTGTCAAAATCTAGTATCTGAAATACAAGGTGACGGCAACGCAGTTAACATAATTGGAGTACAATAACTGGAAGCTAAGGGCTAACAATCTACTGAACTATTTCTTTTTTTGGTAACAGCTAGCTATCTGTGATAATCGAAGATTTTTCCATAATGTGTGATATAACAGATATATGATTTTTGTATTTGGTCGTTTTTTCTTAACCGACATATATCATCAATGATAGATCACATTGAATAAATGGCCCATAGAGTGAGTACCATAACAGCACTTGTTAGCTTATTAGCAGCAGCAGTAGCAGTGACAGCAGTATCAGTAGTGGGCGTAGGTGAGGTATTAGCTGGTGGATATGAAAAAAGCCAGACCAAAGTACAGAGAAATGAGTGTGGCAACTATTGGTTTCCAGTAAATGTAATATGCTCTAATTTAGGTTCTCAAGTCCAAGGTGACGAAAATAATGTCGCAATGGCCACAAACACTGAGAGTGCAAGTAGTAGTACCAATTCCAAAACGAATTATGGGCCTCCATTTCCATAGAAGCTTTAATTTATGATCTCTTCGTACTGCGTTTATCTAACATCGTATGCTTCAGCTATTCAAATCTACCATTGAAATTATTTGAATCGATAATTTCAATCGAAAATTTGTTTTACTGAATTGATACCACTCCACAAATGAATCGATTAGTTTAATGGTGAGATATGCTTCTAGTAAGTCTAATAATTCCTTCCGTTATTTCATATATTCATGTTTTTGAACATAATACTTGACTATCATAAAAGATACGTACGGGTACCTAAATACATTAGGTTTGTTTTGACCGTAATTTCTAGGGTTTGCTCGTAGGACTTGCTTGTATATTATCTGATCACCTTAAATGACAAGTATTGCGATGTGAGACTGCTTATAACAAATCAAAATCTATTCTAAACGATTTATTTTGTCATGTTTGGAAGTGAGGTGTCCATGTTGTATCTTGACAAGAAACGAACAAGTAATCGGTCACTTTAATAATCCACTTCAGTAGTATACGCTACGTTAAGGAAACGCTCAATTAATAACGGTTTTGATTGGTTATTGTCAATATAAAGCATCATATTAAAATTGCTCTGAGGAAGTTTGTTTAATGTCTGTGGCAAGTGCAAAAATAATCTTTTACTTATTACTTATTACTTGCAAAACAGAATACATTGATTCAGACGTGAAATTAAACAGAAAAAGGAGGAACGTATTGTTCTCCAATGTGAAGTTTATTTATTATTTTGCTCCGTGGTGGAATGCTGGGAATGCTTGGTCTGCTGCTTGTGAAACTACGTTCTCGTCACCCTGAATCTGTGAACCAACGTTCTGACAACCAACATTTAGTGGCAACTCACCATTTCCACAAGCATTTGCTTGTGAGGTTGCTTGATTCTTTTCATAGTGTTTTTTCTTGCCTGCAAATGCATCTTCGGTAGCTACTGCTGACGTTGCAATTAGCATCAGAGCTACTGCTGCTACGACACCTATAGTCAAACTCTTATTGTTCATCATTCTGACAACATGAACATGCACTTACTTTATCTGCATTAGGCAAATTCAGTCTTCCTGATAAATATAATATTTATTCTCTTAGACTTATCGTACTACTGTTTTAGTCTGTGTTAGACATTGGAGAAAAATGATTCGACCTCAATAGAGTCTGTCGTTCCATGGAGCCATACTGGGAGAAGATGACCCTGGAATTAGATAAATGACTGTCACACTCATTGCCACACTTATACAGCTTTGTGCATAAAGTCTTCTCAACCTCGTCCCCTGTAATGATGAACAAAGCTTTGCGCTTATACAGCTTTGTGCATAAAGTCTTCTCAACCTCGTCCCCTGTAATGATGAACAAAGCTTTGGTCTTACGAGCACAAGGGGGCTAAGATGAGGTATCAAAAAAAGGTGGATAAAGTGAATGGCATGTTATGGTTTTGACATGAAAAGTGAAGGATGACGTGGAAACTGATGGATGAGATTTCCCAACAAACACCGACTTATAGATACACGGCGCCAGCACCCTCTATCTATAGAAGATTCATATTAGTGACTCTGTAATCTAATTCGTCGTTTATTATTTTCTCTAACTGTAAACAGATATTTGTAACCAGAATATTCGAATGAATTCAAATAAACCGAACCAGCGTTTATGTCGCGTAAGCATGATAATACGAAATTGGATCATATTAGGAATCGCAGTCGCAGCAATCCTCACGTACGTTATTGGAATTCCCCCATCAATCAGTGCAGAGTACAGCAAATCAAGGGCACATTATTCAACACAGACAAATGAGTGCGGAAACGGCGATGCAGGTAGCAGTTTTGGTGCTAAATACCTTACCTCAAGCTATGAATCACTATCAGATAATGTATTCTGTTCCAACACTGGTTCACAAGTACAAGGCGAAGATAACGGCGTAGCAATGTCATCATCACAGCGCTAAACAAACCAACACCGCCAAATACAGACAGCCTGGCCAAGTCAGGTCGGCTCCTATTTGATTTATTTTCTCAATAAAGACAGAACCCCCCTCATGGCCGTGTTCTTGCCGACCAAGTGCGCGATGAATGGCGCCTTGACACAAGATTACGATGTATGGGATCTACTCATTCTCTCCTGATACTGCTATACTGCCCCTTATAACCGCTGTTTTCCAAAGCCATCTTGTACATTTGAGCTGTATCGGATATCGCGATACATGCATAGCATTAAGGGATTGGTGGATAACCAAAATTAGGTTTTTGCACTCACGACTTGGCTATTGAATTGTTGCCCTTCAGCCATACATGCATGCATGATCCTAAACAACATTTGAACGCTTGTCAGTATGTGCAAGAGAGCTTTTAGCTGTCATTTTTATCGAATCAACATTATCATTAATCGTTAATCCTAAAGTATTCAGTAGCCTACGTGATTCAACTGTATCTGGAACATTATTAATTCTAAAATAGTCCTGAACACAACTGTATCTGGAACATTTCTAAAATAGTCCTGATCACCTGTATCGTAGAAAATTACAAAAAGACCTGAAACTGCTGCTCCAGTAAATATAGGCTTTAATTTTTCGCTTGTTCTTTCAATGTAACCAATCATAGTTAGGAGGCGATTGGGTCACCCCATGTAACGATTTGATCTGGTTCTCCATCACACTCGCCGCCTTCGCTACCCCATCCACTTTGATAAATGAAGTCGTATACTTTTTGCCACTGATTGTTGTTGTTAGGATCTACCCATGCTTCCATTTTGACTACTGTTTCACCATTTAGCAGCATGTTGTAGATTGCTACCTTGAAGCCAACAAATTATCCATCACCGTCTGCAGGCGAACTTCTTCAAGGTTGGAAGACGTAGCACACATGCCATTGTTCTTTTGCCCACTGTCCTGGACCCCTCTAAATTGAGAACACCCTGCAATGGAGACTTTTTTACTCCAGACAATAGTAATAGAGGAGGTCTTGTATATGCAGGGTAATAGTAGCAGCAGCAGATGGACTGCTGATGACAGGATAAGAATAGTGATGGAATCATTGACTACAAACACCACTTTAGCTGAACTATGCAGAATGTACAACCTAAAGCCAAACGTATTCTACAGCTGGACGACATCTCCGCCGATGTAGACTAGTGACCCTTTGTATGCAACACCCTCACATCCCTCGGGAGAGCCGCTTCCTGTATGTCTTCCACCTCTCGCATACCATGTCCATTCATCATCTCCACCCGAGTTGTATTTGACCTGTCCTGTCATCTCCACATTCTTCCAGTCATTAGGTGACTGCATGTACCCTCTGCTTGCCAATACACTATGATCTTTGACCACATTATCTGGCTGATATCCTGACGCTGAGATTTTTGATATCGATGCTGTTCCCATCATGGTGGGACGATTGGGAAGGTTGAGTGTTGCGCTAT
>Ga0210115_1000422_pt1 | contig 12195 bp, 11 predicted proteins | sample MayberryNW_TuleB_2_FD_185526 | JGI IMG/M metagenome (GOLD analysis project Ga0210115, IMG submission 185526) | Wetland microbial communities from San Francisco Bay, California, USA, that impact long-term carbon sequestration - MayberryNW_TuleB_D2... | ecosystem: Environmental > Aquatic > Marine... | reverse complement strand
CGCAGGGAGGCCGAATAGCAGCGCTATTTGGCCGACCGAGGACGCCGCACCGCGCAGTGTCCGCCGCCGCCAGACGTGCGCGGGGGTTTTCGGATGGTCTCTAAGGGCGGTCGTGCAGGGTCCCGTCAGAGCGCCGCAGGTAGATCGCACGCCCCTCCTCCTCCTCCTCCTCGCCCAGCGTGCGCTCGGCGCGCAAGCCAAACGGCGCCAGCGTCTCCTCGACCCGACCCTCGGGCATCCCCCAGCGCAGCGGCTCGTCGGCCTTCTCGGCGACGCTCTGGCGCAGCTCGGCCGCGCCGAAGTAGTCGCGAGAACCGTCGAGCGCCTCGCGCCAGATCGCATCGAAGACGATCGAGGTGCCCGGGTTGTCGTGCTCGCCGACCCAGGTGAGCACCTCTGCCACCGCCTCCTCCGGCAAGTACATTCACCCCGGACCAGATGAACTTCGCCCGGACGATCTCGTAGCCGTAGGCGCCGGGGACGTTGCGGTCGGCACCGCGCAGGAAAAGAAGCCTGGTGAGCCGGCGCTTGGCGAGGGTGGTGACGTTGAAGCCGCCGAGGAAGTCGGCAGCCATGCCGTCGGGGCAACGGACTGCTGGGTCGCTCTCCAGCGCACCCGCCGCCCGCAGCGCGCAGGCCGCCTCGGCCGTGCTGCGCGGGGTCAGCGGATTGCGTCCGCTCTCGCCCAGGGCCATTGCTATTTGTAGCGGTAGGTAATCCGACCTCGATCGAGGTCATACGGTGAAAGCTCGATCTTGACCCGGTCACCCGGGAGGATGCGGATGTAGTGGCGGCGCATCTTGCCCGAGATGTGGCCGAGGACCTCGTGGCCGTTGTCGAGTTTGACGCGGAACATCGTGTTGGGGAGGGCCTCGGTGATCTCGCCCTCCATCTCGATCTTCTCCTCTTTGGCCATGCGGCGGGGAGCGTACCTGACGCTGTGGCTGCCCGGTCAGCCGCGCAGGCGCCGGGCGAGCGCGACCGCTTCCTCGCGCGTGGCGATCTCGCCCGCGTACTGGGCGGCCTCGAGCTCGGTCATCAGGTCACCGAGCTCCGGCCCGTGCGAGATCCCCAGCTCGGCGGCGAGCTCGCCACCGCGCACGAGCGGCTGCGGGGGACCGCCGCGGCGCCAGTCGAGCGCCGCGGCGAGCATTTCGCGGGCCAGGGCGAGGTGGGCCTCGATCGCCTCATCGGTGGCAAAGGGCCCGCTGCCGCGGGCGGAGAGCCGGTCGGCGACGGTGAGCAGGGTCACGTCCACCGCCACCGGCTGAGTTGCCCGCAGGTACTCGTGGACGCGGCGCGGCGGCAGCGGCGCCTCGTGGACCATGAACCCGAGCCGCAGGTGGTGCAGGGTCAGCGCCTGCAGATGGCGACGCAGGCGGCCGCTCGTGCGTAGACGACGGCAGATCCCGCCGACGATCTCGGCACCGGTGCCGTCGTGGCCGATGAAGGTGACCCAACCTTCGTGTTCGCCCCGGGTCGCCGGCTTGCCGATGTCATGTAGAAGCGCGCCGAAGCGCAGCGCCGTGCCGCGGTCCATCTCGTCCGCAAGCGGCTCGGCGAGCAGCGCCCGCACCTCGCTCGCGCGCTCGCCGGCAAAGCGCTCCAGGTCCGCCTCGACCTCGAGCGCGCGCTCGAGCACGGCCAAGGTGTGGCCGTATACGTCGAGGTGGTGATTGGGTCCCTGCTCGACGCCGCGCAACGCCTCCAGCTCGGGCAGCACGGCCGCGGTCAAGCCGAGCTCGTCGAGCAGCGCCAAGCCGCGCAAGGGGTCGGGACCGCCGAGCAGCCGGCGCAGCTCGGCGAGCTGGCGCTCGCCCGCGGCCTCGGTGGCTCGCGACGCTTCCGCCTGCGCCAGCGCGGCGGTGCCAGGGTCGAGCTCGAGATTGAGGTCGGTCGCAATTCGCGCAGCGCGCAACAGGCGCAACGGGTCGGCGCGGAAGCTGTCCTCCCCCACCACGCGCAGGACGCCGCGCCCGAGATCGCCGATCCCGTCGAACGGGTCGATCGGCTCGCCGCCGGCGAGCGGCACCGCGACCGCGCCGAGGGTGAAGTCGCGCGCGGCCAGGTCGGACTCGATCGTCTCGCCCCGCAATGCGGTCGCGTCGACCTGCCAGGAGCGGTCGCGGGCGACCGCGCGCCAGGTCGCGAACTCGGCCGAGAGCTCAAACGCGTGTCCATCGCCGGCGTGCGCGATCGCCCGCGCCACCCGCCCCGGGTCGCCGGCCACGGCGAGGTCGAGGTCGGTGACCTCGCGATCGAGAACCGCATCGCGGACGGCGCCGCCGGCGATCCAGGCAGCGCCCTCGGCCGCAAGTGCCTGACGGGCGAGGCGGACCAGCGGTGCGGCGTCGAGTCGCTCGGCGACGCTCATCCGTCCCCCATCTGGCGCCTTTGTAAGGCTATGGCGTACAAAGGCGCCAGATCCTCAGACGTGCTCGCGCGGGACCCGGGCCGAGATCCCGCAGGTGATCTCGTAGTTGATCGTGCCCAGCCGCCGGGCCCAGTCCTCGGCGAGGATCGTCTCGCTGCCCTGCGAGCCGATCAGCACCGCCTCGGCACCCGGTGCCACGTCGGTATCGGGGCCGAGGTCAACGGTGACGTTGTCCATCGAGACCGTGCCAACCAGGGAGAAGCGCCTGCCGCCGACCAGTACCTGGGCGTTGTTGGAGAGGCCGCGCCGCACCCCGTCGCCGTAACCGAGCGGCAGCACACCGACAGCGGTCTCGCGCTCGGCGCGCCAGGTCTGCCCGTAGCCGGCGCTATCGCCCGGCCGGAAGCGCTTCATGTCGGCGACGTAGGAGCGCAGCGCCAGCGCCGGCCGCAGCCCACGCTCGGCCGGATCGGCCTGGAACGGGTCGAGGCCGTAGACGGCGACGCCGCAGCGGGCCATGTCGAAATGAGCGCCCGGCTCGCGGAAGACCGCGGCGCTATTGGCGGCGTGGACGAGGATGCCCGGAATCGCTGCCCGGGCGGCATCCGCCAGTGCCGAGAAGCGCTCGAGCTGCTGGTCGAAGAAGTCCGAATCGAGTTCGTCGGCGGTGGCGAAGTGGGTCCAGACTCCAGCCGGCTCCAGGTCGGGGCTCTCGGCGCAGATCCGTAGCAGTGCCAGCACCCCGTCCGGGTCGGGGTGGCCGAGACGACCCATGCCGCTGTCGTACTTGACGTGGACCCGGGCCTGTCGTCCCTGCGAGCGGGCGCGAGCGGCGACCTGCTCGAGGAAACCGTGGCGCCAAGCGGCGATCTCGGCCCCAACCGCGAGCGCGGTGTCGAGCTCGTCCGGGGTCAGCGCCCCCATCGCAAGCAGCGGTACGTCCGGGAAGCGCTGCCCGATCCGCTCGGCCTCGGCCGCGGTGGCGACCGCCAGCCGCGTCGCACCGCCGGCAAGGGCGGCCTCGGCGCAGGCGAGGTCACCGTGCCCGTAGCCGTCGGCCTTGACCACCGCGCAGAGCTCAGCCTCGCCCAGCTCGGCCTTCAACCGTGCGCAGTTGTCCCGCACGGCGCCGAGCTCGATCCGGGCGACCGCCCGCACTGGTTACTCCTCGACTAGCGCGGCCAGCGCGTCGGCCCGCGTGACCATGCCGGCGAGGCGGCCCTCGTCGTCGACGACGGGAAGGTGGTTGTGGTGCGAGTCGGCGATTCGCCGCGCCACGGTCTCGGCGCTGGAGTAATCGTTGACGACAACCGGGTCGGCGCTCATCAGCTCGGAGACCTTGGTCGCGAACGCCTTGTCGAGACGCTTCTCGAAGCCCTTCATCGAGCCGACGAAGACGATGCCGCCCATGAGGTCTAGGTAATGCGGCAGGTGCAGGTCCGACTGCTCCTCGCTGAGGACCAGGTCCGACTCGCTGACGATGCCGATCACCCGGCGCTCGGCGTCGATCACCGGGATCGCGCCCTTCTCGGTCTGGGCGAGCAGCTCGATCGCGTTGCGGGCATCGGCGTCGGGGGAGACGCTCGGCACGGAGCTATCCATGATCTCGGCGGCGGTTTTCATCCTGGCGAGATTATTCGACCCGGCGGCCGGGAGACATCCCCAGCGGGATCGAGTCGATCACGTCGGTCGCGATCACCGACTCGGCGGCGCCGACGCGACCGGCGGCGTCGCGGCCGGCGCGAGCGTGGACGAGGACCGCCGCGCAGGCGGCGGCAAAGGGCTCGAGGCCGCGGGCGAGCAGCGCCGCGGCGATGCCGGAGAGGACGTCGCCGGTGCCGGCGGTCGCCAGGCCCGGCGCGGCGAGCGCATTGACCGCGACCCGCTCGCCGTCGGTGACGATCGTGTCGTCGCCCTTGAGCACGACGATCGCCTCGGCGGCGCGCGCCGCCTCGCGCGCCGCCGCGAGACGGTGGGCCGAGATCTCCTCGGCGCTGCGCCCGAGCAGGCGCCCCAGCTCCCCTGCGTGCGGGGTGAGCACCGTCGGCGCCTCGCGTGCCGCGATCGGACCAAGCTCGCCGGCGAAGGCGTTGAGCCCGTCGGCGTCAAGAACCAGCGGCGCCTCGATCGCGGCGAGGATCCGGTGCGCCAGCTCGACCGAGCCGGGATCGCGGCCGAGGCCGGGGCCGAAGACGCCGGCGGCGGCGCGCTCGAAGGCGCGCTGCAACGGCTTGGCTGCGGCCGGAGCGAGACAGCCATCGCCGCCAGGGCAGCCGACCGACATGACCTCGGGCTGCCCCGCCTCGAAGATCGGCTCGAGCTCGGCCGGGACGACGACGGTCGCGTAGCCGGCGCCGGCCCGGATCGCCGCCCGCGAGGACATCTGCACCGCCCCGGTCAGTCCCCGCGAGCCGCCGGCGATCGTCACCTGGCCGGAGCTGAACTTGGTCGACTTGGCCCCTCGACGGGGAGGCAGGTCGAGCACCGCGGCGTCGATCGTTCCAGCGGTAGGCGCCGCGGGAGCTCCAGCCGGGATCCCGATCGGCGCCACCCGCAGCTCGCCCGTGTGCCACTTGCCGGGGGCAATCCGGTGGCCGAGCTTGGCGGCGTGGAAGCCGACGGTGACCCCCGCCTCGACCGCGACACCGGCGACCTCGCCACTCGAAGCGTCGACCCCGGAGGCGATGTCGCAGGCGACGACCGGAGCGCCGCAGGCGTTGATCGTCGCAATCGCGCCAAGCGCGGGTTCGCGCGGCGCGCCGGCAAAGCCGGTGCCGAAGATCGCGTCGACGATCGCGCCCGAGCCGGTCAGCCGCGCTGCCAAGTCGCCCTCCACGTGCTCGGCCGCAAATCGCTCCAGGTTGGCTGTGGCGTCACCGCTTAACTCATCGGCAGGCCAGAGCAGCAGCGCCTCGACCTCGAACCCGGCCTCGGCCAGGTAGCGCGCCGCGACCAACCCGTCGCCGGCGTTGTTCCCCTTACCGCAAACGACCCGCACCGGCCCCTGTGGCGCCAGCCCGCCAACCGCCTCGGCAACGGCGCGCCCCGCCGCCTCCATCAATTCCAGCGACGGCACCCCGACCTCCTCGATCGCCCAGCGATCCACCGCCCGCATCCCGCCGGCGTCGTAGAGAGGATCGAGCCAGGGCCCCATTGCGCCGCCCAGACTAACCGGCTCCGTACGGGATGGAGCTACTTCAGACCGACGATCAGGGTCGCCTTCGCCAGTTCGTCCTGGGTGGCGGTGCCGAGGGCGAGGAAGTTGATGCTCTTCAGGTACTTCTTCGCCTGCTCGAATTTTTCGTCGGACTTGGGGATCAGGGCGTCGGCGAGGCGCAGCGCGGCGGGACCGTCGGCGAAGCCGCTGATCGGCGTATCCCCGAGAGCGGCAACGGCGTCGCCGTAGGCGGGGTTATCGGCGAGGGTCTTGCCCTCGCCTTGTGCGGAGAGGAGGCCGTTGAGGGTCGGTGCGAGGCCGTAGCCGATCGCCAACCGTTCGGGCTTGGCGGCAACTACCAGCGGCTTGTCCCCGAGATCCTCGCTGCGGATCGAGAAGCCGCTGTACTTGCCCTTCAGCGCGGTGACGCCGGCGACCTTGACGTTGCGCAGCAGGAGGCCGACGTTGGCGATCGTCTTCGTCACCTGCGAGCCCTTGGTGCTCACCACCAGCGCCCCGCCAAGGCTGCTCTCGTTGCTGCCCTGGACGAACACAGCCGCGTCCTGCAGCGAGCCGGCAACCGCTTCAAGATCGATGCCCAGTTCCTGCAGCCCCTTCTTCAGCTGTCCGGGCGGAACCGTGTCCGGGATTCCTTCTTTGTCGAGGCTGTTGATCGCTTCGTTGAGCTGCTTGCCGAAACCCGAAACGGCGAACCCGGCAAAGGCGTTTCCGGGCATCGAGCCGAGCAGTTCTGAGGCATCGCCGGTCGGCGCTTCCTCGCCGGCGAGATCGCTGCTCAGTTCAACGCTGACCTGCTTGGAACCCGGCACGACGCTGGCCACCGCCGTCGCTTCGCTCGGGTCGATGCCGGCGTTGCGCAGGAGCTGGCGCACGGTGGGGTCGATCTGGTCGCCGGACTGCTCGAGCAGCCGACCGACGTCGACGTATACGTCGACCAGGCTGCCGTCGGAAGCGGCCGAGATCGCCTCGTCAAAGGTGTCTTCGCCGGCAAGCGAGTCGCCTTCTGAAGCATCGACCACCTGCTCGAAGCGCCGCTCGTCTTCGGCCTGGACGAGGAAGTCGCCGACCACGCCGATGGCGTCTTCCTCACCGCCGCCGACGAAGTAGTCGACCCCTTCGTAAGAGCGTTCGCGGTAGGGGTCCTTGCTCTGCTCGACCTGCTTTTCGATGAATGCCTCCGTGGCTTCGGGGTCGCTCGATTCGACGATCGCGTTGGTTTCGTCGGTATCGCCGCTCGCCCAGAAGAAGCCGATGTGCTCGCCGAGCCACGGATCTACTTCGCTGTCGAAGTCGACCGGTTCGCCGTCGTCACGGGACGAGGATTCAAGTTCTTCGACGATCAGCTCGCCGAGATTGTCGACGCCGGCGACCTTCTTCGCGATCGCGTTCGTATTCGCCTCCAGCTCCCCGGTGGGCCGCACCACGGCTTCGGCAAAGATCGGCGTCCCCGGAGGCGCCAACTCGGCGACCTTGGACCCCGACGAGCCGCCGCCGCCGCAACCGGCGATCAGGATAAGCAAGACGGCAAGCGCAAGCGCCGCAAAGAGGGGACGGAGCCTCATGCCGGCGCATCCTATCTGCTCAGACACTTGCCTACTCGACCGTGACCGTCTTTGCCAGGTTGCGGGGTTGGTCGACGTTGAGGCCGCGGGCGCGGGCTATGTCGTAGGCGAGGAGCTGTAGCGGGAGGACCGCGAGGATCGGTTGCAGGATCCAGTCGCTGGCGGCGACCTCGATCGTCTCCTCGGCGACCGCGGCGGCGCGCTCGTCGCCGGCGGTGGCGATCGCGATCGTCTCGGCGCCGCGGGCGCGCACCTCTTCGACGTTGGAGAGGACCTTGTCGAGGATCGGGCTGTCGGTCGCCACGCAGACGACCGGGGTCGACTCGTCGAGCAGCGCGATCGGGCCGTGCTTCATCTCGCCGGCGGCGTAGGCGTCGGTCGGGATGTAGGAGATCTCCTTCAGCTTCAGCGCACCCTCGAGGCAGACCGGGAGGCCGATGTGGCGGCCGAGGTAGAGGAAGAACTGCTGCTCGGCGTGGCGGGCGGCGATCTCGCCGACGGGACCCTCGCAGCTGGCCAGGGTCGTCTCGACCTTCGACGGCAGCGACTTCATCTCGGCGATCAGCTCGGCGAGCCGTGCGGGCGGCAGCGTCTCGCGCAGCTCCGCCAGGCGCAGCCCGAGCAGGTACATCGCCGCCACCTGCGAGACGAAGGTCTTGGTCGCCGCGACGCTGATCTCCATGCCGCTGCGGGTGTAGAGGACGGCATCGGCGTCGCGGGTCGCCTGGCTGCCCATGATGTTGGTGATCGCCAGCACGGTCGCGCCGCGTTCGCGCGCCAGGCGCATCGCCGCCAGCGTGTCGGCGGTCTCGCCCGACTGGGTGATCCCGATCACCAGGTCGCCCTCCCCCACCACCGGGTTGCGGTAGCGGTACTCGGAGGCGATGTCCATCTCGACCGGCACCCGCGCCCACTCCTCGATCGCGTAGCGACCGACCAGGCCGGCGTGGTAGGAGGTGCCGCAGGCGACGATCACGATCCGGCGCAGATCGCGCAGGAAGACGTCGTCGAGCTCGAGCTCGGAGAGGTCGACGCCCTCGTCGCCGGGCAGGCGGTCGGCGATCGTTTCCGCCACCGAGTCGGCCTGTTCGTGGATCTCCTTCAGCATGAAGGTCTCGTAACCGCCCTTCTCGGCGGCGGCCTCGTCCCAATCGATCTCTTCGGCGGCGCGCTCGACCGGAGTGCCCTCGGCGTCGGTGATGCTGACGCCGGAGGGCTCGATCGTCACCACCTCGTCGTTTTCGATCGGCACGACGCGGCGGGTCTCAGCGAGGAAGGCCGGGATCGCCGAGCCGAGGAAGCTCTCACCGTCGCCGACGCCAGCCACCAGTGGGCACTCCCTGCGCGCCCCGACGAGCCGCTCCGGCTGGTCGGCGTGCATCGCTACAAAGGCGTAGTGGCCACGCAGTTCGGCAAACGCCGCGCGCACTGCGGCGGCCAGATCGCCGTCGTAGTGGCTGGAGATCAGGTGGGCGACGACCTCGGCGTCGGTTTCCGAGCTGAACTCCTGCCCCTCGGCTTCGAGCCGGGAACGCAGCTTGGCGTGGTTCTCGACGATCCCGTTGAGCACGATGTGGATCCGGTCGGAGGTGTCGCTGTGCGGGTGGGCGTTCTCCTCGGTGACGCGGCCGTGAGTGGCCCAGCGCGTGTGGGCTACCCCGGTCGTCGCCGGCGAGGTCGCGACCGCGACGCCGCCATTGTCGCGCTCGTCGATCGCCGCGCGCAGGTTGGCGAGGTTGCCGACCGCGCGCACGCTCTCGACCCGGCCGTCCTCGATCACCGAGACGCCGGCCGAGTCATAGCCGCGGTACTCGAGCTTCTGCAGGCCAGAGACCAGCAGATCGCGGCAGGGCCGAGCCCCAACGTATCCGACGATTCCGCACATTGAAGGTCGTCAAGGGTAGACGGTGGACGAACCTACGCCAACTCCCGCCGTACCAGGTCGGCAAGGCGCTTGCAGACCGCGTCGGCCTCCTCGGAAGTGGGCGCCTCGGCCATCACGCGAACCAAGGGCTCGGTCCCGGACGGGCGCAGAAGGACGCGGCCGCGGCCCTCGAGCTGGGCGTCCTCGCGCTCGACCGCTTCCCAGACCGCGCTCGCCCCGGCGATCGCCTCGCGTTCGGCGACCTCGACGTTGACCAGCCTCTGCGGCAGCTTCTCCATCGCCTCGACCGCAGCCAGCTCACGGCCACCGAGCTCACGCATCGTCATCAGCGCCGCGGCGATGCCGTCGCCGGTCGCCGCAAAGCGCGTATCGATGATGTGGCCCGATTGCTCGCCGCCCAGCGCCCAGTTTCGCTCACACAGCTCATCGAGGACGTGGCGATCGCCGACCTTGGTCACGGCGACCTCGATCCCGGCCTCCTCCATCGCCCGGTGGAAGCCGTAGTTGCTCATCACCGTGACGGCGACGCCGCCGTCGAGTTCGCCGCGGGCGGCCTGACCGCGGGCAAGCAGCGCGATCAGCTCGTCGCCATCGTGGGCGCGGCCGTCACCGTCGACCGCAAGCACCCGATCGCCGTCACCGTCGAAAGCGAAGCCGACCGTCGCCCCGGTTGAGGCGATGTGTCCGGCGAGATGATCGAGGTGGGTCGAGCCGCAGCCATCGTTGATGTTGCGCCCATCGGGGTCGGCGCCGATCGTGTCGACCTCGGCGCCGAGGCGTTCGAAGATCGCCGGAGCGACGCGGTGGGTGGCGCCATTTGCGCAGTCGAGCGCGACCTTGACGCCGGTCAGGTCGAGCGCGAAGGCCGACTCGAGCGCCCGCAGGTAGTCCTCGACGCCGCCGCGCAATTCGCGCACCCGGCCGGGCGCCGGCGTGCTTGCGTTCGCACTTTTGTCCGCTATGCGGCGAAAACTGCGAACGCTTTCGTCAAGCAGGCCCTCGATCGCCGCCTCCGCCTCATCTCCCAGCTTCGTCCCGGCCCGGCTGAAAAACTTGATCCCGTTGTCCCCATAGGGATTGTGCGAGGCGGAAACGACCGCTGCGAGATCGAGGCCGAGCTTGCGGACGAGCACCGCGGCCGCCGGGGTCGGCAACACCCCACCAAGCAGCGCCTCCCCACCAGCCTCAGCCACACCGGCAGCCAGCGCCGCTTCCAGCATCGGTCCCGACTCGCGCGTATCGCGCACGATCAACACCTGCGGCCGCTCGACGTCGAGCGCCGCCGTCGCCGCGCGCCCCAAGGCCAGCGCAAGCTCCGCGGTGAGGAACGTCCCAGCCTCCCCCCGGACCCCGTCGGTGCCGAAGAGCTTGCGCTCCGTGGTCAAGTCCGCCGCCTCAGCGCTTCGAGAACTGCGGGCGCTTTCTGGCCTTCTTCAAGCCGGCCTTGCGCCGCTCCTTGACCCGCGCGTCGCGGGTGAGGAAACCGCGCCGCTTGAGCTCGAGGCGCAGCTCGGGGTCGACCTCGGTCAGCGCCCTGGCGATGCCGTGGCGGACGGCGCCGGCCTGGCCGCTGATGCCGCCGCCGTGAACCCTGACCCGCACGTCGACGCTGCCGTCGTAACCGGTGATCGTCAACGGCTGGCGGGCCGTCGTCTGGTGCAGCGGGCGGGGGAAGAACTCCTCGATCGCGCGGCCGTTGATCGTGAACGAGCCGCTGCCCGAAAGCAGCGTCACGCGGGCGATCGCGTGCTTGCGTTTGCCGGTGGCGAGGAAGCGCGCATCGGCGTCGAGCTTGGCCGGCGCGCGTGCCGCGGGCTGCTCGTGCTCGTCGACCTCGCCGGCAAGCGCCGCTTCACGCTCGCGCTCCTCTTCTTCCTCGGCTTCCCGCCGCGCCTGCTCCTCGGCGCTGAGCGGTCGCTCCTCGGGTTCGACCGCGATCGGTTCCAGATCGGCGCCCGGGATTACGTCCTTCTTTTTCTTCTCTTCGGGCGCCGCCTCGGGCTCGGCTTCCTCCTCCTGCTCAGCTGCAGGAGGCTCAGCGGCCCCCTCATCGGGACCGCCCCGCTCAGCGTCGGCCTCAGACACCTCCTCGACGACAGGGCCCGCGGCCTGACCGGCCTCGTCCTGCGGCGGAGCCTCCTGCGACTCCGAAGTCTCTTGGCCCTGCGGCTCGTCTGCGGTCGGCTCGTCTGCCATCACTTGATCTCCATCGGCTGTGGTTTCTGCGCCGCGTGCGGGTGGTCCGGCCCGGCGTAGACCTTGAGCTTGGTCAGTTGCTTGCGGGCGAGGCGGTTGCGGGGCAGCATCCCCTTCACCGCCTTGCGGATCACCTCCTCGGGGCGACGCTCGAGCATCTCTGCCAGGCTGCGTGACTTGATTCCACCCGGGTAGCCGCTGTGGCGCCAGTAACGCTTCTGCTCCAGCTTGTTCCCGGTAACCCGGATCTTCTCCGCGTTGACGACGACGACGAAGTCACCGGTGTCGACGTGCGGCGTGTACTCGGGCTTGCGCTTGCCGCGCAGGGCATCGGCGATCCGCGTCGCCAGCCGGCCCAGGGTCTGTCCCTCGGCGTCTACAACCAGCCAGTTGCGCTGGCGGTCGGTCGGTTTGGCGGCATACGTCTTCATCAGAGAAAAGCCGCGGGGAGGCCCCAGCGGCTCCGGGATGATAGCCGCCAAGCCGGTTCCGCGCGCCCCACCTGCTGCCGCGACGGTCTCTATACTGCCGCGCCAAGCAATAGCCGAATCCCGGCCGCGCAACGGGCGGGAGCGGAGGAACCGTGGGGGCCATTGCAGGTCCCGGGGGCGAATCGGGCGAACAAGCCCGTAGCGCATCTCTTTCAGCGCGAGCCCGACAGCTAACTCCGCAGGCGAAGGAAAGAGAGGGCACATGGCACGCAGTAGAGCTGCCGCCAGGCCTTGGCTTGGTGGCTTTATCGGCTTCATCTCAACCGTCGCGGCAGCGGCCGTCTTTGCCTGCGCAGCCACCCCCGCGATCGCCGTGACCGGCGGGCTCGCCGCGTTCGTCGTGGTGGGCTCGCCCGAAGGTGATCGCTCGACCGCGTCGCTCGGTGCGTGGATCGCCGCCGGGACCTTCGTCGCGCTCGTGACCGGGTCGTTGGTGGCGCTCGCGGTCCGCGCGGCCGGGTCACGGCGCGCGTTGTACCTCGGCATCGCGACCGGCACCATCTACGGGC
>Ga0210115_1000421_pt1 | contig 12198 bp, 11 predicted proteins | sample MayberryNW_TuleB_2_FD_185526 | JGI IMG/M metagenome (GOLD analysis project Ga0210115, IMG submission 185526) | Wetland microbial communities from San Francisco Bay, California, USA, that impact long-term carbon sequestration - MayberryNW_TuleB_D2... | ecosystem: Environmental > Aquatic > Marine... | reverse complement strand
GTGGTGGCCGACATGGTGGTCACGTCCCTCAGGCCGCGACCGGCCGGGCGGCCGGGGCGGTGCTCGTCACGGTGCGGGTCGCGGGGCGGGTCACCCGGGCCGGCGTCGTCGCCGGCAGCAGGTAGCCGCCGTCGTCGAAGAGGACGACGCCGTTGCACAGGAGGCTCCAGCCCTGCTCGGGGTGGGCGGCCACGGTGCAGGCGGCGACCGGGCTGCTGTGCCTGCCGGCCGCGGGGCAGGACGGGCGGTGGCTGGTCGGGCGGTGGTCGGACCGGTGGCTGGTCGGGCGGTGGGTGGTGTCGGTGGTGGGCATGGCGCACCTCGGTTCCTCTCCCGCGGTCGCGCACCTGCGGTGCGGCTGCTGCGGTGACTCGTCGCTGGGTGGTGGTCTGGAGTTGTCGAGCTGGCGCCACCCGTTACGACGGCCGGCACGCCGAGAACTCATCGGCGCGCGACGGAAACGGCTCAGCCGCCGTCGTCCACCGTCAATCGGATCGTCACGAGCTCGCCCTCCTCGAGGTCCTCCGCGTGGCGCACCGCGTCCTTGAGCGGCACCACGTAGCCGCCGTCCTTGGGCCACAGCGACGTCTCCCACTCGGTGTCGCCGACCTGGGCCAGCACCGGGACCATCCCCCAGCCGTAGGTCACGGCCGAGGCCACCTCCTTGAGTCGCGCGCTGGTGTCAGCGGGGACGGTCACGAAGTAGTAGGGCGCCGGTCCGCGCCAGTGCCAGATCTCGCCGGTGACGTCCAGGTCCATGCGGTCAGGCTAGGGTCGGATCCGGACGTTCGGCTTCCGGATCGTGGGGGTGGAGTGGCGGAGGCGACCAGCCCCACGGCGCGGGCGCTGCTGGCCCTCGAGGTGCTGCAGGGCAGCCCCGGCATCACCGCGGAACGGCTCGCCGACCGGCTCGGCGTCTCCGAGCGGGCCGCCCGGCGCTACGTGGCGGTGCTGCGCGAGGCGGGCATCCCGGTCGAGTCGGTCCGCGGGCCGTACGGCGGCTACCGGGTCGGCCGCGGGCTCCGGCTCCCGCCCCTGGTCTTCTCCTCGGCCGAGGCGCTCGGCCTGGTGATGGCGGTGCTGGACGGTCACCACGACGCGGCGGACCCCACCGGCCCGGCGGGCAGCGCTCTGGGCAAGATCGTGCGCGCGCTGCCGGAGCCGGTGGCGGCCCAGGCCGAGGCGGTCCGCCGGAGCGCGGCGCCGGCCCCGGACCGGGCAGCCGCCCGACCCGACCAGGGGACGACCAGCGCGCTCGTGCAGGCCTGCTCGGACCGGCGACGGGTGCGCATCGGCTACCGCTCGGAGGCGGGCTCCGAGTGGCGGCCCGAGGTCGACCCGTGGGCGGTCGTGGTGCGGCACGGCAGGTGGTACCTGCTCTGCCACTCGCACTCGGCGGACGCGCTGCGGGCCTACCGCATCGACCGGGTCCGGTCGGTCGAGGTGCTGGCCGAGTCGTTCGCGGCGCCCGCTGACCTCGACCCGGTGGCCCTGCTCGAGCAGCACCTCGCCGTCGGCTGGGAGTACGACGTCGAGCTGGTCGTCGACGCGCCGCAGGCAGAGCTGGCCGGTCGGGTGGCCCCTGTCCTCGGCCGCCTCGAGCCGATCGACGAGGCCACCACCCGGCTGGTCGGCAGCACCAGCAACCCGTGGTGGTTCGCCGAGCAGCTCGCAGCGTTCCCCGCGCCGTTCCGCATCGTCAGGTGCCGGGAGCTGCAACAGACAGCGCGGGCGGTCGGTCGCCGGCTGCTCGCGGCGGCCGGCCCCGACGACGGCTCCGACCACGACGCAGACGAGGACCCCGACGACTGACGTCGAGCCCGGTCGGTCAGGCTCGCCAGCCGTCCGGCGGGTCCTCGCCGGCCAGGCCGTCGACCGCCTCGCGCAGCAGGTCGGCATGACCGGTGTGCCGGCCGTACTCCTCGACCAGGTCGAACACCAGCCGGCGCAGGCTGGCGTGCCGGCCGTGGTCGTCGGCGATGTCGACCTGCTGGTCGAGCCCGCCGTCGGCCAGCGCTGCCGTGACCCGCGCGCGGGACCGCTCGACGGCCTCGTCCCAGAGGGCGTAGAGCTCCTCGGGCGCCTGGTCCGCGGCCGAGACGAAGACCCAGTCCTCGACGTCGAAGCGGTAGGTCGACTCCCACGGCTCACCGGGCGCCTCGCCGCGCATCTTCGTGGTGAACGTGTAGTCCTCGACGAAGGCGAGGTGCTTGAGCAGCCCGCCCAAGGTCAGTGCGGACGTGCCGATCCGGGCCTGCAGACCGGCCGCGTCCAGGCGGGCGGCCTTCCAGCGGAAGGTCCAGCGCAGCCGGTCCAGCGCGCCGAGCAGGTGCTCGGTCTCGGTGCCGGCCATCGGCGGCTCCCACGGGCGCAGGGCGGCGGCGTCCGAGGCGGACGGGGTCGAGATGGGGGTGTCGGTCGTCATGCCGGGACCGTACGACGCATTCCGGTCGGATCGCGTCCGCAACCTGGGGGACGTCAGGAGTCGGTGTACTGGACGATCCCGAGGCACATCTCGTCGGAGGTTCCCTCGCCCCAGGTCACGTAGCGCGGCTGCTCGCCGGCCAGCTCGGGGACCATCGAGCGCAGGGCCGCGTCGTGGGTGCAGGTGACCCGCAGGGTGTCGCCGGCCCGGACCCGGACCGGCCGGTCCAGCGGGGTGGCGGCCTGGTCGTCGAAGTCCCACACCGTGCGGTCCAGCAGCCGCCGCTCCCGCGAGGTCACCGGGTCGAGGTCGACCGAGATCGACCGCCCGAGCAGGTGCATGTGCCCGGCGACCGCCCGCACCACCATGTCCTGCGGCACCGTGCGGTCACAGCTCTGCCGGGTGCCCGGCTCGATCGGCCGCCCGGCCCGGGAGCACAGCAGGGTCAGCCCGGCCACGGTGCGCCCGGCCGACGGCCCCACCCGCGCGGCGAGGTCCACCAGCGACGCCGACCGGTCGCACAGCGGACCGGACTCCTCGCTGGTGCACGGCAGCTCCACGGGGGCGACGAGCAGCATGGTGCGCAGCGGACGCAGGTCGGCGGTGCCGGGCATCAGGCGCAGGGCGACGGCGGTGTCGTCGGCGAAGGTGGACGCGTCCTCGCCGGCGGCCCGCAGGTTGTAGTGCAGCTGGAGGACCACCTGGCTGCCCGCCGGGAGGAAGCGCCCCGTGCGCTGCCCCATCACCGTCTCGCCGCCGCCGGGCGCCCAGGCGGCCAGCCACGGCGCCCGGTCGAGGTTGCGCACCGGGTCGTCGCCGGACTGCTGCAGGGCGGACCCGCCGAAGCAGCTCCACCCGTCACCCGCGGCGGCGGCGTCCTGGCGCCGGGCCGAGGCCACCTGACCGGGAGGCACCGCGAACAGGATCGCGTGGTGGACGACGGCGCTGTTGCCCGGCAGCACGTCCGACCCGGTGACGAAGGTGTCCTCGGTCAGCCCCGGGTCGATCAGGAAGCAGCGGTAGTCGTCGCGGCCCGCCCCGGGTGCGCTCGGCCGGTAGGGACCGCCCGGCAGGTGCAGGGTGACCCGTCGTTCCCCCGACCGCAGCGCGACCGGGGCGACCGAGGGCGTCGCCGCGCCGGTCGACGACGCCGAACCGTGGCCGTGCGGCGCGGTGCCCGGCGAGTGGGTGTGCGTCGCCCCCGCGGACTCGCGCACCGGCAACGCGTCCGCGTCCGGGTCGGCCGGAGCCGCTGCGCAGCCTGCGACCAGCGTCACGGCGGCACCGAGCGCGGCCACGACACCGAGGACGGCGCGCAGCGGGCTCCCGAGCATGGTCACCCGGCGATCCTAGGCTTCGCCGCGGCCCCCGTGGGTATGGCCGAGCCACGCCCTGCCACGGAGGAGACGCCATGACGACCAACCTGACCCCGGGTGCGACGAGCGCCCGCGGCGCCGCGCACCAGGCCGCCAACAGTGACGCCTTCAACAAGGCGGCCCGCGTCGGCTTCCTGGCCAAGGGGCTGGTCTACGCCCTGATCGGGGCGCTCGCGATCCAGGTCGCCTTCGGCGACTCGGAGAAGGCCGACCAGCAGGGGGCCCTGCAGTCCGTCGCCGAGAAGCCCGGCGGCAGCGTCGTGCTGTGGCTGATGGTGATCGGGTTCGTCGGCTACGCGGTCTGGCGGTTCTCGGAGGCAGTGTGGGGTCGCCGCGACGAGACCGACGAGAAGAAGCGCACCCTCAAGCGCCTCGGGTCCGCGGCCAACGGGCTCATCTACCTCGGTTTCGGGGTCCTCGCGTTCCGCACCGTGACCGCGGGGTCCTCCGGTGGCAGCACCAGCGCCGACGTCACCGCCACCGTCCTGAAGTGGCCGGGCGGTCAGACCATCGTGTTCGTCGCCGGGCTGGTCGTCATCGCCATCGCCGTCGGCCTGACGGTCCGTGGCCTCAAGACCGACTTCGAGAAGCACCTCGACACCGCCCGGATGAGCCCGACCACGTTCAAGGCCGTCCGCCGGCTCGGCCAGGTCGGCTACGTGGCGCGCGGTGTCGTCTTCGGCCTGGTCGGCATCTTCGTCTGCAAGGCCGCCATGGACTACGAGCCCGGCAAGGCCAGCGGCTTCGACGTCGCGCTCAAGAGCATCGCCGGGGCGCCGTTCGGCCAGTTCTTGCTCGTGCTGGCGGCGCTGGGCCTGATCTGCTTCGGCGCCTACTGCGTCGCCGAGGCGCGCTACCGCCGGCTCTGAGCCCTGCCCTGCGACAGGGCGTAGAACGCGACGGCCGAGGCCGCCGCAGCGTTGAGCGAGTCGACGCCGCCGGACATCGGGATCCGCACCCGGTGGTCGGCGGCGTCGAGCGCTGCTCGGGACAGCCCCGGTCCCTCGGCGCCGACCAGCAGCGCGCACCGGCCGGTGACCTCCGGCGGCAGGTCGCCGATCGCCGTCGCGTCCGCCGCCGGCGTCAGGGCGAGCAGCGTGTGCCCGGCCGCCCGTACGTCCGACAGCGCCGCCGGCCACGCCTCGAGGCGTGACCACGGGACGGAGAAGACCGCGCCCATCGACACCTTGACCGACCGCCGGTAGAGCGGGTCGGCGCACCGCGGGCTGACCAGGACCGCGTCGACGCCGAGCCCGGCGGCGCTCCGGAAGACCGCGCCGACGTTGGTGTGGTCGACGAGGTCCTCCAGGACGGCAAGGGTGCGGGCCGCCCGGGCCAGCTCGAGCGGAGGCCGGAGGGGCAGCCGGGACATCGCGGCCAGCGCCCCGCGATGCACCGAGTACCCGGTGACCCGGCGCAGCGTGTCGAGGTCGGCGACGTACACCGGGGCGTCGACCCGTTCGAGCAGGTCCGAGAGCGCCGGCAGCCACTTCTCCTCGAGCAGCAGCGAGCGCACCGGGTGACCGGCCGCGACGGCGCGCCGGATGACCTTCTCCCCCTCGGCGACGAAGAGCCCCTCTGCCGGTTCCTTCCGCCGACGGAGGTCGACGTCGGTGAGGTCGACGTAGTCGCCCAGCACGCTCAGGTCGCGGGCGACCCGGATCACCTCGGCGCTCATCCGGTCACCGATGGGGGCCGCCGGCCTCGGGGGCATCTCCACGAGTCCTTCAGGACCGAGCCGGTTGCCCGCTCGTACCGTCGCTGCGGGAGGTCGAGATGCCGCGCACGGGAACGGTGGTCGTCGGGGGCGGTCAGGCCGGGCTGGCCCTGAGCCACTGGCTCACGCCGGCCGGCCACGAGCACGTCGTGCTCGAGAGGGGCGAGGTCGGCCAGCGCTGGCGGGACCGCTGGCCCTCGCTGCGGCTGCTGACGCCGAACGAGCACAACCGGCTGCCCGGCGCCGCCCCCCTCGGGCCGCCCGGGGCGTTCGCCACGAGGGACGACGTGGTGCGACACCTGTCGGATTATGCGGCCCGGCACGAGGTGCCGCTCCTGACGGGGACCCCGGTGGAGCGGGCGACGCTGGTGCGTGACCGCTTCGAGGTCGTGACGCCGGCCGGTTCGTGGCACGCGGACAACCTGGTCCTGGCCACCGGTCATGCCGCCGACCCGGTCGTGCCGGGCCTGACCGCGGCGCTGCCCGGCGACGTCCACCAGCTGCACAGCGCCGACTACCGGGGGCCGACCTCGGTCGCCGACGGCCCGGTGCTCGTCGTCGGAGCGGGCGCCAGCGGACAGCAGGTCGCGGCCGAGCTGGCCCGGGCCGGCCGCGACGTGGCGATCGCGGTCGGACGGCACCGGCGGCTGCCCCGTCGATACCGGGGCGCGGACATCTGGACCTGGCTCGGCCTGGTCGGCGACCTCGACGCGACGGTGGACGACGTGCCCGACGTCGAGGCGGCCCGCCGGACGCCGAGTGCGGCGCTGACCGGCAGCAACGGCGGCGAGCAGCTCGACCTCGGCGTCCTCGCCGGGCTGGGCGTCGCCGTGCACGGTCGGCTGGTCGCTGCGTCCGGCCACCGGCTCGCGTTCGACGGGTCGCTGCCCGGCTCCGTGCGCGACGCCGAGTGCGCGATGGCCGTGACCCTGGACCGCGTCGATGCCATCGCCGACGGGCAGCGCCGAGGTCAGGCGGACGGCGGACGTCCCCGCGCCGTCGAGGTCGAGGACGCCGGTGCTTTCCGGCGGCTGCCCCGCGGCGCGACCGTGGTGTGGGCGACCGGGTTCCGGCCGGCCAACCCGTGGCTGCAGGTGTCGGCGCCCTGGGTCGGCGGCGCCCCCGTGCAGCGGCGCGGCGTCACCGCGGTCCCCGGCCTCTACGTCCTCGGGCTGCGCTTCCAGCACCGGCGCCGGTCGCACTTCCTCGGGGGCGTCGGAGAGGACGCCCGGCAGGTCGCCGCCCACCTCGTCGCCCGGCCGACGTCGTGGCGGCGTCGCCAGCGTCGCGCGGCCTGACCGGTGACTGCCACACTCGCGACCATGAGGCTGCTCTTCGGCGCCTTCGAGATCGACCTCGACCGCTTCGAGGTGCGCAAGGACGGGGTTCGCCGGCACCTCGAGCCGCAGGTGTTCGAGGTCCTCGCCCACCTGGCCAGGCACCGCGACCGCCTGGTCCCCAAGGACGAGCTGCTCGACCAGGTCTGGGGCAACCGCTTCGTCAGCGAGTCCGCGCTGACCAGCCGGATCCGGGCGGCCCGCGCCGTCCTCGACGACAACGGCCGGGACCAGCAGGTCATCCGCACGGTGCACGGGCGTGGCTACCGGTTCGTGGCCGAGGCGAGCGAAGATCCCGTGGACGCCGCCGACTCCCGACCCGTCGCGGTGATCCGCCCGCCGGGCAGCCGGCCACCGCCACGCGCCTGGCTCGGTGGCGGGGCCGGTCCCCTGCTCGAGCGGGAGCCCGAGCTGGCCGCGCTGGCAACCGCCCTCGACGGGTTGCAGCGGCGCGGCGAGGGGACGGTCGTCTGCGTCAGCGGCCCGCCCGGGCTGGGCAAGACGACGCTGGTCGCTCGAGCGGTGGCGGACGCAGGCGACGAGCTCGTCGTGCTCGCCGCGGCCTGCGAGGACCTGATGACCCCGCGGGCGCTCGGGCCGTTCCGGGACATGGTGCTGCCGGACGGCCGCCCCCTGGTCGAGGACGACGAGGTCTCCTCCGACCTGTCGGCGGTGCTGCGACGGCTGCACGACCTGGTCGCGCGCGACGGCCCGGTGGTGGTGGTCGTCGAGGACCTGCACTGGGCCGACGACGCCACCGTCGACCTGCTGCGGATGCTCGTGCGGCGGGGCCCGGGGCTGCCGGCCGTGCTGCTGATGACGTACCGCGACGAGGACATCGGCGTCGACCACCCGATGCGACGTCTCCTCGGGTCGCTGCGCGCGCCCGCGCGGCACCTTGCCCTCCGACCGCTCTCCGCGATCGCCGTCGGCCGGCTGACGGACGGCACCGGCCTGACCGGCGCGGAGGTGCACGCCGTCACCGGGGGGAACCCGTTCTTCGTCTCCGAGATCGTCGCCAACCCGGACCAGGCGGTGCCGACCAGCGTCCGGGACTCGGTGCTCTCCCGGCTCGGCACCTGCTCGGCCCCCGCGCGGGACGCCGTGCAGGTGCTCTCGGTCGTGCCGGGGCACGCGGAGCGCTGGCTGGCCGAGGCGCTGGTGGACGTCCCGGCGGCGCTCGGTGAGGCGGAACGCCGCCAGCTCATCGGCAGCGACGCCGCCGGCGTCTGGTTCCGGCACGAGCTGGCCCGACGGGCGATCGAGGAGGACCTCACCGCGGCCGAGCGCACCGCGCACCACCGGGCAGCGGCCGAGGTTCTGGCGGCGCGCAGCGCCGACCCCGCGCGGGTGCTGCACCACGCCGCCCTGGGAGCGCTCCCGGACCTGGTCCGCGAGCAGGCACTGCTGGCGGCGGGGCAGGCGGTGGCGGCGGGGGCGCACCGGCAGGCCGCGGCCCACCTCGAGCGGCTGCTCTCCTTCCGCGACCAGCTCCCCGCGGACACGGTCGCCGGCGCCCTGACCGACCGGGCCCACTCGCTCTACCTGCTCAACCGGTTCGCCGAGTCGCAACGCCTCGCGGTCGAGTCGGTGGCCATGTGGGAGTCGATCGGGGACCCGGCGCAGCTGGCGCGGGCCCTGGTCGGGCTGGCCCGGACCGGGCTGTGGGCCGTCGGTCCGCGGTTCGCCGAGCAGGCCGCCCAGCGGGCGGTCGCTGCCGCAGAGCGGGCAGCCACCGCCGGGTCCGAGGACAGCGACGCGTCCACCACCGTGCTGCTGGCCCAGGCGCACGCCGAGCTGGCGCGAGCCCGCGGCAACCTGGCGACCGTGGGACCGGTGTCCGAGCCCAGCCCCGGCGCCCTCGAGCACGCGGCCCGCGCAGTCGAGCTGGCCCGGGAGGTCGGGCGGGCCGACCTGGTCGCCCACGCGCTGACCTACCGGGGCACCGAACGGCTCAGCAACGGCGACCCCGGCGGGCGGGACGACCTCGACGAGGCGGTCCGGCTGGCCGCCGGCGACCCCCGGGTCGAGTACGTCACCCGCGGCTGCGTCAACGCCTCCGGGGCCGCCTACCGGTCTGGCGAGCCGGAGCTGGCGCTGGACTACGTGCGGACCGGGCTGGCCGGCTGCGCGGACGGCGAGTTCTTCGCCGGCGAGTACCGCCTCCACCTCACCCGGGCCACCATCCAGCTCTCGACGGGATCCTGGGCCGAGGCGGAGGCCGGTCTCCGGGAACTCGTCGACCGGCCGGGCGAGCCGGGTCTGATGCGCCCCATGGCGGTCTCGCTGCTCGCCCGCCTGCTGGCCCGACGCGGCGACGACCAAGCCAGGTCCCTCCTCGCCCGGGCCGTCGCCGACGTCGCCGGCTCGGACGAGCCGCACCTGGTCGGGCCGGTCGCAGCGGCGGCGGCAGAGCTGCACTGGCTGCACGGGAGCGGCCAACTGCCGGTCTTCGTGCGCGACGCCTACGACCTGGCCCGCCGGCGCCGCCACCTGGTCAGCCAGGCCGAGCTGGCGACGTACGCCCTCCGCTGCGACCAGGCCCTGCCGCGCGGTGACGGGCCGGACCCCGACGTGCCGCCGGGGCCGTGGGGGCCGGCCCTCGCCGGCGACCACCAGCGGGCCGCGGACGGCTGGCGGGCGCTGCACGAGCGCTACGAGCAGGCCGTCGAGACCTGGGCGGCCGGCGAGCGCGACACGGCCGCCGAGCTGCTCACCCGGCTCGGCGCGGCGGCCACGCTGGACCGCCTGCAGCGGTCGGACCAGCTCTAGCTGGTGAGGATCTGCACCATCGCGACCAGGCCGACCGCGACGACCAGGCCGCGCAGCACCGGCTGCGGGATCCGCCGGCCGATCAGCGCCCCGACCTGGCCGCCGACGGTCGAGCCGATCGCTATCAGCGCTGCAGCGCCCCAGGCGACGTCGGTGACGGCGACGAACACGATCGCGGCGACGGCGTTCACGAGCAGCGCGAGCACGTTCTTGGCCGCGTTGATCCGCTGCAGGTGCTCGTCGAGCAGCAAGCCCATGATCGCGATCAGCAGCACGCCCTGCGCGGCGCCGAAGTAGCCGCCGTAGATGCCCGCGAGGTAGATCCCGGCGTACAGCAGCGGGCCGGCGTGCTCGCGCCGCTGATGCCCCTCCCGGGCCTGGAGCCGCGCCGCGACCCACGGCTGCACGACCACCATGACGCAGGCCAGGCCGATCAGGACGGGGACGATCGCCTGGAACGCCTCTTCCGGCAGCACGAGCAGCAGGACCGCGCCGGTGATGCCGCCGAGCACGGACGCGACCGCCAGGCGGGAGACCCGGCGGCCCTGGCCGGCCAGCTCCCGGCGGTAGCCGACGGCCCCGCTGAGGGAGCCCGGCACCAGCCCGACCGTGTTGGTGACGTTGGCCAGCACCGGCGGGTAGCCGACCGCCAGCAGCACCGGGAAGGTCACCAGGGTCCCCGACCCCACGACGGTGTTGATCGTGCCGGCCGCGAGCCCGGCGAGGGCGACGGCCACGGCCTCCCAGACGCTCACGAGCGAGGTCCGGCGGGCACGGCCGTGATCCTTCCACGTCAAGGCGGAGCATCCGCAGGCCGACCTAGGACGGGTGGGACCTCCTCCGCACGTCTGGCGACGGACGACCGCCGCCGTGGCGGGAGTCCTGCTGCTGGTCGCCCTGCCCGGTCCGTCCGCCCAGGCCGAGGACCTTGCCGACGCCCGGGCCGCGACCGCCGTCGCCGCCCGCCGGGTCGACGCCCTGCGGCCGCAGGTCGAGAGGGCGCTGGCGGCCTACGACCGGGCCCTGGGCGGCCTGGCGGCCGGCGTGTCGCGCAGCATCCAGGCCGCGCAGGACGCCGACGCCGCGGCGGCCGCCGAGGACGCCGCCCGGGCGGAGGAGAGCCAGCGGGTGCGGGCGCTCTACATGACCGGCGGGGCCGCGCTCTACGCCAGCGTCCTCACCGCGGGCGGTCCGACCGACGCGGCGGCCCGGCTGACCTATGTGCAGCGGTTGGTCGCAGCCGGCCTGTCCACCTCGGCCCGCAGCGCCGTCGAGACCGGCCGGCTGCGGGCCCGGGCCGGACGCCTCGAGCAGGCAGCCGAGCTGCGGGTGGTCACGGCGGCGGACGTCCAGCAGCGCTACGAGGAGCTGCAGGCCCGCCTGGCCGAGGCGGCGGCCGAGCTCGCCGCGCTGTCCGAGCGCGCGCAGGCGCTGCAGGCGGCCCAGGACCTGCTGGCTCAGATCGCCGCCCTCAACGCCCAGGTCGACGCCGCCGGGGCGCAGCGGGTGAGCACCGCCCGGGCCGGAGAGGTCCCCGCGCTGTTCCAGAAGCTGTACGTCGCCGCGGCCCGCACCTGCCGGGGGATGTCCTGGTCGCTGCTCGCCGCCATCGGCCAGGTCGAGTCGGGCCACGGAGCCAACCCGGGTACGTCCTACGCGGGCGCCCAGGGCCCGATGCAGTTCATGCCGAGCACGTTCGCGGCGTACGGCGTGGACGGCGACGGCGACGGCGACCGCGACATCATGGACCCGGCAGACGCGGTGTTCTCGGCCGCGAGCTACCTGTGCCGCAACGGCGCGGGCCGCAGTCCCGAGGCGACGGCGCGCGCGATCTGGCACTACAACCACGCCGAGTGGTACGTGCAGCTCGTGCTCAAGCTCGCGGGGCAGTATGCCGAGCGCGACCCGGGCGGCCCCGGCGGCGGCTCCCTCGGCTGACGCCCGATCGCCGCCCTTCCAGGCCGGACTTGTCCGGTGCGTCATGGGGGTGGGGGACCTGGAGAAGTACCACAGTGCCGTCCCCGTCGTTGTCACGCCGTGTGGCGAGCGGCATGACCGCCCTCGGCAGGACGGGTCGTGGGGCGGCCACTGTGGTACCTCCCGACGTCGCGTGAGGTCGCGCTCCGGTGACTGCTGATGAGTGCCGGGTCAGTCCATCCGGGAGCGCACGTCCGGACGGCTTTCTGGCGCCTGCCGCGTCTCACGAGTCCGCCTGAGTCGACCCGGGGCACTGCCGGCAGCACCGGGTACGCCGGAGGCGTTTCCGCGGAACGTCCGTGCGTCAGAGCGGCACCTACCGCTCGCAGAAGTCCGGGGGCCGGCGGAGACTACTCAGGGCGCCGTTCGTACGCCTCGCGAGCGGTCCTCCCGCCTACCGCCTGTGACTCCCACCGGTTCGGCTCGGAAGCCTCGGGCGCCCCGGGGCACCTGTTGTCGGGATGACATGCAGAGTGGGACAACCGTTCGTCGAGCACGGCACCTCTGGTCGGCCGATGAAAGGGTCGCCTCGCGCAGGTTTCGCAGCAACGGAGCGTTCTGCGGCCACCGGCAACAGGCGGCATTGCTCCGATC
>Ga0210115_1000418_pt1 | contig 12241 bp, 14 predicted proteins | sample MayberryNW_TuleB_2_FD_185526 | JGI IMG/M metagenome (GOLD analysis project Ga0210115, IMG submission 185526) | Wetland microbial communities from San Francisco Bay, California, USA, that impact long-term carbon sequestration - MayberryNW_TuleB_D2... | ecosystem: Environmental > Aquatic > Marine... | reverse complement strand
GCACGCGCTCACCGTGCCACACGCCCGCTGAGCACCGGCTGAATGCCGGCTGACGACGGCGTTCAGGGCGGCTTCAGCGCCGGGGGACGAGGATCGTGGCATGAGGACACACCGGCACGCCCTCCCCGCGCTGCTCGGCGCGACAGTGATCGCGGCCGCGGCCGTGCCCGCGCAGGCCGCCACGAGCAGCCCGCCGATCCCACCCGCCCAGCAGAACCCGGCCCGGTTCACGACGACGATCGACAACCCGTTCCTACCGTTCGTGCCGGGGACCCGGATGGTCTACCGCGAGCGCACCGAGGACGGTCCCGGCCGCGAGGTCGTCACCGTGACGCCACGGACCAAGACCGTGCAGGGCGTCGAGACCGTCGTTGTCCGCGACCGGGAGTTCATCCGCGGGGACCTGGTCGAGGACACGCGGGACTGGTACGCCCAGGACCGACGCGGGAACGTGTGGTACTTCGGCGAGAACACCAAGGAGTACGAGGACGGCAAGGTCGTCAGCACCGACGGCTCGTGGAAGGCAGGCCGGGACGGGGCGCGCGCCGGCATCGTCATGCCGGCCGACCCGAAGGTCGGCGACAGCTACTACCAGGAGTACGCCCCGGGCGAGGCCCTGGACCAGGCGAAGGTGCTGCGCCTCGACGGAGCGCGCACGGTGCCGTACGGGTCGTTCGACGACCTGCTCGTCACCAAGGACTTCAGCGAGCTCGAGCCGAACGTCGTGGAGCACAAGTTCTACGCACCGGGCATCGGAGTCGTGCTCGAGAAGCTCGTCCGCGGGGGCCGCGAGCGCGTCGCTCTCGTCCGGATCACCCACGTCTGACGCGGCGAAGGAGACACCATGCAGAAGAAGACGAAGGTCCTGGTCGGCGCGGTGGCGTTGGTGCTCGCCGGGGCTGTGGGCACGACAGCAGCGGTCGCCGGGGGCGACGACGGTGACGGCACCGTCAGGGGCCCTCAGGCCGACCGGGCCACGGCCGCCGCGCTGGAGATCACCGGCGGCGGCACGGCGAACGCCGTCGAGCGCGACTCGGAGGACGGGGCGACCTGGGAGGTCGAGGTGACCCGCCCGGACGGGACGACCGTCGACGTGCGGCTGGACGACCGGTTCCGCCTGGTCGTCGTCGAGGGTGACTCCGAGGGCACCGACCACGACGACTGAGCACAGTGTCCAGCAGGGCTCAGAGGGCCTCGAGCACGCTGGCGCCGCCGTCGACGACCAGGCACTGCCCGGTGAGGTAGGACGCGCCCGGTGAGGCCAGGAAGGCGACGACGGCCGCGACCTCGTCCGGGGTGCCCGAGCGACCTACCGGGCTGCGGCGGCCGTGCCCGGCCTCGTCAGCGGCCTGCGACCCGGTAGCGATCCAGCCCGGCGCCACGGCGTTGCACGTGACACCGAGACCGGCCACCTCGACAGCGACCGCCCGGGTGAGCCCGACCATCCCGGCCTTGGCCGCGGCGTACGACGACTGGTCGGGCATCGCGTTCACGGGGCCGGTCGTCGACGCGACGTTGACGACTCGGCCCCAGCCCCGGGTCAGCATGTCCGGAAGGAAACGGCGGGTCACCAGGAACGCGGTGTCCAGGTTGCGGGCGACGTCGGCCCGCCAGTCCGCCGGCGACAGGTCCACGACGGCCGCCTGCACGTCGGGCGCGTGCACGCTGAGCATGCCGGCGTTGTTGACCAGCAGGTCGACCGGGCCGACCGCGGCGTACAGCCTGTCGACGTCGGACTCGACCGTCAGGTCGCCGACCACCCCGAGCGCACCGCCGCCGAGCTCGGCGGCCCGCTCTGCGATGCGGTCGGTCGTCGAGGCGACGTGCACCGTCGCGCCCGCGGCGCGCAGGGCCCGCGCGCAGGCGAAGCCGATGCCGTCCGGGCTGCCCGCGCCGGTGACCAGCGCGACCCGGCCGTCCAGGGCGGACAGGTCAGGACTCCGGCGGGGTGAAGGACGACGTGCGGGTCATCCCGGCAGCCCGGCCCTTGCCCGCGACGACCAGCGCCATCTTGCGCGAGGCCTCGTCGATCATCTCGTCGCCGAGCATCACGGCCCCGCGCATGCCACCAGCCTCCGAGGTGTGCCACTCGTAGGCGTCGAGGATCAGCTCCGCGTGGTCGTAGTCGTCCTGCGCCGGTGAGTAGATCTGGTTGGCGGCGTCGATCTGGCCGGGGTGCAGCACCCACTTGCCGTCGAAGCCGAGCGCGGCCGAGCGGCCGGCGACGCGTCGGAAGCCGTCGACGTCCTTGATCTGCAGGTAGGGGCCGTCGACCGCCTGCAGGTCGTAGGTCCGGGCCGCCATCAGGATGCGCATGAGGATGTAGTGGTAGGCGTCGCCGACGTCGTAGCCGGGCGGCTGCTCGCCGACCACGAGCGACTTCATGTTGATCGACGCCATGAAGTCGGCGGGACCGAAGATGATCGTCTCGACCCGCGGCGAGGCGCCCGCGATGGCGTCGACCTCCACCAGCCCCTTGGCGTTCTCGATCTGGGCCTCGATGCCGATCCGGCCGACGTCGAGCCCGTTGGCCTTCTCGACCTGCGTCAGCAGCATGTCCAGCGCCTGCACCTGGGCAGCCGTCTGCACCTTGGGCAGCATGACGCAGTCGAGACTCGCCCCGGAACCCTCGACGACCGCGATCACGTCGCCGTACGTCCACTCGGTGGTCCAGTCGTTGACCCGCACGACGCGGGTCTTGCCGGCCCAGTCACCCTCGCGCAGGGCGGCGACGATGTTCGCGCGCGCGTCGACCTTGGCCAGCGGCGACACCGAGTCCTCGAGGTCGAGGAACACCTGGTCCGCAGGCAGGCCCTGGGCCTTTCCGAGCATCTTGGGGTTCGACCCCGGGACCGCGAGGCAGGAGCGTCGCGGGCGGAGGGGCTTGGGCTGCGTGGTGGCCGCCGTCATGGCGGGCAGGTTAGGCGACCGCTCACTCGGCCGGGATCGCGGGCTCCACGTCGGCCGGCCGGCCGGACACCACGATGCCCAGTCCCAGCAGCAGGAGGAGGGCGGCCGGCACGGCTGCGAGGGATGGCACCTGGCCGAGGAAGACGGCCGCGATCACGGCCGCGCCCGGCACCTCGAGGAGCAGCACCAGAGACACCACGGTGGGGCTCGTGGTGCGCAGCACCAGGTTGAACACCGAGTGGCCGAGCAGCTGGGCACCGGCCGTGAGGGCGAGGAGCTGCAGCCAGGTCCGTCCGCTGAAGCCGACCAGGTCGACCCCGGCCGCCAGGCAGACGGCGAGCAGCACCGCGGCCGCCGTGGCGTAGCAGATCAGCGTGTACGACGTCGTGCTGACCGACCGGCGGACCTCGCCCCCGGCCACGGTGTAGAGCGCCGCGAACACGCCGCCGAGCAGCGCCAGCAGGTCGCCCCACAGCGCGCGTGGCTCGAGCGAGAAGTCGACGCCGGTGAGGACGACCACCGCCACCAGGGCGATCGTGATGCCGACCCAGGTGCGCCGGGGCACGTCGTGCCCGGACGCCCTGGCGATCAGCGCCACCCACACCGGCTGGGTGCAGACGATGGCGGTCGCGGAGGCGACGGACGTGTACCGCAGGCTCGGCACCCAGGTCGCGAAGTGCGCGGCCAGCAGCACGCCGGCCCCGAGCGCCCACCGTCGCTCGCGGGCGGCCAGCCGGCGCAGCTCGTCGAGCCGGGTGACCACTGCCACCGGTGCGATCGCCGCGACGGCGAATGCGTTGCGCCACATCGCCACCGCGAGCGCAGGCGCGACGATGGCCGCCATCAGCGGCCCCGAGGTCGACACCGCCGCCAGCCCGACCGCCATGAGCGCCAGGTCGGCGCGGGGTGGGCGCGCGACCACACCGGGCGCCGGTGCGCGTTGACGGGTCACCCGCCCATCCTCGGTCACCCGCACCCCAGCGGACGGCTGTGGCAGGCTCCCGGTGTGGCCGAACCGCTGTCCGACGCGCTGGTGGCGGAGGCGTGCGCGAAGTCGGCGCTGGTGTGGCTGCGCGCGCCGGGCGGGCAGCGCGCGCACGCTGCCTGGCACGTGTGGGCCGAGGGCGGGGTGTGCCTGGTCACCGGCGGCGCCGAGCAGCCCCTCACCGAGGCCCCCGACCTCGCCGACGGGTCGGAGGTCGACGTGCTGGTGCGCAGCAAGGACAACGGCTCCCGCCTCGTCGCCTTCCGCGCGGTGGTCACCGGCGTCGAGCCGGGCACCTCGGAGTGGGACACCGTCGTCCCCCTCCTGCACGCGAAGCGGCTCAACGCCCCCGACGGCGAGGAGCAGCCGGCCCGGTGGGCCCGCGAGTCACGGGTCCTGCGCCTGGTCCCCACCGGGCAGGTGCTCGAGCGACCGGGCCACCTGCCGACCCGGTCGCACGCCGCCGAGCCGCCGCCGTCCCCCGCGACGACGCGCGGTCCGCTCCCGTTCGTCCTCGGCCGCCGGGCCCGCCGCCGCTAGGGAGGGGCAACTGCCCGGACCGCACCGTCGGGGGCAGCAGGGCCGGTCGCAGGGTAAGTCGTGCCACGGTTCCGCGGGTCCGCGACGCTAACCTGGCTTCCCGTGACTGGCGCGCCGACAAGGGTCTTCGTGGCACGCCTCGCCGGCCGTCCGCTCTTCGATCCCATGGGCGACCAGGTGGGGCGGGTGCGCGACGTCGTCGTGACCCTGCGGGTCGGCACCGAGGAGCCGCGGGTCCTCGGCCTGGTCGTCGAGGTGCCCGGCCGCCGGCGCATCTTCGTGCCGATGACCCGGGTCACCTCCATCGACGCCGGCCAGGTCATCACGACCGGTCTGGTCAACATGCGCCGGTTCCAGCAGCGGCCGACCGAGACGCTGGTGCTCGGCGAGATGCTCGACCGCACCGTCGTCCTCGTCGAGGACGGGACAGACGTGACCGTCGAGGACGTCGGCATCGAGCAGCAGCGCACCCGCGACTGGGCGGTCACCCGGGTCTTCGTCCGGCGTCCGGGCAAGGGCCTGCGCCGTCGCGGCGAGGCCTTCGTGGTCGAGTGGCGCGACGTCAGCGGCTTCAGCGTCGACGAGCACGGCCAGGGGGCGGCCAACCTCCTGGCGACGTTCGAGAAGCTCAACGCAGCCGACCTCGCCACCGTGCTGCACGGCCTGTCCGCCAAGCGCCGGGCCGAGGTGGCCGCGGCCCTCGACGACGAGACGCTGGCCGACGTCCTCGAGGAGCTGCCCGAGGACGACCAGGTCGAGATCCTCGGCAAGCTCGAGGAGGAGCGCGCGGCCGACGTGCTCGAGGCGATGCAGCCCGACGACGCGGCCGACCTCCTGTCCGAGCTGCCGCAGGCCGACGCCGACAAGCTGCTCGAGCTGATGGAGCCGGACGAGGCGGCACCGCTGCGCCGGCTGCTCGCCTACTCCGACGACACCGCCGGCGGCATGATGACGACCGACCCGGTCGTCCTGCCACCCGACGCAACTGTCGCCGACGCGCTCGCCCGGGTTCGCCAGCCCGAGCTCTCTCCCGCCCTCGCGGCGCAGGTCTACGTGTGCCGCCCGCCGCTGGAGACGCCGACCGGGCGCTACATCGGCATCGCCCACATCCAGCGGCTGCTGCGCGAGCCGCCGTCCGCGTTGGTGAGCGGCGTGGTGGACCAGGGCATCGAGGCGCTCCGGCCGGAGGTGCCCCTGGGGGAGATCACGCACCACCTGGCGACGTACAACCTGGTGGCCGTGCCGGTGGTGGACGAGTCCGACCACCTGCTCGGTGCGGTGACGGTGGACGACGTCCTCGACCACCTGCTCCCCGACGACTGGCGGGCCCGGGACCGGGCGATGCTCGAGGCGGACCCGGGCCTCGGGCCGGAGGTGACCCGTGGCCCGTGAACCCCGCGAGCCGCGCCAGCCGCGCCGGAGCGCGCGCCTCGACCAGCCGCGCGAGGTGCGCCGGTCGCTGATGCCCAGCGCGACCTACGACCCCGAGGCGTTCGGGCGGTTCAGCGAGCGCATCGCCCGCTTCATCGGCACCGGCCGGTTCCTGGTCTACATGACCGTCTTCGTGGTGGTCTGGCTGGTCTGGAACGTCGTCGCCGAGACCCTCGTCTTCGACGACTACCCGTTCGTGTTCCTCACCCTGATGCTGTCGCTGCAGGCGTCCTACGCCGCCCCGCTGATCCTGCTGGCCCAGAACCGCCAGGCCGACCGCGACCGGGTGCAGTACGAGCAGGACCGGGCCCGCGCCGAGCGAAACATCGCCGACACCGACTACCTCACGCGCGAGCTGGCCTCGCTGCGGATCGCGGTCGGGGACGTCGCGACCCGCGACTTCCTGCGCTCGGAGCTGCGCCAGCTCCTCGAGGACATCGACGACATCGGCGAGCGCCGCGCCGGCGACGCCGAGACGGTGCACGACCAGCGCTGAAGTTCCACCGCGCCGCTCCCGATGCTCAAGAGGTGAGCTCGCCCCTGCCGGACCGCCTCCGCCTCGGCGACCTGCTCGTCGACGCCGGTGTCGTGACCGCGGACGAGCTGGCCGAGGCGCTGGACGCGCAGCGCTCGATCATCGGCTCGCGGCGGCGGCTCGGCCACGTGGTGGTGGACCTCGGCTTCGCGACCGAGCGCCAGATCGCCGACTGCCTCGCCGACCAGCTCGGCCTGGAGGTCGCCGACCTCACCAAGATCCCCCTCTCCCCCGACGCGGTGCGGCTGCTCTCTCGCGGGGTCGCCCAGCGCCTCGGCGTCATCGTGGTGGCCCAGGACGGCGACCAGCTCACCGTCGCGGTGACGGACCCGACCGACGTGGTGGCCCTCGACGACGTACGGCTGCACACCGGCGTGAGCGAGCTGACCGTCCTGGTGGCGACCGAGAGCCAGGTCCGCGACCACCTCACCCGGGTCTGGTCGCTGTCCGAGGACTCGACCGACGTCACGACCTACTTCGACGAGATCGAGCTCTCGTCGCCGGAGCAGGAGGACGGCGGCGCCAGCGCCGACGACGCCCCCACCGTCCGGCTGGTCAGCCTGGTCCTCGCCGACGCCGTGCGCGCCGGCGCGAGCGACATCCACCTCGAGCCGCAGCGCGAGACGCTGCGGGTCCGCTACCGGGTCGACGGCGTCCTGCGCGACGTCATGTCGGTGCCGCGCAGCGCGATGGCCTCCGTCGTGAGCCGCCTGAAGATCGTGTCCGGCCTCGACATCGCCGAGCGCCGGCTGCCGCAGGACGGCCGGACCCGGATCACCGTCGACGGCCAGCAGGTCGACGCCCGGGTGTCCACCCTGCCGTCCATCCACGGCGAGAAGGTCGTCGTGCGGCTGCTCGCCCGGGCCGACCAGATCCCGCCGCTGGACGGGCTGGGGCTGGAGCCCGACCAGCTCGCCGTCCTGCGGCACGCCCTGTCGGCGGTGCAGGGCCTGGTCCTCATCACCGGGCCGACCGGAGCCGGCAAGACGAGCACGCTCTACTCCGCGCTCGCCGACATCCACTCGACCGAGCGCAACATCGTGGCCCTGGAGGACCCGGTCGAGGTGCAGATGACCGGCATCACCCAGGTCCAGGTGCACGAACGCAGCGGGCTCACCTTCAGCCGCGGTCTGCGCGCGGTGCTGCGGCAGGACCCCGACGTCGTGCTCCTCGGCGAGATCCGCGACAGCGAGACCGCCGGGCTGGCCGTTCGTGCCTCCCTCACCGGCCACCTGGTGCTCACCACGCTGCACACCAACAGCGCGGTGTCGGCCATGACGCGCCTCGTGGACATCGGCGTCGAGCCGTTCATGGTCGCGTCGGCGCTGAGCGCCGTGGTCGCCCAGCGGCTGGTCCGGCGACCGTGCTCGAGCTGCTCGGTGCCCGATGACCCGGACCCGGCGCTGCTCGAGTCGCTCGGCGTCGACTCGTCGATGATGGCGGGGGCGGCACCGCGCCGCGGTGAGGGCTGCGCCGACTGCGGCACGTCGGGCTACCGCGGACGCACCGGCATCTACGAGGTGCTGCTCGTCGACCAGCACCTGCGTCGCGTCCTGGGCCGCGACCCGACCGAGCGCGCGATCGTCGGGGCCGCGACGGGTCTGCGCACGCTGCGCGACGCCGCGCTGGCCAAGGCCCTGGCCGGCGAGACGACGTTCGAGGAGGTCGCGCGGGTCAGCCCGCGCGACTGACGGTCCTTCGCCTCTGCCGTGCCGCGACCCGACGGAGTAGGCAGGGACTGGGGACGGCGCGGACGGCAGAGGTCCGCAGCGGCTCGAGGAGGCGCGAGATGACCAGGCGGACCCCACGGGGATCGTCGACGAGCGGGCCGGCGCACCGGCGGCACCGGCTGCCCTGGCTGCACCGCAGGCAGACCTGCGAGCAGTGCGGGCGGACCGGCCGTGAGCCGTACTGCGACGCGTGCGGCTACGAGCTGGTGCGCCGGACCCGCGCCGAAGCGCCCAAGGTGCCCAACGTCTGACCCTCGCCCGGGCGCGGTGGCGGGACCTGCTGGTCGTCCGCGATGCGGGCCAGCAGGTCGGCGAGGTCGCGCGCCTCGGCGTCGTCGAGGCGGCCGGTGCCGTGCTCGAGGACCCCGCGCAAGTGCGTGCCGCTCGCCCCTCGCAGCCGGTCGTACCCGGCGTCGGTGAGCACGGTGTAGAGCCCTCGTGCGTCGTCCTCGCACGGCTCGCGGCGGACCAGCCCCTCGCGCTCCATCCGGTCCACCAGCCGGGTCAGGCCGCTGCGCGAGAGCAGGACCCGCTCGGCCAGCTCCGACATCCGCAGCCGGTGGTCCGGCGCCTCGACGAGCTGGACGAGGACGTCGTACGACCCGAGCGGGAGCTGGTGCTGGGCCATCAGGTCGGCCTCGAGCCGGCGGATCACCCGCGCGTGGGCTCGCAGGAAGAGCCGCCACGCGGCAAGCTGCTGATCACTCAGGACCCCCGGCGGCATGACGGGAATCGTAGTCGCCCGTGGACCCGACGTAGCATCGCGGCATGCCCGCACCCAGCACGGAAGCGGTCCACGCCGCCCTGGCGACCGTCGACGACCCCGAGATCCGCAAGCCGATCACCGACCTCGGCATGGTCAAGTCCGTCGACGTCTCACCCGACGGGTCCGTCAGCGTCGGTGTCTACCTCACCGTCGCCGGCTGCCCGATGCGCGACACGATCACCTCGCGGGTCACCGCCGCCGTCGGCGCCGTCGAGGGCGTCACCGGCGTGCAGGTCGAGCTCGACGTCATGTCGGCTACCCAGCGCCAGGAGATGCAGGCCCGGCTGCGCGCCGAGTCCGGCGTCACCGAGCGGGAGATCCCGTTCGCCAAGCCCGGCTCGCTGACCCGGGTCTATGCGGTCGCCTCGGGCAAGGGCGGGGTCGGCAAGTCGTCGGTGACGGTCAACCTGGCCGCGGCGATGGCCCGCAGCGGCCTGTCGGTCGGCGTGGTCGACGCGGACATCTACGGGCACTCGGTGCCCCGGATGCTCGGCGTCACGGGCCGGCCGACCCAGGTCGAGGACATGATCATGCCGCCCTCGGCGCACGACGTGAAGGTCATCTCGATCGGGATGTTCGTCGCCGACAACGCGCCGGTGGTGTGGCGCGGCCCGATGCTGCACCGTGCCCTGCAGCAGTTCCTCTCCGACGTCTTCTGGGGCGACCTCGACGTCCTGCTGATGGACCTGCCGCCGGGCACCGGCGACATCGCCATCTCGGTTGCCCAGCTGGTGCCCCCGGCCGAGCTGCTCGTCGTGACCACCCCGCAGCAGGCGGCGGCCGAGGTCGCCGAGCGGGCCGGCACCATCGCCCTGCAGACCCACCAGCAGATCGCCGGCGTGGTCGAGAACATGAGCTGGCTGCCGTGCCCGCACTGCGGGGAACGGGTCGACGTCTTCGGCAGCGGCGGCGGGCAGGCGGTCGCCGACGGGCTGAGCCGGTCGCTCGGCGCGCCGGTGCCGCTGCTGGGTCAGGTGCCGCTGGACACCCGGCTGCGCGAGGGCGGCGACACCGGCCGGCCGCTGGTCCTCGACGACCCGGCGGCCCCGGCGTCGCTGGCGCTGCAGCAGGTCGCCGACCAGCTCGGCCGGCGGGCCCGCGGCCTGGTCGGCCGGTCCCTCGGCCTGACCCCCGCCGGCCGCTAGGTCGCGTCGGGGTCGTAGCGCGGCGGGTCGTCCGCCGGCCGGTCGCCCGCCGAGGCGGCACCGCCACCGCCCGACGTGGCGCCGCCGGGCCGGGTGGGCCGGCGCGGCCGGTCGTCGTCGAGCGAGTCGAGGTCGATCGGGTCCAGCAGGTGCTTGCGGACCATCGTGCGCGGGTTCAGGTCGCGCAGCGAGAGGTCACCGACCTCCGGGCCCAGCTCCTTGCTCACCTCGGCGCGCGCGTCGTCGGCCATCCGGCGCACCTTGCGCAGGACCCGGCCGGCCTCGGCGGCGTAGCGCGGCAGCCGCTCCGGGCCGAGCACGATGACCGCCACCACACCGAGGGCGATGAACTCGCCGGCGCCGATGTCGAGCATGCCGCGATCCTCTCATCCCTCCGTGGCGCCGAGCGTGACGGTGACCTCGCGCTCGGAGCCGTCCCGGCTCACGGTGAGCCGCACGGTGTCGCCCGGCTGCCGGCTGCGGATGGCCACGATCAGCTCGGAGCTGTCGCCCACGGCCGTGCCGTCGATGGCGACGATCACGTCGCCCGGCTGCAGGCCGGCCTGCTCGGCCGGCCCGTCCGGCACGATCGGCGGGGTGCCGTCGGCAGCCGAGGTCGTGGCGATGCGGGCACCGTCGCCGTCGTAGCCGCCGTCGAGGCTCGCACCGATGATCGGGAACTGCGCCTCGCCGGTGTCGATGATCTGCTCGACCGTTCGGCGCACCTGGTTGATGGGGATCGCGAAGCCCACGCCGATGTTGCCGCCCTCCCCGGTCAGGCCGCCGACGGTGGCGATCGCGGAGTTGACGCCGACGACCTCGCCCGCGAGGTTGACCAACGGCCCGCCGGAGTTGCCCGGGTTGATCGCGGCGTCGGTCTGGATCGCGTTGATGTAGGCGCTGTCGCCCCCACCGCCCTCGTCGCCGGCGGTCACGGGCCGGTTCTTGGCGCTGACGATGCCGCTGGTGACGGTGCCGGAGAGCCCCAGCGGCGAGCCGATCGCCACCACCGGGTCGCCGACGACGACCGAGTCGGAGTTGCCGAGGGGCAGCGCCGGGAGGTCCTTCGCGTCCACCTTCAGCACGGCGATGTCGTAGCTGGCGGAGGTCCCCACCACGTCCGCGGACGCCGTGGTGCCGTCGACGAACGACACGTCGACCGCCCCTTGCGCCCCGTCGACGACGTGGTTGTTGGTGACCAGCAGGCCCTCGTCGTCCAGGACGAACCCCGAGCCGGTGGCCTCGCCCTGGGAGGTGTCGACCTTGATCTGGACCACGCTCGGCAGGACGCGCGCGGCCACCCCGGGGATGCTGCGGGCCGGCCGGTCGACGCTGCGCGCCGGCGCGCTGCCGAGGTTGGACCCGTCGACGGTGACCCCGCCGTCGTCCCGCTCGGCGAGCAGGTAGCCGACCGCTCCCCCCAGGGTGCCGGCCACCAGGGCGACGGCCGCGGCGAGGGCGACCAGCACCGACGTCCGGGCGGGTCGGCCCGGCCCCGGCGCACGGGCGCGGTCGTTGCCGACGGTGTCGGTGAGGGCCCAGGGGTCGTACGGGCCGCGGTCGATCACCTCGGTGTCGGACCAGGGGTCGTACGGCGCGGAGCCCGCCTGCGCCGCCGGCTCCCGGTCGACGGGCGGACGCACCTCGCGCGCGGGGCCGGGCGCCTCCGCCGGCGCGGCCTGCTCCGGCGGGTCGGCCCACACGTCCTGCGGAGAGCGCGCCCACCAGGGCGAGTCGTCCGGCGCGGCCTCGTCCGGGCGGCGCTGCTCGTCGGTCATCGGTCGGGCTCCCGGGCTGGGGGAAGGTGCTGTGAGCTTCGGTCGGTCGCGGGCTACTCGAACGGGTTGAACCAGGAGGCGACCCGGTCCAGGCCACGGCCCAGCCGGTCCACCGGGCCGCCCTCGCCCTGGTCCGCGCGCTCGTGCAGCAGCACGACTGCTCGGTCCACCGTACGCTGCGGCGCGTCGGCGAGGACGGTGTAGACCCGTCCGCCGCTGGACCACACCACGCGGCGCGGCACCGAGTCCCGGACCCAGACCTGGTCGCCGTCGACCTCGGTGCGCCGGTAGCCGGCCACGCTCGCCGGGTCGAGCCGGCCGTGCTGCTGGAACACCGAGATGCTGGCGATGCCGTCGGCGTAGCTCAGGTGCACGATCGCGGAGTCCTCGCCGCCGCGGCGGGCGTCGACCAGCCGCAGCG
>Ga0210115_1000417_pt1 | contig 12267 bp, 17 predicted proteins | sample MayberryNW_TuleB_2_FD_185526 | JGI IMG/M metagenome (GOLD analysis project Ga0210115, IMG submission 185526) | Wetland microbial communities from San Francisco Bay, California, USA, that impact long-term carbon sequestration - MayberryNW_TuleB_D2... | ecosystem: Environmental > Aquatic > Marine... | reverse complement strand
GGGTACGGGCTGGTCGTGCGTCACCGGACAGCACGATACGCGTGTGCGCCTATCAAGGACACCCGCGTGTCGGTCCGCTGCGCCTTATTGGGATGGCTCACATACGTGTCACAAGGCGACCCCGTAGGGTTGTCTTTCAACCATGCCGCGGCCGAGCTATTACAAGGCCAGCCGAGATCACACCATGTGGAATTAACCCGCCTTTTGCCAAGAAACTAACCAACTGGAGAAACTGGGGGCGTAGAGTTGCATCTTCCTCTGGCGCGCTGTACTACAATACGTGCCGGCCGGCCTGTGCTGTGGGCTATCGCCGTACTCGTGGGGTAACGACTCTCAGTCGCATCCGTAAATGTGGCCGTCAACTCCACTATACGAGGATCCATTTCGCCTATCCCCGACGGCCTCGGTTCGATGTAACGATACTCATTAACTGCCTTGGAAGACCCAAGCGCGTGTCGCCGTTTGGATAGGTGGCTCGGAGCCATAGTTCCTCAGTCAGCTTTGCTCGTCAACCTTGATCGGGAGGGTGAATCTCGAGGACTGTGAGACTATCCCTCGCCGTGGTAGGCAGATCGCCGAAGTGCTTGTCGAACCCCTCGGGGACATGCGCCTTCCCCCCGTGCGCTCCAAGATCGCGTCGGCGGAGATCTCTTTCGACGGCCACTCCGGCGCGATCAGGAAGCGGCCACCGGCCAAGGCTTCCTCGACCACGAAGGAACCTCGACATCGCCGCTAAGCATGACGTGGCGCTGCTCCATCTGGGAAATCTTGGCAGGGAGTACGGTCGAGCTGGACTCCGTTTCCAGCGTACCCCGGCGAACAGTTAGGTGGTCAGCCTGATCATCTCGCAGGCTTCCTTGGCGTTGATCGCTGGCGGCTGTAGACCGGCATGATCGAGCAGGTCGCGGTCGCCTGTGACGATTGCCTCGGCGCGCGCCTCACGGGCGAGCGCGATCAGATAATCGTCGTCCGGGTCACGCAGCACCGGCTCGATCTTGGTCGGATTCTCGTGCCGCACGGCCGCCCTCTCAACGTTGGCAGCTATCTCTGCCAAATCATCGGAATCGAAGCGCTCTAGGAAATACGCGCCGTCCAAGGCATCTTTGAACTCTTCAATGAGCTTCGGACAGGCGAGGGCCTCGAAGTCGTGGTCCAAGAGCGCCTCCAGGATCAGCCAGGGCGCGCCGCCGCCTGGGCGGCTGGCTACGCCGGAGACCAGCGTGCTGGCGTCGACAACGAGGCGCTTCAACCGGCGGCTCGGCGTTTGTGCCGGGCTTCGTGCACGGCTTTGACGCCAAGCTCGATTGCCTCGTCTTCGGAGAGCGTGTTGCGCTCCTGTACGCGGCGCAGGGTTTCGCGGCCGAGGGTCATCTTCGCCATCGACTCAAGCAGCTCGCGGTCCCCCATCTCGGGGCGACGCTCGTGCAGACGATCGAGCAGCTCGCTGTCGAACTCGACTCGCTTGGTTGGCGATGCGGCCATGCCGAGATGGTAGCGCCGGGAGTGGAGGCCGCCCCTGAAAGCGCAAGAGCCGCCCGCAGGCGGCTCCGCATCTCAGCCGCCGAAGCGAACTGAGGGGGTGGCAGCAGTGTAGCTGGGCACCAGTACCCAAAGCGGGCACTATCGACCGCAAACTGCGGCAATCCAGCTGTTCAGAGAATCGATGGCGGAAGGTGCGTCATTCCGCTTGGGAATGCGGGTTTGCGGGCGCTTTTCGGCTCGCTTTCGGTGTGCCTCACACGCGAGAGGTCGCTGGTTCGAGCCCAGCCGCGCCCATCCTGTCAGCGATCATCCGCCTGCCGGATTGGTCGCTGACAGGCAAGGGTCCAGGGGTACACTTGAGCAGGTATTTGCCATGCCCAAGCCCGATGCAGAACTGACAGCCTTCCTCGGCCCGGTCGCCGACCGTGACGCCGAGGTGATCGAGCGCTGGCGGGACGCCTCTCCGGCCGCCCACGCTCGGGCGATGATCGAGCTCTCCCGCTACGCGGAGCGAATGGCCGCCCAGACCGGCCTCGGCAAGGACCCAGACGAGCGCTTCCCCGGCATCCCTAAGCTGCCACCAGGGCAGAAGGCGGCGTAGTGGCAGAAGAAGAACCGCTCGGAGCTGAGCGGGAGCCGACCTGGGATCAGAAAGTCGTCAAGCTCAACGAAGTTCTCGCCGAACGGAACATCCCCTACGCGTTCGGTGGGGCGATCGCGCTCAACTACCACCGCGAGCCGCGTTCGACGCTCGACATCGACATCAACATCTTCCTCTCCCCCGAACACGAGGATACGGTGCTCTCGGTCTTGAGCGGTGTCTACGATCTCGCCGACCAAGGTCGCCTCAGGCGCGCGTTACGGCGGGATGGTCAGGCGCGTTCGTCTTGGGGCGATGCTTACGTCGACCTCTTTCTTGCCAATACCGACTTTCACACCTCGATGGCCAAGCGGGTCGAGCATCAGCCGTTCGGCGAGACCACCATCCCGGTTCTCTCGATCGAGGACTTGCTCATCTGCAAGGCGCTCTTTGATCGCTCCAAGGACTGGGTAGACATCGAGGCGGTCGCCAAGACCCGTCGCGGTGAGCTTGACCGCTCCTATATCAATGGCTGGCTAGACAGGTTTCTGCCCGCAGATGATCCGAGACGCGCACGGATCGAGGCGTTGCTGACGTAAATCGGGCGCTGCGCACGGAGACCCAAAAGCAGGTTTGTGCGGCTTCAGATACATGTCAAGATCGCGCCGGAAGGGTCCTTACGATCCGAGTGCATCACGCGACTGACCGGCTACCCCTCGCCGAACGCAGCCAAGAGTTTCGCGACCGAGAGAAATCAAGGCAGAGTCTGGGCCGGTGCCCAAAGCGTCATTCCGCTAGGTTCCGCGTGTGCCACGCGCGGGCGACCGCTATGTCATGCCGGAGGGTCTCGGCGAGTACCTGCTCGTCAGGTCGAACGAGGAAACGGGTGGAGAGTACGTGGAGATGGAGTGGATCCTGCCCCCCGGCGCCTTTGCGCCGCCGACGCACCGCCACCCGAGCCAGGTGGAGGAGTACGAGGTGCTCGAGGGGGCCTTTGAGGTCATGATCGGCGGCCAGTGGCGCACGCTCGGCGCCGGTGACTCCGCCTCGGTCCCGGTCAACACCGATCACACATTTCGCACTATCCCGGGGGAGACGGTCCGCGTGCGCAACTTCCATCGCCCCGGCGGACGCTTCGACGAGTTCATCGAGCAGCAATACCGCTTTGTTGCTTCTGAAAGATTCAAGGGCCTCAAGCGCCCGTCCACCGCGATCATCATGGCGATGGCCTGGCATGAGCACGCCGACCTGCTCGTTCCGAGCAGCCGACCCTTGCGCTGGGCGGTTTCGGTCCTCGCTCGTCTGGGTCGGCTGCTCGGCCACCGGACCGGGTAAGACCCCGCCGAGCTGCACGGCGAACGGGGGCGGTTCGCAATCACGTCGAAGCAGGAGCGGTGATTACCGCAGGAGATAACGGCCTCGCCCGATCTGCTCGAACGCCCCAGATGGGCTCCGTGCCTCTCGCCAGATCCATCCCGCCGGCGTTTGAAGCTGAGGTCGCGGGCTCCAAAAAGGCTTCCAACCAGGCCCAGTGGATTCCCTTGTAGAGCCAAGGATCAGAGCTGAGCGACGGAACCACGGTCGGGGTTGAATCTGGGACTCGCGTTCAGGATAGGGCGGCAATAGAGGACCTCGCCCGGGAAGCATCCCCCGGCGGCGCCAACTGTGGGCGGCGAGTCGCGGTGCGGCTGCCACGCTCTCGGCTTGGGCCTATGCGCTGGTAGCTGCCTTCGCGCGCTGCGAGCGCTGCCGGTTGCTCCGCCCCCCTTCAGTCTGCGCTCAGGGTTCTCTTTCCTCCGTCTTTGGCGATTCAAACGCCGCCATACCGATCGTCATCCTGAGCGGTTGCTCACCTGAATTCCCCATGCGAACCTTTGCGCGCTGCTGCTCATCAAGGAGAAAGCCACGTAACGTCTTCAACCCATCGACAAGTTTTCCCCATCCGACCCGATCAAGGAGTAGCAACGACCACGTCAGATGGCGATCTGTTCGAGCATCAAATGTACCGGCCTCCATTGCCTCTTTGACAAGATCAGATAGATATTCGAAATCCATCCATGCAGAGGTCTCGCTTATCAGCTTTGGCACGTCAGTCCAGGGGCTATTCCCAAAGATCGCTGGACCCGTTGCCCGGTAGAATTTCTCTGTAGCTCCCCGCCGCCTCCGCCGGTTTTGGCGTCAACCTGCGCTAACCAACCGATCTTCTCAAGTCGCTTAAAGCGACGACGAACACCAGCGATGCCAACGCCTTGCAATTCATGACCGAACTCTGCATGAAACTGCGTCGCACTCATCGCCCTCACGTTCGTCTCGGCGATGATTCGCAACGATGTCTCATCCTCAAAGACTTTGGAAAGGCGCAGCGGAAACGGAACCGGCGAGTCCTTAACCATTCTTGCTAAGTCCGATGCCTTGCGGTGCTTCTCGCTCATTGGCGATTCAAACGCAGCGAGGCCGACCGTTACCCGGAACAGCGGCTCCTCGGTATTGCGGGTCCGAATTCCAGCGTCTGTTTGCTCGTCAAACAAATTCCTGAACAGAGCATTGACAGCCTCTCGCTTCAAGTGCAGTCCGGACACGCTCTGCAAATTGCTTGAAGCTTCTCCAGCTGAACGCGAGGCGAATGGAAAGCGGGAGCACTGCCCTCTCGATATCCCCCTATGCGTCTTGAGGGTATGGGCGACCCCACCGGCTGACCTTGGCCCCCGGTTCGGAGAGAACCTCCGCCGTTGCCGCAAAGAAGGCGGGCTCTCCCAAAGCGAGACAGCCCTGCGCGCCGGTCTTGATCGCACCGCGATCAGTCTCCTGGAGCGGGGGCAGCGGGTTCCGCGGATCGACACGGTGGCCAGGTTGGCAGATGTGCTCGGTGTACCGGCCGGCGCGCTCCTCGAGGGGTTCGGACGAGAGCTGGGCGGCGCAAAAGAGAAACGCGCGAACCGCAGGTGAAAGGAGAGGGATGCCAGGTATGTGGAGTTTCAAGGGGGGAGGAGATCCGGTCGACGGTGCCTGGTGGGCGGCGCTGGCCGGCCGCCTTCTGCATCCGTGCCAGATCCAGATCATCGATGCGCTGCGGCGCGTGGGGCACCCGCTCACGGTCGGGGAGCTGCACGAGGCCTGCAGCGAGGAGCCGGAATGGCTGCGATTCGTCCATCTGCTGCGGCGGCTGAGCATGCTGGGAGCGGTTGAGGTAGTCGGGCTGCCACCGGATCGCAGCCCCTTCGGGGTCAGCTACCGCCTTTCAGACCGGCCGGGAAAGGGACGAGGTGCAGCGGGTTGATCAAGGCAGCTATGCAAAGGAGACGATCAGTGCGAAACACAGAGGACATCGTGGGCATGAGGAGTGCCTACCGACCTACCGGCCAGTCCAGATCGAGCAAGCCGTCCTGGAAATGGTGCTCGAGTTGCACCCGCAGCACCTGACCGCCGACGAGCTGGTTCTCCGATTGGCGGGTGATCGAGACCCGACCGAACCCGACAGCATTCGCAATGCGATTCGCGACCTCAAGTGCTGTGGCCTGCTCTGCTACATCGATCAGGTTGTGGCGCCCACGCAGTCGGCCGTGCATGCGGGTGAACTGCTGCGCTGAGTGACGTCGCGTCGTTGCCTGTCGAACGATCTCGTTCGACGCTCTTCCACACGTCAATGGCCGAGCGAGTCGAGTACCAGCCCATTGGCGAGACCTGCTCAACCGGTGCAGCCGCGAGAGCCGATTCGTTGCCCTTATTCCGAGATTTGCGGGATGAAGCGGTCGATGTGCTCGGCGATTGTGCGGCGGACCCATTCTTGGGTGGAGGGGTCGGCCATGCGGTAGCGGCCGAGCAGCATCCTTTGGTCATCGAGGGGGAGGCCGGCGATCTCCCAGCGGACGGCCAGACGCTCGAAGAGCAGCTCTTGGCGGCGGCGCCAGGCATCGTCCTGGGAGGTCGCGGCGGTTGCCGGGCCCTCGGCCAGCTTGGCGATCGTGCCGGGGCTGAGCGACTGGCGCAGGGTGAGGACGTTGCCCTCGGCGTCGGTGTATTCGCTCGTCGCGGTTTTCTGGCGTGGACGTCGCTTCTTGCGCTTGGCCATGGGCCCCGAGTCTGCCAATCACTCGCCTTCCGCCGTCGGCCGCCGCCGCGCCCGCTTGCGCTCACCCACGCGGCGCTTGCGCTCCAGCCGATTCTCCTTCGCGACCCGGCTCGGCCTGGTCGGGCGCCGCCGCCGCGGCACGACCAATCCCGCGGCGACCTTCCCGGCCAACCGCTCCAACGCCAGCTCGCGGTTTCGCGCCTGACCGCGCGCCTCCTGGGCGACGGCGGTGACGACCGGGCCGATGCGCTCGAGCAATTGCGCTCGCTGGGCATCGTCAAGCGCGGCGGACGCCCGCACGTCGAACACCGCTTCCACCCGCGAGGCGGTGACGTTGGCATGCTGGCCGCCCGGTCCGGACGAACGGCTGGCCCGCAGCTCGACCTCCGCCAGCGGGATCGAGAGCCGCTCGTCGATCTGTAGCTCGTCGGCCATTCCGCCACCGTAGCGGCGTCGGCTCAGGCGAGTGCGTCGATCTTCGTCGCCAGCTCGAAGTCGGCGCTGGTGATACCGCCATCGGCGTGGGTGGAGAGGGAGACGGTGACGGTGTCCCAGGAGATCTCGAGGTCGGGGTGGTGGTTCATCGCCTCCGCCGGCTCAACCAGGCTGCGGACGAAGTTGACCGAGCCGACGAAGTCGCCGCGCTTGAACTGCTTGCGGATCGCGCTGCCGGCCCGCTCCCAACCGGGGTGCTCCGCTAGCCTGGCATCGATCTCGGAATCGCCCAAAGGAGCCATCGCCCTTATGCTGCCACAAATCGGACTGCTCAAACTATGAGTGACAATAGTCTGCCGATTCTGTGGCAAATCGACATCTCGCACTACAGCGAGAAGGCGCGCTGGGCGCTGGCCTGGAAGGGAGTCGAGCACCGGCGCCGCTCACCCACCCCCGGCGCCCACATCGCCGTCGCCCTCTGGTTGACCCGGGGCGCTCACTACACCTTTCCGGTGCTGCGCCTCGACGGCCGCAACATCGGCGACTCGACCGCGATCATCGCCGCCCTCGAGGCGCGCTACCCCGAGCCGCCCCTCTACCCGGCCGACGCAGAGGACCGCAGCCGGGCACTGGCGCTGGAGGGGTTCTTCGACGAGGAGCTGGGCCCATACATAAGGCAGCTGGTTTGGCACGAGTTCGGCAGCGACCGCGAGCGCTTCGCCGAGCTGATGGCTCAAACCGCGCCGCCACAGCTGGCGAGGTTCAGCGGCCCGACCGCCGCCTACGCCCGTCTCTACACCGCCCTCCGCTTCCGCGCCGGCGACCCGGCCGAGGCCGAGTGGAGCCGCGCCAAGGTGCTCACCGCGCTCGACCGGCTCGAGGCCGAGCTCGGCGATGACGAGTACCTGGCCGGCGACAGCTTCAGCGTCGCCGACCTGACCGCCGCCTCGCTCTTCTACCCGCTGGCGGCGCCGGAGGAGGGTCCGCTGCGACCGGACTCGCCGGCGGCGAAGGGGTTCGAGGAGTTCCGCGAGCCGCTGCTGGACCGTCGCGGAGTCGAGTGGGTGCGCGAGATGTTCCGCCGCCACCGCAAGCCGGTGAAGGCAAGGGCCGTCGCGGCCGCCGCGAGCTAGCCGCCGATCGGCGCCCGCGGATTGGCGCCGTAGAAGATCAACGTGCCGAGCATGCCGACGATGTGGACCATGATGATGTTGACGACCATCGATTTCGCCGTCGCCGTGCCGACGCCGACCGGTCCGCCCGAGGCGGTGTAGCCGTAGTAGCAGCCGACCAAGACAATGATCGTCGCCATCACCATCCCCTTGGTCAGGCTGAAGAGAATGTCGACGAAATCCTGGAAGCTCCAGAAGATCAACAGGTAACCGCCCGAGGAGACGTCCCCAACCTGTTCGATCACCGCCAGGTAGCTGGCGAAGTAGACAACCCCGATCCCGACGAGGAAGAGGAACGGCAAGGCGATCCAGGCGCCGAGCAGGCGCGTCGCGGCGAGGAAGGTGACCGGCTGGATCCCCATCACCTCGAGCGCGTCGATCTCATCGGAGATCCGCATCGCACCGAGCTCGGCGACGATCCCGGTGCCGACCTTGGCCGAGAGGATGTAGCCGAAGGCATAGGGCAGCCCCTCGCGCAGATCGCAGTAAGCCGAGAACAGGCCGGCGTAGCCCGGGACGCCGTAGGAGCGGACGAAGTAGGCCCCGATCAGCCCGCAATTGAGGCCGAGCAGGAAGACAAAGGCCCAGATCACCACGGCCGAGCCCAGGATCAAGATCCCAGCCTGGCGCAGGCTCTCGCCGAAGAACTTCATCACCCGGCCCGAGTAGACGAGGCCGGCAACGCGGGCGCTGAAGCGGCCGATCTCACCGAAAGCATCGACCCAGCCGCGCGGCACGTCGAGCCAGCCGGTCGCCGCGATCGCCCGCCTCATCGAATCGTCTGCAGTTCAGGATTGCTGGCGAGCAGCACCGCGGTGAAGACGTAAAGGAAGAAGAAGACGCCGATGAACGAGATCACGACGGCCTGGTTGACGGCGCGGCCGACCCCGGCGGGACCGCCCGAGGCGGTCATCCCCTTGTAGCAGCAGACGACGGCGATGATCCCGCCGAACAGCGTGCACATCAGCACCGAGCCCCAGAGGTCGGTGATCAGCGCGTTGGTGAACAGGGTCGCGAAGAAGCCGCCGAGCGGCTGGCCGTAGAGCAGCGAAGCCGCGATGCCGGCGGTGAGGCCGAAGACGACCGCGAACACGTCAAGCAAACCGGTGATCACCATCAGCGCGAGGAAGCGCGGCACGACCAGGTTCTTGATCGGATCGACGCCGAGCACCTGCAGCGCGTCGAGCTCCTCGCGGATCTTGCGGGCGCCGAGGTCGGCCGTGATCGCGGTGCCGGCGACGCCGGCGACGACGACCGCGGTGACGATCGGCCCGATGAAGCGGACCGCGGTGACGACGAAGAAGGCACCGAGCCGGTCGAGGTTGCCGAACAACGAGAGGATCCCGGCGGCCTGCAGGCCCGGCGCCCCGAGGCAGAGGGCAAAGGTGGAGATCGTCATCGGGAACCAGGAGAGCTTGAGCACGAAGAGCGCCTGGCCGACGAGCTCCTCGCCGAACGGCCAGGGCGGCCGCACGGCCGAGATCAGGGTCCGCGCGGTGAGGATCATCATGTCCCCGACCTGCTCGAAGAAGGACTTTGCGGGCGCAAGCGCCCGGCCGGGTGCCCCGGTCTGGCCCCGGCCGGGGCGCGGCCTCGCAGCGGGCTCTACAGCCGGTGTCGCCACCAGCTCATCGCCCGCTCGAGTGGACTGGCACCCTGCGCCCGTTCGCGCCCCGCCCGGCGGGCGCGCTGCTCGGCTGCGCGCTGGGCGGCGGAAAGTTGCGCGATCAGCGTGTCGCGGGTCTGCTCGAGCTCCTCGACGCCGGCGATGTGGGCGCTGGCGCGGCGCGGCGCGGTCGGCAGGTCGCGCGGCAGGTCGACTGGGTAGGCGGCCAGCTCGGCCTCGAGGCGGGCGATCTGGCGGCGCAGCTCCTGGCGCACCTCGATCGCCTCGCTCTCCTCGGCGAGGTCGGGCAACGCCGGCTCCGGCTCAGGGGTGGCGGGGTCGAGCGCGCCGGGCATGCTCGCGCAGGCCGAGGCGACGATCGCCAGCTCGCGCGGGCTGAGTCCCGCTTCGTTCGCGCGGCGCAGCGCCTCGGTGGCGATTTGCTCGAGCTGGGCCGCAGCCGCAACCCCCTCGGCGACGAAGGTCCCCTGGCCCTGGTGGCTGACGACCAGGCCCTCGCGCTCGAGCCCGGCGTAGACGGCGCGCACGGTGTTGAGGTTGACCCCGGCCCATTCGGCGAGGCGGCGGACGCTCGGCAGTCGCTCGCCGGAGGCGAGACGGCCGGTGGCGATCAGCGCCCGCAGGCGCCAGGTCAGCTGCAGCCCGACCGGCAGTTCATCGCTGGGATCGATCGCGAACGGGTTCAGTTCGGGCGTTTCTTGCTGTGCCATTTAGCTGACACAGTATACCCGTTTGCTGTGTCAGTCAACTGGCACAGTTGTAGGAACGCGCGGCGGAACCGAGCTGCCGCGGTTTCAGCACGCCGCAGAGGCCGCTCGTCCAGCGGCCTTTGTAGCGACGCAGCAGCAGCCCGTAGCGCCGACCGACCCGCCGCGGCAAGCCGCACGCGGACGACTGCCTTGCACTGCGCACCGAGACCACCCGGCCACGCCGGAGCCCCCGCCCGCGCTTGTAAACGTGCTGCACCCGGAACCGATAGTCCGCCTTCAGGCGGCCGCGCGGGATCACCCTCAGCAGGCGGCCAGCAATTGCCGCGTCCGCTGCGCGCATCGCCCGTGCCGGCTTCATTCGCGCGCAGGAGCACGCCTGGGCGCTCCCGGTGAAGACCAGGGCGCCCAGGACAACGAGTGCCGCGATTGCAGGGCGCCTCAACCGCACCCCTCCCACTGTAGAGAGAAACGCCAGATTTCACAAATTAAGGTTGGACCTGGCGCCTTATCGGTGCATATCGCCAATAAGGAGCCAGATGGCTACGGCGTGAGGACGATCTTCAGGGCTTCGCGGTTGTCGTAGAGCTCATAGGCAGCGGCGGCCTCGTCGAGCTTCATGCGGTGGGTTACGAGCGGCGCCGGGTCGAGCTTGCCGGCCTCGAGCAGGCCGAGCACGCGATCGACGTGGGCGATCACGTTGGCGAGGCCGAGGCGCAGGGTCAGGCCCTTCAGCCAAGCGAGCCCCAGCGGCACCTCGCCCTTGCCGGCGTAGGCGCCGATGCCCGAGACGGTGCCGGCGTCGCGGGCGAGGCTGACGGCCATCGCCAGCGGGCCGGGGTCGCCAACCGCGTCGACGACAACGTCTACGCCGCGACCTTCGGTCGCGGCCCGCACCGCCTGCTTCGGTTCGTCCTCCTGCAGATGAATCGGCGCGGCGCCGAAGCGCTCGGCCACCGCCAGGCGAGCCTCGACCGAGTCGATCGCGAAGACCCTCGTCGCGCCAGCCGCCAGCGCCGCCTGCACCGCGCAGAGCCCGACCGGCCCGAGCCCGAGCACGGCAACCGTGTCGCCGGCGCGAGTGCCGGCGTGGGTGACGGCGTGGTAGCCGGTGCCCATCACGTCGCCGGCAAACAAAGCCACCTCGTCGCTCATCCCCGCCGGCACCCGCCGCAGGGTCAGGTTGGCGCGCGGCACCAGCAGCTGCTCGGCCTGCGCCCCCTGCAGGTTGCCGAGATGCGAGCCGTGGCCAAAGGTCTGGCCGCGCTCGCAACGGTGGTAGTCGCCGCGCAGGCAGGCGACGCAGGTGGCGCAGGCGGTGTGAAAGCAGCCGAGCACGCGGTCGCCGACGGCGACCCGCTCGACGTCGGGGCCGGCCGCGAGCACGGTGCCGACGAACTCATGCCCAATCGTGAACCCTTGCTCGACCGGCACCCGCCCGTGGTAGATGTGCAAATCCGACCCGCAGATCCCACTGGCCTCAACCCGCACGACCGCATCGTCAGCAGCAACGACCTCGGGGTCCGCCTTCTCCTCCACCTTCACCTCTCCGGGCGCCTGAAAAGTCACCGCACGCATGGCGGGAAACGTATCCGACACCAGCAGCCAGGGCCTGTCCCGGCAGGGGCGGAACGTCTTGTACTTTTTCCGGGCAGCCAACCTCGGACGGCCGACAACTGTCTTCGGAAAAAGTTAAGTGGAGCCCCTGCCGGGGCAGGCCCGTCAGCCGCCGACGTTCACACCGGCGACCTGGAAGCGCCCGGAATCCGTCCCCGGGCTCGCCGTCTCGGCGATCCGTGCTTCCAGCGCCAGCTCGCGCTCGAAGTCGGCCTCCTCGCCGTGACGGAAGGTGACCTCCTTGTCCTCGAGCAGCTCGATGAAGATCTCGACGAAGCGCGCGTCGAGCTGCTTGCCGGCGACCCGGCGCAGCTCCTGGATCGCCTCGTAGCTCGAGGTCGGGGTGCGGTAGGAATCGCGCGCGGTCATCACGTCGTAGGTGTCGGCGACGGAGATGATCCGCGCCAGCTCGGGGATGTTGTCGCCTTCGAGGCCGCGCGGATAGCCCTTGCCGTCGATCCGCTCGTGGTGGGCGAGGATGATCTCCGCGACCGGACCGTAGCCGTCGAGCGAGGAGACGACGCGGGCTCCCTGCTGGGGATGGCGACGGATCAGCATCCAATCCTCGTCGGTGAGCG
>Ga0210115_1000416_pt1 | contig 12270 bp, 11 predicted proteins | sample MayberryNW_TuleB_2_FD_185526 | JGI IMG/M metagenome (GOLD analysis project Ga0210115, IMG submission 185526) | Wetland microbial communities from San Francisco Bay, California, USA, that impact long-term carbon sequestration - MayberryNW_TuleB_D2... | ecosystem: Environmental > Aquatic > Marine... | reverse complement strand
GGACAGGAACACCGCGCCGACGATCAGCCGGATGAGCACCGTCGCGCGCGGTGCCTCAGAACGCGGAAGAAATGCCGTCATGAGCAGCGCCGGTCGGAGGTGCCTGCGTCCTACCTGGGGGTGAACTGGGACAGATCTCACCGTAGAGCGCGTCCCTGAGCGCCACGTCGCGCGGGTCGCCCGTCAACGACTTCCCCATCTGGCTCGTCACGTACGCGTAGCCGACTCCCGCCGCCGGATCGGCAAAGCCGAGAGAACCTCCGGCCCCCGGCGATCCGAACGCGCGCGCGTTGCTGCCGAACGGCCAGACGGCGCTCGGCTTCATGAACCCCAGCGAGAAGTGTACGTCCCCCTTGAGGCATTCGTCGTGGAAGCCGCGTGCCGGAGGGATCGCCGGCGCGGCAAGCAGGTCGAGGGTCTCCCGGCGGAGCCCCAGCTCGCGGCCGCCGTTCGCAAAGACGCTGTACGCACGCGCGATGGCGCGCGCCGTACCGACCGCTCCTCCCGAGGGCACCTCGAGGTTGCGCGCATAGACATGCGGCTGGTCGTGCGGGAGCTCGGAACCTCTGAGTGTCCGCACGATTTTGGAGTGCGGGTTCATGATCTCGAAGGTGAAGCGGAGCGGGAACCCGAACAGCATGTCGATCGGGCGCGGCCGCGCGATCGTGGCGAGCCGTGCGTCGGGGATTTCTTCCGGCAGCCTGATATACACGTCGAGACCGAGCGGCGTTGCGATCTCGTCCTGAAAGAACTGTCCCAACGTGCGATGCCTCGGATCGATCCGGCGCAGCAGCTCGCCCTGGTAGAACCCGAGCGTAATCCCGTGATACGCCTGCCGCGTGCCGGGGTCCCACACCGGCCGCTGTCGCGCGAGCACGACGGCGAGTCGATCCGGATCGCCGACCAGGCGACGATCGACAGGTACATCCAGGCAGAACAGCCCGGCCTGGTGCGCCAGCAGCTGGCGCACGGTGACTCGCTCCTTGCCGGCCTGCGCGAACTCGGGCCAGTAATGCGCCACGCGTTCGTCGTAATCGAGCCAGCCTCGCGAGTGCGCGATCGCCAGCGTCATTGCCGCGAGACCTTTGGACGCGGAGTACACGATGACCATCGTGTCCGGCTCCCAGGGAGCGCCGGTCTGCTTGTTCCGTACGCCGCCCCAGAGATCGACGACCTTCTCGCCGTGACGATACGCGCAGCACGCGCCACCGAGCTCGCCGCGTCGCGCGAAGTTGTCGGCGAATGCTTCACGGACCGGCTCGAACCCCCGGCGGACATGTCCCTCAACGGTCATTCGGTCTGGTGCGGCTACCGGCATGACGACCTCCGTCTGCGCTTGCGGGCGTGTTCCGACGTGCATTCGTGATTTCGGCGGCGAGCGCGCCCGGTGCGGCTCGTGGCGCGAAGCCACTATGGGCGGAGACGCATAAACGCTGCCCCGGACTTCGGTAGGGTTTGCAAAGGGATTGCGATGCATTCGGGACGCGGCCGCCGGTTGACACCCCCGGTGCTGCGGAAAATCCCGTGGCGGGCGGATCGGGCCCGGGCGGGAGCGGTCCCGGCCGGACGATGCTGTTGACGCCCCAAGACCGGGCTTGCGCGCGCCAAGCGTATTAGTGTTATAGTTAACTACAACACGCGCCGAAACGTGGTGAGAAGGAGAAGAACCGATGAAATCCTGGAAGTTGCCGCTGTTCCTCCTGCTGTTATCAGCCGCCAGCCCGGCTTCTGCCCAGCCATCCGCGCATTCGCACGAGTCACCCGCTCCAACCGCCCCCCTCCAGGTGAAGGCGTTCGACAAGCTGAAGACGCTTGCGGGATCATGGGTCGGCCAATTGACGACCACGCCGGCAGCCGCCGAGGTCGAGGGCAGCGTCGCGCAGTTCTCCATCCGGGTGACTTCGCGCGGCAACGCGCTCGCGCACGAGTTCTCCGTGACGGGCATTCCCGATCATCCGCTGACGATGTTCTATCTGGATGGCGGGCGCCTGACCCTGACGCACTACTGCGACGCCGGCAACCGGCCGCGCATGATCGGCAAGCTGTCGCCGGATGGCAAGACGCTGGAGTTCGACTTCGTCGATCTCTCCGGCAGTGACGAACACGGCCACATGAATCACGCCGTCTTCACGTTCATCGACGACAACCACCACACCGAAGAGTGGACCTACGTTCCGCCCGGCGGCGCGCCGGTGCGCGCGCACTTCGATCTGCGGCGGACGAACTTCGAGCGTACGGCCGCACGCTGAGGACCGACGGACAGCCTGATGGGCCATGAGTGGAACGACCGCCAGCCGATCTACCGCCAGCTTCGCGATCGCGTGGTCGCGATGATCCTGGACAACGTGCTGAAGGAGGGCGATCCGCTGCCCTCCGTGCGCACCGTCGCGGCTGAATACCGGATCAATCCGCTCACGGTCCTCAAGGGCTATCAACAGCTGGTGGACGAACGGCTGGTCGAGACGCGGCGCGGCCGGGGCATGTTCATCAACGCGGGCGCGCGCGACCTGCTGCTGAAAGGCGAGCGCGAGAAGTTCCTGGCCGACGAGTGGCCGAGGATTCGCGAGCGGATGCAACGGCTCGGCCTGACGCCTGACGATCTCCCGCCGCCTGCTGCCGGGGAGGAGCGCTGACCCATGGCGTACATCGAGGCTCGCGGCCTCCGCAAGACCTACGGCGCGACCGTCGCGGTCGACGGCATCGACCTGCACGTCGAGAAAGGTCGGATCGTCGGCCTCATCGGTCCGAACGGCGCCGGCAAGACCTCCGCGCTCAACGCGATCGTGGGGCTCACCTCGTTCGCAGGAGACCTGCGCGTGCTCGGGCGCGATCCCTGGACCGAACGCGCTACTCTCGCCCGCGACATCTGCTTCATCACGGACGTGGCGGTGCTACCGCGGTGGATCCGCGTGTCGCAGGCACTCGACTTCGTCGCCGGTGTGCACCCGCGGTTCGATCGTGTGAGAGCGGAGGCCTTGCTCGCAACGACCGGGATTCGTGCGCGCAGCAAGGTCCGCGACCTCTCGAAGGGCATGGTCACGCAGCTGCACCTCGCGATCGTGATGGCTATCGACGCGCGCCTGCTGGTGCTCGACGAGCCGACGCTCGGGCTCGACCTCCTCTATCGCAAGCGGTTCTACGACACGCTGCTCGCGGACTATCTCGAGCGGAGCCGCACCGTGCTCGTCGCGACGCATCAGGTGGAAGAAGTCCAGCACGTGCTCACCGACGTGCTCTTCATGGATCGCGGCCGCATCGTGTTGAGCCGGAGCATCGAGGACATCGAGGCGCGGTACCACGAAGTGCTGGTGCATCCCGACAGGCTCGCGACCGCGCGGGCCCTCAACCCGATTGCCGAGCGGCAGGGCGTCGGCCGGAGCGTGCTGATCTTCGAGGGCGTGGACCCGCAGCAGGTTGCCGCGCTCGGGGAGGTGCGGACGCCGAGCGTGGCCGATCTGTTCGTTGGCGTCATGAGCGGACGTGCCGCGCAGCCACAAGGAGTCGCGCAATGAGCGATGTCGAGATCTCGGCTGCACGCCGCCTCTACTGGTCGGTACGGCGGGAGCTGTGGGAGAACCGGTCCATCTACCTGGCGCCGCTGGCCGTCGCCTGCATCGTGCTCGTCGGCTTCTTCATCGGCCTGTTCGCGCTGCCGGCGCGCACGCGTGCCGCGCTGGCGCTCAGCGCGCCGGAACTGCGCGAAACGATTCAGCAGCCATACGTGATTGCCGCAATCGTCCTCATGGCCGTCGATCTGCTCGTCGCGCTCTTCTACTGCGCCGATGCGCTGTACGGCGAGCGGCGGGATCGCAGCGTCCTGTTCTGGAAATCGCTTCCCGTGTCGGACCTGACGGCCGTGCTCGCGAAGGCCACCATCCCGTTACTGGTGCTGCCGCTCGTGACGTTCCTCGCCACGGTCGCCACACAGGTCATCATGCTGGTCGTCAGCAGCGCGGTGCTGGCCGCCAACGGCATGAGCTCGTCGGTCCTGTGGGCTCACGTCGCGCTCGTCGAGATCGCGCGGATCAACTTCGGCCACCTCGTCGTGTTCCACGGATTCTGGTACGCGCCGTTCTACGCGTGGCTGCTGCTGGCATCAGCCTGGGCGCCGCGGCTCCCGTTTCTCTGGGCCGTGCTGCCGCCGCTCGCCGTCGGCATCATCGAGCGCATCGCGTCCGGCACCACGCACTTTGCCACGCTGCTGCAGCAGCACTTCTTCGGTGGTCCCGACATGTCGTCGGAGGCCGGCTCTCCGGGCATGACGATGGACATGCTGGCGCCGCATCCGATTGGCCATCTGCTGATCAGCCCGGGGCTGTGGATCGGCCTGGCCGTAAGCGCTGTGTTCTTCTTTGGCGCCGTGCGGCTGCGCCGTGCTCGCGGCGCGATTTGAAACCAGTGGACCACCGGTTCTTCGTGGCAAGGACGGCGCGTCTGACGCGCTGCCGTCACGGACCGGCGTGCGTGCAGACAGCTACAGCCGCTCGGCCTCGTGCCGGCCGCGCACTACCGCTCTGACGACTGGAATCGTTGTCACGGCGCCGAGCGCAATCAACCCGGCGCCGATAGCGCGGCGCCGCTGCGGTTGGATCCGGTCGGCCAGCATTAGTCCGACACCGGCGCCCAGGGCCGCCCGTGTGGCAACCGCCAGGCCGAAGGTCGGGAGGTTCAGCAGGACATTTCGCATCGGGTTCTCCTCTCGTGGCGTACTCGAGAGAGCAGAACCCGTGCCGGAAGCATCTCGGCCGGCCGGTTGGTCCTACAAGATGCGGTCGAGCCAATCCCATGCCTCAGCCTGCATCTTCCGGTTGAACTGATGCGGGACATCGTAGAGGCGGCACTGCTGGCGCTCCGGCACACCGGCCTTCCGAAAGCATTGTCCGATCTTGGCGAAGGCCCGCTGGACTCCGTCGGGTGGGAACAGCGTGTCCTTTGCCCCGTTCATCACGAACACATGGCGTGGCGCGATGAGCGCGGCGAGGTCGGGGAAATCCAGGTAGCGGTAGAGCCCGATGATATGGAAGCTGAACCCGATCGTATGGATTACGTGGCGCCTTAGGTTCGAGGCGAACGAGGTCATCCAGCCCACGTCGACGGCTGCCTGGATTCGCTCGTCGAGCGCGGCAAGCACGAAGCTCCGGTAGCCTCCGACGGACAGGCCGACCGAGGCCAGCCGCTTCGAGTCGACCTCCGGGCGGCCCGCCAGGTAATCCAGCGCGCGAAGATCGTCCCACAGCATGACGCCCGGCCAGGTGATGCCGGCCGCGAAGAGGCTTCTCGCCACGAGCTGCTCGCCCTGCTGCGAGCGCCTGTCGAATGCGGCGACATCCGACCCGGCCATGCGCTCGCGATCCCGGTAGATCGGCGGATCGTCCTCCAGCAGCATGCGGCGCTCGCCCCAGTAGAACATGTCCGTCGTGAGCACGACGTAGCCGCGGCGCGCCAGCTCGCTGGCGATGCTTCGCCCTTCGTACAGCTCCCGTTTGAAATTCGACAACGCGGGATGCTCGCCCTCGAGCTCGACGACCTTCTCCTTGCCCCACACGTAGAACCCGCCATGGCAATGGAGAACGAGGACGCCTGGCGCAGGGCGGATCGCCCGCTTCGGAAGCAGGAGATACGCCGGCACGCGCAGATCGGGAGTCGTTTGAAGCGTGAGGTATTCCTCGACGTAGTCTCCCCGATCGGTACGGCGGATGACCTCGGGCTGTGGGGATATTGGCGAGGGTGCGTAGAAGAGATGCTCGAACACCTTCGCCCTGGCGGTCTGCTGCCACGCCTTCAAGTCATGGAAGCGAGGCTGCAGGAAGGACAGCTCCAGCGGCGAGCGATCCGCCTGCGATTGCACGAACGGGTAGAGCGATCCGATGTGCGAGCGGGTCGGCTCGACGGTTGACGCTCCTTGACCGAGCGCCGAAACGTCGGGAAGGGACATGCCGGAGAGCAGGCCAGCGGCGCCGAGCCACTCGCAGAAATACCGTCGTGAAAGGGTCACGTCGACTCCGTTCGGCCACCAAAGCAAGCCGCGCACATCATACAAACCTGCAGGTCGGCACGAGCCGTCGGCCGAAAAACTGGCTCATCAATGGGCGTCCTCGACGGTCGACGGACGCTTCATCCACGCTACAATCCCGCTGCCCGTCCAAGACCATGTGCCTGTCGCCTCGGTGCAGGTCAACACGACCGACGGGGCCGCCCATCTATTTCCTGGGCCTGCTGACGTATCTGCGCGCAACCGCGGCGACGACCAACGGCGCCTTCGGCCGCACCTACCAGATCGACAGTCTTCGACCGCTTCCAGAGGAATCAGGCGGGCGGACGTCCTGATCGGCGGCTTATAGGCGCCGGTTCCTCAGCCACGCGGATGACACCGACCGTCGGGTGCGGGAGTATGCGCCCGCGGCGGGCGAGGGCATTGCCCCGCACGGTAACAGCCGACGACGACCTGCTCATCGCGCGCCTTGCCACGGATCTGACGACGGCTGCCGGCTTGTGCGGCGAGAGCACTTGCTGCAGAAGGAGGGCATCGTTTCGGAGAGTGGGCTGACGCGGGTCGATCCGAGCTGTGCCTCGACGCGGCGCGCAACCCGCGCCAGTCCACGCGTGTGGATGCGGTCGATCAGCTGATCCCGAAGCGCACCTGAGTGCGTTCAACTCCCAACTCCAACTCCCAATCCCCCAAAGCGCTCTCGCAGCAATCGCGCCTTGGGAATTGGGAGTTGGGAGCTTTCGGACACGAGTGACCTCTGGGGTCAGGGCACGAGTCCTCCCCACGAGACACACGAGACCCTGGGATTCCAGTCCGCGAATGTCCCGCTGGGATTCTGGCGCCATGCCCAAACGTGCAGTTCGTAGAAGGCGTCCGGTCCATAGCGGTTCGGACCCGGCGCGAACTGCAGCAGGTGACCCATCAGCTGCGGCTGGTCAGACGGGTGCACCGCATGCCATGCAGCCGCGTCGGCCACGTACTCGGCCGCGACCAGGTGTAGCCCGCCGTTCCTCGGCTCGTAGACGAGCACCTCCGGCGTGGAGACATCGAGGGCGCCGTCGAACAGCGCGAACTTCGCGTAGTGAACGCCCATCGCGCCCCTCTCTGGTCCGCTGACGCATCCCTGGAACTGAACGTAGCCGTCGGCGACCGCATTGTTCACGTCGCGATATCGATCGGTAGCATTGCGCACAGCATCGGGAAGCGGCCCGTTGAGAGACGAATGGGCCGCATGCGCTGCGTTTTGCGCAGCCGCCACGGGCACAGCACTCGGGCTGAGCAGCAGGGCCACTGCCGCACATGTCAGATTTCCGCGCAACATATCGGACCTCCTGGCGCCTGTTCGTGCGCCGACCTCTTCATCACCGTGCTCAGCAGTACGAACGCGTGTTCGTCTTCATGTCGTCTGGCGTTTGCGATCCAATGTCTCCGAAGGAACCTGTCGAACAGTAATGCGCGATCCGTCGTCTTTTGAGTGGACCGTTGCCATAAGATTTGCGGGATGCCGGCCGCGGCACGGGTAACCGAACTGCTCCTGGCGTGGAATGGCGGCGATGACGCGGCACTGGAGGCGCTCCTGCCGCTCGTCGAAGCCGAGCTGCGGCGCCTCGCCCGGGGATACATGGCGCGTGAGCGGCGCGACCACACGTTGCAGACGACGGCACTCGTCAACGAGGCGTACCTGAGGCTCGTCGACGCCCAGCGAGTCTCCTGGAAAGACCGCACACATTTCCTGGGTATCGCGGCACGGCTCATGCGCCGAGTGCTCGTCGATCACGCGCGAACGCGAGCCGTGCAGAAACGGGGCGGCGACGGCCTGCGCGTGCCCTTCGATGAGGACATCAGCCTGTCACCGGCACCCGACGTCAGGCTTCTGGAGCTCGACCGCGCACTGGACGCGTTGGCAGCAGTCGACGACCGCAAGGCGCGTGTCGTCGAGATGCGCTTTTTCGGAGGCATGACTGTCGAAGAAGCGGCCGAAGCCCTCCGCGTGTCCGGCGACACGGTGAAGCGAGATTGGCGACTGGCGAAGCTCTGGTTGCTTCGCGAGCTGGAAGGACATCGCTTGTGAGGGGTGAAACCGACCGGTGGCACCAGATCGAAGAGCTCTGCCACGCTGCGCTCGCGCGGCCGGAAATGGAGCGTGGGGCGCTTCTGCGCAGCATCTGCCCCGATGATGAGCTGCGAGCCGACGTCGAAGCGCTGATCGCGAACGACGCGCGCGCCGAGGCTTTTCTCGCGCAGCCGATCTCCGCGATTGCTGCACAGGTGATGCTGGAGTGCGACTCAGTGTGGACTGGCCGCATGCTCAACGCGCTCGAGGTCGGCCCGCTGCTCGGCAAAGGTGGGATGGGGCACGTGTACAAGGCACGGGACACGGAGCTCCACCGCGATGTGGCCATCAAGTTGCTGGCGCCTGAGTTCGCCCACGACTCCGACCGGCTCGCCCGCTTTGCACGCGAAGCCCGCGTGCTCGCGGCGCTGAATCATCCGAACATCGCCCAGATTCACGGGGCGGAGAAGTGCGGCGACACGACAGCCCTCGTGATGGAGCTCGTCGAAGGCGAGACACTGGCGGCTCGCATCGGGCGGCGCCCCGTCTCCGTGAACGATGCGCTGGGCATCGCGCGCCAGGTGGCCGATGCGCTCGAAGCTGCCCACGACCAGGGCATCGTCCACCGCGATCTCAAGCCGGCGAACATCATGGTCCGCGGTGACCGAACGGCCAAGGTCTTGGACTTCGGCCTCGCCAAGGCCATTCATGCAGCAGCGGATCCCGGTCCGTCGCAGACGAGCGCGCTGGCGCTCTCGGCCGTACCCGGCGGGATCTGGGGGACTGCGGCGTACATGGCGCCCGAGCAGATCGAACTGAATGCGGCCGACCGTCGCGTCGATCTGTGGGCGTTCGGCTGTGTGCTCTTCGAGATGCTGACGCGACGACCCGCATTCAGCGGCGAGACGTCGTCGGACGTGCTGGTGAGCATCCTCGAGCACGAACCGCGGTGGGAGACACTCCCCGCGACCACGCCCGCCACGATCCGCCGCCTGCTGGATCGTTGTCTCCAGAAGAATCCAAAGCGGCGGCTCGATTCGGCTGCTGTTGCTCGACTCGAAATCGACGAGGCATTGATCCAACCGGGCTCGATTCGAGTTGGTTCCGGCGACCGCCGCCGACGACGCTCGATGTGGCAGGCGCTCTCATGGGTAACCTTCGGCGTCGGCGTCGCCATGTTCGGCCTGGCGATGATCGCCGGCCGAGCCAGCCTCACGGAAGCTCCGCGGCCGATCGTCGCGGCGTCGCTGTTCGTCGACGATTTGTCGCTCGCACAGCCTGGGGTCCATTTCGCGGTCGCGCCAGGCGGGCGAACCGTGATTTTTTCGGGCCGCCACGGCAGAACCTTAGTTCTCTTTCGAAGAGATCTGGATCGGTTGGATCCAGAGCCGATCGCGGGGACGATCGGCGGAAGTGATTTGTTCTTTTCTGACGACGGCAGCTCGATCGGCTTCGAGATGCGCAGCGAACTGTGGACGGCCCGTCTCGAGGGAGGGACTCCTCAGCGTGTGTTGCCGAACCTTCCGCTTCGCGGCGGAGCCTGGGGACCGAACGGTACCATCGTCATCGGAAGGGTCGGCTCGGGTCTTTGGGCGGTCAACGCTTCCGGAGGAGAGCGTCGTCAGCTGACGGTGCCTGGGCAAGGCGAGCGGCATGAAATGCCGCAGCTGCTTCCACGCGGTGACGCGGTCCTCTTTACGATGTTTCCGCTCAGTGGCGCACCGCAGGTGGCGATCCACCTGATTGAAACCGGCGAGACGCGGCGATTGTTCGAGGGTATCGGCGCTCGCTTTCTCGAGACCGGGCACATCGTGTTCGGCCGGCAGGGCAAGTTGTGGGCAGTCGCCTTCGATCCCGAAACGCTTCAGACGAGCGGCGCCGCCCAACCGGTTCGCGATGATGTGGTGTGGTCGGCTCCGGGATATCCGCAGTTCACGACTGGCGGCAACGTGCTGGCGTATGTTCGTCGCAGAGGCGCATCGGCCAGCATCGGGAAGAAGGTGGTCGTGCTCGCGGACCGTAAAGGCAACGTGCAAGTGCTGCCGCTGCCCCCGGGCAACTATCTGCTGCCGAGGTTCTCGCCAGAAGGGAATCGGTTGGCGATTCAAGCCGGTCCCGCGCGAGAACTGTGGGTGTACGACCTGCGACACGGCACCGCCAACCGGTTGGCGGCTGATCGCGTCATCGCGTATTCCGCTCCCGCGTGGACGCCGGATGGCAGACGAATCGTGTTCACGACCTGGTTCGACGGCGACGTCGGACTGGGCTGGCAATCAGCCGATGGGAGCGGGCCGAGCGAACCGCTGCTCCGCGGTGCCTGGATGCGCTCGTTCGAGCGCACGCACCCTGCCGTCCTGCCCGATGGAAGCGCCGTGATCATGACGGGCCTCGCACCCGGGGCCACTGAAGAAGATCTGCTCCTCGCGCGGTTGAAAGAGGACAGGAGAGTCGAAACCCTGTTCCATGGGCCAGGGGTAGAGCGGAACCCGGCCATCGCACCCAGCGGCCGTTTGATCGCCTACAACTCGGACGAGTCAGGCCGTCCAGAAGTGAGCGTCCGGCCGTTTCCGGACGTCGCCGCTCGACGATGGCAGATCTCCAACGGGGGCGGCGCATTTCCGGTGTGGACACGAGGTGGACGGGAGATCGTCTACCAGGATGGTCAGGGCCGCATCAGGGCCGTGGCCGTGCGCGGCGACGACGTGACCACGTTCGAGTTCTCCAAACCCGAGCCGCTCACAATTCCCCTGAATCAGGACTGTTGCTCCGCTCTCGACCGCGACTTCGACGTCACCCCCGCCGGGGATCGCTTTCTGTTTCTGCGCGACGACGACGATGGCGCTGACCGGCCAAGTATCGAGCTGGCCCTGATCCAGAATTGGACGGAGGAACTGAAAAGGCTGACTCCAGAATCGCAGTAGCCTGGGAGCACAAGAGCGTCCTTCTCGACATCACGCCCCTCTGCAGCCCAAGAGAGCCGGCAATGCGCGAACGGAAGAGGTGATGTCATCAGAGACGCTCTCTACCCTGCCCTGAGGCGGGAGGGCGTTACAATCCGCCTCGATGAGCAGCCTCGAAACCGCCGCGCCGCCGCCGGATTCCCGCGGAATCATCAACTCGGCGGCCTATGAAAGCGGAACCCGCGTCCAGAACGTGACGCTCGATCAGATCCGGACCGTGCTGGCACGGCCGAATTGCTTCGTGTGGCTCGGGCTGTTCGAACCGGACGAGGCGCTGCTGCGCCGTGTGCAGCTCGAGTTCGGGCTGCACGACCTTGCCGTCGAAGACGCGTTCAACGCGCACCAGCGACCGAAGCTCGAGCAGTACCAAGACTCCCTGTTCGTAGTGCTCCGGACGGCCAACCTCGCCGGCACGCCGGCGACGCTCGAGTTCGGCGAAACGCATGTGTTCCTCGGGCAAAACTACGTCGTGACGGTGCGACACGGGTCGCTGCGTTCTCACGTCGGCCTCCGCGCGCGATGCGAGTGCAACCCGCGGCTGCTCTCGAAGGGCCCCGGCTACGTCCTCTACGCCCTGATGGACTTCGTCGTCGATCAGTACTTTCCCATCGTCGAGGCGATCGAGAACGTGCTCGAAGATATCGAGGAAGAGATCTTCGCGCAGACGATGAACAGCGAGACGACGGCGCGGATCTACCGGCTGAAGCGCGACCTGCTGTCGCTCAAGCGGGCGATCGCCCCGCTCGTGGAGGTGTGCAACCGGCTCGTGCGCTTCGATGTCGATCTCGTTCCGGGCGATACGCGCGTCTACTTTCGAGACGTCTACGATCACGTGCTGCGGCTGAACGAGATGATCGACAACCAGCGCGAACTGCTGTCGGCGGCGCTCGAAGCCAACTTGTCCCTCATCTCGGTCGCCCAGAACGAGCACATGAAGCGGCTCGCCGCATGGGCCGCGATCATCGCCGTGCCCACGATGATTGCCGGCATCTACGGGATGAATTTCACGAACATGCCCGAGCTCGGGTGGCGGTACGGCTACGTGGTGACGTTGGCGCTGATGGCCCTGGCCTGTGGCGGCCTGTTCGTCGGTTTCAGGCGATCTGGATGGCTCTGAGCGTGTCCGCGGCCGATCGCGACCTGTTCCAAACGAACGCTTCGGAACCCCAGCCTTGAACCCCGGAGATCGCTTGCGTTCGAACTTCCAACTCCCAATTCCCAACTCCCAAGCCTCACCGTCGCGGGACATGCTCTGTGAGTAATGGGTC
>Ga0210115_1000415_pt1 | contig 12290 bp, 16 predicted proteins | sample MayberryNW_TuleB_2_FD_185526 | JGI IMG/M metagenome (GOLD analysis project Ga0210115, IMG submission 185526) | Wetland microbial communities from San Francisco Bay, California, USA, that impact long-term carbon sequestration - MayberryNW_TuleB_D2... | ecosystem: Environmental > Aquatic > Marine... | reverse complement strand
TCGAGACCCGCCGGATCAGCCTGTTCCCCGACGTGGCCAACCTGCCGCTGCGACAGCCGGCCGTGCTGGCGAAGTCCGCCGCGTCGCTCGACCTCATCACGGGCGGCCGTGTCGAGCTCGGCCTCGGCGCCGGGGCGTTCTGGGAGGCGATCGAGGCGATGGGCGGACCGGCGCGCACGCCCGGGGAGGCCGTCGACGCGCTCGAGGAGGCGATCGCCGTGATCCGGCTGATGTGGAGCGGGGAGCGGGCGGTGCGGTTCGACGGACGGTTCCACTCGCTGAGCGGCGTCCACCCCGGACCTCGGCCCGCCCACCCGATCGGCATCTGGCTCGGAGCGGGCGGGCCGAGGATGCTCGGGCTCACCGGAAGGCTCGCCGACGGGTGGGTCCCGTCCTCGTCGTGGGCGACGCCCGACCGGCTCGGCGAGATGCACCGACGCATCGACGAGGGCGCCGCGGCCGCGGGACGTGATCCGGGCGCGGTGCTGCGGATCTACAACGTGTTCGGTCGCATCACCGACGGCCCGTCGAACGGCTTCCTCGACGGCCCCGTCGATCGGTGGGTCGACGAGCTCACCGAGCTCGCGACCACCTATCGGATGGATGCGTTCGTGGCCGCGTTCGAGGGTCCCCTCGACGCCTCGCTGGTGTCGTTCGCCGAGAAGATCGTTCCGGCGGTGCGGGAAGGTGTCGGCGAGGAACGAGCGGGGGCCGAGCGATGAACGAGCACGATCGCGCCGACGCGCTCGTGATCTTCGGCATCACGGGCGACCTGGCCGAGCAGAAGATCATCCCGGCCCTGCAGGCGATGGTGCTTCGGGGGAACCTCGAGGTCCCCGTCGTCGGCGTGGCGCGATCGGGCTGGGACCTCGAGAAGTTCATCGCCCACGTGCGCGGTGCGCTCGAGCACCGACCGGACTTCGACGAGGACTCGTTCCGGAAGCTGGCGTCGCGCCTGCGCTACGTCGACGGCGACTACACCGAGCCCGACACGTTCGACCGGCTGAAGGCCTCGCTCGACGACCGCCGCCGCCCGCTCCACTACCTGGCGATCCCGCCGTCGCTGTTCGAAACGGTGGTCCGGCAGCTCGACCGGATCGGATGCGCCGACGGCAGCGTCGTCGTGGAGAAGCCGTTCGGCCGCGACCTCGCGTCGGCCCGGGAGCTCAACGACGTCGTCACCTCGGTGTTCGCGGAGCGGTCGATCTTCCGCATCGATCACTTCCTCGGTAAGGAGCCGGTGCAGAACCTCGTCTACTTCCGGTTCGCGAACACGTTCCTCGAGCCCTTCTGGAACCGGCACTACGTCGACAGCGTGCAGATCACGATGGCCGAGGGGTTCGGGCTGAGCGGCCGGGAGCGGTTCTACGATCGCGTCGGCGCGATCCGCGACGTCGTGCAGAACCATCTGCTCCAGGTGATGGCGTTGGTGGCGATGGACCCGCCGGCGGGCTCGGGCCGCGACGTCTTCCTCGGCGAGCGCGTGCGCCTGCTGGAATCGATCCGGCCGCTCCGCCCGAGCGACGTCGTGCGGGGGCAGTTCGCAGGCTACCGCGACGCCGACGGCGCGGCGGCCGACTCCGGAACCGAGACCTACGTCGCCGTCCGGCTCGAGGTCGAGAGCTGGCGATGGGCCGGCGTTCCGTTCTACATCCGCGCGGGGAAACGTCTGCCCATGACCGCGACCGAGGTGCTCGTGGAGCTGAAGCGGCCGCCGCGCGACGTCTTCGGCGAGCCGCGCCCGGGGCACCCGAACCACGTGGTGTTCCGGCTGGGGCCGGACATGGGCATCACGTTGTCGGCCCGGACGAAGGTGCCCGGCGACGAGATGCGCGGCGAGGACGTCGATCTCGTGGCGCACCATCAGCCCGGGGAGAGCATGGAGGCCTACGAGCGCCTGCTCACCGACGCGATGGACGGCGACGCCGAGCTGTTCTCACGCCAAGACGTCGTCGAGGCGTCGTGGCGCGTCGTCGATCCGATCCTCGACGACGCGACCCCGCTGTTCACGTACCGGCCCGGGTCGTGGGGCCCCGCCGAAGCCGACGAGCTGATCGCCGGCGACGGCGGATGGCACGATCCGGAGCCGCACGGATGACGTGATGGCGTTCCGTGGATGGAAGGCGGAGGCCCTCGAGTTCTTCGACGGGCTCGCGGCGGACAACTCGAAGGTGTACTGGCAGCGGAACAAGCCCGTCTACGAGCAGCTCGTGCGTGCCCCGATGGAGGAGTTGCTCGCCGAGCTCGAGCCACGGTGGGGCGAAGGACGGATCTTCCGTCCGTATCGCGACGTCCGCTTCAGCCGCGACAAGTCCCCGTACAAGACGCACATGGGAGCCACGATCGGCCCGGGATACCTGCAGCTGTCCGCCGACGGGCTCGGCGCGGGGTGCGGCATGTGGGAGATGGCCAGTGACCAGCTCGAGCGCTACCGGGCGGCGGTCGACGACGATCGGGCTGGAGACGCCCTCGCCGGCCTCGTCGCCGAGGTCGAGGCGGCGGGCATCCAGGTCGAGGGCCACGGGGTGCTGAAGACCGCCCCGCGCGGGTACCCGAGGGACCATCCCCGCATCGACCTACTGCGGTACAAGGGGCTCGTCACGTGGCGCGACTGGCCGGCCGGCGCGTGGCTCGGCACACCCAGAGCCAAGGATCGAGTCGTCGAGTTCCTGGAGCGGTCCGAGCCGATCGCCGGGTGGCTGCGCACGAACGTCGGCCCCTCGACGCTTCCCGAACGATCGCGGTGATCGAGAGCCGGCAGCGATCGTCGTGCGTTCGCGAGCGCGTCACACCTCCCGGTCGTAGGACTCGATCAGCTCCACGAACGTTCGGGTGTTCGCCCGGCGTCCGCCGACGTGCAGGTAGAGCACGGACGAGCCATGCTGCCACGCGGCCATGTAGGCCGGCACGTCGTTGTGGCAGCACGCATCGGGCCGATGGTGGAACACGACCACACCGCTCGGCACGTCGGCCGGTGAGATGCGCCGGGACGTGAGGATCTCCTCGTGTGCGTTCTCGGCGAACCACGCGACGTAGGATGCCGCACCCGCGCTGCTGTCGAACGTCAACCCGCGGGCGAGCACGCGCGAGAACGCGCCGGTGCCGCCGCCGAACGAACGCTGCTCGGCCGACGAGAACCCCGCCTCTTCCAACAGGCCCCGGAGCTCCTCGGGGTGGGTCACCTCGGTCGTCAGGCCATCGACGTCGACCGAGGAGCGGTCGCTCGTCATGCCCGGGAGCGCCGAGGCCGGCAGCACGACCGCTCTGCCGCCACCGCCGGGCGTTCCGCCGTCGGCGGGGGCCGGGTCGGCGGCACACCCGGCGAGCGCGCACAGCGCCAGCACGAGCGCGATCGATGGAGCCGTTCGAGCCATGGCGTTCCCACCTGCGAGGCGACGGCCGGCCTGCCTTGCTCCGGCCGGATTCCTGCCGCATGATACGGGCCGTCACCCGGCGCCCGCAGACGAGGGGGAAGAACGACCATGGCGCAAAAGCGCTTCACCAGACCGGTTGGCAGGCGCGACTTCCTGCGATACGCGGGGGCGACGGGCATGGCCGTGAGCATGGCAGGCGTGCTCGCGGCGTGCAGAGAGGCGGACCAGCCCTCGACGGGCTCCCAGGGCTCGGCCCAGCCGTCGTTCCCGCCGATCGAGGAGGAGCCGGGCGGGCTGCAGGTCTTCGACTGGTCGGGGTACGGCAACGGCGACTACTACCCGAAGGAGGAGAAGAAGTTCCTCTGGGGGCAGTACGCCAAGGCCACGGGCGACACGCCGGAGTTCTCGCTGTTCGAGAACGACGACTCCGCGTACACGAAGGTCGTCGCCGGCGCCCGGTACGACGTCGCCCACCCCTGTGGGTACCGCTACGGCGATTGGGTCGACCTCGAGGTGCTCCAGCCGTGGGACACCTCGCTGATCCCGAACTTCTCGTCGCTGAACCCCAAGCTCATGACGGCCGGGCAGTTCGACGGCCAGCAGTACTTCGTGCCGCTCGACTGGGGCTTCATCGCGCCGCTCGTCAACCTCGACCACGTCGACGGAAGCGACGAGTCGTTCGGCGTGCTGTTCGACGAGCGGTACAAGGGCAAGATCTCCTGGATCGACACGCTGAACATGATGGTCGTGGCCGCGTACTACCTCGGCATCGAGAACCCCTGGGAGATGACCGACGAGGAGCTGACCGAGGTCCGCGACTTCCTGATCTCGAAGAAGGGCCTGGTGCGCTTCTACTGGAACCAGTCCTATGACTTCTGGCTGGCGTTCAAGAAGGGCGAGGTGTGGGCCGGCTACGCGTGGCCCGACACGGTCGGCTACGCCGACGCCGCCGGCATGAACTACCTCTACATGAAGCCGAAGGAGGGTCGCATCTCGTGGGTCTGTGGGCTCGGGCTGTTCGCGGACTCCCAGAACTATCGGCACGCGCACGAGTACGTGGACTCGTGGGCGAGCAAGGAGGCGGCGGAGTTCCTGCTCGCGTACTACTACTACGGCCACACGAACACCGAGGCCGACCTCTCGGTGGTGCCCGACGGCGTGCGGGAAGCGCTGGGGCTCGACGACCCGACCGTGCTCGACGAGCCGAACGCGCACCCCGAGACGCGCATCCCGCGGCGCAGCGTGTACCAGCAGTACTGGAGCGAGGTGCAGGCGGCCTGAGCTCGCCACCGAGGCGGGCGTAGCGCATGGCGGCGACCCACGAGGTGACGATCGCCGACCGGGGGTGGCGTCGACGGGAGCGGCGCGCCACGGCGGGCCTGCTCGCAGGTCCGCTGCTCTGGCTGCTGCTGTTCTTCGTGATCCCGGTCGGGTTCGTCGCCGCCTACAGCGTCGGCGCGGTCGGCCTGTTCCCCACGGACACCGGGGTGGTCTCGCTCTCGAGCTGGGAGCGGCTGCTCACCGGCGGCTCGGTGTACATGGGCCTGTTCTGGAAGTCGATCCGCATGTCGCTCACGGTCTCGGCGGTCGTGGTGCTCGTGGCCTACCCGGTCGGGTACTTCCTGGCGCTGTGTGTCGGCCGGCGGAAATACGTGCTGGTGCTGCTGATCATCGCGCCGTTCCTGACGAGCTACCTGCTGCGCGTGCTCGCATGGAAGGTGATCCTCGGCGATGCCGGGGTGATCAACTCGTTCCTCCAGTGGGTGGGCCTCACCGATCGGCCGATCGAGTGGCTCCTGTACAGCCAGTTCACCGTGATGCTGGTGCTCGCCTACATCTGGGTGCCGTTCGTGGCCCTGCCCGTGTTCGTCAGCCTGAACAACCTCGACCCCAGCCTGCTCGAGGCGGCGGGTGACCTCGGCGCGAGCCGGTGGCGCACGTTCGTCCGGGTCACGCTGCCGCTCAGCCTCTCGGGCGTGTTCGCGGCGTTCCTGTTCGTGTTCATCCCGACGATCGGGGAGTTCGTCACGCCGCTGCTCGTGGGAGGCACGAGCGGGTACATGTACGGCAACGCGGTGCAGGACCTGTTCACGCGCGGTCTGGACTGGCAGACGGGCTCGACCCTTGCGCTGTTCCTGCTCGCGGTCGTGGCGCTGCTGATGGCGGTGTTCGGACGGTTCCTCCGGCTGCGGGAGATCGCGACGTGACCGAGGTCGCGACCTCACCGGGCGCGCGCCGTTCGCTCGGGTTGTTCTTCGGGTTGCTGGTGCTGTTCCTGTACGCGCCGATCGTGATCCTCGCGGTGTTCTCCTTCAACGACGGCGACGTGAGCTTCCCGCTCGCCGGGTTCACGCTCGACTGGTACCGACGGTTCTTCACGAACCCCGAGATCCTGCGGTCGCTCGAGCGGAGCGCGATCGTCGCGACGATCTCGAGCGCGATCGCGGTGTGCCTGGGCATCGCTGCGTCGTTCGCGCTGTTGCGACGCCGGTTCGTCGGGAAGTCTGGGGTCTCCGCGCTCATCTTCTCGCCGCTGGTCGTGCCCTACGTCGTCTTCGGCATCGCGCTGCTCGTGATCTTCACGGCCGTTGACACGTTCCTCACCGAGACGACCGGCTCCTACATCGGGCTCGGGCTGCATGCGGTGGTGATCGGGCACGTGGTGGTCTCGCTGCCCTACACGGTGCTCACGACCATGCCCCTGCTCGAGCGATTGAGCGTGGACCTCGAAGAGGCGGCGAAGGATCTCGGGGCGAGCCCGTCGCAGGCGTTCCGGCGCGTGACCCTTCCGCTCCTGATGCCGGCCTTGGTGTCGTCGTTCCTCGTCGCGTTCACGCTCTCGTTCGACGAATTCGCGATCGCCTCGTTCCTGGCGGGGGAGTCGCCGACGTGGCCGGTGTACCTGTTCGCACAGCTTCGGGTGCCGAGCCAGCTGCCGCAGCTCCTGGCCGTCTCGTCGGTGGTGCTGGCGGTCTCGGTCGCCGTGGTGGTCGCCGCGGAGATCGGCCGCTCGGCAGCGGAGCGCCGGTATGCGACCGGTTCCGCTCCTTCCTGAAGTTCGCAGGCCTTCTCGATAGTTGAGAACTTCTGAGAACAACGGTAGGATCCGGGCGTGGATCCTCGGCTCAACCCGTACACCCCCAACGCCGGGGCGAAGCCGCCCGCCCTCGTCGGGCGTGACGACGAGCTCGAGGCGTTCGAGATCCTGCTCGCCCGGCTGCAACGGGGCCGCGCCGAGCAGTCGCTGCTCGTGACGGGCCTGCGGGGCGTCGGCAAGACCGTGCTGCTGGGCGCGTTCCAGGAACGGGCGATCGCGGCGGGCTGGGTCTCGGTCGAGACCGAGATCACGAGGACCACCCGGTTCACCGACCGTATGGCGCACCTCACCAAGCGGGCGCTCCTCGAGATCGCGCCCAGGGAGCGTTGGAAGGAGCGAGCGCGCAGGGCGGGGCGCATCCTGCAGTCCTTCTCGCTCACCGTCTCCACCGAGGGATCGGTCACGGGCAGCCTCGACCTCGAGCCGCTCGCCGGCCGGGCCGACAGCGGCGACCTCGGCGAGGACCTGACCGACGTGTTGGTCGCGCTCGGGGAGGCGGCCGAGGAGCACGAGCGGGGTGTCGTCGTGCTGATGGACGAGATCCAATTCCTCGACGAGGAGTCGTTCGAGGCGCTGATCGCCGCACTGCACAAGACGGTCCAGCGTCAGCTGCCCATCACGCTGGTGGGGGCCGGGCTGCCGCAGCTGGCGCGCCTGGCCGGCGAGGCGAAGTCCTACGCGGAGCGGCTCTTCCGCTTCCCGAGGCTCGGCCCCCTCGACGACCGCGCGGCCGAGGATGCCCTGGTCGACCCCGCACGTGAGCTCGAGGTCGAGATCGATCCGCGCGCGGTCCGCACCGTGCTCGAGTACACCCAGGGATACCCGTACTTCATCCAGGAGTACGGCCGCGTGCTCTGGGACCGGGCGGAGCGGTCGCCGATCGGACCGATCGAGGCGGTCGAGGCACAGGCGATCGTCGAGGCGAAGCTCGACGACGACTTCTTCGGGACCCGGCTCGAGCGAGCCACGGGGGCCGAGCTCACCTACCTGCGAGCGCTGGCGGAGCTCGGCGGGGAGCCGCAGCGGGCGAGCGCCGTCGCCGAGCGGCTCGGTCGGCCGGTCTCACGGGTCGCCGAGACCCGGGCCCGACTGATCGACAAGGGCCTGCTCTTCGCGCCGAAGCGGGGGCTGACCGCCTTCACGGTGCCGCAGTTCGACCGGTTCCTGCGCCGCACCTCGCCCCGTTGATCGCTCAGTACTTCCCGAAGAGGTCGCTCTTCTCGTCGAAGAAGCCGCCGGCGGGTCGCGCGTGCGCGTGCCAGTGGTCGGGGATGCGCCGCCGCTCGGGGTCGACGTAGTACCCCTCGTCGCCGTAGCGCTGGGCGGCGACGCGTTCGAGGTGGGCGAGCAGGCGCGCCTCGCGCTCGGGTTCCGGAAGGCCGTGCGTGCGCCAGACGACCATCGGCGTGCGACAGACGATGCATTCGGCGATCCAGCAGTCCTCGTCCTCGTGCAGCCAGTCGGTGATGCGCTCCGCGGTGCAGAGCAGGCACTCCTGGATCGGCTCAGGCACGACCGGCCTCCTCGAGCTCGGCGCGGTCGCCGACGCCGACGCCGGTTCGCTCGAAGAACCCTGCGTTCGCCTCGACGGCCAGCACGTAGGGGGCGTCGGCCCCGTAGGTCGGGCAGGGGTCGCTCGTGCACGGCTCCATCTCCCGGACGGTCACGATCGTGCCGGACCCGTCGACGAACGCGATCGAGAGGGGGATCAGGGTGTCCTTCATCCAGAAGCTGCCGGTGGTCGGCTCGTCGAACACGAAAGCCATGCCCTCGTGCCGGCCGAGGTGCTCGACACCCATCAGCCCGCGCGCGCGTTCTGCGTCGGAGTCGGCGATGCGAACGTCGAGCCGCGCGCTTCCCCCCGACGAGGTCGTGAACGATACGCCGTGACCGGCTTCACCCGGCTGCGCGGGCGCCTCCCGCGTATCGCAGGCGACGGCCATCAGACCGAGGCACGTCACCGCGACGATCGTCGTCCGCATCGTGCCATCGTGTCACGCGCGCCCTCAGAAGCCCTCGTCGAGCGGTTCGGCGTCGACGGGCCCGTCGAAGATGCTCACGAACGTGCAGGGTTCGTCGTCGGCGGGAGCGTGGACCATCGGCTCGCCGGGCGCGAGATGGCAGTACGCACCCGGACCGACGATCCGGCCGTTCACGGCCAGCCGTCCCTCGAGCACCACGATCGTCTGCGAGGCGGTGTGCCGATGCCTGCGGGTCTTCAGGCCGGCCGGGTAGCGGATCAGGTAGTGCTCGGCTCCCGAGACGGGGTCCTGGTGGAGCAGCCTGACGCCGATGTCGCGGTCGTAGATCTCGAGTCGCGACGGGCGGGTGTCGGCCGCGGCCAGGGCGTCCACGATGATGGCTCGGCCCGGTTCCATGCGCGCCGACCATGAAAGCACAGCGGGACGATGTCCACCGACGGCGCCGTCTCGCGGGTCGACCTGGAACGATGTCGTCCGACTCGTCCTCGAGAGGTGGGAGCGCCCATGTTGAAGAGAAGGTTGGGTTCGCAGGGACCGGAGCTGTCCGCGATCGGGTACGGAGCGTGGGAAGCGGGCATGGGGTCGGAGTGGGGTGTGGCCCCTCCGCAGGAGCAGATCCTCTCTGCCATCCGGCGAGCGCTCGACGTCGGCATCGACTGGATCGACACGGCCGAGCGCTACGGGGAGGGACGGTCCGAGGAGCTGGTGGGTCGAGCGGTGAACGGTCGACGCGACGATGTGCTGATCGCGACGAAGGTGGCACCCGGACCGTGGGGGTCGGGCTTCAAGCCCGACGAGGTCGCCGGCGCCTGCCGACGCAGCCTCGGTCGCCTCGGCACCGACCGCATCGATCTCTATCAGCTCCATTGGCCCGACGACACCGGCGTGCCGATCGAGGAGACGTGGGGGGCGATGGCAGGTCTCGTCGAGGAGGGGCTCGTCCGGTACCTGGGCGTCTCGAACTTCGACCGCGAGCTGATCGAGCGGTGCGAGGCGATCCGACACGTGGACTCGGCGCAGCAGGAGTTCTCCATGGTGTCGTTGTCCGAGCGGGAGCTGATCCGTTGGTGCGGCGAGGTCGGCACGGGCGTCGTGACCTACGCACCCCTCGGGTACGGCATGCTGAGCGGCGCGATCACGATGGACACCACGTTCGAGGAAGGGGACCATCGCGCTCCCGGCGGTGACACCTGGTCCGAGCTCTTCGTGCCCGAGCAGCGTGAGCGCGCCCTCGCCCTGGTCGACGCGATGCGACCCGTCGCCGAGCGACTGGGTGTGACGCCGGCCCAGCTGGCGCTCGCGTGGAACTTCATGCAGCCGGGCGTCACGTCGGCGATCGCGGGGAGCCGTGATCCCGATCACGTGGACATGAACGCCGCCGCGGGCGACGTCGAGCTCGATGCGGAGACCCTCGCCGAGCTCGATGCCCTGCTGCCGCTGGGGCCGACGATCGTCGTCGACGAAGGCTGACGGGCTCTGTCGGCTACCGGGCACGTTCTAACGTTTCGCACGATGGATGGGTGGGTAGAAGTGCCCGTAGACCTGCGTTCTTCGCCCATCCCCGATCAGGGAGACCCCGACGTTTCTTCGCGAGAGAGCACGGGTAGGAACAGCGCATGGGACGTGCAGACCTACTCCGTCAGATCCGAGGGGCACGGGGTCCCCGCCGTTGCGCGACCGCCCTCGATACATCTCGTGAGTGGTTGCGCAAGCATCCCGAGGATGTCGAGGTGGGGTTCGCCATGCTCGACCTCCTCCGGGTGGGCGCGAGGCGACCCCACGCGGTCCGGCAGGGACGGTAGCGGCCCGGCCAGCCCTATCGCCGGCGTCCTATCTCGGGCGGACCCGGCAGAGGTCGTGGCACATCGGGCAGAGTCCGTCGATCGCCGCGTCCCGCTCACAGGGTGACCACGGGCACTCGCAGTCGCCGACGAGGGCAGGGTCGGAGGGGAAGGCGGGGAGATCGACGATCTCTTCGTCGACCCAAGACCAAGACCAGATGGCCTCCGGGTCCGCCATATGGGCAAACACCTCCTAGCGTCTCGCCGTCCCCCCAGTGGGGTTAGGTGCCCGGGGTGTGTCGAAGCCCGGGAAGGCGCTAGGAGGCGTGGTGACTCTGCGGTTGGTTCCCGACGGACGCTATCCCGATACGACGCCGGTCGGTTAGTCGGTCAAATGGGCTAGCGAGCCACTAGATGTTGTGTCCGTTGGCGGGGATCCGACGTTGACCTTTCCGACCGTCTCGCCAAGGATGGCTGTATTGCCCCCCGAGAGGGAAGCTGCGGTTGGTGATCGCCCCGCCGCCACAACCGGATCGGTCCTGCCGAAGCCCGCCGCCGGCGTCCGAGCGACCCCTGTTCTCGACACGACGAAGGAGGAACCATGCGTCAGCGACTCTTCGCGATGATCACCGCGACCCTCATCGTGCTCGCGTCCGTCGCGACCGTCGGCTCGGTCGCGGGTGGAACCCCCGACCGGACCCACCAGCCGAAGGTCGTTCGTCTGCTCGGACAAGAGACGTTCGAGGCGAACGCTTTGGTCACGTCGACCTTCCGGTTCTCGCCGGAGCGCTCGTTCCCCCACACGGGCGAACGCGTGCGGTGGATCGACCAGGACAAGGTGCCGGATCCTCACACGATCACCGTCGTGAGGCGCGGCCAGCTGCCGACGACGCTGGCCGAAGCGTTCAACTGCCAGGCCTGCAACGCGGCGCTCGACGCGCACTTCGGCACGGGCGGCCCTCCGGTGGTGCGGGTCAACGTCGGACATCCCGGCCTCGACCAGCCGGGGGACTCGCTGCTGATCCTCGACGGCCAGACCATCGGCGCGACGATCAGCGCTTCCGCCGGGACGAACCTGTTCTACCTGTGCGCCATCCACCCCTGGATGCAGGGGCAGCTCAGGGTCGGATGACGCCCAGCCAGGCGAGCCCCGGAAGCGGGGGAGATCCCCTCTCCGGGGCTCCGACCTGGCCGGACGAACGCGGCGTCACGCGGTGCGTTGCCGACGTGCCCGGGTGATCCCGGCGAGCTGGAGCGCGAGGCCCGTGACCCACGCGGCGACGCCGGCCCATGCGAGGAAGTCCCCGATGGGGGTGATCACGGCACCGACGAGGATCGGCAACCAGGCGACCGCGACGAGCCGGCGGGCCCGACGATCGGGGGAAGGGTCACGATCCCGACACCCCGATCCGGCCAGGGCCGAGCCCCCACCGATCGACGCGCCCACGATGCCCCACATCAGCGTGAGGGCGAACCGCCAGGTTTGGGCGAACATGCCGAGGTCGATGAGCTTGCCCGCGATCTCGCCACCGACCACGAGGGCCGCACCCAGCCCGCCCAGCGTCCCGACCACGGCAGCGATGCGGCACACCCAGGTTCCCGGCATCCGCCGCATCCTAGAACGTCGGGCATGACCATCCACGTGAGGCTGTTTGAACGTATCGGACCCCCCGAGTAGGGTCCGAGGACGAGGGGGAACGATGCCGGAAGAGCGTATGAGCCGCGAACAGCTCGACGAGCCAGAGGTCCAGGCGGCGATCGCCAAGGCGAAGGAGCGAGCCCGAAACCCGGTGAAGGGTTCCGGTGGCAGCAACCGCGAGGACCTGCTGAGGCTTGCTCGTGAGCAGCGTCGAGTGGGAACTCGAACCTGATTCCGAGCGGGAGATCCTGCTCGCCTGGCTCGAGCGGGAGCCGGATCCCGAGACCCGGGAGCGCGTGGTCGACTACATCGCCGGGCTGGCCTCGAACCCGGACCGGCGCTGGCCCTACGAAGAGGACCCCGTGTCTACGCCGTGAAGGCCGTGCCCGGAACAACATCGGCATCACCTGGACCCTC
>Ga0210115_1000414_pt1 | contig 12300 bp, 10 predicted proteins | sample MayberryNW_TuleB_2_FD_185526 | JGI IMG/M metagenome (GOLD analysis project Ga0210115, IMG submission 185526) | Wetland microbial communities from San Francisco Bay, California, USA, that impact long-term carbon sequestration - MayberryNW_TuleB_D2... | ecosystem: Environmental > Aquatic > Marine... | reverse complement strand
CACATAGAGGACTATGTGTCACTCTGGCTCTTGGTGACACGTCCTGGCGGGCGCGCGTGAGGGGCCACGGCCGCCGACTACACTCGGCGGCCGTGACCTACTGCCTCGCCATGCGCCACGAGGAGGGTCTCGTCTTCCTCTCGGACACGCGGACGAACGCCGGGCTGGACAACATCTCGACGTACCGGAAGCTGCACGTCTTCCGGCCGGGCCCCGACCGGCTGTTCGTGCTCCAGTCGGCGGGGAACCTCGCGACCACGCAGGAGGTGCTCGACCGGATCGCCGTCGACCTCGAGACGCCGGGTGAGCACGAGAGCCTGGCGACCGTGGCGCACCTGTTCGAGGCGGCGCTCTACCTGGGGCGGCTCGGCCAGGAGGTGGCGCAGCGTCACGCGGGGGCGCTCGGGATGGACGGGACGGCGACGTTCATCCTCGGCGGCCAGATCGGCGAGGCGCCGCCCGACATCCTGCTCGTCTACCCCGAGGGCAACTACATCCGCGCCTCGGACGACCGACCGTTCCTGCAGATCGGCGAGAGCAAGTACGGCAAGTTCATGCTCGACGTCGCGGTGCTTGCGCACACCGACCTCGTCACGTCGCTCAAGATCGCGCTCGGGTCGATGATGAGCACCGCCCGCGCGAACCTCTCCGTCGGCCCGCCGTACGACGCGGGCGTTTACCGGAACGGGACGTTCGCGCTCGACGAGCACCGCTTCGAGGCGGAGTCGCCGGTGCTCGAGGAGCTCCGCGAGGTGTGGGAGCGGAGCATTCTCGGCGCCGTCGCGGAGCTGCCGGACGTCGAGCTCGGCGAGCTGTCGGGCGACGCTGCTACGCGCGCTTCACGGTGACCGCGGTGCCGTAGGCGGCGACCTCGGTCATGTTGCTGCCGAGCTCGTTGCAGTCGAAGCGCATCGCGATGACGGCGTTCGCGCCGACGTCGCGCGCCGCGTCGCGCAGCCGCTCGACGGATTGGAGCCGGCTCTCGGCCAGCATCTTCGTGTAGCCCTTCACCTCGCCGCCGACGAGGCCCTTGAGGCTGGCGCCGATGTCGGAGCCGATGTGGCGGCTGCGCACGGTCAGCCCGAACACCTCGCCCTACACCTCCGCCACCCGGTGCCCGGGCAAGTCGTTCATCGTCGTCACGATCACGTCAGCCATCACGGATCCTCTCAAAAGCGGCTGTAGGCTTCCTTTAGCGCGATGAGGGGTCCGGTCGACCCCACACGTCGCGCTCATCGACTACGAGAGGGGTGGCCTTGGCTCGCAAGCAAGGGGTTCGCGCCCCGAAGGACTTCCGCCAACCCTGGATGCGTTCACAACAGGCGCTGCCGCGCCTCATGGTCCGGCCGCTGGAGCGGTTCCTGCAGCAGGAGGCCGGCAGCGCCTCGTTGCTCCTCGCCGCCGCGATAGCCGCCCTCGTTTGGGCGAATGCCTGGCCCGACTCCTACGAAAGCTTCTGGGACACCGTCGTGTCCATCGACCTAGCGTCGGTCCTCATCGAAGAGGACCTGCAGCACTGGATCAATGACCTGCTCATGGCGGTCTTCTTCTACGTGGTCGCGCTGGAAGTGAAGCGGGAGATGGTCTTCGGATCACTACGCGACCGGCGGTCGGCGGCCGTTCCAGCAGCGGCGGCGCTGGGAACGATGTTCGGCGCGGCACTGACGTATCTGGCGGTCAACTTGATCGGTGACGGTGACCTACGGGGGTGGGCTATCCCGATTGCGACCGACATCGCGTTTGCGGTTGGCGTGCTGGGGCTCGCCGGGCGGCGTGCACCGAACGAGCTGCGCGCATTCATGCTGACCCTCGCCGTCGTCGACGATCTCGGCACGATCATCGTCATCGGGGTGTTCTTCACCGCCAGCATCTCCCTCACCTGGCTGGCTACTGCGGGTGCTCTCGTCATCGCCGTCGTCGTCGCGCAGAGGATCGGGATGCGTTCCCTGATGCTCTATGTCCTTCTGGCGGGACTGCTGTGGCTCGCAGTGTTCGAGTCGGGCGTCCACGCAACGCTCGCCGGGGTCATCCTGGGCTTCCTGACGCCAGCCGCCGCGTTTCACTCGCGCCAAGAGACCGCCGAGTTCCTCGGTTCTCACCTGAGCGAGATATCGAGCTCCGACCGCGACGTCAGCGAGAGCACTCTTCTCGAAGCATCCAGGCTGGCCGAGGAGGCGGTGTCACCCCTCACGCGGATGGAGGAACATTTTCATCCGTGGAGCGCATACGCGATCCTGCCCCTGTTCGCGCTCGCCAACGCCGGTATACCGGTTTCACTCGACGGGATCGCAGACGCTCTGACCGGGCCTGTCGGCCTCGGAATCGCTCTGGGACTCCTCATCGGGGCACCACTCGGCGGAGTCCTGTTCGCATGGAGTGTCATACGGCTCGGTCCCGGTCGGATGCCCGAAGGGCTGGACTGGCCGGCGATCTGGGGGGTTGCGCCACTGAAGGGGATCGGGTTCACGATCGCGATCTTCATCTCCACGCTCGCCTTCGACGAGGTTGAACTGCAGGAGCAGGCCAAACTCGCGATTCTGATCGCGTCCGGCGTTGCGGCGATGATCGGTCTCACGATCCTCTACATCCGAGCGGCGTCGGTCCGCCGGCGCACTGGCGCGAGCTGACTAGACCCCTGGGTAGTCAGGTCCCCGCCCGCACACTTGACTTCGTATAGCACCGTGGCAACACGGGCATGGAGAGCGACCGAAACCTGCCGGAGGCGTCTCTGCGCTTGAAGCGTGCCGCCCGACTTCTTGAACGGCCGAGAAGACGCCATCGCCTGTGGGCGGTGGCGCTCCTCGAGTTCGCCCTGTACAAGAACCCGCGGGAAATTGGCGGGTCGATGCTGGCTGTCGTGCAGGCAGCGTTGCACCCCAAGCTCCTGCTTCTGTTCGGATCGGCGCTCGCGTGTTCGGCGATTGTCCTCTACGCGGCAGCCGAGCTTGGCCTATGGCACACGCCGGCCTTGAAGGTCACCGTGTACTGGTTCGTCGGAACCGCGATCGTCCTTGCCGGCAGCGCGCTTACGGACAGGGCGCGAGATCGGCAGGCGTACGTGCGGAAGGTCTTGCGCCGCGTACTCGCAGTGACGATCGTGGTCGTGTTCGTCGTCGGTGTGAATTCACTGCCGCTCGTGCTGGAGATCGCTCTCGTCGGCGCTGCGATCGTCTTCACGGGTGTACAGGTCGTTGTGCAGCACGACAGCAGGTGGTCGTCTCACGGACGAGGTACGAAGAGTGTCGAGACGAGGCGAGCACGGAGCTCGCGGGCGTCGAGCTCGAGCGGCTGAAGTCATCGAGACCCATGAGGACCCGATCGATCTCGCTGGCGTACCTGAGAAGACCTCAACGGCGGTCACCGTGCGGGTCACGGTGTCGCAGGCGATGAACGAAGAGACACTTACGGACACGTTCCACGCCGTCTTCTCCGTTCGCGGCGGTCGCGGGAGCGGAAACGTGAGATGTGCAGGCAGTTCGTGAGAGCCGACGCGCGGACTCGAACCGCGGACCCCTTCATTACGAGGGACGGGCATGGGGGCATGTGGGGGGAACTCTCCGCTTCTTTGAGCGAGATCTCGGTCGCTGGGATTGGCGAGACTCCCCTGTATCCCCATACGCAACTCGCCAATACTCGCCAATCGTGACCACCGGAAATCGCGGGTTCCCTCCCTGCAGGTCGTCGGTTCGCATAGCCGAGGCGTCCGTCAAAGCGCCTGCAAATCTGCACTGCGCGCAACACGAGCGCCAGCCAGGTTGTCGCGCGCGGTCGCCTCACCTACTACCTGATCACATCTCGCTAGAAGCGCTGACTGGACGGGCGGCTCCGAGGGGTCGCCCGTCTACTCGCTCGGTCGTGGATGGCGCATGAGGTTGAGGAGGCGACAGCGGCCGTGCGGGCAGTGCTCGACGACGCTTCGTTCGGAGCGGCCTGGGAGAAGGGCCGGAATATGAGTCTCGAGGACGCCGTCGAGCTGGCACTCGAGTCGTAGTTCCGCAAGAGCTACTTGACGCTCTTACCTTCAAACGATAGTTTGAATATATGCACGACCTGGACGCGAAGGCCGCGCTCTTCGACGCGTTCGCATCCGTTGCGGGCGCACTGGCGAGCGGCCGGCGCGCCGAGATCGTCGATCTCCTTGCCCAGGGCGAGCGCTCGGTAGAGGAGGTTGCGCAGGAAACCGGCCAGAGCGGCGCGGCTGCTTCCCATCACCTCCGGCTTCTCGCGACGAGCGGTCTCGCCCGGTCGCGACGTGACGGCCGCCGGATCTACTACAGCTTGACGAGTGACCGCGTGGCAGAGCTCTGGGCGGCCGTACGCGATGTCGCCTCGCGACATGTTGCGGAGGTGAGCGTCCTTGCGGAGGAATATCTCGGCGAGCGGGAGGAGGTCGAGCAGGTCACGGCAGCCGAACTCGTCGATCGCCTGGCTCGCGGAAACGCCGTCGTCCTCGACGTTCGCCCCGAGTCCGAGTTTCGGGCGGGCCACATCGCTGGGGCCCGATCCGCTCCGATCCCATCCCTGGACGAGCTTGCGTCACGCCTTCCCCGTCGGCGCGAAATCGTCGCCTACTGTCGCGGCCCCTATTGCGTGTACGCCGACGACGCAGTGCGGCTCCTGCGTGCGCGCGGTCTCAAGGCGCGCCGGCTCGATGTGGGCTTTCCCGAGTGGCAACGCGCCGGCCTTCCCGTCGAGACGGCCGCCTGAGAGGAGAACTCATGTTGTTCCGACCCTTCCTGAACGACGCGGGCTCGTGTGCGAGCTACCTGTTCGGGTGTATGTCCCATTCCACGCTTGCGGTCGTGGATCCGCACATCGATCTCGTCGACAGCTACGTCGAAGCGGCTGAGCGCGCGGGTGCGCCGATCGTGGCGGTCTTCGAGACGCACGTTCAGGCCGATCACATCTCGGGACTTCCCGCGCTGGTCGCACGAACGGATGCAACGGCGTATCTCCCAGAGAACGCCGGGGTGGACTATCCGCATGTCCCACTCGAGGACGGCAGGCGCATCGAGCTCGGCAACACCATCGTGACGGCGCTCGCGACGCCGGGCCATGCACCGGCGCACAACGCGTTCGTCGTCGCCGATCTGCGGCGCGGCTCCGATGAGCCATGGCTCGTCTTCACGGGCGACTCGCTCCTGATCGGAGACGTCGGCCGGCCGGATCTCCACGTCGCGGGCGATCCACGCGGTCAGGCACGCATCCTTCACGCGTCGCTCGGGAAGCTCCTGGCCCTGCCGGATCACGTCGTCGTGTATCCGAGCCACTACGGCGGATCGGTGTGCGGTCGCGGACTTTCCGGCAACCCGTTCAGCTCGATCGGCTTCGAGCGCTCTCGCAACTCGATGCTCCAGTACGGCGATCGGGAGTCGTTCACCGACGCGCTCGTGGCCGATGCTCCGCCGCCGCCCGCTGATCAGGCGGAGATCGTAACGGCCAACCGGCGAGGCGAAGCGCTCAGCACCGCATGACCTCCGTTCGCCTCGGACTCCGGGCGAACGCGGCGCAGTTCTCGCTCCTCGTCGGGCTCAACGCGCTCGTCGGGGCAATGGTCGGTCTCGAGCGGAGTGTGCTGCCGCTCGTCGGAGAGGAGGAGTTTGGGCTTGTCTCTCGTGCCGCAATCCTCTCCTTCGTCGTCGCGTTCGGGGTCGCGAAGGCGTTCACGAACCTGGGTGCCGGCGCACTCGCCGACAAAGTCGGGCGCAAGCGGTTGCTCGTCATCGGCTGGCTCGTCGCGCTCCCCGTGCCCGTGCTGATCGCGCTCGCTCCGAGTTGGGGCTGGATCGTCGCGGCGAACGTCCTGCTCGGCATCAATCAGGGCCTCGCCTGGTCGATGACAGTTGTCATGAAGATCGACCTCGCCGGGCCGTCACGGCGAGGGCTCGCCCTAGGGCTCAACGAGGCAGCCGGCTACCTGGGAGTCGCTTTCACGGCGTTCCTCACGGGGGCCCTGGCGGCGACTTTCGCGCCGTTGACCGTCGTCTGGGTCGGTGCGCTCGTAATTGCGCTCACGGGGCTCGTCGTCTCCTACCTCTTCGTTCGGGACACGGGAGCACACGTCGCCCACGAGCAGCGCGATCACGGCGAGAACGGCAAGGCGCTTTCGCTGCGGGCTGCATTCGTCGCCGGGACGTTCAACCAGCCGGTTCTCCGAGCGTGCTCGCAGGCGGGGCTCGTGAACAATCTCAACGATGCGCTCGCGTGGGGGCTCGCGCCGCTCTATCTCGCCGCGAACGGGGCGAGCACGCGCGAGATCGGCATCGTCGCGGCCGTATACCCGGCGCTGTGGGGCGCGGGTCAGCTCGCCACCGGCTGGCTGTCGGATCACACCGGACGCAAGCCGCTGATCGTGCTCGGGATGCTCGTCCAGTCGGCCGGTCTCGCGGTGCTTGTTCTGGGTGGCGGTTCCTTCGCGCCGGCTCTCGAGGCCGCAGCCCTCCTCGGGGTCGGGACGGCGCTCGTGTACCCGACCCTCATCGCCGCCGTGTCCGATGCGGTGCAACCACGGGATCGCGCTCCGGCGGTCGGTGTCTATCGCTTCTGGCGTGATGCCGGCTTCGCGCTCGGCGCTCTACTCGCCGGCGTTGTCGCAGATGCTGCGGGCGCGGGCACCGCGATCGCGGTGGTCGCCGCTCTCACCGCGGCGAGCGGCTTGGTGGTTGCCGCGACTCCATGGCGGGCCACAGCTTCCGCCTCCCGTGTGGCGACTGTGACTGGTGCTCAGTAGACGTGGCTGAAAGGCCGAGGAATGTGAGCTCGCTTGAGAACGGCTGGAGCGCTCTCGGCACTGGGGATTGGGAGCGTGCCAAGGAGTCGTTCGAGGAGTACCTGGCTGATAGCGACGGCCCTGAGGCATACGAAGGGCTGGGGTGGGCTGGGCACATGTTAAACGACGAGCGGCTCACTTTCGACTCCCGAGAGAGCGCCTACCGCCTCTACCTCGAGCGCGGTGAGAAAGGCTCTGCCGCTCGGATTGCGGCACTGCTTGCGGCGGACTGTCTGCTATTCCGGGGTGAAGCTGCGGTTGCGAACGGCTGGCTCCAGCGGGCCCACAGCCTCATCGACGATCTCGAGCCTGGGATCGATCATGGTTGGCTCGCTATCCACGAGGGGCACATCGCCGTCTCGCTTGAGGAGGACACGACGAAGGCGCGACGGCTCGCTTCACACGCCGTCGACCTCGGTCGGTTGTTTGGCGTTCCCGAGATCGAGATGCTCGGGCTCGGCCTCGAGGGACGCGCGCTTGTGAGCGAAGGCGACCTCGAGGAAGGGATGCGCCGTCTTGACGAGGCGACGACGGTCGCACTCCAGGGTGAGGCGCGGCTCCTCTACTGCGTGGCCTGGGCGTGTTGCTACGTGATTTCGGCGTGCGAGCGCGTGCGTGACTACGAGCGAGCAACCCAGTGGTGTGGCCGCGTGGGCGAGTTCTGCGATCAACACGACATCTTCCTGCTCAATACCTGCCGGGCGCACTACGCCAGCGTGCTGAGCTGGCAGGGTCGGTGGGAGGAGGCAGAAAGCCAACTCACGGCCGCGGTGGACGGTCTCGAGGCATCCCGGCCTCCGATGGTCGGCGACGCGCTCGCGCGGCTAGGCGAGTTGCGGCGGCGCCAAGGCAGGCTGGAGGAGGCCGAAGACCTCTTCGCGCGCACCGAGACGCATTCGCTCTCCCTGCTCGGCCGTGCGGCGCTCGCCCTGGATCGCGGCGAGTACGAGGAAGCCGTCGAGGTGGCCGATCGCTATCTGCGAAGGTACGCCGACCCGACTCGGGTCGAGCGCAGCGCGGGGCTCGAGGTGGCCATCGGGGCGCTGGCTCGCACGGGCGAATACAAGCGCGCAGGCTTGCTTCTAGGGGAGCTTCGCGAGATCGCGGCGCGGACTCCCACCCGACCCCTACTTGCAGCGGTGTGTTCCTCCGAAGGCACGTTGGCGATGATGCGCGGCGATCACGACGCTGCGCGACGCGCGTATGAAGACGCGCTCGACTTTCTGGCCTCGAGCAATGCCCGATTCGAAACGGCGCGAGTGCGACTCGATCTCGCCGCCGTGTTGAGCGCGTCGGGGCGGCGAGATCGAGCTCGTCGCGAGGCCGAGGTCGCACATTCCGAGTTTCAGGCGATGGGGGCAGAGAGGGACTCTGCTCGTGCACTGACCATGCTCGGAGAGCTCCGCGTCGTTCCATCGGCGGCTCCTACGGGAGTCGTGGACACGCCGCTCGCCGTGCTGAGCCCGAGAGAGTTAGAGGTGCTCGGTCTCGTAGCCGAGGGTCTCACGAACCGCGATATCGCCGGGCGTCTCGTTCTCAGCGAGCACACAGTCAACCGACATGTGGCGAACATCCTTCGCAAGCTCGGACTTCCGTCGAGGGCGGCCGCGGCATCCCTCGCCGGCCGATACGGGCTGGCATAGCAGGAACTAGCCATTCGGACGTCCGCCCGAATGTTGGCTGATCTGCGCGAAGCTGAATCGTCGTCAGCGCCCTACGGTCTCCTAAATCTAAGCCGGTCACTACCGGCACGAATGCGAGCTTCGGGAGGTCCGATGGCTGTTCACGAGACGACCGCCGTGAATCCCAACAAGGCACTGTGGGAGAAAGGCGACTTCACCCGTATCGCGGAGAGCATGCGAACGAGCGGCGAGTCACTTGTCGAGGATCTCGGCATCACCGCGGGAGAGAAGGTTCTCGATCTTGGATGCGGCGATGGGACGACCGCGTTGCCGGCTGCCAGACTCGGAGCGGACGTGCTCGGCGTCGACATCGCGAGCAACCTCGTCGAGGCGGGAAATCGACGGGCTGAGCGCGAGGGCCTCACCAACTGTCGCTTCGAGGAGGGTGACGCGTCAGATCTGAACGGTCTCGCGGACGACAGCTTCGACTTCGTCGTCAGCATCTTCGGAGCGATGTTCGCGCCGAGGCCGTTCGACGTCGCGAAGGAGATAGTGCGTGTGACGCGATCCGGCGGAACGGTGGTGATGGGCAACTGGATCCCAAACGATCCGACGCTCGTCGCGCAGATCTTGAGGATCAGCTCCGCCTATTCGCCGCAACCGCCGGAGGGCTTTATCAGCCCGATGACGTGGGGGGTTGAAGACGACGTGGTCGAGCGATTCGGGAGCACCGGTGTTCCCGAAGACCGAGTCTCGTTCAAGAGGGACACCTATCGGTTCGAGTATCCGACGCGGCCGTCGTCCCTTCTGAATGTCTTCAGGACGTACTACGGCCCGACCATGAACGCGTTCGAGGCCGCCGAGGCCGACGGCCGCGCAGCAGAGCTACAGGACGAGCTGGAGATCCTCTTCAACGAGCAAAATGCGAGCTCCAACCCGGACACGACATCGATCCCGGCGACGTTCCTGCGCGTCACGGTCTCGGTCCCATGAGGAGCTACGCCACGGTGGTTCGTGTGCGCGCATCCCATGTCGGGCTCGCGGTGTCGTGCGTGCCGTTGCTCGCCGCTGGTGCGGCTCTGGTGGTCGTATCCGCCGCTCGCGCGTCTGAGGCACCGACGCGGCTAAAGGATCAAGCTGACGGTGCGTCGGCCTCGCCGAGCGCGAGCGCGACGGCGTGGTCAAGCGTCAGGCCCTTGCCTCGCTCCCACGCTTCGGCAATGGTCGTGTCGTCGCACGTCGCCCGTATCAGCACGAGAGTCGCGTCGTTTCTCTCCTCCTGGTAGAGGGGCACCCGGATTCCTCGCTGATCGTGCAAGTGAAGCGAGCTCGAAAGAAGTGGGACGGCAACCTCGAGTTCCCCTGCACACGCTTGGATCGCGGCCACGCGGCTGAGGCTGTCGAGGATGTGTTGGACATCCCCCTCGTCATGTCGGATCCGCAGCCCTTCCCGTGCTGCTTCGACGGCGGCATCGAAACGGCCCGCGTCGCGCGCATGCGACGACGAGATGTCGAGCGCAAAAGCAATCTCCCGGGCGATGCCTGTCGCTCGGGCTTTCTGAAGGAGCTCTTCCGCCAGCTCGTGCGCCCGCTCGAGGTCACCGAGCTCCTCATACGCCCACGATAGGTTGAAGAGCACGAGCTGTACGTCGTGTTCGGCGCCGAGGTCGCCAAAACGCCGCAGCGCTTCCTCGAGCGGTGCCCGCGCTCGCGCAAAGTCTCCCGACTCGATCGCCACGAAGCCCTGGAAGAAGGTCGCGCGCGCGACGCCCCACTCATCTCCCAGGGTCCCGTACAGAGCAAGCGCCTCGTCCGCGAACAGGCGGGCCCGCTCGTACTCCCGGACGTCGACTGCGGCTGCGACGGCACCGGTCAGTGCGGTCGCGCGGGCTGGCGTCGGCGAGGCGTCACCAGCAAGAACCTGGTCGAGCCAGCTCATGCCTTCCGTGTGGTAGCCGCGAACTGCCCAGAGTCGCCAGATGCCGCCTGCCAGCTGCACTGCGATCTGTGTTTCGCCTACGGCGACGAGGCGTTCGAGCGCAGCGCGGACGTTGTCATGTTCGATTTCCATGCGGTCGAGCCACTCCCGGGACACCGAGACATCCCGCGGCAGCGACTCCGCCTGGGCGATGAAGTGTCTCGCATGACGCAGTCGAAGCTCGTCAGCCTCGCCCGACTGCTCGAGGCGCTCGAGCGCGTACTCGCGGATCGTCTCGAGCATCCAGTAACGGGGTTGGCCGTCTACGTCGCGCTTGCGCACGAGGCTCTTGTCGAGGAGCGACTGGAGCATGTCGGGGTCGGCGTGTGCGACCTCCTCGGCGGCCTCATAGGTGCATCCGCCGACGAAGACGGCGAGCCTCGCGAAGAGCCGTCGCTCATTCTCGTCCAGCAGCTCATGACTCCACTCGATCGTCGCTCGCAAGGTCTGCTGACGCGGGTCTGCGTCACGGTCGCCCTTCAGCAGATCGAGTCGCTGCGAGAGTCGCTCGAGAAGCTGCCCGGCGGAAAAGACAGCCGTTCGGGCAGCAGCGAGCTCGATCGCGAGTGGGAGCTCGTCGAGCCGCGCGCACAGCTCGTCGACGGCCGATGAGGGCGTGAACGCCGGGTCGACACTGCGGGCGCGGGCAAGGAAGAGCGCCGTCCCGTCGTCATCCGCGAGTGGCGGTACGGGGAATGTCTGCTCGCCGCCGATGCGCAAGCGCTCCCGGCTCGTGACGAGCAGGCGCGACCCGTTCGTGGAACGAAGGGCCGCAATGCGCTCGGCAGCGGGCGGCAGCAGATGCTCGACGTTGTCCAGCAGAAGGAGCTGAGACTTGCCGGACAGGTGCGTGCTGAGCGTGTCCTCGAGCGGCGTGTCGGGCTCCTCGCTCACCGCGAGCGCCCGCGCCAGCGAGGGGAGGACGAGGTCGGGATCACGCAGCGGCGCGAGCGGCACCCAGTAGACGCCGTCGGGGAATGACTCCGACGCCGCAGCTGCCGCTTGCAGTGCGAGGCGCGTCTTACCCGTGCCACCGGGGCCGGTGAGCGTCAGCAGTCGCACGCCGTCTGCCGTAAGCAGCTCGACCACCTCCGCGAGCTCCGCCTCGCGCCCGAGAAACGCGGTGGCGGGCACGGGGAGGTTCGTCCGGTAGAGCGTCTTGAGCGGTGGAAACTCCTTGCCCGCAAGCTGATAGATGCGCTCGGGGGCAGAGAGATCCTTGAGCCGGTGCTCGCCCAGGTCGGTGAGCTCGACCTCGATCAGTGCTGCAGTCGACGACGAGATGAGGACCTGCCCACCGTGGCCCGCGGCGGCGATGCGCGCAGCCCGATGGACGTCTCCGCCGACGTAGCCCTCGTCGGTGAGCAAAGGCGTCCCCGTGTGCACGCCTGCCCGCACGCGGATCGGGCCGGGGCCGCCGAGAGACGCGCTGAACGCAGCTGCTGCGGCGAGCGCCCCCGGCGCAGTCGGGAAGGCGAAGAAGAAAGCGTCCCCCTGCGTGTCCACCTCGGTGCCGCCGTCGGCGCTGCACGCCTCCCGAATGACACGTCGATGCTCAGCGAGCGCTTCTGCGTACGCCTCGGCGCCAAGCTCGTGCAGTAGTCGGGTCGAGCCCTCGACATCGGTAAAGAGGAAAGTGACCGTGCCCGACGGGAGATCGCGCGGCATGCGGCAGATCATGCGACTTCGCCGTGCCCTTGTGAACCCGATGACCGGCCGTGGCGCGATCAGAGAGCCCCCGGATAGAGGCCCCAACCTCGTACGGGAAGCGAGGGGGAGGGGACGTCGTCCCCGTGACCCCCTACTTCCACAGTAGGTGCTCACCGAAGTAGCGATGTCGGCCGCCGGCTCAGCTAACCGAGACTCGACGCGGAGTGCCCGCAAACAAGGGGCGAGCGCCAGTCGTGCGCGATTCAGCCGACGCGCGGCGC
>Ga0210115_1000413_pt1 | contig 12342 bp, 12 predicted proteins | sample MayberryNW_TuleB_2_FD_185526 | JGI IMG/M metagenome (GOLD analysis project Ga0210115, IMG submission 185526) | Wetland microbial communities from San Francisco Bay, California, USA, that impact long-term carbon sequestration - MayberryNW_TuleB_D2... | ecosystem: Environmental > Aquatic > Marine... | reverse complement strand
GCGGCGGTCCCGACGACGCTCTCGGGGGCCGAGATCACCGGCATCCACCGGCTGCCGGCGGGCGCCGAGCAGCGGGTGCGGGGAATGGTCCGCCCGCAGCTGGCGATCGCCGACCCCGAGGCGATGACCGGCCTGGCCGAGCGGGCGCTGCGGGCGAGCGCGATGAACAGCCTCGCCCACGGCGCCGACTCCCTCTACACGCCCTTCGCCAACCCGGTCTCGCGGATGACCGCCCTGCGCGGCGCCGAGCTGATCGCCGCCTCGCTCGACGAAGCGCGGCCCGAGCGCAACCGCTCGGCGCTGGCCGAGGGCTCGCTGCTCTGCGCCTACGCGATCGACTCCGCTGCCTTCGGCCTCCACCACGTGATCTGCCAGACCCTGGTCCGCATCTGCGGCACCCCCCACGCCGAGACCAACGCCGCGATCCTCCCCCGCGCAATGGCCTTCATGGCTCCCCGCGCCCCAGACCAGCTCACCCCTTTGGCCGAGGCCATCGGCACCGACCCCAAAGACATAGAAGCCCGCCTCCTCTACCTGGGCGACAACCCCACCGGCCTAGCCGAGCTGGGCGCCGACCGCTCGAAATTGGATCAAGCTCTGGACTCAATGCTGTTGCGGCCCGAGCTCGCGTTTACGCCGGAACCACTACCGACCCGCGACGACCTGGCGAAGCTCATCGACCAGGCCTGGTGAGCGGCAAATCCGACCGGTTACCCCGTCAAAGGCGCCCGGTAACCACCATCCGTCACCCGTGTAGCGCTCTGCGTGACCCCCGAGCGCCTCCAGGCCTACCACGACTACACGCGCGCCCACAGCGTCAACTGGCCGCTCTACCTGCTGGCCAGGATCGCGATGACGCCGCTCTTCCTGACGTACTTCCGCCTCCGCCGCGCCGGCCGCGAGTACGGCCGCGTCGACGGTGGCCTGATCGTCGCCGCCAACCACCGCAGCTTCCTCGACCCGTTCGCGATCGGCGCCGCTCTGCCCTGGCGCCGCCCGATGAACTACGTCGCCAAGGTCGAGCTGTTCGAGCGTCGCTGGCAGGGATGGCTGCTCTCTCGTCTGGGTGCCTTCCCGATCCGCCGCCGCGAGTCTGACGTGCTGGCGATGGAGACCGCACGGCTGGCGGTCGAACGCGGTGGCACCGTCTGCATCTTCCCCGAGGGCACCCGGATTCGCCGCGGCACCCTGGCCGCGCCGAAGCGCGGCGTCGGTCGCTTGGCCCTGCAGACGGGCTCCCCGGTTGTCCCCACCGCTGTCTTCGGCAGCGAGCAGGTGCGCCGTGGCTGGCGCATCCGCCCGCGCCAGCTGCGGGTGCGCCTGGGCAAGGCGATGACCTTCCCCACGGTTGAGCAGCCCTCGCCGCCGCTGGCCGAATCGGTGACGGCGCGGATCTGGCCCAACGTGCTGTTGCAGTGGGAAGAGATGGGCGGGCTGCCGCCGATGCGCCGCGCCGCGGTGATCGGCGCCGGCAGCTGGGGCACCGCGGTCGCCGTGTTGCTCGCCCGCGGCGGGCTCGAGGTGCAGCTCGGCGCCCGCACCGCCGCGCAGGCAGCCGAGATGACCGAGTCTGGCGAGAATCGTCGCTACCTCGAGGGTGTCGAGCTGCCTTCATCGCTGCTCGTCCGGCCCGCCGGCGAGATCGAGCTGGCCGGGCTCGACCTCGTCTGCCTCGCGATCCCCTCTGGCTCGCTGCCACAGGCGATCGGCGCGATCGCCGACCGGGTCAGCGACCGCTGCTCGGTGCTGCTCTTGACCAAGGGCCTGATCGCGCCGCTCGGACAGCTTCCTTCCGAGTACGTCGGCGACCGCATCCGCGCCCGCGCGATTGCCTGCCTCGGTGGCCCCGCGCACGCGCGCGAGGCGGTCTCCGGCTCGGCCGCGCTCGTGCTCGGCTCGGGCGACCCCGACCTGCGCGACCAGCTCGGCGAGGTCTTCGACCGTGCCGGCCTCGTCTGCGAGCGCTCGCGCGACGTAACCGGGGTCGAGCTGGCCGGCGCCGCGAAGAACGCCGCCGCCCTCGCCGCCGCCACCACCGAGCCCTTCGGTCTCAACGCGGCCGGGATCGCCGCCGCCCAGGTCTGGCGCGAGTGCATCGATTACGCGATCGCGCGCGGCGCCGAGCTGGAGACCTTTGCCGGTCTCGCCGGCGTCGGCGACCTGACCGCGACCGTGCTGGCGCCGGCGAGCCGCAACCGCCGCGCTGGCGAGCTGCTCGGCCGGGGTGTGCCGGCGACGGAGATTCCGACCCAGATCGGTCAGGCCTCCGAGGGACTCGATGCGGTGCCGCTGCTGGCCGCGGCGATCTCCGCCTCGGGCAGCCCGGCCGAGGCGCTTGAAGGTCTCGCCGCGCTGATCCGGGGGGAGATCGCCGCTGAGGCGTGGGTCGCCGGCCTGCGCCTGGTCGAGCGCTCGCGCAAGGCGGCGTGACGTGTGGCGCCTTTGTAAGCCATGCCCTTACAAAAGCGCCAGGTCCCGGCGTCTAGGCTTCGTCCGTGAGCGATGCGACGGAGAACGTCGAGCCCGGCAGTCTCGACCCCGCCGCCAAGGCGGAGCTCGACCGCGCCTTCGCCGAGCTCTACCGCGACCACCTCAAAGACGTTTACTCCTACGCCTACTACCGGGTCGGCAACCGGCACGACGCCGAGGACCTGACCGAGCAGGCTTTTCTGCAGGCCTACCGGCACTTCGACCGGGCGCGGCGCGAGTCCGACGGGCGGCCGCTGCGACCCTGGCTGATCCGCATCGCGCACAACCTGGCGCTCAACTTCTACCGCGACCGCTCCCGCCGTCCGCAGACGCCGCTCGAATACGCCGACCCGATTCCGGCACAGCACGGCACCGAGGCGGTTGCCGAAGGTCGCGAGGAGCTGCGCCAGGTGATCGAGAAGCTGGACAATCTGCCCGACGACCGCCGCGACGCGCTGATCATGCGCTTTGCCCTCGGCATGGACAATCGCGAGATCGCCCGCGCGCTGGGGCGCAGCGACGGTGCGACCAAGGTGCTGATCCATCGCGCGATCAAACAGCTCGAGGAGGAGATGAGCGATGAGTGAGACAGGGGAAAAGCTGGGCGGCAGCTGGGACGTCGAGCGACTGCTGGGGGACGCACTGCGTCCGATCGAGCCGCCGGAGCGGCTCTCGGGTCGCCTCGAGGACACTCTCGCGGCCGTTACCCAGGCAGCCGTCGAGGAGCTCTCCGACTGGGCCGAGGAGCTTTCCGAGAGCGAGCTGAGGGCGCTGCGCGATCCGCGCAACTGGGTGCGCCCCGTGGTTGCGGTTGGCGCCGGCGGGATCGCCACCGGCGCTCTCCTGGTGCTGGAGCTGCGCCGCCGCAGTCGCCAGCAGGCAAAGGGCCGCCTGCGCTCGGTGGCGGACCGCGTTGGCTTGTGAGAGTCAGAAGAGGGAGCCGAAAACGGCGATCGCGACGTAAGTCGCGCTGAGCCAGATCGCGTAGCGGCGCGAGGCGAAGCCGGCGAGGAGCAGGCCGGCGGCGCCGGTGAGGATGTGGAAGCAGTTGGCCCAACCGTTGACCGAGGCGAGTCCGAGCGCGTCGCGGAGATCATCGGGAGCGGCGAAGGAGGAGTCGAAAAAGAAGCCCGCGATGCCGTAGACGGCAAGCGCAGCACCGACCAACGTCGCGAACAGCCGTGCGGGGCTCGCCTCGTCCATGCGCGGCGATTGTAGGCTGCGCATCCGCGATGGCGCAGACCTGCTACCGACACCCGAACCGCGAGACCGGCGTCTCCTGCTCCAACTGTGGGCGACCGATCTGCCCCGACTGCATGACGCCGACCCCGGTCGGGATGCGCTGCCCCGAGTGCGCGCGCGAGCGCACCCGCGTGACCCGGGGCGCGGTGGGCCCCACCAGCTCCGACGCGCCCGCGACCTTCATCCTGATCGCGATCAACGTCGCCGTCTACCTGGCCGAGGTCGCGAGTGGCGGCGGCGGCCTCAGTCCAGGCACGAGCTCACTGATCCTCGACTTCGGCCTCTTCGGCCCCTACGTCGCCGAGGGCGAGTGGTACCGGCTGCTGACCAGCGGCTTTCTCCACGCCAGCATCATCCACATCGGCTTCAACATGTTCGCCCTCTACTTCCTCGGTCGGATTCTGGAGCCGGGGATCGGGACCCCCCGCTTCCTCGCGCTCTACTTCGTCTCGCTCTTCGCCGGCTCCTTCGGGGCTGTTCTCATCAGCCCCGACGCGCTCACGATCGGCGCCTCGGGAGCGGTCTTCGGCATCTTCGGCGCGACCTTCGTCATCGCTCGCCACCGCGGCATCGATGCGCTCGCCTCCTCGATCGGGATCATCCTTCTGCTCAACCTGGCGATCACCTTCGGCCGCCCCGAAATCAGCATCGGCGGCCACCTCGGCGGCCTCGTCGGCGGCGTGCTCTGCGCCCTGATCGTCGTCGCCGGCGAGCGCGGCATGCTCGGCCCGCGCAACCAGGCGATGGAGCTACTCGCGATGGCCGCGATCGGCTTCTTCGCCGTGGCGTCAGCTATAGCTGTCGCGTAGATATGAGGGATTAGCGAAACTCGCAGCGCGAGTCTCTGGGCGGGTTTGCGGGAGCGGCTGATTCACGGATACCTCAGTTTGGGGGTGGGTCTACCCCAGCACTTCAGGTACCTTCGAGGTTCGACAGGAACAACGACCGAGGAGGGGTGCCCATGACGACGGTGATCAAGATCAGCGGGGACGACGGGGGTGAGCGTCGGGTGCGCGAGAGCGTCAGCGACGTAGCCATCGAAATCAACGGCGCACAGTCGCGGAACGATCGGTTCGTTCAGCTCACCGACGCTGAGTCGGGGAAAGAAATCGCCGTCGATCCCGCCAGGGTGAAGGACGTATTCGAGGAGTAGCTGCCCAGCTTCCCCAGAGACCCCGTTGACCCGCGTCAACCCCTTGTGCATTTCGCACTTGGCTTTCTAGAGCGGAAAAATGCGCTGCGAAGTGTCGCTTTCGTAGCCGACGACGGCTGTACAGTCCCTTCCGTTCATGCGGCCTTCCGGTTTGGGAAGGACTTAGAACGAAGGGTCGCCCCGGCTTGCGGGCGGCCCTTCGTCGTTAAAGGCCGTCCGGCTGTCGCTCTACCTTGGCGGGCACGTTGATCCCTGAATAAGAACAGGCCGAAGTTCGGCCCTCGCTTGCGAATCGCATGAACAACGACCTCGCAGGCAGGGCCTCTCGAATATGCAAGCCACCGCAAGGACATACCACCGCCCTAAGCCCGTTCTCCGGGAGATAGCTCCCTGCGCGGTGGCGGATCAACTCAGCAAGTTTGAGAGAGGGGAGCCTCGCAGGGCTCCCCTCTCTCGTTCGCGGGCCAGTGGTGGAATTAGGCAGACACGCCCGTCTAGAAAACGGGTGGTCATTCGACCGTGCGGGTTCGAGTCCCGCCTGGCCCACTCACGGAGGGCACTCCCGGTGTGGTGCACCGGGCCGGGGTTTTCATCCCGAGGAAACGCCGTCATGCGTCGATCGGTTCGATTCCGAGGCCCTCCGCTCAAAACGTATCGGTCTGCTTCGACGGGCACCACAGAAACCTCCCGGGAGAGACCGATAAACAAGCCTCGTAGTTTCACGTCTGCCGAGGTGCCAGAACGCCGCTTTCCCGCTTTCTAGAGCGGTTTTCCGTCCGATCCGGGCGGTAGATTTAGAGGCAGAAATCGCAAGAAACGGCCCCCGCGAAGTTGTCGCTTCCGAGGGCCAGGCCGCACGAGAGGTAGCTCGCATGGCGTCACCCAATGTACTGCGCTCGGCAGCGGCCGGGCTGGCAGAGCTTCTCGATTCGCCCGAGATTGGGCGGTTGATCGAGGAACTTCAAGCTACGCGCGCGACGGGCAGGCCCGGCTACCCGATCCGGGCGATGGTCGGGTTGGCGCTCTGCAAGAGCCTCTACGCGATCCCGACGTGGACGAAGGTGGTCGCCCTGGTCCGCGAGCATTGGGCGCTGCAACGGGCGCTTGGCTGCGAGGGCAACCCGCCGTCCGTGTATGCCGCCTACCGCTTCGCCGAAAAGCTGCGCGCCCACGGCGACAAGCTGGAGCGCTGCATCGACTCGGTTATCAAGGGGCTCAAGGCGAAGCTGCCGAGCTACGGCACCGACCTCGCCATCGACGCGAGCGACATGCCGGCCTACGCCAACGGCCACACCTACACCCTGGACGGCCACAAGCGCAAGCGCTTCTCTGACCCCGATGCCTCCTGGGGGCATCGCTCGGCCGTCTCGGTTCGCAAGGGCGGATCGTTCTACGGCTACAAGCTCCACCTTGCATCGTGCGCGAAGACCGGGCTGCCGGTCTCCTGGCGGGTGGAGACGGCGAGCGAGGCAGAGAGTCCGGTCGCGCCCGGCCTGATCGATTCGGCGCGGCGACGCGGCGCGATGGCCGCGACCGCGGCAATGGACAAGGGCTATGACAGCGGCCCGCTCCACGCCGCATGTGCGAAGCGCGATTGCCTGCCGGTGATCCCGCTGCGCGAAACCAAGGCGGTCAAGGCAGGCGAGCACCTACCGCCGCTCTGCGACCACGGCGAGTGGAAGTTCGCCGGATCGGACCGAAAGCGCGGGGCATCGAAGTGGCGCTGCCCGACCGGCGAGTGCAAGCCCGCCTCGACGTGGATCAAGGCCGACCGCCTGCATCCCCTGATCCCCTACAAGTCGAAGCGCTGGAAGGCGATGTATCGCAAGCGGGCGGCAGTCGAGCGCGAGTTCGGCCACCTAAAGCACGAATGGGGTCTTGGCCCTCTCCGTGTCCGCGGCCTTGCTCGCGTCCGACTGCACGCCGACCTGACGATCCTCACGAAGCTGGCTTGCACCCTCGCTCGGACTCGGGCTCCGCTGAGGCAGTGAACTGACCGGGGAGTGGTGATGCCCGGTGCCCAGGCGATTCCATCGAAGAGATCGGCCGGGGTCACGCCGACAGCGCTTGCCAGCTTGATTGCGGTGTCGATGCGCGGCAGCCGTTCGCCCCGCTCCAACAACCCGATCTCCGTGCGATGCAGCGAAGCCCGCACAGCCGTCTCTTCCTGGGAGAAGCCCGCCGCCTTGCGGGCGCTGTGCAGGTTCTTGCCGAACTGCTCTGCGATGTTCACGGCAGCGGCAGGGCGTCGAACCGAATCGCCGCCTCGGTTGGCTCCACAATCCCGCCTGAGCATCGGAGCAGGCCGATGCACGTGAGATCGCGTATGGCGCGCTCGTAGGTGTCTCCCGCGTCCTCTGAGAGGTCGCGGACGATGGACGGGACCGACGCGTGGATGGGGTGCTGGTCGAGGACGTAGCCGAGAACCACGCTCTGAGCGCGTAGGTCTCGGTCGCCTCGCCGTTTAGGCTGGTCGTGCATGGGAGTTCACGCTCCTATGTCACGGCCCCGGGCTGTTTAGGCAGCGCCGGGGCCACTTTTCAATGGACCCGGCGAAGCTAAGGGGACTCAGCGATGCAAATCAAGACTTTCGCTAGATGTTTCGCTAATCCCTCATATGGAACGTTAGACCCCGAGATGCGCCGGTTTGCGGCGGCCTAATCCGGTGCGCGCACTTCGGCGAAGCCGATGTTGCCGGGAGGACTGACCAGGTCGGGATGGAGCAAGTGGCCGAGCAGCTCGACCCCGTCGACAAGGCGCGGACCCGGTCGGGAAAAGGTTGAGGCCGCGTCGACCGCGTAGACGCGGCCGGCGCCGAGCGCGGCGATGCGGTCCCAGTGCGCGACCGCCTGCGAGTGCGATTCGCCCACGTACCAGCCGCAGGGCATCGCGATCACCACATCGGGCTCGAGCGCCGCGAGCGCTCCCCACTGGACCTCGGGTGACTTCAGGCCGGGCGGCCCGGCGACGTCCTCGCCGCCGGCGATCGAGATCATCTCCGGGATCCAGTGGCCACCGACGAAGGGCGGGTCGAGCCACTCCAGCGCGATCACCCGCGGCGTGGTGGCGCCGCCGACCGCGGCGCGTACGCTGGCCAGCCGCCCCTCGAGCTCACCGCGCACCAGGTGCGCCTCCGGCTCGACCCCGGTTACCTCGCCCAGGCGGACCACGTCCTCGAGCATCTCGCCCAACGTGCTCGGGTCCTGCTGCACCACGCGCGGTTTGCTCGGCAGGCGAGCCGCGACCGCCAGCACGTCCTCGTAGGAGACCGCGCAGACGTCGCAGATCGCCTGGGTGACGATCAGATCTGGCGCGAGCTCGGCCAGCAGCTCCTCGTCGAGCTCGTAAAGGGCCCGGCCCTCGCCGACGGTCCTCTTGACCGCGCTGTCGATCTCCCCGGCGTCGAGGCCGTCGGCGATAACCGTGCGAGTCAGGTGGGGGAGCCGGCGCGCCTGCGCCGGGTGATCGCACTCATGGGTGACGGCGACGACGCTGTCGCCGAGCCCGAGCGCAAACAACATCTCCGTCGCGGATGGGACGAGACTGGCAATGCGCATTTGTCGCAATATCGCAGCTACGGTGCCGGTTTCGCCCTTCCGGGGCTGAGAAAGCTATATTCACCGATTGCCGAATGGCTGAAGACGACCTCCCCCGAAGTACCGGGACAAATAGGCCTCGAGGCCGATGAGTGAGCTGCTGCTCATTCTGCTCGTCTTCCTGCTCGTGGGCGTCAACGGGTTCTTCGTCGCGACCGAGTTCGCGATCGTGCGCTCGCGTCGCAGCCGGATCGAGAGCTCGGCCGAGGAGGGCGGTCGCGCAGCGAAGCTCGCCCTGCGTCAGCTCGACCACGTCGACGAGTACGTCGCCACCTCGCAGGTGGGGATCACCCTCGCCTCGATCGGGATCGGCTTCCTCGGCGAGCCCGCGATCGCCTCGCTGATCGAGCCCCTGATCGAGGGGGCGCTCGGTACCGCGACCTCATATGTGCTCGCCTTCCTGATCGCCTACGCCTCGGTCACCCTGCTGCACGTGATCTTCGGCGAGCAGGCGCCGAAGATGGTCGGCATCGCTCGCGCCGAGCACCTGCTGCTCGGCATCGCACGACCGCTGGAGCTCTTCCGCCGTCTCTTTCACCCGCTGATCGTGCTCACCAACGCCCCGGCGCGCTTCTTTGTCGCGCGGGTGTTGAGGATCGAGCCGGAGGCCGACGAGGAGGTCGGCTCGCCCGAGGAGTTGCGGCTGATGATCGTGCGCGGCGCCCAGCGTGGCCGGCTCGACCCCGGCGAGGCGGGGATGCTCGGCGGCGTCTTTCACCTGCACGAGCAGGAGGCGCGCGAGGTGATGACGCCGATCCCGGCCGTCGTCACCGTCGACGCCTCGGAGACGGTCGAGACCGCACTGCGCCGCTGCGTCACCTCGGGCCACACCCGGCTGGTCGTGATCGAGGAAGACAACCCCGACCGGGTCAAAGGGATCGTCCACAACAACAGCCTCGCCCGGCTCTACATGAGCGACGGGCCGGAGGCACGGATCGAGCCGGTCGTGCGCGAGGCGGTGATCGTCCCCGAGACCCGCCCGCTCGACGACCTCCTGCACGATCTGCAGGTGCAGCGCACCTCGCTCGCGGTGATCGTCGACGAGTACGGGCGCACGGTCGGCATCGTCACCGTCGAGGACATCCTCGAGGAGGTGGTGGGGGAGATCGAGGACGAGACCGATCCGCGCGCCGCCGCGCTGCGCCAGCTCGCCGGCGGCGAGTGGTTCGTCCGCGGACACGTCTCGCTCGGCGACCTCGCCGATGCCGGGATCGAGCTCCCCGTTGACAGCGACGCCTACAACTCGATCGGCGGCTACGTCTTCGGCGAGCTCGGCCGGTTGCCGAAGCGGGGCGACTCGATCCGCGCCAACGGCTACACGATCCGGGTCGAGTCGGTGCGCGAGAACCGGGTCGAGGCGGTGCGGATCAGCGGCGGCGAGGATTCCGTCCGGTCTGCGACCTAGGTTTTCTGAGCAACCCGCAGTTCGCCTAGCCCTGGAGGTCTCAGATGTGGGTTGTGCGCTTGACCGACAAGCAGCTCGAGGTTCTGAGGGCGCTGCTGCGCTCTGAGGAGCACCTGGGCCCGGCGCTGAAAGGAGCCGTCGAGGCCCTCGACCTGGCCCGCTGGGACGACCTCCCCGACGCCGAGCTTCCCTGGGAGGAGATCGAGGCCACCGCCCGCGAGCAAGGCTGCTCCCCGGCCGACGTGATCTGGGACCGCGCCGGCAAGAAATAGCCGCTCCGAACTTGGTGCTGGCGGGGGAGGGGATGCCCTCTCCGGGAATGTGGCGACAGCCGCGATATGCAATCTGTCATTTGCGCAGCGGAGCTGCGCACGAAGTCCGTCGGTAAGCGCGAAGCGCGTCCGACATCAATTCACGGAGAGGGCATCCCCTCCCCTGCGTGTTGCTTCCTGGTCAGTCGTAGCTATAGAAGCCGGCGCCGGACTTGCGGCCCAGCTTCTCTTCGCCGATCATCTCGACCAGCAGCCCCGGGGGTTTGTGGGCCCAGTCGCCGGAGTCGGCGTGGAGGGCGTCGCCGATCGCCTCGGCGACGTCGAGGCCGACGAAGTCGAGCAGGGCGAGTGGGCCCATCGGATGGCCGGCGCCGAGCTTCATGCAGGAGTCGACCTCGCCGGCCTCCATCCCGGTGCGCTCGACCATGCGGACGGCGTCGAAGAGGTAGGGGAAGAGCAGGCGGTTGACGACGAAGCCGGCCTGATCGGGAACCTCGACAGCGGTCTTGCCCAGCGCCGCGCACCAGGCGAGCGCCTTCTCGCGGGTCTCATCGCCGGTGTCGGGGAAGCAGACCTCGACCAGCTTCATCCGCGGCACCGGGTTGAACACGTGCAGGCCGAAAAGGCGACCGGCGATGTCCGCCTCCTTCGCGATCGCCGCGATGCTGAGCGATGAGGTGGTGGTCGCCAGGTCGGCCTCCGGGCAGGCTTCGGCGACGGCGCTGAGCACTTCCCCCTTCGGCTCGACTTCCTCGATCACGGCCTCGACCACGACGTCGCACTCGACGAGGTCGTTGGGGTCGGTGGTGACCCGCAGCCGCGACGCCTCAGCCCCGTCGATCTTGGCGCAGGCGGCAACAACCTTCTCCTCGGCTCTCCAGGCGGACGCCTCGCTGCGTGCGAGCAAAATCGTGTCGGCCGTGGTCGTGGCCACCGCGGCCAAACCCGTGGCGATCGCTCCACTGCCCGCGATTCCCGGAGCCTCGTATCCAGTCCCTGCGTTCATGGAGACGGGTTCCTATCACGACGCCCCTCCCGCCGGTGGCGCGGGTGGGTACCATTGATTGACCAGTCGATCAACGGAGGCTTTCGATGTCAGGCAATGGAAACGGGAAGTTCGGCGGCCGCGAGGTCGTGATCGTCGAGGCGGGGCGCACGCCGATCGGCCGCGGCCACGAGGAAAAGGGCTATTACAAGGACGTCCACCCCTCGAACCTGCTCGCCAAGGCTTACGCCGAGGTGATCTCGCGGGCCGGCATCGATCCCGCCGAGGTCGAGGACGTCGTCGCCGGCTGCGTGCAGCAGTTCGGCGAGCAGGGCATCAACATCGCCCGCAACGCCTGGCTCGAGGCGGGCCTGCCGATCGAGACCCCGGCGACCACGGTCGACCGCCAGTGCGGCTCGGGCCAGCAGGCCGTCAATTTCGCCGCGGCGCTGATCGCCTCCGGCGTCCACGACGTGATGGTCGCCGGCGGGGTCGAGCACATGGGCCACATCTCCTTTGCCGACAGCTACTCGGTCATGGAGGAGCACGGGATGGCCTTCTCGCCCGAGCTGATGGAGCGCTACAACCTCGTGCCGCAGGGCATCTCGGCTGAGATGATCGCCGACCAGTGGGAGGTCCCCCGCTCCGAGCTCGACGAGATCGGCCTGCGCTCGCACCAGCGCGCCGCCAAGGCGACCGAGGAGGGCCGCTTCGAGCGCGAGATCATCCCCTTCTCCGTCAACGGCGACACCCACGTGACCGACCAGGGCATTCGTCCCGACACCTCGCTGGAGAAGCTCGCCCAGCTCAAGCCGGCCTTCAAGGAGGACGGCAAAGTCACCGCCGGCAATTCCTCTCAGGTCTCCGATGGCGCCGCCGCGGTGCTGCTGATGACTCGCGAGAAGGCCGAGGCGCTGGGGCTGACCCCGCGGGCGCGGATCTTCGACCAGACCACGGTCGGGGTCGACCCGGTGATCATGCTGACCGGCCCGATCCCGGCAACCAGGAAGCTGCTCGAGCGCAACGCGATGGCGATCGACGACATCGACCTGGTCGAGATCAACGAGGCGTTCGCCTCGGTGCTCGCCGCCTGGCGACGCGAGCTCGATCCCGACATGGATCGGGTCAACGTCAACGGCGGCGCGATCGCGCTCGGCCACCCGCTCGGCTCGACCGGCGCCCGCCTGATCACCACCCTGCTGCACGAGCTGGAGCGCTCC
>Ga0210115_1000411_pt1 | contig 12370 bp, 14 predicted proteins | sample MayberryNW_TuleB_2_FD_185526 | JGI IMG/M metagenome (GOLD analysis project Ga0210115, IMG submission 185526) | Wetland microbial communities from San Francisco Bay, California, USA, that impact long-term carbon sequestration - MayberryNW_TuleB_D2... | ecosystem: Environmental > Aquatic > Marine... | reverse complement strand
TGTCCTGCCAAGGGCACCGCAGGTTAGCTACGCACGGAACGGATAACCGCTGAAGGCATCTAAGCGGGAAGCCGTCCTCGAGATGAGCTCTCCCATCCCTTCGAGGGAGTAAGACCCCTGGTAGACCACCAGGTTGATAGGCCGGCGGTGCAAGCGCAGCGATGCGCTCAGCCGACCGGTACTAATGGGTCGAGGGCTTGACGGATATTTGTCTACCCAGGTTGGCTCTGTGCAGTTTTCAAGCTCCACCGGGGCTCGGTCTCGCAAAATTTCCGGTGGCGCATAGCGAAAGGGAAACACCTCTTCCCATTCCGAACAGAGCAGTTAAGCCTTTCAGCGCCGATGGTACTTGGGGGGCAACCCCCTGGGAGAGTAGGTCGCCGCCGGATTTTCTCGCATCGCCACAAGGGCCGCCTCGAGCGGCCCTTTTTCGTTCCGCGGCGCTCAGACGACGAAGCGGTCGATCGCGGCGGTCCAGGCGCCGGTGCTGCGTCGGTTGGCGATCCGACGACGCTCCTCGCAGGTCTTTATCGGGCGATCAACGGGCTCGAGGCCGTACTCGCCCAGGGTGGCGAAGTCGATAACCAGGTCGGCGGCGTCGGCTGCCTTGTCGCTGAAGGTCTTTTTCGAATCGAACATGGGTTCGACTCTAGGTTCCGCCCCGGACGGCATTCTGATCTTGCACGCGGTCTTGCATGTGGGCCTTCTGTTTCCGCTTGCCAGAGCGGTTTTCGGCTTCTCCGAAGGCGAGGACGAGGGCCGCGGTCAGGGCGGGTTTCTCGACGTTGGGGGAGTGGCCGGCGCCCTGGATCAGCTTCGTCCTGGCGCCTGCGGCCCCGTAGGCGGCAAGCGCTTCCTCGGGGTTGCTGGCGATCTGCTCCTCGGCGCCCATGATCGCCAGGGTCGGCTTGCCGGTCGCGGCGGCCCGCTGCGGCAGTGGTTCCGCGTCGGTGTAGTCGTCGAAGCCGTCGTGGGAGCCCTTGTAGGAGCTGTAGGTCATCCGCTTCACGTCGTCGACGAATTCGTCCGGGACTTCGAAGCCGGGAGCGAAGGCGACCTCGAGGCCGTCCCTGATCGAGAAGTCCGGCTTGATCCGCCAGAGCGCCTGGCCGATCACCGGCTTGAACGGAAGTTCGCCGATGAGGCCGACGTCGCCGTAGCTGGTGTCGGGGATGCTGTCGATCGTGACCAGGCGGTTGACCAGCTGAGGCGACTGTTCGGCGAGCGCGATCGAGACCGGGCCGCCGAGTGAGTGGCCGACGACCTCGGCATCGCGCACGCCGAGGCGGGCGAGCACGCCGGCGACGAGATCCGCTTGGTTTTCGATCGCGTAGCCGGTCGTTGGCTTCTCCGAGCCGCCGTGACCAAGCAGATCCACGGCCACGACCCGATGCCTGCGGGCGAGGCGGGGGATCATCCCGTCCCACCAGTTGATCGCGCAGGTGAAGCAGTGGATCAGCACGATCGGGCTGCCGTTCCGCGGCCCCGCTTCGACCACCTCGAGATCGCCGCCCGGCAGGCTGACGATGCGGCCGCCCGGTTCGGTCACCCCGGCGGACTTGGTTTCGGCGTCCGTAACCAGCGTGTTGATCGCGAGCAGAACCGCGATCGCCGCCACGATGCCGATCAGGATCTTCCAGCCGCGTCCCATTTCGTCGCTACCCTAGCCGTCCATGGAGAAGTTCGTCATCAACGGAGGCGTCCCGCTCTCGGGCGAGCTGACGCCGGCGGGCAACAAGAACGCCGCCCTGCCGATCCTTGCCGCCTGCCTGCTCACCGAAGAGGAGCTGCTGCTGCACCGTGTGCCGCGCATCCGCGACACCGAAGCGCAGATCGCGCTGCTCGAGCGGCTCGGGGTCGAGGCCGCCTGGGTCGGCGACAACAGCCTGCGGCTCTGCGCGGCCGGTGTCGGCGAGGTCGAGGTCGACGAGGACCTTTCCAACAAGATCCGCGCCTCGTTCCTGCTCGCCGGGCCGCTGCTGGCCCGCTTCGGCGAAGCGCGGATGCCGCCGCCGGGCGGCGACTTCATCGGCCGCCGCCGGCTCGACGCTCACCTGGACGCCTTCGCCGACCTCGGCGCCAGCGTCGCCGGCAATCGCTGGATCGAGCTGAAGGCACCGGCCGCCGGGTTGCGTCCCTGCGCGATCTTCATGGACGAGCCCTCGGTGATGGGCACCGAGAACGCGCTGATGGCGGCGGCCCTCACGCCCGGGCCGACGACGATCTCCAACGCCGCCTGCGAGCCGCACGTTCAGGATCTCGCTCGCCTGCTGAGCGGCATGGGCGCCGAGCTGAGAGGAATCGGCTCCAACGTGATGACGATTCATGGCCGCGACAAGCTCGGTGGCGCCGAGCTGACGATCTCACCCGACCACATCGAGGTCGGCAGCTTCATGGCGCTTGCCGCGGCGACCGGGGGAGACCTGCGCATCCGCAACGCGGCGCCAGCCGACCTGCTGATGGTGCGGCGCCAGTTCCGCCGGCTCGGCCTCGAGTCGACCGTCGAGGGCGAGGACGTGATCGTGCCGCCCGGGCAACGGCTGCGCATCAAGGCCGATATCGGCGACGCGATCCCCAAGATCGAGGATGGCCCCTGGCCCGCCTTCCCCGCCGACCTGACCTCGATCGCGCTGGCGCTGGCAACGCAGGCTGACGGTGAGATCCTGATCTTCGAGAAGATGTTCGAGAACCGCCTTTTCTTCGTCGACAAGCTGGTTGCGATGGGCGCTCGGATCACGCTTTGCGATCCCCACAGGGCGATCGTCAGCGGTCCGAGCCGGCTTCACGGCGAGCGGGTCGAGAGCCCCGACATCAGGGCCGGGATGGCGATGCTCATCGCCGCCCTGGCGGCCGAGGGCACCTCGGAGATCGGCAACATCCGCCAGATCGACCGTGGCTACGAGGCGATCGACGAGCGCCTGCGCGGGCTCGGTGCCCGGATCGAACGCCTCTCTGCAGAGGTCGCGGCTTAGCGGGCCTTCGGCCCTCTCTCTCGTAAGGTCCGGCGCATGATCCACCCGATCCCCCCTGGGACCCGCGACATCCTCCCCGACGAGATGCGGGAGCTGCGCCGCCTGCACCTCGAGCTGATCGCGGTGTTCGAGCGCTACGGCTACGGCGAGGTCGCGACTCCCGCGATCGAGTACGACGAGGTGCTGGCGCGGGGCGACGGCCGCACCGCCGACTCCGCGTACAGGTTCTTCGACGAGCGCGGCGACCTGCTCGCCCTGCGCTCGGATATGACCGTGCCGATCGCGCGCTTGGTCGCCTCGCGCTTTGCCGACGCCGAGGAACCGCTGCGCTTCTGCTACCTCGCCAACGCCTTTCGCGCCGTGCGGCCCCAACGCGGACAGATGCGCGAGTTCGCCCAGGCCGGGGTCGAGCTGATCGGCATACCCGCTCCGGATGGCACGGTTGAGGTGATCGAGGTCTTGGGGGCGGCGCTCGACGCCGCCGGGCTCGATCGCGCGGTTATCGGGCTCGGCGACGCGGATCTTTACCGTCAACTGCTCAGCGAGCTCGGCGTCGAGGGTGAGGCTCGCGAACCAATCCTCGAACGACTGGCGATGCACGACCTGGTCGGACTCGAGACCGAGCTCTCGCAAGCCGGCATCGGCGCCGAACAGGTCGATACCTGCCTCGCCCTCTCGCAGCTTCGCGGCGGCAGCGAGGTGCTGGACCAGGCGCGTGAATTGGGAGGTGAGGCGGTCGAGCGCTCGACCGCACGGCTGGGCAACACCTTCGAGGCATTGGAGAGCCGCGGGGTGGCCGAGCGCGTCCAGGTCGACCTCGGTCTCCTGCGCGATCTCGGCTACTACAGCGGCGCGATCCTGGAGGTTTACGACCCGGCCCTAGGCCACGTCCTCGGTGGCGGCGGCCGCTACGACGAGCTGTTGAGGCGGTTTGGCATCGATCTGCCCGCGGCCGGCTTCGCCCTCTACCTGGAGCGCGTCCACGTCGCCCAGATGGAGGAGGAGTCACGACGAAGGGGTTCGGGATGACTGTCGAAGTCGCCGGCAACGCCGGCGCGATCCCGGATGGACCGTTAAAGCTGGCGGTGCCGCGCGGGGCGCTGTTCGAGGAAACGCTTGACGCTCTCGAGCGCGCTGGCATCGACACCGCCGCCGTGCGCGGCGCGTCGCGGGCGCTGATCTTCCCCGGGAAGGCGATCGCCCTGGTCACGATGCGCCCGTCCGACGTGCCGACCTACGTCGAGGCCGGCGCCGCCGACGTCGGCATCACCGGCAAGGACGTGCTGCTCGAGCAGTCCGACCGGATGGTCTATGAGCTGCTCGACCTGGGCTACGGCCGCTGCCGCATGGTGCTCGCCGGGCGCAGGGGCGACGAGCGCCTCGGCGAATCGCAGCGGCGGCTCGGGATGATGCGGATCGCGACCAAGTATCCGCGCGTCGCCGAGCGCCACTTCGAGTCGACCGGCCGCCAGGTCGAGACGATCGAGGTCAAGGGCTCGGTTGAGCTGGCGCCGCTGATCGGCCTGGCCGACGGCATCGTCGACCTCGTCGCCACCGGCCGCACGCTCGAGGAGAACGACCTCGAGGTGCGCGAGGAGATCGTCGAGTGCAGCGCCCGCTTCGTCGCCAACCGCGTCGCCCACAAGCTGCGGGCGGCAGAGATCGACGAGCTGATGGGAAGGCTGCGCGAGGGGGCGGAGACGTGAGGGCAAAGCCATTTGAGTGGGAAGGGGCAAGGCAGACGGCGCAGATGCTCCGTTTCGAGCGTCCGACCTCGGCAAACGTGCGCGACGTAACGACAATCGAGGAAGAAGTGCTCAACGGCGGCGACGCGGCCGTCCTGCGGCTCACCGCGAAATTCGATGCGCCCGATAACCCGCCGACCTCGTTGCGGGTCGATCCAGGCGAGGCGAAGGCGGCGCTGGCCGGGACCAACCGGGCGCTGCGCGAATCGCTCGAGCTTGCCGCCGCGAACATCCGCGCCGTTGCCGAGGCACAACCCGAGATGCCGACCGGGGAGATCGCGCTGCCTCAAGGCCAGGCGGTCACGATCCGCGAGATCCCCGTTTCAGCCGCGGGGATCTACGCGCCCGGCGGCAGGGCCGCCTACCCATCAAGCGTTCTCATGTGCGCGATCCCGGCCCGCGTCGCGGGGGTCGAGCACCTTGCCTTGGCATCGCCACCCGGCCGAGACGGCAAGCTGAGCCCACTCGTCCTGGCGGCAGCGGCGCTATGCGGGGTGGACGACATCTACTCGATGGGCGGCGCCCAGGCCATCTTCGCTCTCGCCTACGGAACGGAGTCCGTCCGTGGGGTGGATGTCATTGCAGGACCCGGCAATCCGTGGGTGCAGGAAGCCAAGCGTAGGGTCTCCAACGCTGTGGGAATCGATTCCTACGCCGGCCCCTCGGAGCTGATGCTTGCCGCTGGCGCCACGACGAACCCGGAATGGGCGGCGCTCGATCTCTGCTCTCAGGCAGAGCACGGAGTCGACGCGCCGCTGGTGGTCGCGAGCACCGACGGCGCTGTGCTCGACGCGATCGCCGACGCGGCCACGAAGCTCGCCTCCGCCCGCGCAGGTGTCGAAGACACCGTGCTCGCGCTCGTCCAAGCTCCCAGCGTCGAGGACGCGATCGCCCTCGCCAACGCCTTCGCCCCCGAGCACCTCGAGCTGCTCGATGACGAGGCAGCCGAGCTCGCCGATCAAGTCACCACCGCGGGTTGCGTCTTCGTCGGCGCCCACAGTGCCACCGCCTTCGGCGACTACATCGCCGGCTCAAATCACGTGTTGCCAACCGGCGGCGCAGGACGTTTCTCCGGCCCGCTCGGACCCGACGTCTTCCGCCGCAAGATCGCGACCGTGGAGGTCCCGCCCGAGGCCGCGGCAAAGCTTGCCCCGCACGTAAAAGTGCTCGCCGAGGCGGAGGGCTTCCCCGTGCACGGCGAGTCAGCGATGATTAGGGCCGACGGAGGCGCCTGACAATGAGCAGAACCGCAGAGAAGGAGCGCAGCACCGCCGAGACGCAGATCAAGCTCTCGCTCGATCTCGATGGGGGCGAGGCGAGCGCCGAGACCGGCGTCGGCTTCCTCGACCACATGCTCGACCTGCTGGCGCGCCACGGCAAGCTCGGCTTGGTTGTCGCGGCCAGCGGCGACCTCGAGACCGGCGCGCACCACACGGTCGAGGACGTCGGCATCGTGCTCGGCCAGGCGCTCGACGAGGCGCTTGGCGACCGCGCCGGCATCCGCCGCTACGGCTCGGCGCTGGTCCCGATGGACGAGTCGCTGGCCGAGTGCGCGATCGATGTCTCGGGCCGGCCGCTGTGCGTGTTCGAGGCCGACCTGCCGTCGACCTCGATCGCCGGTTTCGACTCGGAGCTGGCCGAGGAGTTCTTCCGCGCCGTCGCCAACGCGGCGAAGCTGACCCTGCACGTCTCGGTTCGCTACGGCAGCAACGTCCACCATATGATCGAGGCCTGCTTCAAGGCCTTCGCGCGGGCGCTGCGCGTCGCCGTCTCGGTCGATCCAGGGGAGAGTGGCGTACCCTCGACCAAGGGGACGCTGAACGAATGAATGCGCGAATCTGCATAGTCGATTACGGCATGGGCAACCTGCGCTCGGTCGAGAAGGCGCTCGAGCACGTCGGCGCCACCGCGACGATCACGAACGAGGCCGAGACGATCCGCGCCGCCGATGGCGTGATCCTGCCCGGGGTCGGCGCCTTTCCCAAGGCGATGGAACGCGTCCGGGCGCTCGGGCTCAATGAGCTGATCGCCGAGCGACGCGACGCGGGCGTGCCGATCCTCGGCATCTGCCTCGGCCTGCAGCTCCTGTTCGACTCGACCACCGAGCTCGGCGGGGCGGAAGGCCTCGGCCTGCTGCCGGGCGGCGTCGACATGCTCGCCGCCGAGGAGCTCAAGGTGCCGCACATCGGCTGGTCGCCGGTGCGCTGGGAGAAGCCCTCGCGCCTGGCCGAGGGGATCGAGGGCGAGACCCCCTTCTACTTCGTCCACTCCTTCGCCCCGGCGCCGGAGGACGCCGACCTGCTCGGCAGCGCCGCATACGGCGCCCGCTTCGCCTGCGCCGCCGAGCGCGACAACGTCTTCGGCGTCCAGTTCCACCCCGAGAAGTCGAGCAGCGCCGGCCTCCGCCTGCTCTCCAACTTCGCCGGGGTCTGCGCCGCGACGCCGACCCCGGCGTGATCCTCTATCCCGCGATCGACATCCGCGGCGGCCACGCGGTGCGCCTGACGCAGGGCGACTACAGCCGCGAGACCGCCTACGACGCCGACCCTGCGGACGCGGCAAGGCGCTGGGCCGACGAAGGTGCCCAGTTCCTCCACGTCGTCGACCTGGACGGCGCCAGGGCCGGCGCCCCACAAAACCTCGACGCAATCCAACGCATCGCCGCAACGGTCGAGTGCCCGATCCAAGTCGGCGGCGGCTTACGCGACCCCGATTCCGTTCAGGCGATTCTCGACGCCGGGGCCGAGCGGGTGGTGATCGGCACCGCAGCTCTACGCGACCCTCCGTTTCTCCAAGCGATGATCGATAGACACAGCAACCGCATAGTCGTCTCCGTCGACACCCGCGACGGCCACGTGGCACTAGAGGGTTGGACTGAGGCAGGTAATGAGCAGGCGGTCGATGTCGTTGCAGCCCTCTCAACCCAAGGCGTCCCCCGCTTCCTCTGCACCGCAATCGAAGTGGACGGAACCATGCAGGGCCCCGCAATCGCCCAACTAACCAAAATCGCCAAATCCACTCAAGCCCAAATAATCGCCTCCGGTGGCGTGGGAGAGTTGGCCCACCTCAGGTCTCTCGCAAGCAGCTCGCCCCCCAACGTCGAAGGCGCAATAGTCGGCCGCGCCCTTTACGAGCACAAGTTCACCGTCGCGGACGCAATCACCGCGCTAGCCGCCACCGCTGCGTAGGAGGACGTCGGGGTAGGGGCGGAACGTCTTGTACTTTTTCCGCAGCAACGCCCTCGGACGGCCGGCATACTGTCTTCGGAAAAGTTAAGTGGAGCCCCTACCCCGACGCCCTCCCCCCGCAACCAATGGTCCTAAAACGAGTAATCCCCTGCCTGGACGTGGACGCCGGCCGCGTCGTCAAGGGCACCAACTTCGTCGGCCTGCGCGACGCCGGCGACCCGGTCGAGCTGGCCGAGCGCTACGACGCCGAGGGCGCCGACGAGCTCGTCTTCCTCGACATAACGGCCTCGCACGAAAAGCGCGACACGATCGTCGAGCTGGCCCGCCGCACGGCCGACAACGTCTTCATCCCGTTCACGATCGGCGGCGGCATCCGCTCGGTCGAGGACGCGCAGGCGGTGCTCGACGCCGGCGCCGACAAGGTCTCGGTCAACTCCTCTGCGCTTGCCCGTCCGGGGCTGTTGAGCGAGCTGGCCGACCACTTCGGCGCCCAGTGCGTCGTCATCGCCATCGACGCCAAGCGGGAGAACGGCAACTGGGGTGTCTACGTCAACGGCGGCCGCAAGCGGGTCGACAGGCGCGAGGCGGTCGCCTGGGCCGCAGAGGCGGTCGAGCGCGGGGCGGGGGAGGTGCTGCTGACCAGCATGGACCGCGACGGCACCGCCGACGGCTACGACATCGACCTGACCCGCGCGGTCGCCGATGCGGTGCCGGTGCCGGTGATCGCCTCCGGCGGCGCCGGCGAGCTGGCGCACCTCAGCGAGGCGATCGCCGACGGCCACGCCGACGCCGTCCTCTGCGCCTCGATCTTCCACTACGGCACCTACCGCGTGCGCGATGCGAAGCAGCACCTCGCCGCCGCGGGGATACCCGTGCGCGCCTGAGCGGCTCGCCGAGGCCGATCGTGGTAGGGATGGGGGGTGCTGTTGATGCCGCCTAACGAGATCGCGCGGGCGCTTCGCGCGGCTCACCCGGAGCTGGACCCGGTGCGGGAAGCCGCCGAGCCGGGCCAGGTCTTTCTGGTCGGCGGCGCGGTGCGAGACCTGCTGCTCGGTCGCGACCGCGCCGACGTCGACCTGGTCGTGATCGGCGACGCGGCGGCGCTTGCCGCCGAGCTTGGGGCCGAGTCGATCGAGCACGAGCGCTTCGCCACGGCCAAGGTCGAGCTCAACGGGCACGAGGTGGACATCGCGACCGCGCGCGAGGAGGTCTATCGCCGGCCGGGAGCGCTGCCGGAGGTGAGGCCGGCGCCGACGATCGAGGCTGACCTGAAACGCCGCGACTTCACGGTTAACGCGATGGCGATACCGCTGCGGGGAGAGCTCGCGTTGATCGATCCCCACGGCGGCCGCGCCGACCTCGAATCCGGCCTGCTCCGCGTCCTGCATCCGCGTTCATTCGTGGACGACCCAACCCGCGCGCTGCGCGCTGCGCGCTACGCCGCTCGCTTTGGCTTCGGCCTGGAGCCCGAGACCGGACGGCTGATCCTCGCCACGGATCTTGACACCGTTTCGGCGGACCGCCGCCGGGCCGAGCTGCTGCGGCTCGCCGCCGAGCCCGAGGCTTCGAGCGGCTTCGAGCGGCTCGCCGAATGGGAGCTGGTCGAGTTGCGACCGCAGGGCATCGCTCTTGCCCGGCGAGTCGACGAGCTGCTTGCCCTGCCGCCGTGGCAAGGAGTTGCACCCCGCGACGAGGCCCTGCTCGCCGCCGCCCTCGGACCCGTGGCCGCGGAGGAGCACCTTGCCTCGGCGCGGCCACGAAAACCCTCGCTCGCGGTCGAATTGGCGCAACGCTGCGCTCCGATAGAGCTCCTGCTCGCGCGCGCGCTGGGGGCGGAGTGGCTCGACCGCTATCTAGGCGAGTGGCGGCACGTGGCGCTCGAGATCGACGGCGACGACCTGATCGCGGCCGGCGTGCCGCAGGGCAAGGCGATCGGACGCGGCCTCGAGCAGGCGCTGGCCCGCAAGCTCGACGGCGAGATCTCGGGCCGCGAGCGTGAGCTCGAGGTCGCGCTGGAGGCGGCGCGCCGGGCGGGCAAATGATGGAGTGGCGCGAGCGCGATGGGATCGAGTGGTTGGAGGCGCGGCTGCCGGGGGCTCGCGTCGCCTTCAGCACCCGCGCCGGCGGGGTCAGCGAACCGCCGCACGACCGGCTCAACCTCGGCATCCTCACCGAAGACGATCGGGCGGCGGTGCTGGAGAACCGCCTCCTCCTTGCCGCGGCTTTGGGACTGGCCCCGGAGCGGATCGCAATCGGGCGCCAGGTGCACGGCGCCGGCCTCTCCCTGCACACCGGACCGCAGCGGCCGAGCTGGTTCACCGAACCCGGCGAAGGGATCCCCGAGGTCGACGGACACGTGCTCGGCCAGCCCGGCCTAACCGCGCTCGTCTTCGTCGCCGACTGCCTGCCGATCGCCCTCGCCGGACCGCGCGGCGTCGCGATGTTGCACTGCGGCTGGCGCGGCCTCGCCGCGGGCATCGTCGCCGGCGGTGCCGCGGCGGTCGGCGCCACCGAGGCGGCGATCGGCCCGGGAATCGGACCCTGCTGCTATGAAGTGGGCGGTGACGTGCTGGATGCGTTCGCCCCGCTCGGTGACGGTCTCGCCGCGGGACGGATGCTCGATCTAGCCGAGGTCGCGCGCAGGCTCCTGGACGACGCAGGGGTCGAACGCGTCCAGGTCGCCGGCCTCTGCACGAGCTGCGAACGCGACCGTTTCTTCTCCCACCGACGCGACTCCGGCCGCACCGGTCGCCAGGCCGGCCTCGCCTGGATCGAGGACGGAGCCGCCTGACGTGCCCGGGTTGATCCACGGACTCGAGCCAGAGAAGATCGCCGCCAACCTCGCCGCCGCCCGCGAGCAGGCGGGAGCCGATGTCGAGATCCTCGCCGCGACCAAGTACGTGCCGGTCGAGGAGATGGGCGCCCTCGCCGAGGCCGGGATCGAGCTGGTCGGCGAGAGCCGCCTGCAGGAGCTCGAGGTCAAGCACGCCCGCTGGGGAGATGCCTTCGCCTGGGACTTCATCGGCAACCTGCAGAGCCGCAAGGTGAAGCGCATCCTGCCGCTCTGCCGGCTGATCCACTCGGTCGCCTCCGAGTCGGCGCTGGCGCAACTCGAGCGCCACGCCGATCCGGACACCGAGGTGCTGATCGAGGTCGACGTCGCCGGGGAGGAGGGCAAGGGCGGCGTCGACCCGGCGCAGCTCGCCGGCTTCATCGAGCGCTGCCCCGTGCGCGTCGGCGGCCTGATGACGATGCCGCCGTTCAGCACCGATCCGGAGGCTTCGCGACCCCACTTTGCCCGCCTCGCCGAGCTCGCCGCCGAGCACAGCCTCACCCGGCTCTCGATGGGCACCTCCCAGGACTGGCCGGTCGCGGTCGAGGAGGGGGCGACGATCGTGCGGCTCGGAACCGCGCTCTACGCGTAGTCCCGCGACCGGAAAGGCCATAATCACGTGGAGGAATCCCCCGATCAGACCCGAATGATCCGGAAATGGCTTTAAGAGACAGCTGGCATAAAGCGCTGGTCTACTTCGGACTGGCCGAAGAGCACGAGCAGGGTCTCGACTACGAGGACGAATTCCCCGAGACCTCTGAAGAGGAAATCGAAGCGCGGCGCGAATCGGGCCAGGTGCGGCGCCTGCCGACCTCGCGCCGCTCGCGCCGCGACGAGATCGATGACATCTTCGCCGACGACGAGCCGATTTCCGCGTCCCGGACCCGCGTCCTGCGCCCGGTCGGCGAGGACTCCGACGTCAAGGTCCACCTCGTCATCCCGCGCAACTTCAACGACGCCCAGCAGGTCGCCGATCAGTTCAAGCGCGCGGTGCCGGTGATCCTCAACCTGCAGACCACCGATCACGAGCTCTCGAAGCGGATGATCGACTTCAGCTCCGGTCTCACCTACGCCATGGACGGCGGCATGCAGCGAATCGCCGAGAAGATCTTCCTGCTGACCCCGCGCAACGTCGAGGTCTCCGCCGAGGAGAAGGCGCGGTTGCTCGACAAAGGCTTCTTCAACCAGTCCTAGCGGAAGCCGCGACCGCGCCCCGGCGTCTTCGTCAAGGTATCCCCCTGCGGCCACCGCCCGGCGCGCAGGGGCACGAGAACACCCGGGTTCGCGAACTCTCGCGCGCGCCGATCGGCGCGCGCGCAAACGCCGCAAGCGTGTTTTGCAGGGGAAACGCACCCCGCCAAGAGGCGATCGAAGTACCGCTGTGACTTCCTTGACCATTCGCCCCGATCGCGCTATGGGTGGAGGGGCGCCGCAGACGCGGCGCGACTATCCAAGCGAAAGGAAGAGAAAGATGATCCGCAACGCGATCAAGATCTCCGGCCTGCTGGCGCTGATGGCGCTGGCGCTCGGCGTCGGCGCGGCCTCTCCGGCCGGGGCCGAAGTGACACTGACAGCCGGGACGACATTCGAAAACGTGATCGAACAGGAAGAAACGTCGCTGATGGGAGTCCA
>Ga0210115_1000408_pt1 | contig 12401 bp, 13 predicted proteins | sample MayberryNW_TuleB_2_FD_185526 | JGI IMG/M metagenome (GOLD analysis project Ga0210115, IMG submission 185526) | Wetland microbial communities from San Francisco Bay, California, USA, that impact long-term carbon sequestration - MayberryNW_TuleB_D2... | ecosystem: Environmental > Aquatic > Marine... | reverse complement strand
AGATTGTCGCGGTCGAGGCGCCACGGGGACGCCGTGAGACGGTCCGGGTCGAGACCGACGAGGGCCCCCGCCCCGACGCCTCGCTGGAAAAGATGGCGGCATTGAAGCCGGTCTTCCGCGAGGATGGCACGGTCACCGCCGGCAACGCCTCGACCCTCAACGACGGCGCGGCGTGCACGTTGGTTGCCTCCGAGGCGGGGGCCGAGCAACTCGGAGTCGAGCCGCTCGCCCGAATCGTCTCCTTCGGCGTCGCCGGCGTCGACCCCGCCTACATGGGCATCGGCCCCGCCCTTGCCGTGCCCCGCGCCCTCGGCGCAGCCGGCCTCAGCCTCGACCAGATCGAGCTGATCGAGCTCAACGAGGCCTTCGCCTCGCAGGTGCTTGCCTGCGCACGCGAGCTCGGCATCGACGAAGAGCGGCTCAACGTCAACGGCGGTGCGATCGCCCTCGGCCACCCGCTCGGCTGCTCCGGCGCCCGCCTCGCCACCACCCTGGTCCGCGAGCTGCGCCGCCGCAAGGGCAAGCTCGGCGTCGCGACGATGTGCGTTGGCGTTGGTCAGGGCCTTGCGACCGTTTTCGAAGCCGTCTGAGATAGCCTCGCGCGGCGATGACCGGGCTCGCGGAGATGGCAAGCGTCAACGGCACGATCGGGCCGAGCGCCGAGGCGACGGTGCCGATGAAGGACGACGGCCTCTACCGTGGCGACGGGGCCTTCGAGGTGATCCGGCTCTACGAGGGGCGGCCGTTCGCGCTCGGCGATCACCTCGATCGGCTCGAGCGCTCCGCCGCGGCGATCGAGCTCGGGTTCGACCGGCCCGCGCTCGAGCGCGAGATCGACGACCTGCTGCTTGCCGCCGGCGCACCCGACGGCCAGCTGCGCCTGATCGTCACCCGCGGCGGCCGCCGCATCGCCGCGATCGAGCCGATCCCCGAACATGCGGAGACGCTCAGCGTCGCCACCGTTGCCTACTCGCCTAGCGTGATCCTCAACGGGGTCAAGTCGCTCTCCTACGCCGCCAACATGCAGGCGACGCGGTTGGCGAAGGCACAGGGGGCCGATGAGGCCGTGCTGGTGCAGCCCGACGGCACCGTGCTCGAGCCGCCGACCGCGGCGATCTTCTGGGTCTCGCCCGAGGGCGGGTTGCGCACGCCGGCGCTCGAGGTCGGCGTGCTCGAGTCGATCACCCGCGACCGCCTGGTCAAGGCCCTGCACGTCGAGGTGGGTGCCTGGCCGGTGACCGACCTGCGCGCCGCCCACGAGGCTTTCCTCGCCTCGACCACGCGCGAGATCCAGGCCGTCGCCGCGATCGACGGGCGCGCGCTGCCCGAGGCGCCCGGCCCGCGCACCCGCGAGGCCCAGGAGGCCTTCGCCGCGACGCTGGAGCGAGAGCTTTGAAGACGACCAGGAACAGAACGACGAGAAAGCGACGGTGAGATGGACTTCCAGTTGACCGACGAGCAGCGGCTGATCTCCGAAGCGGCGCGCGAATTCGCCGACAAGGAGATCCTCCCCCGGGTCAAAGAGAACGACCGCGCCGGGCGCTTCGACCGTGAGCTGGCGAGCAAGCTCGGCGAGGTCGGCTACCTCGGCGCACCGGTGGCCGAGCAGTACGGCGGCCGCGGCCTCGACTACATCGGCTACGGGCTGATCGTCGAGCAGGTCGGCCGCGCCGATTCGTCGGCGCGCACGGTCGTCTCCGTGCAGACCTCGCTTGTCGCTGGCTCGATCGAGAGGTGGGGCAGCGAGGAGCAGAAGCAGCGCTGGCTGCCGCGGCTCTGCTCGGGCGAGGCGCTTGGCTGTTTCGGCCTGACCGAGCCGGACACCGGCTCGGACGCCGCGAACCTGCGCACCCGGGCTACCAAGACCGACGCGGGCTGGTCGATCAGCGGCCAGAAGATGTGGATCTCGCTCGGCAACTTCGCCGAGGTGGCGTTGGTCTTCGCCCAGACCGACCCGGCGAAGAAACACCGCGGCCTCGCCTGCTTCCTCGTCCCGACCGCGAGCGAGGGCTTCACGACGCAGGAGATCCACGGCAAGCTCGGCCTGCGCTCCTCCGATACCGCCGAGCTCTCGCTCGACAGCGTCGAGGTCGGCGACGACGCGATGCTGGGCGAGATCGGCGACGGCTTCAAGGTCGCGATGAGCGCGCTCGACAACGGCCGCTACAGCGTCGCCGCGGGTTGCGTCGGCATCTGCGACGGCTGCGTCGACGCCTCCGTCGCCTACGCCAAGGAGCGCAAGCAGTTCGGTGTGCCGCTCGCCCGCTTCCAGCTCGTGCAGGAGATGATCGCCGACATGATCGTCAAGCGCGACGCCTCGCGGATGCTCGTCTACCGGGCGGGGATGCTGAAGGACAAAGGCAAGCCGAACACGACCGAGACCTCGGTGGCGAAGCTGCACGCGACCGAGGCCGCGGTCGAATGCGCCAACCTGGCGATCCAGGTGCACGGCGGCGCCGGCTACGTCGACGACTACCCGGTCGAGCGCTACCTGCGCGACGCCCGGGTGACGACCCTCTATGAGGGCACCTCGCAGATCCAGAAGCTGATCATCGGCCGCGCCGCGACCGGGATCAACGCGATGACCCCCCTGGAGGCGGGCAAGGACTGATGGGCGAGCTGGTCGAGAGCTCGCGCGACGGTCACGTCGCCCTGCTGCGCCTCAACCGGCCCGAGGTGCGCAACGCCCTCTCGCCCGAGGTGATGGAGCTGCTCGCCGGCGAGCTCGAGCGGCTCGACCCCGACCCCGAGGTGCGCTGCATCGTCATCGCCGGCTCGGAGAAGGTCTTCGCCGCCGGCGCCGACATCAAGGCGCTGAGCGAACGCAGCTTCGCCGATTCGCTGCGCCACCCCGCCGCCTCCTTCTGGCGCCGCGTCGCCGCGGTCAAGACGCCGCTGGTGGCTGCGGTCTCCGGCTTCGCCCTCGGCGGCGGTTGCGAGCTGGCGCTTGCCTGCGACGTGATCGTCGCCTCCGAGACGGCCCGCTTCGGCCAGCCCGAGATCACCCTCGGCATCATCCCCGGCGGCGGCGGAACCCAGCGGCTGGCCCGGGTGCTCGGCAAGCAGCGGGCGATGGAGTACGTGCTGACCGGCCGCCAGTTCGATGCCGAGATGGCGCTGGAGATGGGCCTGGTCAACCGGGTCGCGAAGAAGAAGAGCTGGCTCGAGGAGGCGATGGGGCTTGCGCAAACCGTCGCCGAGCGGCCGCCGATCGCGGTCCGCCTGGCAAAGCAAGCCGTACTGGCGGCCGAGGAGACCGCGCTCACGGCCGGCCTCGAGAACGAGCGGCGGCTTTACGAGATGGCGATGGCAACCGAGGACCGGGTCGAGGGAATGCAGGCCTTCCTCGAAAAGCGCGAGCCCCATTTCGAGGGCAAATGACCGCCGGCGGGCCTAAAACCAGCCGATGAGGCCTGCTTCCGGCCCATCGGCGGCGGTGGAGCGGGTGGGTGTGGTTGGCGCCGGGACGATGGGGGCGGGGATCGCGCAGATTGCGGCGCTCGGTGGCTACGAGACTCGCCTGCACGACCCGATCCCGGCGGCGCTGGAGGCTGGTGTCGAGCGGTTGCGCGCGGCGCTGGCGAAGGGAGCCCAGAAGGGCCTCTGGAGCGAGGCCGAGGCCGAGCGGGCGGGCGACCGGACCGGCGCCGCGGCCAACCTCGTCGACCTCGCCGAATGCGACCTGGTGATCGAGGCGGCGCCGGAGGATCTGGCGGTGAAGCGCGAGCTGTTTGCGGCGCTGGCCGACACCTGCGGTGCCGGGGCGATCCTCGCCAGCAACACTTCGTCGCTGCAGGTGACGGCGATCGCGGCCGAGGTTCCCGAGCCCGAGCGAGTGGTAGGCATGCACTTCTTCAACCCGCCGGCGCTGATGAAGCTGGTCGAGGTGGTCGCCGCCGAGCGATCGAGCGATGCTGCGCTCGACGCCACGACCGAGGTCGGCCGCCGCATGGGGCGGACGCCGATCCGCGCCAAGGACAGCCCCGGGTTCATCGCCAACCGGCTCGCCCGGCCGTTCGGTCTCGAGTCGCTGCGCATGCTCGCCGAGGGCATCGCCGACGCGGCGACGATCGACCGCGTCGTCCGCCTCGGCGGCGGCTTCCGCATGGGCCCGTTCGAGCTGATCGACCTGATCGGCCTCGACGTCAACCTCGGCGTCGCCCGCTCCTTCTACAGCCAGGGTGGCGAGCCGGAGCGTTGGCGACCGAGCCCGATCCAGGAGCGGCTGGTCGGCGAAGGGCGGCTCGGTCGCAAGAGCGGGCGCGGCTTCTACGAGTATGGCGACGGCCCGCACCGCGAGCCCGACCCGGAGCTCGGCATCGACGCGCCGACGCTCGACCCGGTCGCGCTGGCCAGGATCGACCCCGCAGCTGAGGCGATCCTCCCCCGCCTCTTCGCCCAGATCGCCAACGAGGCCGCCTTCGCTTGCGAAGAGCAAGTCGGCTCGCCCGAGGATATGGACACGGCGATGCGCCTCGGCTTCAACTGGCCGCGCGGTCCGATCGAGCTGACCGAGCTGATCGGTGCCGAACGCGCTGGTGCCCTGCTGGCGGAGTTGCAGGCCAACCAAGGCGACGCCTACCGCCCGGCGCCGGGATTGACCGCCACCGGGAGGTACTAGCGGTGTCGGACCTCAACTTCGACGAGGCCACTCGCGGTCTGATCGCGCCGTTCGACCCGCCTGTGGTCGAAGACGAGCGCGGCCGCGTTGTCTGGGACCTGCGCTCCTACGCCTTCCTCGACGGCGAGCCGCCGGACACCGCACACCCGAACCTCTGGCACCAGGCACAGCTGGGACGGATCGCCGGCCTCTTCGAACTGGCGCCGGGCCTCTACCAGTTGCGTGGCTTCGACATCTCCAACATGCACATCGTCGAGGGCGAGGTGGGGATCGTCGTGATCGACCCGCTGATCTCAACCGAGTGCGCCGCGGCGGCGCTGGCCCTCTACCGCGAGCACCGCGGCGAGCGCCCTGTCACCGGCTTGATCTACACGCACAGCCACGTCGACCACTTCGGCGGCGCCAAGGGCGTTGTCGACGCAGAGGATGTCGAGACCGGGCGCATGCCCGTGCTCGCCCCCGCCGGTTTCCTCCATCACGCAGTGAGCGAGAACGTCCTTGCCGGGATCGCAATGACGCGCCGTGCCGGCTACATGTTCGGACCGCGGCTTGAGCGCGCACCGACCGGCCAGCTCGGCGCCGGCCTCGGGCAGACGAACTCGACCGGCACGATCTCGCTCGTCCCACCCACGCTGGAGATCGCCGAGACCGGCCAGGAGGAGACGGTTGACGGCGTGCGGATGATCTTCCAGCTCACGCCGGGCACCGAGGCGCCGGCGGAGATGAACTTCCACCTGCCAGACCTCGGCGCACTCTGCATCGCCGACAACGTCGCCCGCTCGATGCACAACATCCTCACCCCGCGCGGCGCCCTGGTCCGCGATCCGCGCCTCTGGGCCCACTACCTCGACGAGGCGGTTGAGTTATTCGGAGCCGAGACCGAGGTGCTCTTCGGCGGCCACCACTGGCCCCGCTGGGACCGCGAGCCGATCGTCGCGCTGCTTGAAAAGCAGCGCGACCTCTATGCCTACCTGCACGACCAGACTCTGCGTCTGCTCAACAAGGGCTACACCGGTGCGGAGATCGCCGAGGCGATCGAGTTGCCGCCTGGACTCGCCGAGGAGTGGCACTGCCGCGAGTTCTACGGCTCGATCAGCCACAACACGAAGGCGATCTACCAGCGCTACATGGGTTGGTTCGACGGCAATCCGGCACACCTTTGGCAGCATCCGCCGGTGGAGCAGGCGCGCCGCTACGTCGAATTCATCGGCGGCACCGAGGTGGTGCTGGAGAAGGCTCGCGCGTCGTTTGCAGAGGGCGACTACCGCTGGGTCGCCGAGGTGGTCGATCACGTCGTCTTTGCCGAGCCGGAGAATGAGGCCGCGCGCGAGCTTCAGGCTGAAGCTCTGGAGCAGCTCGGCTATGGCGCCGAAAACGCGACCTGGCGCAACTTCTTCCTGATGGGCGCGAAGGAGCTGCGCGAGGGGATCGGTCGTACGCCCGCCTCGGCCATGCCCGCCGACGTCGTCGCCAGCCTCTCGGTCTCCCAACTGCTCGACGCGATGGCGATCCGGCTCGACGGCCCGCGCGCCTGGGGCGTGGAGCTGCGGATCGACTGGCGGATCTCGGAGCCCGACGAGGAGCACGCCCTGACGGTGCGCAACGGGGTCCTGCACCACCGGTCAGGACGTCACGAGCCGGCGGCCGACGCCATCCTGCGGCTCGACCGCGAGGCGCTCGACAGCCTGCTGCTCAAAACTGCCGACCTTGCCGCGCTCGCCGCGAGCGGTCGCCTGCGGGTCGAGGGCGACGGCGAGAAGCTCAGCGAGCTGCTCGGGCTGCTCGACGAGCCGGACCCGGGCTTTCCGATCGTGACGCCCCGGCCTAGCCGCGGCTGAGGCGGAAGACCTCTTCGTCGACGTAGCACCAGCTCCAGTCCTCGCCGGGCTCGGCCGAGCGGGCAATCGGGTGCGCGGTCGCGTGGTGGTGCGCGGTCGCGTGCTTGCCTTCGGAGTTGTCGCAGCAACCGATGTGCCCGCAGCTCTGGCACATGCGCAGGTGCACCCAGCGCATCCCCTGCTCGAGGCACTCCTCGCAGCCCTCGACCTCGGCCGGCAGGTCGAAATACTCGATCGAGTCGATGTGGGTGCAGGTGGCCATGCCTCGACCTTAAAGACCCTGTCAACAAATGGTCAAAACGCTTGGTTCTTGGTCAGACATTCGTCTAACAAGACAAAGAGTTACACTTTTGTGACCCACACGTCACACCTCGATCCCTATGGTCAGAACATGGAGGCGATGAGGGCAATGCGACAAGACTGGAACGACGACCGCCTGGACGACCTGTCCGACCGGATGGAGACGCGCTTCGACAAGGTCGAAGGCGAGATGAAGGCAAGCTTCGAACGGGTCGACGGCGAGATCAAGGAGCTCCGCGGGGAGATGCACGCGGGCTTTGGACGTGTCGACGGAGAGATCAAGGAGCTCCGCGGGGAGATGCACGCGGGCTTTGGACGTGTCGACGGAGAGATGAAAGCGACGGCTGACGATCTGCGGGGGGAGATCAAAGCAACCGCCGATGACCTGCGGGGGGAGATCCACGTGAGCACCGAAAGCCTGCGCGGTGAGCTACAGGCGACGACCACGGACCTGCGGGGTGAGATCAAAACCCAGGGGCGGGAACTCCGGCGGGAGGTCGCGGGCGTCGAAGCGCGCCTGCGGACTCAGGCGAGCGAACACTACGCGAGAAACCGCGAACAATTCGCCACCCTGCACGCCGACAACCGAGAACTCAACGCCACCATACTGGCGCTACAACAGACGATGGCCCGAATCGGCTGGGCCGGTGTAATCACCCTGATCGCGGCCGTCGCGGGCGTTTTGATCACGGCCGTCACCGGCGCGTTGATCGCCTACCTATGAATCGGCGCCCGCCGGTGATTGCCGATCCGCCCACTCATCTGCAATGGTGGACGGGATGAACGGCCCCGAAGGAGGTGGGGAGCCGATCACCGAGGAGGGGATCGCTGCCCTGCGCGAGGAAATCGAGCAGCTCGAAGGCCCGGCTCGCACCGAGATGGCAGCGCGAATCAAGGCGGCGCGCGAGCTCGGCGACCTCAAGGAGAACGCCGAGTATCACATCGCCAAGGAGGACCAGGCCCACCTCGAGACCAAGATCAAGCGCCTGCGCGAACGCCTGCGCATCGCGGTCGTGGTCGACATCGATGGCGATGGCGACCGCTTCAGCTTCGGCCGCACCGCCGAGGTCCTCGACGAGACCAAAGGCGCCGTAAACACCTGGACCCTGGTCGGCTCAACCGAGGCCGACCTGACCGCCGGCAGACTCTCCGCCGAGTCCCCAATCGGCAAAGCCCTGCTGGGCGCCGAGCCCGGCAAGCCGGTAGAGGTCGAAACCCCCCGCGGCAGCCGAGTCTTCGTCGTCCAGAAGCTAGTTGACTGAGCTACGGCGTCGGCGCAATCTCAGATGGCTCCCCACCTGGCATCCAGTGCGCCTCGGCCATCGGTGGAGTGTCGCGTAGGTACCACTCGGCGTCGAGAGCGCCCATGCAGCCGGTGCCCGCCGCGGTGACCGCCTGGCGGTAGGTGCGGTCGACGACGTCGCCGACGGCGAAGACACCGGCCAGGTTGGTCTTGGTTGAGCCGGGCCGGGTGCGGATGTAACCGTCCTCGTCGGTCTCGAGCTGGTCGGCGACTACCTCCGAGCGGGGAATGTGACCGATCGCGACAAAGGCGCCTTCGGTGGAAAAGTCCTCCGTCTCGCCCGTCTCGGCGTTGCGCAACCTGACGCGATCGAGGCTCGTACCGGCCTCATCGGCGACGAACTCCTCGGCGACGAATGGGGTCTTGAACTCGATGTTGGCCTGCTCGCGCGCCCGCTCCTGCATGATCTGCGAGGCGCGGAACTCGTCGCGACGGTTGACGATCGTCAACTCGCTGGCGTACTTGGAGACGAAGATCGCGTCCTCCATCGCCGAGTCGCCGCCGCCGATCACGATCACCTTCTTGCCTTTGAAGAAGGCGCCGTCGCAGACGCCGCAGGTGGAGACCCCGCAACCGCTCAGCTCGAGCTCGCCCGGAACGCCGAGCCGGCGCGGCTCGGCCCCCATCGCCAGGATCACCGTTTTCGCCCGGTGCTCCTCCTCGCCGAGGAAAACCTTCTGCACGCCGCCGTCGGAGAGCTCGACCCGGTCGACGTCGTCGGTGACGAAGCGGGTGCCGAAGCGCTCCGCCTGGGCGCGGAACTGGTTCATCATCTCCGGCCCCATGATCCCGTCCGGGTAGCCGGGGTAGTTCTCGACGTCGGTCGTGTTCTGCAGCTGGCCGCCCCACTGGAAGCCCTCGAAGACAAGCGGCTCGAGATTGGCGCGCGCGGTGTAGAGCGCCGCCGTATAGCCGGCCGGCCCACCGCCGATGATGATCACGTTCTCGACTCGTTTCGTCTCCGCCATTTCTGCCACTGAAAGTCTAATACTTTACTTTGTATAGTAACGGCCCGGAAGGGTCGTGGGTCAGTTTGAAATGTCGGCTGGCTTCGCCTCTGGCGGCATCTCGATTGGATCCCATTCCCATTCGATGGTCGTGGAGCCGCCCTGCTCGGGATCGTGAAATTCGCCTTCATAGGTCGGCCGCCCATCCTTCTGCGCCACCTGATCAAAGACATCGGTATTCCGAAACTCCATGGAGGGCGTCGAACGGACAAGCCGCAGTGCCGTTGGCGGTCTGTCCGGTGGCCAGAGGATCTTGACCCGCAGCTTCTCCGTGGCATCTCGGGTATCAATGGAAACGAACTCGTGGTCACCCAAGAAACCGTCTCGGACGGTGCGCTTGACGTTGAAATCGAGGTCTTCGCCGCGATAGTAGATACGCCCCAGCGCGATGAGCTGATGCGTCCTGCCCTCACCATGAAATTCCGCAACGGCCTCTCCTGGCGAATACTCGTTCTCCCGCGACCCGTCCCCCCATGCGAAGTCATGCAGCGCAAATACGTTGTTTTGATCGATCCGAATCTCCTTACGGCGCGTCGCTATGACAAGGCTTCCATCGGGCTCGATGATGTCCCAAGTGGTCTCGTGGCAAATGACCCTGTAGGGATTACCGCTCTGAAGCGCGTTGATCGAGTCAGTGGCGTCGTCCAGCCGACCGTCCAATGCTTCCACGGTTTCTCTGGTGTCGGTCCTGAGCAAGCGCTCCCGTAGAAGCGAGAATGCGAGCAGAGAAAGCACGACCAAGGCAGCCGAAATCAGCTGCTTTTCATCCAGGTCTCCCGTGAAGCCCAAGATGGCCAAGACGCCACCGGCAACGAATGCGACTACAGGTTCAGCGAACTCGGCAGCCAAACTCCAAAAGCTGCGGTCGCGCTGCTTCTTGTTGTCGTTTCTTGCCAAGCTGGGCCTCCTAGCTAAATGGGAAACCTATGGCAATCCCCCGTGGATGGGCAAACAGGGGCCTCAGCCGCTATCCTGCATAGGAGCCTTTGCAAAAGATGTTGCAAGAGCAAGGAAAGGTGGGTGCGCAATGATCTTCAACGGCGAACGGGAAGGCCCGTAGCAAGCCGTTTTCACGCCGGTCTGGCTATTCAAGCAGACCGGCAATCTCCCGCAGACTCCAAATATGGTCCGCAACCCCCGCCGCCATCGCGGGCGTTCGCGGATAGCGCTCCCTGAGCGCCGAGTGCGGGCGGGCGAAGTTGTAGTGCATGAAGTGCAGGGAGACCGCGTGCGCCAGGTTCTCGACCTTGCGGCTGAATCCGTTGGTCAGCCGCGTAAAGCGCCGCATCCCCATACGCATCGTGAGGTTCTGTCGCTCCACGTAGCTCGTTGAGATCCGGTCGGGATCGGGATCACCCTTGAGCACCCGGACCTTGACCCCCTGTACTTCGGGCGGGCTGTATTTGCGTTCGATTGCACCCTCAACCCGGAAAATCTTCTGCATCTGTGCCCAATCGACCTGATGGCGGAAAGCGACGCCTACGGCTGATTCGTAGATCCGGTTGCCATCCGTGGTCAATTGGATGCGGTTGGCCATCCGGCCGGAAAGGTCGCGCATGAACTCGAATGCATCGTCTCCGCTCTGCTCACCAACCAACCAGCTCGGAACGAGCTTCGTGTCCGCGCAGAGCGCCGTGTAGGTCCAAACGTCGCCATAGCCCGGCGTGCCCTTGAATTCCTCGGGGACGTTCTGCTGCTTCGCATAGCAATACGCCCATATCTCGTCGGCCTCGACTACCTCGCAGGGAAGATCGCGGAGCACCCGATCCTGGTAGGCGGCGCAGGCTTCCCCGAGATCGACAAGCAGTTTGACGATCGTGTTCTTGGCCGCCCCGGTCATGCGCACCGTCGCCCGAATGCTGTTGCCCTCGACCAGGCAGCCGATGATCTGGGCGCGTTTCTTGGTGCTCAATTGATTCATAATGACTATTATGCGTAAGCGATCGGACGGAACCGGCGGCAGGAAAAGCCGGTCGTTGCCGGAACTTTGCGGTACTTCATTGCCATTAGCTATACGTTTCAACAAGCGCGCCTCCCCGGATTCGAACCGGGAACCTGCCCCTTTGAAAGAGGGCTGCTCTGAGGTCGTGTGGCCACACGACCTGCATCCGTTGAGCTAGAGGCGCCAGATAGGGGGTGGCGGGCCGGGGTCCAGGGCTCAAACCGGGAAGCCCGGCCCGCACTCTCTTCTCATAGGCATCGCCTGCTTTCGTCGCCATCGCCGGCGACTATCGGACACGGGAAGAACAAAAAAGGGGGCCTGTCGGCCCCCCTCTCAAGGTTGGTGTATCGGCCCGCCGCCAGGCAGGTACCCGTGACCCCGGGTCCGGGCTCTGTCCATTGTGCAATGAAGAGACTGGCTTCCATCGGATTTGCCTGCGATTCGGGTGTCTACGCCTTTCGCAGTCGGTCCCCGGCGAGGCCGGGGGTCGGCTGTTTCTATTCGGGGATCAAGTGTGCCCGGCACGGTAGAACGTCAATCGGACGTAACCGAAACCCAGAACGACAAAGGGCCGCCGGAAGCCATGGCGACCCTTCGTCAAGTTCCTCTCGCAAGGCAGGAACCGGCGTAGACGGAGAGCACTGTGGCACCGCCGTCGGACGCCAAATGTGTCTACAGCGTAGACAGGCTGGCTACGGTGCTGCTGGGAGATGCTCAACCGAGAGAATTGGCTTGTTTAAGCCGAATCCCAACGGGCCTTCGCGGCCCTTCTGGCAGCAGCCGAGCGCTGCTCGGGCGACATTCGCTCGGCGCGAGCTTTCCCGCCCTTTTCGCCCCCGATGCGTCCCGCCCTAGCATGCGGACTCTCCGTCTCTTGCGGATGATCCTCATCGGTCGCCTCATCCACAATGGCCGCCGCAAGGCGATTTAGGTCGGCGGGCTTCTTGGACCGCTTAGCCATGCCCACAGGGTAGCCATCGCGGGGGATTAGACCGCAGGGGTGTCTCGGAGACCGGAACCTCCCTTTGAACGCGCCGAGTCAACGGCGCAGGCCCCGGCCTCCGAGACACCCCTGCTGGCACGGCTAGGCGCCTTCCTGGATGATCTTCAGGAAGCGCAGCGCGGCTGGTGAGGGCACCGCAAGCCCGCTCGGGCAATGCAGCAGCCCAACGCCGGTCAGGTCGCAGATGGCGCGCTCTACGCCGTCGGTCTCCGCGAACTGGTCCGATCCGCTGGTTATCTCGCGGGCCAGATCGGGAATCGTCAACAGCACCGGGTGCCGGTGCAGGACGTGCATGAGAACGATGCCCTGGTCCTTGATGTCCTGCTTGGCCGTGGGCGGATCGCCCGCCCTAATAGGCTGATCGTGCATGGGAGCTAATACCTCCTG